>Ga0160428_1002597_pt1 | contig 10699 bp, 17 predicted proteins | sample SolpanmetagenomM_FD_108198 | JGI IMG/M metagenome (GOLD analysis project Ga0160428, IMG submission 108198) | Solar panel surface microbial communities from Lawrence Berkeley National Laboratory, California, USA - M | ecosystem: Engineered > Built environment > Solar panel > Unclassified ...
AGCCAACCTCCTCAGCAACGGCACAGCCGACTGGCACATGTAGGAATGGAACCGTAGCGGAACTCTGGCAGACCTACCGCAAATCCCGACGTAGAGGGGCCTGCCGCGGTAGTGCTACAAGGACAACCACATCCCACGTGTCGGTGCCCCTGACGTGATGCTTTTCGGCTTAGTACTGATCTAGAAGCCGTTGACCAAAAGGTTGCTCAGAATTACCAGACAATCTTTCGAATAAGGGCTGAGTGGGTTCGGCTGACATCTTAGTGTTCGATCAGGGAACTTATGTCCTGTGTGCATTCTGCGAATGACCCGTAAGGCTCGGCGTAGATCCATGCCCGCCGCGAGGTCTGGACGAAGTGCTGGGCCTTGCCGTTGGTGCGTGGCGTGTAGGGCTTTGTCCGGACATGGCACAGGCCGGCTTCGGTGAGCAGATTGCGGCAAGGCATGGATGCGGTAGGCCTAACCGGTGTCGCGGCTGCCTACCGAGAGCGCAACGGCATCGAACGGCTGATCGGCCGGCTCAAGCAGTATCGCCGCATCGCGACCCGCTACGAGACACGCGCGGCCAACCACCTAGCCATGGTCACCCTCGGCATGACCAGGCTCTCACTCACATGACTTTGCAGAGACGCCCTAGCCGGCCTCGGAAAGACGCAAGAGCTTCACAGGTCCGATCACGCGTCGAATTGAGATCTGTTTGAAAGGGCGTTGACTAATGAACTCCGGATAGAGAAAATTTCCCGACGCAATGTCCGCCTGTACCTAACCCTCCAGGGACTGGTTCACCACGAGCCGCCGCAGCCGCGCGTTCACGCGCTCCAGACCCTTCAACTTCCTAGCTTGGTCGACTTGGAGGCCGCGGTACTCCTTGCGCGAGCGGTAATAGCTCTGCTTGGAGATTTCGGCCCTTTTGCACACCAGCGCCAAACTCTCGCCTTGTGCGACCTGCACCTAGATCTTGCGCATTTTCAGCACAACCTGCTTCGCGCTCGTCTTCTGTCCTCGCTGCATTTCCACCTCCTTCGGTTCTGCCTAATCCTCTAAATTAGCTCGGTTTAAAGCCCGCCCGTCAGATCACTCTCGGATCGCGCCTGCGCTGTGAACCCTATGCATCTTGTATAACGCTACGTGCTTAGATTATAGAGTTCCCACGTTTAACCCCCTCAGATCGAGATGCACATCCAAGCACACAATCTCGGCGGCCTGGCTGTGGCATCGGAACAGAATGATACATACTGGTCGAGGGCTGAAAGTTGTATTGCTGTTCGTTTGCACTTGGTGTGCCATACAGGCTGTTGACGCGCACGGGGCCTTCGCGAAACGGAGGTCAATTTTGACAGTGAAAGCTCCACATCGTTCCCAATTTCTTCCACCAAGCCCATCTGCTGAAGCGACGTTACCAGAGCTAATGGTGACAGCGCCGACGAGGATCAGGGTGCTAGTTCGCAAGAAGGATAAGCCCTGGGATCCGGGCATTTGTTTGGGTTGCTGAACAATATTTACCCTTGGTTTAGATTCTCAACAAAGCTGCACCTGCGTTCCGAAGTGGACGGCAAGCCGAGCGCAGCAAGGCCGCCGGCCGGCGAGCGCGACGAGTGCCTAAACGAGCATCTGTTCCGAAGCCTGCCGGCGGCCCGGACCATGTACCCCGAGCCGCAGCCTACATTCTCGGCGGCCCACGCCTTCGTCCGCCATGCGACTTGGCGCGAAGAGAGTTTATTGACGTTCCGTTACAATCTCGACCGCAGGAAATCTCGATTCGCTCGTACGCGTCTGGTTATCGCCGCGCTCGACGGCATCGCGCACCAGGCTGAAGCCTGACCTGAATGCTGGCGTTAAGGTCGGCGGGTCGGGGCGATGCGGGCCGAGGTACTCGAGGGGGCCGAACGACTGCGGTGCTGGTCGTTCGAGGATAAGGTGCGGATCGTCGAAGCTTCGTACGACGCGGGAGTGTCGGTGTGTTCGGTGGCGCGCCGGCACAGGATCGCCCAGGGCCTGCTGTTCACGTGGCGACGCCAGGCTCGGCACGGCCATCTGGGTGGAGTCGAGCAGTCCCCGGTCTTCGTGCCCGTCGCGATCATCCCGGAACCGTCGCCGGCAGTTCCGGCTTTGCAGTCAAAGGATTCTTCTGTTCAAGCTCTGCCCTGTCGAGCGCGGCGCAAGACCGGTGTCATAAAGATCGATCTCGGCGATAGCTGGAATTTCACGGTCGACCGGGACGTCGATGCCGCGGCGCTGCGTCGGGTGCTCGATGCCCTGGAGGGGCGATGATCCCGCTGTCGACCAACGTGCGAGTTTGGCTGGCGACCGGCCACACCGACATGCGCAAGGGCTTTTCCAGCTTGGGGCTGATCGTCCAGGAAACGCTGAAGCGCGATCCCCATTCCGGGCACCTGTTCGTCTTCCACGGCCGGCGCGGCGACCTGATCAAGGTGATCTGGCACGATGGCCAGGGCATGTGCCTGTACATCAAGCGGCTCGACCGCGGCCGCTTCCTGTGGCCCTCGGTGCCGGACGGAGCCGTGACGATCTCGACGGCGCAGCTCGGCTATCTGCTCTCGGGCATCAACTGGCGGATGCCGTAGGAGACGTGGCGTCCGAGCGCCGTCGGCTGAGGATAACGCGTTACAAAGGCTGAGCAGTATGCTCTTCTCAGGGTGTGCCGAACGAGCCTGAGCCCCCGCCGCTTCCTACCGATCTTGCTGCCGTCCACGCCATGATCCTGGCCAAGCGGGTTGCGAGCGTCCGAGATCGCGCTCGAACGGCTGAAGCTGGAGGTCGCCCGGCTGCGGCGGGAGCGCTTCGGGAAGTCCTCGGAACGCAGCGCCCGGATCGACCAGCTCGAACTCGTCCTGGAGGATCTGGAGAAAACGCTGGCCGAGACGGACGCGCAGGCGGCCGCCGAGCTCGAAGCACGCTCCGGTGCAGCTTCCTCGCGGCGCAAGCCCGCTGACCGGTCTCTCCCCGAGCACCTGCCGCACGACCGCATCGTCCATCCCGGCCCGACGACCTGCGCCTGCTGTGGCGGGGTGCGCTTGCGCCCTCTCAGCGAGGACGTCACCGAGACCCTGGAGCGGATCCCGACGCGCTGGGTCCTGATCCAGCATATGCGCGAGCGCTTCCCTTCCCGCGACTGCGAGACCGTCGCTCAGACCCCGGCCCCCTTCCAGCCGATCCCGCGGGGCCGGGCGGGGGCCGAACCTCATGGCCGAGGTGATGATGGCCAAGTTCGGCCTGCACCTGCCGCTGCATCGCTAAAGCCAGTGCTTCGCCCATGAAGGCGTGCCGATCGAAGTCTCGACGTTCGCCGGCTGGGTCGAGGCCGTCACCACCGCCCTGTCGCCCCTGGTTGCCCGGATCGAGGCTCATGTCCGGGGGAGCGAACCGCCTCCATCTCAATGACACGTGCCGGTCCTGGCCAGGGAAAGACCCGCACGGGCCGGCTCTGGACGGTGGTACGCGACGACCGCCCCTTCGGTGGACCCGAACCGCCGGCCGCGGCCTACTTCTACTCCCCCGACCGCTTCGGCGCGCATGCCGAGACTTGGCTCGGCGACTTCCACGGCATCGTGCAGGCGGACGCTTTCTCGGGGTTCAGCCGGCTGTACGAACCTGGTCGCAAGCCGGGTCCGATCTGCGAGGCGGCCTGCGGGGCGCATGCCCGTCGCAAGCTCTTCTAGCTGGCCGAGCTGAGGAAGGCTCCGATCGCCACCGAGGCGGTGACGCGGATCGATGGCGATCTCCGCCATCGAGCACGCCGCCAACGGTCTTGTCCCCGATGAACGCTGCGCGCACCGCCGCGCTCGCTCGGATGCCCTCGTTGCCGACCTGGATGTGTGGGTGCGGGAGAACCGCGCCAGGCTCTCGGCCAAGACCCCCACAGCAGCGGCGATCGACTACCTGCTCAAGCGCTGGACCGCCTTCACCCGGTTCCTCGACGACGGACGGATCTGCCTTTTGAACAACGCCGCCGAACGCTCCATCTGTCCCATCGCGGTGGGACGCCGCAACTGGACCTTCGCCGGGTCGGATGCGGGCGGCCATCGCACCGCGGCCCTGTATACCTTAATCGAGACCGCCAAGCTCAACTGCATCGACCCGCAGGCTTGGCTCGCCGACGTGCTCGCGCGGTTACCCAACCATCCCGGCCGGCACATCGACGATTTGCCCCCTGGAACTGGGCCCCGTCTCGGTTTCATCAGATCGCCGCCTAACATCCCGTCGGGACAACGACCGGAGCCTTTACCGAAGGCGCACATTCCCTCTGCCGCCACCCTGGGTCTACGACCTCTACCAAGCAGCTTAGTTAGCAAGATTTGAGCTAATACCTTCTTCCTTGAAAACCAAATATCGAACCTCCCTTTGGCTCGCACCTTTTCCCAGTAAAAATAGCGCATTGATCACGCGCAGTATCAAGCGGAGACCCGCAATTTTTTCCGGTAATTTTATTGCATTTTGAGTCTGAATTTTCAGTAGATGTGCTTATATCTACGTCATCAGCATCTATATCGTAGTTTCTGTCTGTTATTTGACCAGAAAATGGATCGACATGCAGAACAAAACTCTTATCTCCTACTCGAGCCTTAACGGCCCAGCCAGTTTCAGTAGCCGTTATACTTTGTATTTTGGAAATGCCATTTTCTGCAAGCTTAAGTCTTACATCGTCTGGCGCAATCCAGTTGCTATCAGGCGATCGAGCGTACGCATAAAAAGGCTGATTAATAAGCACAAAATGGAAAAAGAAAAATAATTTAATCATCGCTTTAGGGTGTTTCAAAAACTCCAATGAGCAACGATTATTATTGCTGCCATTTTTGTCAAGGATGATCATTTATGCCTTCTAATAATCTGGGGATGTTGCGCTTCGCGACGGCGTGGTAAATTGCGGTCTAAAATAGGATGTCCAACCGTCAATATCAAGGTATGATAACTCGATCCTCATCCAAGGTCGTGTAGTTATTAGGCGAATTTAATCTAAGTAGTGATATGCGGCGAAGTTAGGAATTAAAAAATCTATGTATAGGCATTTAGCGATGCGCTCAACGGCAATCGCTATGCTCTAGCCGTGATGCGGTGGTGGGCGACAGCGTCTTCTTGGGCTTGCTGTTCCTCAGTGCCATGCGCTCCGCCCGCATCACGAGGGTCTGGACTTACTCCGGTTTGCTGGAGAACGGTTTGATGGGTGATCCCCCTTTCGAATAAGATTGGGCTGGTGAAGCCAAGCGCCGCGTGACGGCGACGGGGACTGTAGAAGCCATCGATGTAACGGGCCAGCGCGTCGATGGCTTCGGATTATGTCTGGAACGCGGTGCGCCAGACCAGTTCGCTCTTCAGCGTCTGAAAGAACGTCTCGACCAACGCGTTGAGGCTCTTGTGTTGGTCAAGTGTCATTTGCGGCGGGGCACATGGGCTTACCGGTGCAGAGGTGTCGGTAGATTTCGCGGGATATGCAGCGCTTCAGGCAGCGACGGATCTTGCGAGGTGACTTGCCTTCGGCGGTTCAGCGCTGGATGCACTCGCGGGTCGGCGAATGATGCCGCATGCGCACGAACGCGACCCGATACAAGGCCGTGTTCGCCCGGCGGTTGCCGCCGCGGTTGAGGCGATGGCGGCTGGTCTTGCTGCTCGATGCCGGCACCAGGCAAACGCCACAAAGCTTGGCGAACGCGGTTTCCGAGCGGATCCGATGGGGATTGTCGCCGAGGACGACGGGCATGTCGGCAACTGTGCCGATCGACACGCCCGGCGCTTCCATCAGCGCCGGCGCCTTGGCACGCACCAGTGTCTCGAGAATGGCTTCGTACTCATTGATCTCCGCATTCAGCATCAGCCACCGTTTGGCCAGCGCCTGCAGCGCCATCTTGGCCGACGCGGTGGTGGAGACAGGTGTGCCTGGGCGCTGCGCCGCGCTCGCGCGGATAAGAGGCATCGTCCCGGTGACGCCGATAAAGCGCTCGCGCAGGGGCTGCGGCGCGTTGACCAGCGACGTCTTGAGCGTGTTACGCGAGAGGTCGTGGTGCTTGGCCAGGCCGTGCAGCGTCTCGCCGGACAGGTACCCCTGCGCGACCTGACGCTTGAACGCGCCGCTGTGGGAACGGTGTCGTGCCATGGTCTTCATCCTTGGAAGACCCGGCCATCCGGTCAATCAGCCCCGCCCAATCCGTCCACCCAAAGGGGCCCACTCCAGGGGTTGCCGGGGCGAAACGCGTTTCAAGCAATCCGAGCAGTGTCCTCAGGCATCAGCGGAAGCACGGATGGCGGGTGGAGCGACATGAGTGGCCTCCGGGCGAGACGGCCACCCTACTCTCAGACCACCACATCTCGGAATTCGCCAACAGGGTTCGATTGTTTTTCCGACAAAGAGTAGATTTTGAATCAGGCGCGATGAAGCAGGATTAGGAGTCAACAAGATAGCAGCTGAGAACAGAGGTGCAGATACCACGAAGGCGAAAGTCATCAGCTCGGCTTCCAAGATCCTGTCGATTATTCACAAGATGTTGTCGATTATTCAAGAGATCCAAGCGCCTGAGATCAAACGCGCAACCGGCATCACGGCGGCCCTAAATCAGCGGGGCGTTCCCACCGTTGCGGAGTGATGGTTTGGGCGGTGGCTCTCAGGTCGTCGCCTTCGGACACGCTAGCGAGTTACCTAAATTATAGAACTGATCGTCCTTCGTCGCGTCGCCCTTGCGCTGCTTCGGGACTAGCTTTTTAACGAGGCCCAGCGTCCTAATTGTTGATGTTGAGGGTTGGGAACTTCCGGCTGTCAACTTCAAGCGTCTCATTAAGATGGTATAAATACTTCTCGCTGATCATCCTCCGCTCAACCGCGGGGCGTGTTATGGTCGATTACGTTCTTGAAGGTCCTCGTTGGGGCAGTGGCGGCCTTGGCACAAGTGGCGGAACAGTCACTTGGGCCGTAGATGAAACAGTTCCAGCCTCGTTCGTTAGTATCATCCAAAGTGCTTTCGCAACTTGGGCGTCCTATGCCAACATCGCGTTCCAGCAGGTCGCCTCCACCGCCAAAGCACAGATCGACTTCACCCTCGGCGGTATCGACGGCCTTGGTAACACTGTGGGCTACGCAAATTATTCCTACAGCGGCCAAAGCATGCAGTCGTCGACCGTGACTTTCGACAGCGGCGAGGGCTGGCATGACACCGGCGTCAGCATAGTCACCAATCAAAACATCAACCTTGCGACAGTGGCGCTGCACGAGATCGGGCACGCCCTCGGGCTCGATCACTACAACGCCTCGCCCGAGGTAATGAACGCCCTCCTCACCCCTTCCCTCACTACTCTCCAGGCTGGCGACATCGCGGGAATTCAGGCCCTCTATGGCTTAGCGAGTTCCCCTGTCGCTGCGACCCTAGCCGCCGCGATCCCTGTCGCCCCGACCCTCTCCGCCGCGACATCTATCACAAGCGCCGTTACAGCGGTCTACCGGTTCTACGACACCCACACGGGGGATCACTTCTACACCACGAACACGGCCGAGAAGCTGCAGATCGAGAAGACGCTGCCGTGGTTCACCTACGAGGGCACCCCCTGGGCGGCCCCGGCCAAGGGCGCCGACACGGTGGACGTGTTCCGGTTCTTCGACACGGCCTCCAATGCCCACTTCTTCACGACGAGCGTGTCCGAGCGAGACCAGGTCCTTAAAACCGCGCCGAGCTACAAGTACGAGGGCGTGGCCTTCGAGGCCTACGCGGATGCGGGCGCCCCCGGCGGCCTGACCCTGGAGCGCTTCTACAACACCCAGACCGGCCAGCATCACTTCGCCGGCAGCGCCGAAGAGGCCAACGGCATCAATCACGGCGTCGCCGGTCCGGGCTGGGTCGACGAGGGCAAGGCCTTCACCGTCCACGTGCCCACCGACACCATGCTGTTCGCTTGAGCGACGTAGAGGGAGCGTTTGCGGGCGGAGCCGTCCTGGTCGCGCAGGTGCATTACGTCGACATGCACGAAGCCGACCTTGTCGTCCTTGAAGGTGCCGTGCGGTTTCCGGGCCTGCTCGGCGGGCGGCACTCGGTTGAGGCCCTCCGCCCTGAGGATGCGTTAGACGGCGTCCCGGCTCAGGTGCGGCAGGAAGGGGTTGACGACGAAGGTCAGTGCATCGAGGGGGAAGCCGGTGGAGCGGCGGAGCGCGCACACGATGGCACGCTCCTCATCGCTGGTCCGCTAGAGCCGCTTATGCGGCCGGGCCGAGCGATCCTGACAGGCATCGGGGCCGCGTTGGCGCCATTTGCGGATGGTCTCCATGAAGACGCCGTAGCGCTGGGCCAGCACCCCGGAGATTTCGGGCGAGCGGACGATCTCGGCGCGGACAACGGAGTGGTGCGGGCCTGGGGATGGAGGCGAGCATCACCGAGTCCTCCAGGCAGCACGGCGGCGCACATCGGCGAACCGCCAAGCGTCGGCTTCGATCGCCCAACGGGCCACCCCAACGACGCTCCGCAACCATACAGCTGCCCTTGAAACACGTGGCAGTGAGGGTCTTAATGAACCATAGCGCATTTAAGGTTGTTGTTGCCGGACTCCTGCTCCTGGCCGGTGGTGCCTCCTCGGGGCAGTCACAGACGCAGACGGATCTGTGTGCAGATCGCGCGGGGCCGCAGCCTCCAGATAGGCGGATAGATGCGTGTACGGCGCTGATCGTATCTGAAGGATGGAGCAGCGAAGCCCTTGCGCCCACGTACAACAACCGCGGTGTCGCCTGGAAAGCCCAGGGCAATCTTGATCGGGCGCTAGCTGACTTCGACAGAGCTATCCAACTCAGCCCGAACTATGCCACCGCGTACTTTAACCGTGGCGTAGCCTGGGATGCCAAGGGCGACCTTGATCATGCTTTAACCGACTATGACAGGGCGATCCAGATCAACCCGAAATATGCAGCCGCGTACAACAATCGCGGCAATGTCTGGGATGTTAAGGGCAACCTTGAAAAGGCTTTAACTGACTACGACAAGGCTATCCAGATTGACTCTAACTATGCAACTGCTTATAACAATCGCTGTTGGGTTCGGGCAATAGCTGGACAGGATCTCCTCCAGGCACTTGCTGATTGTAACGCTGCACTACAGATTGATCCGCGAGATGCAGCCTCCCTGGACAGCCGTGGTCTAGTACACCTGAAACTGGCGGCCTACGACGAGGCGGTTGCCGACTACACCGCTATTCTGATAATACAGCCGAACAGTGCGAGCGCATTCTACGGACGCGGGATCGCCCGGCAGCGCAAAGGTGACAAGGGGGGTGGGGAAGCCGACATGACCCGCGCAAAAACGATCCAGGCCGATATTGCGCACAGCTTCGCAAGCTACAGCGTTCAGTAGTTTTTGAGGGGAGGAGAAGTTCACTTACGTCTAGTGGGCGCCTCTGCCTGAAGTGAGAACGTTCGTTGGACAAGCGCCTACAAGGGCTCTGTGTGGAAAGTTTCCAGCGAGCTCAACTCAGCAAGTCCGATAGGATGATGGTCTCGCCTAATTGTCTGGATGCGAGACCTCCTTGGCAGCGGCTACAACCTTGAGCGCTTTCGTTAGCGCGTAGGGGGGGGCGGTTTTAAGACGGGCTTGGCCAGTTCAGGGTTTGCTTTTAGTCGCTCGCGCAGGACCATGTCGGGTGAGCGACCCTTCAGGACATGTTGGCGGCGGCCGTTGTAGGCGTGGGCGAAGCCGGACAGCACCGTCTCAAGATCCTGGTGGCTGTAGAGGGTGATACCCAGTACCTCCCGCTGCACCCGGCCGTTGAAGCGCTCCACCATACCGTTGGTCTTTGGCGTGTAGGGCCGGGTCTTGCGATGCTCCACACCGTGCCGCTCGCAGGCACGCTCGAAGCCATCGGCTGTGAAGCTAAGAGCCGCGGTCGGTCAGCCCGTGCGTGACCCGGAACGGCAAGGCCGCGAGCGCCTCGTCGAGGAAGGTCACAGCTGAAGCAGTGGTCTCGTTGTCTTTCACTGCCAGGTGCACGTAGCGAGAGGCGCGGTCGATGGCGACGTAGAGATAACGCTTATGCGTTTGGCCATCACCATCTCGCAGCTTGGGCAGGTGCTTCACGTCCATGTGCACGAAGCCAACCTCGTACTCCTTAAAGGCGCTGTGTGGCTTATGCGTGCGCTGGGCCGGCACAGGCGGTTCAGCCCTTCGGCCTTGAGGATGCGGTAGACAGCATCCCGGTTCAGGTGCGGCAGAAAGTGCGTGAGGATGAAGGTGAGGTCATCGAGCGGAAAGCCGGCGGCGCGGCGCAAGGCGCAGACGATGGCACGCTCCTCCTCATTCGCCTTCCAGGGCAGCTTGTGCGGCCGCGCGGAGCGGTCCTGGCAGGCGGGGCCGCGCTTACGCCACTTGCGGATGGTCTCGGTGGACACACCGTAGCGGCTCGCTAGCACGCCGGAGCGCTCAGATGAGCGGGCGATCTCGGCGCGGACCGCTGGGGTGGTGCGGGCGTTCGGGTGGATGGCGAGCATCAGCGGGCCCTCCAGGAAAAGTAAGGCCGGCGCAGGCCGTCAAAGCGCCAGGCGTGCTCCTGGATCGCCCAACGCACCCGATCCCAACAACGTTCCGCTACCAGACAACTAAGAGCGCCTAACGAAACGGCACAGAGCGAGGTTTTCAGCGTTGGTTTGGCATGGCCAGGCCGCTTCTCTCCGATGATCTCTGGGATGAGATCGCTCCACTCCTGCCACCGCCTCGGCCGCGTC
>Ga0160428_1002598_pt1 | contig 10698 bp, 9 predicted proteins | sample SolpanmetagenomM_FD_108198 | JGI IMG/M metagenome (GOLD analysis project Ga0160428, IMG submission 108198) | Solar panel surface microbial communities from Lawrence Berkeley National Laboratory, California, USA - M | ecosystem: Engineered > Built environment > Solar panel > Unclassified ...
CTCGCTGATCCTCGGCCCCTGCGCCGGCGGCGCGGTCTACTCCCCCGCCCTGACCGACGTGGTCGTGATGGTCGAGGAGACCTCGCACATGTTCGTCACGGGCCCGGACGTCATCCGCACCGTGACGGGCGAGGACGTCGGCTTCGAGGAGCTCGGCGGCGGGCGCACGCACGCCTCCCGCTCGGGCGTGGCGCACCACCTGTCCCCCGACGAGGACGACGCGATCGCCTACGTGCGCGACCTGCTGTCCTTCCTGCCCTCGAACAACCTCTCCGAGGCGCCCGTCCTGCCGGCCGACCTGCCGCAGGGCCTGGAGGTCGACGAGGACGACCTCGTGCTCGACACGATCGTCCCCGACTCCTCCAACCAGCCGTACGACATGGTCGAGGTCGTCGCGCACGTCGTGGACGACGGCGAGTTCCTGCAGGTGCACGAGCTGTTCGCGCCGAACGTCCTCACGGGGTTCGGGCGCGTCGAGGGCCGCACCGTCGGGGTCGTCGCCAACCAGCCGCAGCAGCTCGCGGGGACCCTCGACATCGACGCCTCCGAGAAGGCCGCGCGCTTCGTGCGGCTGTGCGACGCGTTCAACGTCCCCGTGCTCACCTTCGTCGACGTGCCCGGGTTCCTGCCCGGCACCGACCAGGAGTGGGGCGGCATCATCCGCCGCGGCGCGAAGCTGCTCTACGCCTACGCGGAGGCGACGGTCCCGCTGGTCACCGTCATCACGCGCAAGGCCTACGGCGGCGCGTACATCGTCATGGGTTCCAAGGAGATGGGCGCCGACGTGTGCCTGGCCTGGCCCACGGCGCAGATCGCGGTCATGGGCGCCCAGGGCGCGGTGAACATCCTGCACCGCAGCACGTTGAAGAAGGCCGAGGCCGACGGGGCCGACGTCGAGGAGGCGCGCCGCGACCTCGTCGACGAGTACGAGGCGGAGCTCGCCAACCCCTACGTCGCCGCCGAGCGCGGCTACGTCGACGCGGTCATCGCCCCGTCCGAGACGCGCGTGCAGGTCACGCGCGCGCTGCGGGCCCTGGCGACCAAGCGCGCGACCCTGCCGCCCAAGAAGCACGGGAACATCCCGCTGTGAGCGCGCAGGCGGACCCGCCCGAGAGCGGCCCGGTGACCGAGCTCCTGAGCTCCCTGCGCATCGAGCGCGGGCACCCGGAACCCGAGGAGCTCGCGGCGCTGACGGTCGTGCTCGCCCGGATGCGCACCCTGCAGCCGGTGCCCCTCCCGGCCGAGCCCGCGTCGTCGTGGTCGGACCGGCGCCACGTCCTCGGCCTGCCGCCCGTCCCGGGCCCCGGCGGCTGGCGCGCCAGCGGCCTGCCCCGCTGAGGACGGGTTCCCCCGGACCCCGCCCCACGCCCGGCCCGGCGCGTCCTGCGGGGCCCTGTCGGAGGGCTGACCTACCGTCGCAGCCATGGTGAACACGTCGGTGCGCTTCGTGCACAGCGCGGACTGGCAGCTGGGCATGACCCGGCACTTCCTCGACGCCGACGCCCAGCCCCGCTACACCTCCGCCCGCGTGGACGCCCTGCGCCGCATCGCCGACGTGGCCCGCGAGGCCGACGCCGAGTTCGTGGTCGTGTGCGGTGACGTGTTCGAGTCCAACACCGTCGGGCCCCGCACGGTGGCCCGGACCCTGGAGGCGCTGGCCGCCTTCGACGTCCCGGTGTACCTGCTGCCGGGCAACCACGACCCGCTCGACGCCTCCTCCGTCCTCGCCTCGCCCGCGGTGCGCTCGGCGCCGGGGGTCGTCGTCCTCGACACCCCGGGCGTGCACGAGGTGCGTCCCGGGGTCGAGCTCGTGGCGGCGCCGTGGACCTCGAAGCGGCCGCTGTGCGACCTCGTCGCCGCCGCCACCGACGGCCTGGTGGCCGACGGGACCGTCCGGGTCGTCGTGGGCCACGGCGCCGTCGACGAGCTGAGCCCCGACCGCGACGACCCCGCGCGCATCGCCCTGGCCCCGCTGGAGGACGCCGTGGCCGCGGGACGGCTGCACTACGTCGCCCTGGGCGACCGGCACTCCACGACGCAGGTGGGGTCCTCCGGCGCCGTCTGGTACTCCGGCACGCAGGAGGTCACCGACCGCATCGAGCGCGACCCGGGCAACGTGCTCGTCGTCGAGGTCAGCGACGTCTCACCGCCCAAGGTGGAACCCGTGCGCGTCGGCACCTGGGCGTTCCCGGTCGTGTCCGCCGAGCTCGACTCGGCCGCGGACGTCGAGGCCCTCGCCCAGCGGCTGGCGGCCCTGCCGGCGAAGGACCGCACGGTCCTCACGCTGACGCTGTCCGGCTCGCTGTCGCTGCGGGAGAAGGCGTCCCTGGACGAGCTGCTCGCCGCGCAGAGCCACCTGCTGGCCGGGGTGCAGCAGTGGGAGCGCCACACCGACCTGGCGGTGTACGCCGACGCCGACGAGCTCACCGACCTCGGGGTCGGGGGCTTCGCGGACGGCGCCGTCGCCGAGCTCGCGGCCGCCGCCGCGGGCGAGGGCCCCGCCGCCGAGACCGCCCGCGACGCCCTCTCGCTGCTCTTCCGCCTCGCCGGCGGGTCGGGCACCACCGGCGGAGCGGGCACCACCGGCGGAGCGGGCACCACCGGCGGAGCGGGCACGGCCCGCGCGTGAGGCTGCACCGCCTGCGCCTGGACAACTTCCGCGGTGTCGAGCACCGCGAGCTGCACCTGCCCGACGCGGGGGTCGTGGTCCTGGAGGGCGCCAACGAGATCGGCAAGACGTCGATGGTGGACGCCCTCGACATGCTGCTGACGGAGAAGCACTCCTCGAGGAAGGCGTCGGTCCTCGCCGTGAAGCCCGTCCACCGCGACGAGCCCAGCGCGGTCGAGGCGGAGATGAGCTCGGGCCCCTACCGGTTCACCTACCGCAAGCAGTGGCACCAGCGGCCGGGCACCACCCTCACCGTGACGGCGCCGCGCCCCGAGCAGGTCACGGGCGAGCCGGCGCACGCGCGCGTGCAGCAGATCCTCGCCGAGACCCTCGACGAGGGGTTGTGGAAGGCGCTGCGGCTGCTGCAGGGCACGCCCCTGGACACGACCGCGCTCTCCGGCAGCAGCGCCCTGACCGCCGCGCTCGACGCGGCCGCCGGGACGGCCAGCGCCTCGGACGACTCCGAGACCCTGCTCGGCGCCGTCGCCGCGCGCGCCGCGGAGTTCCTCACCGGCGGCGGGAAGCCGACCGGCCGCTACCGCGCAGCCCTGGAGGAGCTGGAGCGCGCCCGCGCCGCCCGGGAGCAGGCCGGGCGCGCGCTCGCCGAGGTCGCGGGCGACGTCGAGCGCCACGCCGACCTCCTCGCCGCCCGCGAGCGGCTGCTCGAGCACCGCCGCGGCACGGACCGCGCCGCCCAGGAGCACCGGGCCGCCGTGGACGCCCTGACCGACCGGCGCAGCGCCGTGGAGCGCACGGCGGCCCAGGCGGAGGCGGCCGCCCGCGCGGCCGCGGAGGCGCTCGAGCTCGCGAGCGCCCGCGCGGAGCAGCGCGCCGACGCCGACGAGCGCCGCCGCCGGGCCGGGGAGCTCGCAGAGGCCCTGGCCGGGGAGCGGGCCGCCCGCGACGCGGCGCAGGAGCACGCGGAGGCGCTCGGCACCGCGGGCACCGCGGCCCGCGACGCCGCCGACGCGGCCCGGGAGGCCGCCGCCCGCGCCCGCGAGGACGCGCGCCTGCTGGGCGACGTCGCCGCGCGCGACGCGCTGGCGCGACGCCTGGCGGAGCTGGCGGACGCGACCACGCAGGTGCTGGCCGCCGAGCGCCGCCTGGCCGTCCTGCGCGTCGACGCCCCGGCGCTGCGCGCCGTCGAGGCCGCCGACGACGCCGCCCGGCTGGCGCGCGCCCGGGCCGAGGCCGCCGCGCCGCGCGTCCTCGTCGACGCGGTCGCCACCGAGGTCGGCGTGGGCGGGGACGTCGTCCCCGCCGGCAGCAGCGTCGAGCGCACCGCGACCGAGCGCCTGGAGGTGGACGTCGCGGGCTTCGCGCGCGTGACCGTGCTGCCCGGGGCCGACGCCCAGACGCTCGCCGCGGACCTGCGCCGGGCCGAGCGGGCGCGCGACGACGCGCTCGCCGACGCCGGGGTCGGGGACGTGGAAGCCGCCCGGACCGCGCACGAGGACCGCCGCGACGCCGAGGCCGCCCTGGCGCTGGCCCGGCAGCGGCGCGCCCAGCTCGCGGGCGACGGCGACGCCGGCGCGCTGGGCGCCGAGCACGCCCGGCTCGACGCGCAGGTCCAGGAGGCGCTCACGGCCCGGGCGGGGGCCGGCGCCCCCGGTGACGCGGACGGACCCACCGACGCCGCCGCGGCGGAGCGGCGCGAGGCGACCGCGCGGGCGGCGGAGGACGCGGCGCGCGCGGAGCTCGCGCGCGCCGAGGCCGCCGCCTCCGAGGCGCGCCGCCGCCTGGACGCGCGGCGCACCGAGGTCGCGGGCCGCGAGGCCGCGCTCGCCGCCGCGCAGGAGGAGGCCCGGCGGGCCGACGAGCGCCTGGCCGCGGCCCGCGCGCGCGTGCCCGACGAGGAGGTCGCGGCGGCGGCGACGGCGGCCGAGCAGGCGCTGACCGGCGCCCGGGCCGCGGCGGACGCCGCGGCCGCGGAGCTGGCGGCTGCCGACGGCGGGTCCGCCGCCGCGCTGCTCGCCCACGCCGAGGCCGTGCTCGCCCGGGCCGACGCGGACCTCGCCCGCACGGACGCCGACCTCGCCGCCCTGCGGGTGCGCCTGGACTTCGCCGGTCAGGAGGGCCGCCAGGACGCCGCCGACGCCGCGGAGACGGCGCTGGAGGCCGCGACCCGCGAGGTCGCCGCCCTCACGCGCCGCGCCGAGGCCGCCCGGCTGCTCCGCGACGTCCTGGAGCGCCACCGCAGCGACGCGCGGCGGCGCTACGTCGCGCCCTTCTCCGAGCGCCTGGAGTCGCTGGGGGCCGTCGTCTTCGGCGACACGTTCCGCGTCGAGCTCGACGACGACCTGCGCATCGTCAGCCGGACGCTGGCCGGGCGGACCGTGCGCTACGAGAACCTGTCGACGGGGGCGCGCGAGCAGCTCGCCGTCCTGACCCGGCTGGCGTGCGCGGCCCTCGTCGACCCCGACGACGGCGTCCCCGTCGTGCTCGACGACGTCCTCGGCCACTCCGACCCCGACCGGCTGCGTCGCCTGGGCGCGGTGTTCGGGATGGTCGCCCCGCCCGCGCAGGTCCTCCTGCTGACCCCGGGGCCCGGGGCCCACGCGTCGATCCCCGGAGCCGTCGTCGTCCGCTTGGACCACGTCGCGGGCTGAGCCGGCGCGCCGCGGGGCCCGCACCCCCCGCGGGCCGACGGGGGCCGGTGCGGGAGGCGTGCTTACCCTGACCTGGCCCAGCACCCCGGGCCGCCCACACCAGGAGGCACCTATGCCCGACCTCACGACCGAGAACGGCTCCTCCGCCCCGCGCTCCGCGGGTCCCCTCCTCTTCCACCCCGACGTCACCACCGACGGCGGGGCCGTACTCTTCCTCGCCGACGTCGCCGCCACCCGCGTGCTCGCCGTCGAGCTCCCGCCCGAGACCGCCGCCCCCGAGGGCGGAGCCGAGGTCCGGGTCGAGCAGCTCGGCGCCAAGCTCGCCTCCCTGCTCGGCGTCGAGCGCGGGGACGTCCTGCTGCGCGGTCTCGCCGTGCACCCCGCCTCGCGCGCGGCCTACCTCTCCGTCGCGCGCGGCCGGGGCACCGCCTCGGCGCCGGCCCTCGTGCGGGCCGGCGCGGACGGGCAGCTGATCGTCGTCGCGGTGGACGCGCTCGTCGTCTCGAGCTTCGACCTCGACGACGCCCCCGCCGACGACGACGACCGCCAGGACTTCTGGCTCGACGGGGCCGACGCCTCCTCGCAGGTGCGCGAGGTGTACGGCGTCGAGCTGCAGGTCGCGCAGGTGCCGCTGCGGCGCTCCACGATCACGGGCCTCGCCTGGGTCGACGGGGCCCTGCTGGTGGCCGGCAGCAGCAACGAGGAGTTCTCCTCCCGGCTGCGCCGCGTGGCCTACCCCTTCGACGGGCCCGCGCGCGGGACGTCGGTGGAGATCTACCACGTCGACCACGGCGCCTACGAGACCCGCTCGCCGATCCGCTCGCTCATCGGCTTCGACGGCGGCAGCAGCGTCCTGGCCACCTACACCTGCACGCCGGTCGTGCACTTCCCGGTGGCCGACCTCGCCGGCGAGGGCCTGGTGCGCGGGCGCACGGTGGCGGAGCTCGGTCCGATGAACCAGCCGTTCAGCCTCGTCTCCTACGAGCGCGACGGCGAGGAGTTCCTGCTCGTGTCGGGGACCCGCCACCCGCTGCTGAAGATCCCCGCCTCCTCGGTCGCGGGGCAGGCACCGCTGACGCAGCCGCGCACGGCGGAGGACGTCGACCTCGGCGTCCCGCGCGAGGAGCTGGACCACGCCGGCGTGAGCTGGATGGCGTCGCTCGGGAGCGGCGGCGTCCTCGTCGTGCAGGAGGAGGACGGCGACCTGCACCTGCGCACGCTCGCGGCGGCGCAGCTCTGAGCAGCGCACCCGAGGCCGGGCCCGGTCGCCCGTCCGCCGCGGCCCGCTGGGACGCCGGGGTCCTCGTCGTCGACGACGCCGGGGGCCCGGGCGAGCTCGCCGTCGTGCCTGCGGGGGCCCTCGCGCCCGGCGGGGTGCTGGTGCCGATGGCCGGCGCCTGGACCCGCCCCGGCCCGGGTCGCGCCGCGTTCACGCCCGCGTTCGCGCCCGTGGCGGGGGCCGCGTACGTGCTGCTGGGGCGTCTCGGGGACGCCGGCGCGTGGGCGCCGCGAGCTCGGGCCGACGTGCCGGCCGCGCCGCCCGCCCGCTCCACCCGCGTGCTCGCGCTGGACCCGGACGTGGCGGAGGTGCCCGAGAACCTGCTGCGCCTGTCGGTCCTTTTCTCCGCCGCCGTGGACGAGGGCGGCGCCGGCGCGCACGTCGACCTGCGCGCCGCCGACGGCACGCCCCTGCCCGGCGCGCTGCTGCCCATGCCGCCGGAGCTGTGGGACCGGCCGCGTCGCCGGCTGACCGTGCTGCTCGACCCCGGGCGGCTCAAGCGCGGGCTGCAGCCGCACGCGCAGGCCGGACCGCCGCTGCGCCGGGGCACGAGCATCACCGTCACCGTGGGCGAGGGGGTCCTCGACGCAGCGGGCGCACCGCTGGTCGAGGGCGCCGCGCGCACCTACCGCGTGGGCCCGCCCGTGCGCGCGCGCGTGGACCCCGCGCGCTGGCGCGTCCGCTGGCCGTCGGCCCCCGGCGAGGGGCTCACCGTGACCTTCGACCGGCCCCTGGACAGGACGCTGGTCCGGCGCTGCCTGCGGGCCGTCGACGCCGACGGCCGGCCCGTGCCGGGGTCGGTGGAGGCCGCCGCCGCGGGCTGGTCGTCCACCCCGTCGCCCGGGGCGGCCGCCCCGGTGGCCCTGCACGTGCACCCCGACCTGGAGGACCTGGCGGGCAACTCGGTGCGCCGGGTGTTCGACCGGGACCTCACCGCACCCGGCGACGACCCGCTCGCCACGGACGGGGTCGTCCTGCACGCCGACGGCCGCGTCGTCGTGCGCCTCCCCGCCTCCTGACGGAGGCCGCGGGTGCGCGGGGTGCGCCGGGCACGCGGGGGGACGGCCGCGCGCGCGGGCACCGGCGCCGCTAGCGTCGCGGCTGCCCCACCCCCACGCCGAGGAGCACCTGTGCCCGCCGACGGACCCGCGTCCCCCACCGCACGCCCCGCCGAACCGGAGCCCGAGGTCGAGGACGCCTTCGACCGCCTCGTCGAGGAGGGCGAGGACCGCCTGCAGCGCCCGCTCCTGCCCCTGGTGAGCGTGGGCCTGCTGGGCGGCATCGACGTCGGGACGGGCGTGCTGGCCTACCTCGTCGTCAAGCACGAGACGGACAGCACGCTGCTGGCCGGGCTGGCCTTCTCGCTCGGCTTCGTGGCGCTGCTGCTGGCCCGCAGCGAGCTGTTCACGGAGAACTTCCTCGTCCCGGTGACGGCCCTCGTCGCCCGGCGCGGCAGCCTCCGGCAGCTGCTGCAGCTCTGGCTCGTCACCCTGGTGACGAACCTCGCGGCCGGCTGGGTCATCACCTGGCTGATCGTGCGGGCGCTGCCCGACCTGCGCCCGACCGTCCTGTCCAGCGCCCAGCACTACGCCGACCTCGGCTACGACGTGCGCTCGTTCTGCCTCGCCGTCCTCGCGGGGGCCGTCATCACGCTCATGACGCGCATGCAGCACTCCACCGAGAGCATGGGCGTGAAGCTCGTCCCGGCGGTCCTCTTCGGCGCGCTGCTCGCGGGGGCCCAGCTCTTCCACTGCGTGCTCGACTCGCTGCTGCTGTTCGCGGCCCTGCACGTGGGCGCGCCGTTCGGCTACGCGCACTGGTTCGGGCTGCTGTGCTTCTCGGCACTGGGCAACCTCGTCGGCGGTCTCGTGCTCGTCACGGCCGTGCGCCTGCTCCGGGTGCCGCACCGCATCGCCGAGGAGCGGCAGGACTCCGCCCGCGACTGACCTCCCGCCGTTTCGCCGGCGGGTGCGCGGGTACCCGTCCCCTCGATCAGCCACGCGAGGAGAGGGAACCCATGAGCAGCGCAGACGACCACACCACCGCCCAGGCCGTCCACGACCTGGGGTCCGCCCTCTGGTTCGGCGGGTCCGTGATGGGCGTCGCCGGGGCCAACAAGGCCGGCAACGACCTCCCCGACCCCGTCGACCGCATCCGGGTCGCGACGTCGGCGTGGCGGCGCTTCGCCCCCGCGCAGTGGGCCGGCATCGGCGCGGTCCTGGTCGCGGGCTCGCAGCTGACGGCCGCCTCCGGCAACCGCATCGCGGCCCAGCAGGGCTACGGCACCGTCGGGGCGCTGAAGATCGGCTTCGTGCTCGCGGGGGCGGTCGCCACGGGGTACGCCGCCTACTGCGGTCGCCGCATCGGCAGCATCGCCGAGGAGCTCCACGCCGGCGGTCAGCCGCTGGAGGTGAAGGACGTCTCGCGTCCCGCGCCCTCCACGCCCGACCGGCTCGCCCGCTGGCAGCGCCGGCAGCGCTGGACGCAGCTGCTCGTCCCGGGGCTGGCCGCCGCCAACATCGTCTGCAACGCCCAGCTCGTGCAGTCCTACCGGGCCGGGGCCACGGCCAAGGGCGTCCTGCGCCGCGTGCTGCCCGGCTGAGCCGGAGCGTCGTCGAGCCCGGTCCCCCATCGGGGGCCGGGCTCGTCGTCGTGGGGTCGAGCGGGTCAGTCGCCCGAGCCGGGCTCGGCGACCTCGCCCTGCCCCTTGGCCGTCAGCGCGTTGGGCAGGAGGTTGGCGACCGCCCCCTGCAGCTTGGTGGCGAGGGACCCCGTGACCACGTGGTCGCGGCCCTTCTGCAGCGCCGCGAAGGCCTGCTTCGCGACCTTCGCGGGGTCGTCCTTGAGCGAGGTCTGGCCCATCTTCGTGTCCTGGGCCCCGGCGCGGTCGAAGAACTCCGTGTCGGTCGGGCCGGGCAGGAACGCGGTGACCACGACCCCGGCCCCCTGGACCTCCTGGCGCAGGGCCTGCGCGAAGGACTGCACGAACGCCTTGCTGGCGCCGTAGACCGCCTGGTGCGGAGCGGGCACCCGCGCCGCGAGGGAGGACGTGAACAGCATCCGGCCCTCCCCGCGCTCGACCATGTGGCGGGTGGCGTGCTTGGCGAGCCGGACGACGGCGTCGACGTTCAGGCGGATCATCTGCAGCTCGTCCTCGAGCCGGGTGTCGACGAACGTCCCGCTGACGCCGACGCCCGCGTGCAGGGCCACGGCGTCGACGGCGCGGCCGCCGGCGGTCGCGACGGCCCAGAGCTGGTCGACGCCTTCGGGCGTGCGCAGGTCGGTGCGCAGCACCTCGGCGGAGACGGTGCCCGCGAGCTGGGCGGGGGTGTCGTGGATCGCCTCGTCCTCAGCGGTGACGAGGACGTCGTAGCCGTTCTCGGCGAACTGCTTGGCGAGCTCGAGGCCGATGCCGCTGGAGGCACCGGTCACGACGGCGAACGGTCGGGTGGCGGGGGTGGGCACGGAGGTCTCCTTCGGCGACGGGTGTGCCGTCCCCTTGCCCACCCGCCTCCGGGTCATGCCCCGCGGGCGGGCCCCGCGCCTCCCCCGGCCGGGATCAGCGGCCCAGCTGCGGCAGCTGCTCCAGGAGCCACGGGCTGAAGGGGGCCGGGTCGGCGGCGACGTCGCGGCGCAGCTCCTGCATCGGCGACCAGCGCCAGGCGCCGACCTCGTCGGGGTCCGGGGCCGGCTCGTCGAGCAGCCGTGCGCTGAAGACGGGGCAGATCTCGTTCTCGACGGTCCCGTCGGGCATGACCGCGCGGTAGCGGAAGTCCGGGACGAGGGGTTGCACGTCGGTGACGCGCACCCCGAGCTCGTCGGCGGCGCGGCGGTGGACGGCGGCCACCGGGTCCTCGCCGGGGCCGGGGTGGCCGCAGAAGCTGTTGGTCCAGGCGCCGGGCCACGTCTTCTTCACGTCCGCGCGGCGGGTCAGCAGCGTGCGGCCCTCGGCGTCGAGGATCCAGCACGAGAAGGCCAGGTGCAGGGGCGTGTCCGCGTGGTGCACCTCGGCCTTCGGGGCGGTGCCGCACGGCGTGCCGTCCTCGTCGAGCAGGACGACGAGCTCGACGTCCCCGGCGGGCGCGGTGGTCGAGGGCGGGAGCGGGGCGGTCACGGGACCTCCGGGGTTCGACGGGCGGAGA
>Ga0160428_1002599_pt1 | contig 10692 bp, 9 predicted proteins | sample SolpanmetagenomM_FD_108198 | JGI IMG/M metagenome (GOLD analysis project Ga0160428, IMG submission 108198) | Solar panel surface microbial communities from Lawrence Berkeley National Laboratory, California, USA - M | ecosystem: Engineered > Built environment > Solar panel > Unclassified ...
ACCCACTGCTTCCAGAGCCAGGTGGGCGCCTCGTTGGCGTCGAACACGTTGGTTTCGGTGTGCATTACCGGCTTTTTGTAGCGCTGGTAGTAGTCGTGGGTGATGGTGGCCCAGCCCAGCACATCCATGCTGGTGCACAGCTCCCCATTGGGTAGCATTATTTTCTCGTTGCGGCCGTAGTAGTCGTTGCCCATTATTTGGTATCCGGGAGGCTCGCCGCCCATAAACCAGTCGTACTCCTGGCGGGTCATGCCGTTGTCGTACAAGTAGTTTACTACTTCGCCTTCAGGGTGGTGCGCGTACAGCAAATCGAGCGACGTGAAGCGCAGCAGGTTCTCAAGCTGCACGGCCGGCGTGCGTTCGGCCCGCAGCTCGTGCGTAAACTCAGCCGACTCGCTTTGCACAATCACGCAGTCGGGGCGGTGCTTGGCAATCTTCTGGGTACCCATGATGCTGGCCGCCGCCGCGTGCTTGAGCGCCGTCACAAAGCCTTTGTCCGACTTCAGCTGCTCGTTCCACGCGCCGTCTTTGCCGCTCATTTTGGCCGTCACGTAAATCTCGTTTACCGGCGTGTAGTAGCGCACCCAAGGGTAGCGCTTGGCTACTTCCTCGCAGTACTCGGCAAAAAATACCGGTAGCTCGGGGTTTTGAAAATTGCCTACCCAGTCGGGTACTCCAAAGTGCATCAAATCCAGGATGGGCGTGATGCCCAGGCGCTGCATTTCGGCCATGGCCAGGTCGGCAAATTCCCAGTCGTATTTGCCGGGCGCTTGCTGAATGCTGAAATACGGCAGGCCATAGCGCAGCACCTTGAGGCCCATTTCTTTCACTAGGCCCAGGTCTTCTTTGTAGCGGTTGTAGTGGTCGCACTCGGCCAGCATGTCGCGGCGCGTTTTGCCGTGGTCGATGGTAGGGTAGCTGCATTCGATGCCGGTGGCAAACATAAAGTTGTTAGCTAGGCCCGTGGGTAGGCCACTGCCGTTGTGCCCACGCGCGCCGCCAAACTCGTCGCCTTCATAGTTGCCGCTGCCGAAATTCCGCTTTATTTCGGTGAGAAATGATTTCATAAATATCTGATTTTTAAGTACTTATTTTAAAGTATTGGCAACAAAAACGGTAGCCAGGCACTTGCGTGTCACATAGCTACCGTTCTCGTTTAGGCGATAAGCGCTCGCTGGGCGCTACAAATACTGTGGAGGTTATTTTACTCTCACCAGCCGTATTGGTTACGCGTCGCGCCGAGTTTCTCTTTCCAAGAACTTGTCGGCGGTGCGCAGGCTCAGGGCCATGATAGTAAGCGCCGGGTTGACGCTCAAGGCGCTCGGAAACACCGAGTTATCGCAGATGTACAGGTTAGGTACATCAAAAGCCCGGCCGTCGCGGTCCACTACTGCGTCGTCGCCGCTCAGGCCCATACGGGCCGTGCCGATTACGTGGGCATAGCGCTGAAACGCCCAGATGTCGGTGGCTCCAGCCGCTTCCCAAATGGCGCGCATCATCTTTTCGGCGTGGGCATTCATGCGGTGCTCGTTTTCCTGTGCCGTGAAGTGCAGGCGCGGCTTAGGCAGCTGGCGGGCGTCCTGTTCCTCGCTTAGCTCCAGGTAGTTATCTGCGTGGGGTAGGCAATCGCCCAGGATATTGATGCCCGCAATGTGGTTGAACTGCCGCATGTAGTCGCGTAGCGGCTGGCCCCATAGTTTGCGGCCCCGAGCCACTTGGCCCGAAAACGTAACCGGCATCACGCCAATGCTTTGCAGCAAGTAGCCGCCCACAAAGTCGGCGTCCTTAGGCCGGTGCGTGTCTTGCGAAATAAGGCCGCCCGGAATGCCTTTATTCGGCCGTACTTCCTCTGGGAAAGTGCCCCACACTTGCAGGCCGGGGTGCGCCATCAGGTTGTGGCCCACCTGGCCGCTATTCAGTGCCAACTCATTGAGCAGCAAAATGCGCGGTGTTTCGACCGAGCCTCCGCACAAGAATAGATTCTTGCAGGCTAGCCGATGGGTTTGGCCGTTTTGGGTGTATACCACTGCCGACACGTGGCCGCGGGCGTTGCGCTCAATCTCGATTACGTAGCTGTTGGGCCGAATGTCGGCCCCGTACTTCACGGCCAGCGGAATGAACGTAACGTCCATGCTCGACTTGGCCCCGTTAGAGCAGCCTGCCTGGCAAAAGCCGCGGTTGGTGCAGGCCTCGCGCCAGCCTACCCCCTCCTGGAAGTAACGCGCCGACAAAGCCGCATTAGGCGCCGGCGAGGTCTGAATGCCCACCTTTTCGGCCCCACGCACCATTAGTTGCGCCGCGCTATTAAGGGGCAGGGGCGCCATGGGGTAGCCTGTGGGCCGAACTGGACCCCAGGGGTAGGGCGTGGGGCCCGATACGCCAATAAACCGCTCTACTTCTGCGAAGTACGGTGCCAGGTCGTCGTAGGTCAGGGGCCAGTCTTCGCCTACGCCAAAGTCACTTTTTATGTGCAGGTCGTCGGGGAGTGGGCGGGGCGTGTAGGCTGTGTAGTGCAGCGTAGAGCCACCTACGCCAGTGCCCGAGTTGTTTTTGCCCATGGCCAGCGGGTCGCCACCAGCTGCGAGGCGTTCGTCATTCCAAAAGAGGAAATCCTGGGCGCGCTCGTCGGTAGCAAAGTCCTTCTCGGGGTTGTGCCAGGGGCCAGCCTCCAGAGCTACCACCTTTAGGCCAGCCTGCGCTAAGCGCGCCAACAGTGGAGCGCCACCCGCGCCCAGGCCGATAACAATGCAATCGACTGCCTCGGTAGAGGGGGGTAGGGGCTGGGCCCTCTCCTGCGTGCGGCCAGCCGGCGCGGTTTCATTTTCGGCAAGTAGCTCGCGCAGCAGCGGGTCCTGAATGGCAGGCTCGGTGGGCGTCAGCAAGCCTTCTTCGGCGATTTCTTCGTCGGGCATAAACTAGGTAATTTTGGTAGCGCGAGGAGAAGCGACGAAGTGGTTTTCTCCGATTTGAATTGATAATGACTGCGGTATAACGCTGAGCGAAAGGAGCGCTTCGTCGTTCCGTTGCTGCGGCCCGCGGGCGCTATTGTTCGCGCGGCTCCTTTTCGTTAAGACCAATTTTGGTCCAAGCGGGTAGGTCGGCGTAGCCCACATAGCCAATTTCATCCTGAGCCCAAGGATGGGCGTAGTACGTCTCAGTCAATTCGGCCAGCATTTCTTCGAAAAAGCGCGCGGCAGGCAGCTCTTGCCACACTGCGCCGGGCGGGTTGCCACTGGCTAACGCCCCCACTACCTCGTCTTGCTGCGCAGTAGTAAGCGCCTCAAAGTCAGCTTTAAACAAGCTCTGTGCAATTTCCCGCACGCCGCCCAGTCCCATGCGATAGGCCTCGCGGTCGGGGGGTAGGGCATCGTAGCGCCAACCGTCGGCGCGGCCCTCGGCCAAGCGCTGGTCCACAGACGGCGCCAGCGGAATAGGCACCGGCCGCTCGGGCTGCGGAAACAGCCGGGCCGCTACGGCTTCGAGCAGCCGAAAGGTCTCGGGAGCCAAAAACTGGGGCTCGTAAGCGGCACCGGTTTCGGCCAAGCGCTGGGTGAGGGCCGCGTGGGTGGCCGCCGACACATGCGGCGAGGAAAGCAAATCCTGAGCAGTCATATAAAAAAACAGGTTGAAGCAAACCTGCCCGCACGAAGCTCGACAGATTTGCTTCAACCTGAACGGTTAAAGCGGCTAGAAGTTTACTCGTCGCTGCTTAGTTTACCGCCCGTGACGTGCACCAGCGCACCCGTCATGAACGAGCCATCCTGTGAGGCTAGCAGCACGTAGGCCGGTGCTAACTCTTCGGGCTGGCCAGGGCGCTTGAGCGCTACTTCGTGGCCAAACTTTTCAATCTCATCGAGCGGCATGGTGCCGGGGATGTTGGGCGTCCAGACTGGGCCGGGCACCACGCAGTTCACCCGAATGTTGCGCTCGCCCAGGTACAGCGCCAGCGATTTGGTGAGGGCATGAATGCTGGCCTTGGTGCAGGCATAATCGACCAGCAGCGGAATGCCTACTATGCCCACGATGCTGCCCGTGTTGATAATGCAATCGCCATCCTTGAGGTGCGGAATCACGGCCTGCGCCATCCACATGTAACCCAAGATGTTAGTATCAAACGTGCGGCGAATTTGCGCCTCGGTGATGTCCTCAAACTTTTCCTGCGCCATCTGAAACGCGGCATTATTGACCAGAATATTCAAGCCACCTAGCTCAGCCTGCACCAGCCGCACCGCCTGAAAGGCCTGCTCACGGTCGCGCACATCGAGCTGCAAAAGCTGGCACTTGCGTTTCTCCAGTTCTACTAGGCGCTGGGTTTCCTGCGCATCTACTTGATTTTCATTAAATAGAATAGCCACATCAGCACCTTCTTTGGCAAAGGCAATGGCCACGGCCCGCCCGATGCCCGAGTCGCCGCCCGTGATGAGAGCCACTTTGCCTTCAAGCTTGCCGGCAGCGCGGTAGGCTGCCAGGTTGCTCTGGGGTTGCAGCTTCATATCGGCCTGCTTGGCGGGGTAGGGCAGCTTTTGGGCGTGCCCTTTCATCTCTTTGGCGGTGGGGCGTTTGGGGGGGGTAGGGCTGGTAGATTTGGGAGTCGGCATGATGGAAAAGGCTTAGGGAAGAGGTATTGTCCTACGTAAAAGTCCACCGCGTGGCCGCCCACTGCTGTGCTTTGCGATACACCTGCCACAACAAAACGGAGCAACAGTTCAGCTTAAAACAGTTCTTTCGTGTGTCTCTGCAAATAGGATTGTAATTGGTTGGGTTTTTGTCTGGCTACTCTCATTAGAACATGCTTGCCTGTCAGTTTAAGTCAGAAAAAAGTTATTGACAGTGCAACTGTCATATTTTGTGCCCTCTGACTTTCCCTTAAGCTCTTACTCCCTGTAGAATTAAAATTTATGCGGAAATTATTACTTTTCGTATTTTGCTTCACCCTATTGCGAGTAGCAGCCGCTTCGAGCGGCCCAGCCGACCCGCCCCGCCTGAACGGCCAGTGGCAAGGCCCGCTGAAAGTGCCCGGCGGCTCGCTCACGCTGCTCATCACTATTGTGCCGCTCTCCAACGGCACGTACTATGCTGCCCTTGATGTGCCGCAGCAGCACATCAGCCGCATGCCGGTAGAGGTGGAGCTGCAGGCCGACAACCTGACGCTGCGTGTAGAGCAGGCCGGTAGCCGCTTCGAAGGCAAGCTACTGGCCGATGGCGGCCAGCTGAGCGGCACCTGGCAGCAACCAGGCCTCAAAACGGAGCTTACTCTAACGCGCAGTGGCGCCCCAGCCGCCGCCACAGCCACCAAAAAGTTGCGCCTCACGCCACCCTACCGCGAGTCGGAAGTCACCTTCCTCAATCCAGTCAGCAAAATCAAGCTGGCTGGCACGCTTACGGTGCCCAGCGGCGAAGGACCCTTTGCGGCTGTGGTACTACTTTCCGACTCGGGCCCCCAGGACCGCGATGCCGGCTTACCAGGCTACCACCCGTTTGCTATGCTGGCCGATTACCTCACGCGCCGTGGGGTAGCCGTGCTACGCTTCGATGACCGAGGCGTGGGCAAGTCGGGCGGCGACTATGCCCGCGCTACTACCCCCGATTTTGTGACCGACGCCCAGGCTGCGATGGTTTTTTTGCGCGGTCGGCCGCTCATTGCACCCCAGCAAGTGGGCTTGGTGGGCCACGGTGAGGGTGCTAATGTGGCCTTGCTAGCGGCCTCCGAGCCCCTCGATGCGCCAGCTTTTGTGGCATCGCTGGCCGGCTACGGCCAGCCGGGCCTCGATGTACTACGCCGCCAGCAAGGCGAAATCATGCGGCTCATCGGGGCCGATGGAGGCCAGGTAAAGGCAGCTCAGGGCCTGTTTGACCAATTGGTGGAGGCCGTGCGCCAAACGCCCAATACTGCGGCTGCCCGTACCAAAGTAGTGACGCTGCTGCGCAGTAGCAATACGGCTCTCGACGAGTCTATGGCCCGCGCTCGCGCTGTGCAAATGACTTCGCCCTGGTCGCGCTTTTTTCTTGATTTTGACCCTGCTACTCGCCTGCCCCTAGTGCGTTGCCCCGTGCTACTCCTCAATGGCACGGCCGACCTCCAAGTAGCTGCCGGCCGCAACCTGTCCCTGCTGCAAAAAGGCCTGCACCAGTCGGGCCAGGATGTGCAAGCGCACCGCCTAGCAGGCGTGAACCATTGGCTGCAGGCCGACCCCGAGCAGTGGCCCATCGTGGCCGGCGAGCGGCAACCTGTGCTATCGCCTCAGGGCCTCGACTACTTGCGCGACTGGCTGCTTGCACGCGGCCATCTCGCCAAAGCACCCCTCCCCGTAACGGTACGCCGCCCCGCCCCGCGCCCCAAGGCGCTCACGCCACTGCGCACCCGTCGGGTAGCCGCGGCGCATGGAGGGGGTAGGGGATAATTACTTAAGTAGTAATTAAGGAAGTGGCCGCAGCACGACGCGGCGGTTGCGCGGACGCTGGTCGGGCCGGCTGTTATCGGCCACAGGGCGGCTGCCACCGTAGCCCACGGCCCGTAGCCGCTCGGCCGCCACGCCTTGGGCCGCCAGGTAGTGGCACACGGCATCGGCCCGCCGCCGCGAAAGCTGCTGGTTGATGCTGGGGTCGCCTTGGTTATCGGTGTGGCCTTGCACTTCGAGCCGCAGGGTAGGGCGGCTGGCAAGGGCCATAGCTAGAGTGTCGAGGCTAGCCTGCACTAGCGGCGGCAATTCAGCCTTGCCCTGCTCAAAATACAGGGCCCGTAGCGTCACAGCTTGCCCGGCTGCCAGGCGAGTAGCTACCGCCGCCACCCGGCCCGAATCGGGGTGAGGTGTGGCCCGCTGGGGCACTGGTACTGCTACTACCGCTGCCACTGGGGCAGGCCGCAAGCGGCTAAGTGGCACTGGCTTAATGGGGCCGGCTGGCCTGGGCAGCAGCGCGGCTCGGGAGGCTGCTACCAACCGGGGCGCCGCGGGTGCTGGTGGCGGGCCAGGAGCAACATTCGCCACAGGCGCGGGCGAAACTAGCGCCGGCGCGGGGCTAGGTACCGGGGTAGGGCGCTTGCTAAACAGGTAGCGCGACGAGATAACGACGGGCCCCTCGTCTTCTTTAGTCAAACCCCAGAGATTACGCCAGTTTTCCGAGGGCGAAGGGGTAGGGGGTGGGGCCCACGCCAGCCGCGCCCGCGTCGAGTACGAATACTGGCAGTAATCTACCCGCAGGGCATAAGCTTCGCCTGCTTTGAGGTCCACGGCTAGCTGGTAATAACTCAGCGACTGCCCACGCCACTCATTCAGCAGCTCTCGGCCATTCAACCAGAGGCGAATACCGTCGTCGGCGCTCACGTGCAGCACGTAGCGGCCCGTGGTAGGCGGCACCAGCCAGCCCGTCCAGCGCACCGAAAACTGCTCGGCCGGCAGGCCCGCCGCTGGGCTTTGCTCGTGCCAATCGAAGTTAATGGTAGGGTCACGGCGCGTCAGCACATACTGCTCAAAATTGTGCCCATCGTAGTAAGCTCCTTGCAAGCCATCGCCCGTTGGGCGAGCCTGCCCCGCCGCCGCCAGGGGCAGGCTCACTACTATACCTAAGCAAAAATACCGTCCGTACCAAGTCATGAGGTAAAGAGTATATTTTGCTTTAAATGGTTGCCAGCAAGCGCTTACCAGGGCAGGCTTTCGGTGTCGTGAAAGTAGCCGCCGGTAGGGCCATCGGCGGGCAGCAGCGCCAGGCGCACGGCCGTTTTGGCGCCCTCAGCCACTTCTAGCGGCGCTCCTTCGCCGCCTAAGTCCGTTTTAACCCAGCCTGGGTGCGCCGCATTCACTTTGATGGCCGTGTTGCCCAGGTGTTGGGCCAGTACCACTGTTAGCATGTTCAGCGCTGCCTTCGACGAGGTGTAGCCCGGCGTGGCCCAGTCGCCTCCCTGCCCCTGGCTGATGGCCGTAAGCGACCCCAAAATGCTGCTCTGGTTCACGATGCGGCCAGCCGGGGCCTGGCGCAGCAGCGGCAGCAGCGCCTGCGTAATCGCGTAGGGCCCAATAACATTGGCTTCGTACGTCTGGCGCAGCGTGTCGGGGCTCACATTGGGCCCATCATCGAGCTGCACACCCGCATTATTCACCAGAATATCAAGCCGCCCAAATTCTTGGTCGAAGAAGGGGGGTAGGGCCGCGATGTTGGCAGCGCTGGTCACATCCAGCTCCACGGCGTGGGCGGCGAGGCCCTCGGCGCGCAGCTGGGCGGCGGGTGCTTCGGCTTTGCCCTGGCGGGCGCCCAGCACCACTACAATGCCTTGCTGGCCGAGCTGGCGCGCTATTTCCAGGCCCAGGCCCTTATTAGCCCCCGTGATGAGGGCAACTTTTGCAGCTTGCTTTTCCATAGCCTGCTAAAGCGAGCCGGCCGGCAAAAGGTTGGCGCACTCCCTACTTCAAAAATTCAGGCCGCAGTGAAAGCAATGGTGCGCCCGCCCTTGCAGCGGGTAGCGCCGCAGCCGCGACAGCAGCGCCACAAACCAGTGCGCCGCACCTGGCTCGGCCGCAGCATCGAAGCTCACATCGTGCGAGCCGCAGCGCGGGCAAGCCTGGCTGCCAGCGCTTTCAGCGGCAGAATCGGCCTCGGCCAGGCCACCGCGCGTGGCCTGCATCACGGGAGGCTCGCGCAGTACCTCAGCAGCCTGCGCCGCATCGCGCTGGTACACGTGCAGCCGCACACCCCCCGCCGCCGGGCTGTACATGCGGTTGAGCGACACCAGGTTTTCGTTGGTCAGAAAGCACGGAATACCAGCGGCCTCCAGCCGAGTGCGGGCCAGGTGCGCTGCCAGTGGCTCGTAGTACGAGTCGAGGACGATGATATTCTCTGCCTTGGGCGCAGTAAAATCAGTAGTCATGGGAGAAAGCAGCGGCGAGCCGAATAAAGCAAGTCAAGTAATGGCGCACACATAACAAGCAGCCGCCCGCAATCATTTTTTAGTAGCCGCTTTTAAATCTTTGGCCGTGCGCTGCGCCCGCAGGGTCGTAAACTCGGCCTGCCACGCCCGAATGCGCACCTCCGTGCGGGCCGGCATATCCATACGAATGCGGGCCAGCTGGGCATTGAGGCGGCGGTAGGTATCCTGCGCGTAGTCCCAGTCGCGGGCGTCCCAGCCGGTGCGGCGCACGCGCGTGGCGCGCAGCAGCTCGCCGTAGGCCCCCGCAATAGTAGCTACGGTGAGGGTCGGAATGCGGTCGGCGTAGCTGCCTAGCAGCTGCTGGTCCAGTATTTTTTGCTTCTTGGCGTCAAGCGGCACAGCCCGCCGCAGCCGGTTGGCCGCGTCAAAACGGACCGTTTGGCGGCCCAGCCGGCTCAGGGTGTGGCCCGCTTTACGCGCGGCCGTGTCCAGCTTGCTCGTCTCCTGGCGCACTATTTCTTGGCGCTCACGTGGAGTCGAGTCACAGCCCGTCAATATAAATATTCCTACCAGGCCGGTGGCCAGCCCCCAAAATGCAGTCTTCATAGCGCCAAGCTACGGCATGGGCGGGGCTCAGGGTTGCACCGGCCCAAAACAAACGCTGCCTCAGTGACAAGCCCAGAACTGCCTAAACTGCCATGGTTAAACACAAAGCCACCCGAGTAGCTCAGCCACATTTAGCCTAGCCACGAGGGGCAGGGGCCAAAAAAAGCACCGATCACCCAAGTGCGGGTAGTCGGTGCTTGCAAGCTAATAGTGCTCAGTAACCACTAGGGCATCAGTACTTTATCGATAACATGAATCACGCCGTTGCTCTGCATTACGTCAGCAATAGTAACGGTAGAAATACCACCCTTTTCGTCTTTCAACTCGATGGTTTTGCCTTTCTGTATAGCCGTCAGCGACTCGCCTTGCACGGTTTTGAGTGTGGCCTTGCCACCACCAGCTTTGATGGCTTTCATCAGGTCTTTGGCAGTCATGCGTCCCGCTACTACGTGGTAAGTCAGGATTTTAGTAAGCGTTTCTTTATTCTCAGGCTTCACCAAGGTATCGACCGTGCCGGCTGGCAGGGCGTTGAATGCCGCATTGGTAGGCGCAAATACGGTAAACGGACCGGGTCCCGAAAGCGTCTCAACTAAGCCGGCAGCCTTCACAGCGGCCACCAAGGTGGTGTGGTCTTTTGAGTTTACGGCATTCTCCACGCTGTTTTTTGTGGGGTACATCGGGGCGCCGCCCACCATTACCGTTTTAGCTTTTTGAGCCGAAGCCGTCTGAACGCCAGCAGTACCGAGTAGGGCTACTACAGCCAGGGTTGCGAAGGAGAGTTTCATGGGTTTGAAAAAAGGAGGAAGAATAAAAGGTTGAGGTTAAAACCTGCCTCACCTACGGCTCCACCTCGCCCACCGGATTGCGGGCCACTCAGAATCTCTTTGACACGGCTATTTGCCCGCCATTCACCCGGACTTTTTCCTAATTTAGCAAAGGGGGTAGGGAAAAGCGTGCATCAGAAGCACGTAATTCGTTTCTAAAACCAACATAAAAAGCCCAGAAGTAGCCACTGATTAAATTTTTTCCGCTTGAAAATGAATGCACAAGCTCTTTTCAAGTAAAAAAATAAGCGCTGCCCCTTGACTGCAACCGCCTTTTGTCTACCTTTGCACCACCAATCGCCACAACGGCGAAACAAACCTCAAGCGAGAGTAGCTCAGTTGGTAGAGCGCGACCTTGCCAAGGTCGAGGTCGCGAGTTCGAACCTCGTCTCCCGCTCCAGA
>Ga0160428_1002601_pt1 | contig 10681 bp, 11 predicted proteins | sample SolpanmetagenomM_FD_108198 | JGI IMG/M metagenome (GOLD analysis project Ga0160428, IMG submission 108198) | Solar panel surface microbial communities from Lawrence Berkeley National Laboratory, California, USA - M | ecosystem: Engineered > Built environment > Solar panel > Unclassified ...
GGATCCCCCCAACCTTCAGTACATCAACCCAAAGAGAAGAGACACCACGATTTTGCCGTCGGCTGGATGGGTTGTGCTTGCGTTTCCCGCTGACAACCCAGGAGCTTGGCTTATGCATTGCCACATCGTTAGTCTTGTCCTAATCAACTGTTCCAACGTACACTGATGCAGTCATAGTCTTGGCATATCTCTGAAGGTCTTGGAGTGCAGTTCTTGGAGTCGCCTGGCAGCATCAAACTGCCAGGAAGCACGTACAAGCCTCAATGTGATGCGTGGAACCAGTACTATGCGCAATCTTATTGGAAGAAGGTTGACAGCGGTCTTTGAGGCGCGGTACTTATTGGGTATTTGTACGAACGCTATCTAAGTTACATATGAGAAATGAGATTTCACAGATTGTCATTCCGCAACTGGTCGAGAAAATGCGCACGTGATCATTCGAATAGACAGCCTTGCCACGGGGAAACTATTGTTCCCTTCCGCATAATTTTCTTCGACTTATCTTTCCTCGAGTAAATAAATGGTTTCTCTTTCCTTCATCACTCAAGCAACAGCTTCACCCCTCTGGTACGTGCATCCTCTTTTCGTCGACATATTGCACCTTTATGCGTGATGATTTGTTAAACCGCAAAACTAGAGTCTTTGACCTCAAGGGGAATGAAACTTTTATGCAGCACGTCAGTCTGAAACCTCGGACCTGTTTATGTCTTTTCATACTTGCAGCTTGAGGAGCTTTGCTAACACTGCTTCAAGCTTCTAGAACCACCATGGCTAATGGCAATGTGCCTGGCACCGGCGAGTGAGATCGCGCGTACACGGTAAGACTCTTCCTCACACTATTGGATGAGCTTAGGCTCTCACACAAGCATGTTATGATGATTGTTTTTTTTATTTACGCTAAATTGGAATTACCGGCTGAGGTCTTCGGGCCATTGACGATAACAAGACGCTGCATTCTGATCACTACTGCTTCTCTACCACTTTGGTTTCTCGGTTTCATCTTGAAGCATCAAGCTAACTTGACAAAGTGTATAGGTACAAACTCGGATCACCGTCGCGCAATCCCGCTTGCAGCTTACACATCTGGACGCCTTCACCGGTATGACCTCTTCTCAACACCCCTCACAATCACTGGTCAAGGATGAACGGCACTGGGCTCCGACGATCTCTAAGAGTTCGATCATGACGGATATGCCCTTTTGCGGCAGGCTTAGAAAACCTCGCCCACTGAGCCAATCACCGATTTGCATCTCTACTATGGGTTTTGGTACCAAGGCACTAACAATGTCCTCGGTCTCCAGTCCATGTGGCCCTGATGCAGACACTCTACGGTATGTTGTTTACTATGTGTGATCCCACCCCCTCCACCTTTGTGATGACACCCTTAGATGACGAGTCTTATACGAGTTATCGATGCAGACACAATCTTTTAAATACCATTCATGCCAAGCTGACTAAAAGATCTCACCACACGATTATACTCACGCTCAATGTCGAATCTTGGCTAATTCATCTTCAGACCATTAATGGGATTTTGTCTCTTGTCAGCACTCTCTCCTCGGCAGGCGTCCAACTGGCATTTGCAGGGTAAGTCACTCCATTACATCCAATCCCTTCAACATGATGATCCCAATCAAAACATGACAAGCATATGTCCTAGTTGCCTTGACCGGCAGCCAAGACGAAACTTTTGTGTCTGAACGTCTTTGGGCAACTTCTTTCACAGAGTTGTGTTCGTTTACATCGCCGCTAACACTACTCTTGCAGGTTCTTTTGTTCACCTTGGTAAGACAACATGCGTCCTTTAATTCCCCGCCTCCGCGTTTTTATGATGATCAATTATCACGACGGTCAACATAGCCTAGTGCACATATTGATGATAACGCCTGTGACAAGGCATCTTTTTCACTGATACACGCATTGAAACATCCGTCTCTACGACTTACTTTTTGGTTATTCCGAGGTGACTAACATCGATTCAGGCATTGTCATTTGGAACACTCTTATTCCCACTGTTTGATTTGCCCGAGGGCGAGCTTATGGAGGGGGGAGCGCTTCGGCTCTGTTTACACGATGGTGCCTACGATATTCGTCTACATGACGATGAGGATTCACCGACACCCCCCAGCAGCACTCTACCTCACTTTTCAGGAGTTGTTCTTACTACGGTTGGATAGGGCCGGAACGGGAAGTTCTTGCAGAGGTTTGAGGTTATAGAGAGTGCATTTGCAATGTCGAAGGGGGTCACTAGGGCCTGATCCGACTTCATATAGCGACGGCGCTGCTCGTCCCGATACCTTTCATGCACTCCCTAATATACATTCAGCACCAGCGTCCTTATATCAGATCCTCTGGACCTGCGGAACTAACTCAACACCCATATCTCGAACAACCAGCTCTCCAGTCAAGAACATCGGTTCCTCGATGCCGTCCACGAACGGCTTTGCGGTGATTGGACAAGGCTTAATCAGGTTCGTCGCGGCTGGAAGACTACAGCCAAATGGGGATTGTTGCTGCTCAATTACCTTCCATGTCCAATGCTAGCCGCTCGAACGGCCGTAGCAAAACGATCCCTGATGACCGCAATGGCTTCTAACTCCAAGCTCTCGCTGCAACTCGATCACCAGTGCCACCCAACTTGTTTATTCCAGCGCTGTCCTTGTATCAAACGCATGTCCCTTTACCTCCACCCACGCTTCCCAATTGTATACCACGCGCCCCAAAGCTCTTTCTCCTCCCATGTTCCAACTTGGAACTTCCAAACTCAAACAAAAACGAATGTGACATCCTCCCTCACTCCCCCTTCTTCGCCCCCGGCACCCACTCATGCGGCAGATCCATGCCGACCCGCCGCGCCGTGAGCCGCACGCGCTGCTCCTCGGCCATGTTCATGCCCGGGTTGTACCGCTCCAGCAGCGAGATGTAGAGCCGCTGCGCGCGGAGGTACTCGACGAACTGCTCTGTAGCGGCGGGCGTGACGGTGGCGGAGGAAGAAGAGCTAGAGGAGAATGAGGATCGGATGCGTGCCTGCACCGGCGAAGGAGAGGCGAGGAGTGAGGGCTGGCGGGCGGGAAGCTCGCGGAGGAGGCGCCGGTAGAGGGAGCGAAGGTGCGGCGCTTGGGCTTGAGCGGTCGACATCTTGTGAGTGATGCTTGTTTGTGGAAGAAGTTGCGAGTGTTGCAGAGGGGGTTGTATGATGGTGATGGAAGGCAAATGTGTTTCTCGAATTGCTGTTTTGGCTCGCGCAATTGATGGAAGGATATTAACTGATTAATTTTTGGCTTAGTCATCTGGTCGTGTGGCACAATTGGTCAGCGCGTGGTGCTAATAACGCCAAGGTTGAGGGTTCGAGCCCCTTCATGACCATGTGATTTTTACTTTTGCTAGTTGGACTTTTGTTTGGGGCTTTTGCTATTGTGCTTGTTCTATGGAGATCAGTACGTTGGTCAATCCTTTGCCTAGGGGAGCAATAGGCCAGCCAATCCAATAAATTTCTAAAGGTACGGTGATTCAATCGGTAGTTGTGGAGGAAGACATGACGCAACATCAAGCTTCACGATGCTTAGCGAAGGCTTCCTTCACAGACATTCCCTTCTCGACTTCTTCCTTGACCTTGTCGTCCGCGCTGGTCAACTTAGGCAGGAGCTCTAGTGTTGCGTCGAGCTTGTCCTGTGGAATAACCACAACACCTTCGATGGGGTCGGCAAAGATGATGTCGCCCTGTTGTCCCTTAATTCGTGAAACAACAGCCAGGGTCGAGTGTGCGCCCTTACCGGATTGACCGTCACACCGTGCACCTTCACTGGGACATTAATAGCCCACGGCTTACTCTCCAACCCAGTTCCCACCGTTGACTGTCCAAGACCCCAGATCTAGCAGGACACATCAGCGTGGTCCTTTCGCCCTCCACACCTCTCCCTATTACAGATCAACCCACAGGAAGCCCCAGCCCTCTCAGTTCCGTCAGATCGCGTAGCCGCCCGCCAACGACAACCCCTTTCGCACCCCTGACCTTCATCCTCAGCGCCATGATACCACCAAGCACCGCGCACCGATGTTCCGGCGGCTGGCTCAACACTACGACCGTGTCGGGCTGCGTGAGGTCGACGTAGTGCGACCCCGGCGGGATCGTGGACGCAGCGACACCTTGGTCATTTCCGGAGGCGGTCTCCGGACCATTTTTGGAAACGAAGAGGACCGTCGATGCTGCGCCGATGAGTTTGGGTTGGGTGGTGAGGGAGGCTGACGATGGGCCATGTGGAGCGAATGGTACTGGGGTTTCGCAGGGAGATTCAGTTGAGGGATTGGTCTTCTTTTCTAGAGGGTCGCAATTGGATTGCCGTACTCAGGTCATGAAGGCAGCCTGCGTAGGGCACTTTCAATTTCAGGAGAGCATCGGAGATCTGTGTTGCCGGGGGAAAGGAGAGAGATAAGCTCGGGTTGTCTTTCTATGGTGATACACAGGCTAAACACGCACATCGCAGGCACTGTATGAAGCGAGTGCTTTTAGTTTTGAAGATGCCATTTATTGAGATGAGAGGCCGAAGTTGGTGTATGTTGTCCACCTGGGTATCTGTGGAGAAGAAGAGTGACTGCCATGAGCCTCGGCGTTGCTCATCGACAAATCACGTGTCATCCATTCATGCTGCGAAGCTATATTCCTGGTAGATATATAACATCAAAAGATATACATAAGTAAAAATCAAGTAGGTATCATCATGTCTCGGGGTGCTCCCATGTATCTCGCCTCAGCCTCATGAGATTGGATTGCTTGTGTGGAAATGCAATCTCTCGCTCTTTGAAAAAGCCTACGTCCAGGCAGTATTGCTCAAGTCTGCACGATATATACGTTAGCTTCCAAGACTAATGCTTATCAAACAGTAGAGCACTTACTTCTTGTTGTCGATCCTCGGCTCCAGCATGACGTTGTTAGTCCGCAGATCGGCAAGCCAGCACGCATGCACCAAAGCGCTGAGCCAAATCTTGACGCGATGCGGTCCTCTGAACTCCTGCTCGCCGACCAGGCAGTGAATTCCTCTGTCCCAGTCGTTCACCTCACCACCGAGGTACTTGCCGAGTATATCTTCCTTTACCCAGTATATCTCAAAGTAACCAAATGGCTTCCCGTCCCAGCAACCAATCACCGGGAAGCTGTGCTGGCTGGACAATGCTTTCTCTAAGAATTCCTGCTGATGCGACTGTGGCCCTGCCTCGCCCCAGAAATGCGAGACTCTTTCATCATTCATCCACTTGTGAAGCAGTTCGGCATCGCTGTGTGGGATTTCCAGGCTAGACATTGTTGGAACGATAGAGTCTGAAGCGCTCGAGAATGGTGCCCGCCGTAGTTCCGATGTCAGGGTGTGAGGCTGGTTCATGGCGTAGCTCCATGGTCCATGCTGTGTGCATGCCCGTGGGGACATTGATGCGACTCGGAAGGAAAGGTACTGCCCCACGCTAGGCACATATCGGACATAGATTGTTTCCCCTTGTCGCCAGGGTTTCGCGCGAACGGGATGGCGTATTCCGTTTGTGAAGGTATATTGGGCCGGGTGCGGGGGGAAGTAAGTAGGCAAATGACTGCTTGATTGATACGGGTCGAAAGAGATTGGCATGATGGTGCCTTTTCCAAGAAAATGGTCGTGATGGTGATCATGTGAGGGAGAGTTCCCCGATCTGCCCTCGCGAGAGTGTGGTCGAGATCCCGCTGGGGAGCTGTTGGGGAAGGGCGAGTGTGCGACGGGAGACAAGGTAAACAGATACGCCCTAGGATCGAGTTGCCAAAAGGCTCTCCTACTGACGAACATTTTGTTCCATCCATGAGTACCTCGATCGTCTGGATTCAGCCCAACGCTAGAGTCCTCGGTTGTTATGAGACCCATCCTTTCCAGCTTCTGTATGAGATTCTTGCCCTTGAAGATGCCTTCGTGATTGATTGTGATCCTCCATTCGCCTTTGGGTTTCCCTTCGTCTGCCGTCTTGGCTGACGCTTGTGTAATCACCTTACAGTTCGGTTCTGGTTGATGAAAGTACCACCAGAGCGTCGCCCACAGCATCATAGCGATTTGACGTGTGGGTGAGGTCGGAGGCCGGAACTCCGCACTACTGGGATTCGAGATGGAAGAGATGAATAGATGGTCGTTGTGGAGAGAGGGCCGCTTATAGCGGTGAATGATGTGACCATGGTGCTTGGAATCGCCCTCCTGGTGTTCGACTGAGCCCTCATCAGCGGTTTCCTCCTCTTGGTTAAGTATAACAGTCCATCCGGGCGGGAAAGCGGAGCGATGAACACTGAGGTCGTTTGACTTGAAGGAAACACCTCCAAAGACCGGTGTAACAGTGAGATTTTGGCCATTGGGCAAGTGGACAGATGCAGGCGCCATGCCTTGGTGCTATTATCGCAATGTGTCTGAGAGTATTGACTGTTCAATCAGGTGGTGGAGTTCATATGCCAGTGCTGTAAAAGTGCAAAAAGCGCATACTTGTTTATGTAAGTTACTGTATTTGACAAGAAAAGGCCCGATGTGATAAGATGCGATACGAATGATGGGTATTTTTAAGGGTCCTGTCTCCATGCTCTCGGAGCTTGGCCGAAGACGTGGGACAGGCAGCTTTGGCCGATGCTCAACCAAGACGTGCATCTTTACCCGACACCCTCCTCAGGGGTAACCCACTGCACATGACTTTCAACAACATCACCTCCACCACCTGTATGGGACTGTATGAGTTGTAAGGAGATGGGGAAAGAGCCACCATCAAGGTGAAAGCAGAAAGAATGATCTGGGCTATCCTCAAGACCCCATCAGAGTCCCCCGTGTTATCACTTACACTCACCTTTCTGGCATGGAGAGCCATCTTATTTGCGGTTGCTCTTCTCAGTCCGGGCCCTGGCTATGACACGTCAACCAGCCTATTGTTTGATGCTGTGAAAACCGCCCATGGACTTGACGCTCAGACGACGAGCAAGAGCTGGGCCGCATCCCTAGCAGACCGCCTTGCGCGCAAACTGGTGAGATGGGATGCAATCTATTTTGCCACAACTTCTCAGAGGGGATATCTTTATGAGCAAGAATACGCCTTTGGTATGGGTCTCACGAGTACTGTGTCATTTCTGACCTCACGTATGCAGTCTGCGTTATATTTATCGATCGTTATCTCCATCTAATGTCACCCCAGTCCTTCCTACCACCGGTGATCCACTAATTACCCACGCCATGGTCGCCATAATCCTGTCCACAGCAGCACATTACCTTTCAACTCTGGTACTATACCAGCTCACCATCTCCATCTTGAAACCCGCTTTTGCCTCTCCAGCAACATTCACCACCGGCAACCCCCGACACACGGCCTTTCTTGCAAGCACCCTGCACATACTCGCCCCAGCCGGACTCTTTCTTAGCGCACCATACGCCGAGTCGCTCTTCGCGCTGCTCAACTTTAGCGGCATGTGGGCCTATACGGCCTCAGCGCACTCCCATCACCACAATCACTACCACTACATCCTCTTAATACTCACAGCAGGCATGCTTTTCGGTGCCGCAGCAACAGTCCGCAGCAACGGTATCTTCAGCGGCGCCATCTTTGCGTACGACGCCATGGCACTACTACTCACTAAAGGGCCGATAAGACTGTTCACAAGCCCTGCGTCATTGCTGCGCGCCGCAACACTCGTGCTTGCCGGCCTTTGCGTGGCAGCTGGGTTCGCCGCGCCACAGGTTCTCGCGCACCGGCGTTTCTGCAGCAGCGGTGTGGAAGTGGGGCAGAGGAGACCGTGGTGTAATGCAATCCCTCCGAGCATCTACACGTTTGTGCAGGATCGGTATTGGTTTGTCACGCCCGTCGTTCATTTCATGCTATCTCGGTTCCTCCTAACTTGCGAGCGCTAACCTGTAACTCGAATCCTCAGGAACGTAGGCTTCCTCCGCTACTGGACCGTTTCCAACATCCCGCTCTTCCTGCTCGCGACGCCTATGCTCTTGGCGCTCCTTGTTTCGTCCTGGCGTGCCCTACATGGTACTTTGACCAGCGCCGCCAACACGTCAAGTCTGCGCGCAAAGAAAATTATCGCCACTCATAACCCGTCGCACGGTTTGCTCCGCCGTCTCGCCCTCCCGCAAGCGATCCTAGCCGTTTCAGCACTTCTTGTATTTCATGTGCAGGTTGTCACGCGCGTGGCGTCGGGGTACCCGGTTGTGTATGTTTGGGGAGCTGAGTGTATCATGGGGAGTGACAGTAGTGATGGTGATGCGCGGCGGACGGGAGGTGAGGAAGGAGTGAGAGGAAGCAATGATACGAAGAAGAGATGGGATGTGGGTGAGTTGATTGTAAGGGGTTCGGTCATCTATGCGGTCGTGCAGGGCGCGCTGTTTGCAGGGTTCATGCCGCCTGCTTGAGCGAAGGTTGATGGGAGGAGTAGGAATGGACGATGATGGTAACAGGGGTGCTTTCTCGCAAAGCGGCAAAAGGATCAGACTTGATAGCGATATACTTTACTCATGCTCAATTAGCTAGTCCATATCGTTGTATGTACTGGTTACAATTGCACCTCAATTCTGCTCGCTCGTACTTAGCTGGATCATCACCATGCTCAGCATTGCACTTGCTCCTGTTACTATCCAGCGCTCAGCTGCACGTCCCACCCCTCACTCATCGGTGTAGCGCCTTCCCTCAAACCGAGAGAGCTTGCTTAGTCACGGAGGTCTTGGCGAGGGAGTTGACTTTGCAGTTCATCACCATCAACACGATACCCGCAGGCCCCGTAACAGGACCTGCGGCCCTAAAACAGTCTTTACGACAGCCTCTCGTGGTACATTACCGTAGCTCAACGAACGTGTGCCAACATATACCAAGCGAATGATCTTGGTCTAAAGGGTATACTAGCTCTATCATCAGCTAGTACCCACTAATAAATACCATTTCTAGCCAACGTTCCGCTTAGTATCTTTTACTAAAGATACTGGTACTCCCTTGGGGCTCCACAGTCGCGTCTTCGACTGGGCCCCACTTACCTTACAAGATATGGACTTTGAAGGGTTATGCTCGCACCCTGCGATGTAGAAAATCGATAGCGTGCTTGCTAGCCTGGAACTCGGTCAAGCCGAGCTCGACGAGCTTGCCGGTATTATGGAGGCGAGGAAAAGGGCGAAGCGGAAGAGAAACAGAGCAACTGAGACAGTAAAAGATCCGGTCGGTTACCGCGAACAGTCCAAGGTCAGATCTAGAGCTTGGAGGACCACGATGATGGAGGAGTTTCCGGAAGTTGTTCGTGAGAAAAACAAGATTAGAGATGTAGAGTGCAAGAAGAAGATGGAGGAAACGGAACCCGAGGGCTACAAGGCGAGGCTTGCAGCAGCTGGCAAGAGATATTACGACAACAACCCAGAAGCAAGGGTAGCAGCTGTCAAGAAGTCATAGGCTAAGAGGAGGCTAGAAGATCTCGAGGGAACGAAAGCGAGGGAAGTAGCAAACACTCGTGCGGGGTGGAACCTGAAATAGTAGTTCAGAACACGGGTTCAATATACCCCCGAGCATCATTTCATCTTCTAAGAGTGTGTAAGGTTGAGGCAAGTGAAATGCAGTGAGTCAAGCATCGTCAAACAACGTCCGGAAGGAAAGAAGCAAGTGGAAAAGAGAGTGAGGGGGGTATTAGGATGTTATTGTGAGCATGTTGGTTCGAGTCTCCATCCTATACCGAATTACGTACTACGCATTTCAATCTCGGTACAGACTGGATGCCTGTCGGGATTGTACGTTCGCCTAGGAAGCTCTGAAAGGGTACACGCAGATTGGGAGAGAGTGAGAGAAGTTGCTGTGTGCGTCTGTGTGTGTGTGTGTGAATGCTCAATTAGTCGCTTTTGATGCTCATGCTGTTCTTGAAGCTCGGAGAGGAAAGACGAAGTAAAGTATCGGAAATGTTTTCATGACTCCATAAACTTTGCCCGGGCTTTCCCTTTCCGTTCCTTTTCCCTTTGAAGAGGAAAATCGCTTGTACACACAGAGACATAAAGACAAAAAGACGAAAAGAAAGAAAGAACAATTTTCTAAACCCTGATAGAAGCCTCCATTGCCTTTCTCTTCTTGGTCGCCTTGGCCACGGCCTTCTGTCCCATGATACCACCGCCCCAGTGACGCCTGGCCTCCTCGTTCTTCTCGGTGTAGCCCTCCTTGATGGCGCTGAGAAGTTTGCTGAACTCGGCGCTGTCCTCGGAGCGGACTTCGGTGAGGGCAAGGACGGCGGCGGTCTTCTTGTGGACGACAGTTCCGAGTCTAGCCTTATTTTTCACAATTACGGCCGGAATGCCCATCTTACGGCAGAGAGCGGGTAGGAAAACTACGAGCTCAATGGGGTCGACGTCGTTGGGGATGAGGACGAGCGAAGCCTTCTTGTTCTCGACGAGACCGACGACGTGGTTGAGGCCGTACTTGACGACGTAGGGCTTCTTGCTGACATCCTCCTTGGTCTTTCCCTCAGACACGGCGGTGGCCTCCTTGAGAAGACGCTCCTTCTTGTCGGCGGGGGTCTCGGGGCGGTACTTGTGGAGGAGCTTGAAGGTCTGGGCGGCGGTGTTGCGGTCGAGGACGTGGGAGAACTGGGCGAGCGCTGGCGGGACCTTGAGGCGCATGTTGAGGATCTTGCGCTGGCGCTGCAGGCGGACGTAGGCCGGCCACTTGACCATGCGCGACA
>Ga0160428_1002603_pt1 | contig 10679 bp, 10 predicted proteins | sample SolpanmetagenomM_FD_108198 | JGI IMG/M metagenome (GOLD analysis project Ga0160428, IMG submission 108198) | Solar panel surface microbial communities from Lawrence Berkeley National Laboratory, California, USA - M | ecosystem: Engineered > Built environment > Solar panel > Unclassified ...
CCACAGTGAAGGACAAGTCCAACCACGCCGTCATCCTCGAGAAGGCCACCGCCGACCGTCTCAACAAGGAAGTCACCTCGTACCGCCTCATCACCGTCGCCACGCTGGTCGACCGCATGAAGATCAACGGCTCCGTCGCACGCCGCGCGCTCAAGGATCTCGAGGACCGTGGTGTCATCCGCAAGGTCGTCAGCCACGCAAGGTTGACCGTTTACAGTACGTTCATTGCACGCCTTTCCGGAGCGGTCCGCTCTGGTGGGAGGTTACTGGGAAGGATAGGCAGCTAATACAATCGTACAGCGAGGGCCGTCGCTGCTGAAGCCACCTAGAGGTGGAAGCAGAGTGTGATGGTTTCTCTTCGTCAAATTGTGTAAATGGAAAACACGAGACCCCGCTCCGAAATGGGGAGGGACTGACATGGGTCATGTCTTGCGTGCGTGGCACGAACGGGGTGTTTAATGCCTACGATACCGGTTTTTTTCAATGAGATCTCTTGTTTTCGACACCTCCATTGATGTTCCAGACCGTGTTGTTTGGTTGAATCTCGTGTTGTGTGTGCTGAAACACCGTGGAGCGCTGCGTCCAGATGTCTGGTCAAGGGAATTTTCAACAAACGGCATGAGGCATGCTCGGGCTTGCAGTTCCAGCTGTCGTTGTTCACACTTGCCATCAACGAGTTAAAACAGCCCCCAGTTGTCCCTACAGGAACTCGGTGAAAGATTGCAGCTGTTTTATGAACTAGTATTACAACCGAAACAGTGGCGATGTTCGATCCTGTAATCATGATTGCCCAAATATTCTAGTACGAGCGATTGGACTCCTACTCAAGCCTCAAGCCTTCTTACTCACCCCGGCGACCCCAATCCCTGGCACTGCCATCGCCGCATCACCCACCGCCGGCGTCGGTGGGCGGTTGTGCAAAGCGAGTTGCTCCTCCTTGACAACTCGAGCACGCTCTCTCATGGCTACCACGCCGCCCTCAGCCTCTACACCCGTCAAGCGCGCCCACCCACTTCGACCTCTCATGCGATCGCCCCTCTCACCACCCCACATGCTGACGCGCTGCACTTTCCTCAGCTTTCGCAAGCTAGCAATGCAGACAATCGCGCTGAAGACGGTGCACCACCCACTGACGGCCCAGAAACCAAAATCGCTTTCCTCGATGAAGTTCTTCAGATTCATGCCGTACAGCGCGGCGACGAACGTGCCACCACCAAGTCCCAGCGTGCCGATACTGAATTTGAGGTCGAGCAGCATGAGCGAGTTGCGGTTCGCGTCCAGGATTGCCTTGACCACCTCTTCAGTCGTGCGGATCGATGACACCAGATTGCCCGAAACTTGGACAATTTCGTCGCAGACTTTGTAGTAAGATTCCAGCAGCATCTCAACTTCCGTGTGGTCTTCCTCGGCGCGCTCCACTCCGTGCGCTTTCTCGGTCAGGTACATGGATGCAAGATCGTCATCGGCTTCGAGCAAGTCGTCAATGGCATCACGCACCAACCTCGCCTTTTGTTCGAATGTGCCGAGCTTCTTACTATAGATCAGAAGGTGGCGTAGGCTGTCACGATCAATATCCTCCTCGAGCTTCTGCAGCACACGCACTACTGGCTCTCGCACCGTTTCGAACTCTGCCTCAAGACCAGATGTTACGCTGATGAGTACTGCTTCGAGAGCGCGGAACTCGTATGGTATTGTGCCGTTCAGAGCAGAGTGGGCTGCTTCTGGAGTCCTCAGCTTGCCGCCAAGATCATACATGAAGAGTGATTGTGTGTAGGAATCTGTCGAGCCGTACGCATCGAAGACAAGGACGCGATTGAACTTTATGAGTGCTCGTAGATGCAGCAAATTTATAAGAATAGCCGAGGGGCGAACAAGAATATTAGGGAGCAGAGAGGAGTCGATTTTGCGTAGGTCGCGCGCGTGAAGGCCGTACTGGTGGTCACGTCAGTCGACATGGACTTTCTCACGAGGATGATTCTTGTGGACAAACAAACCTTTGCTATAAGTTCGCTCTTCTTGAATTCGCCATTCACCAGTGTCACATTTCCACCACCGTCAAATTCGGTGCAGCGCAGCTTCAGCTCATTCGCTGGTCGCAAAGTCCGCCCAAGGCTAGTATTGTCGTCGAGAAAGTCGGAGAGTGGAGGGAGGTCGTCAGGTTGCAAGGGAGCCTTGGACTTCTTGGGTTTACTAAAGGGCCAGAAGGTGCCACCCGAGCTCGAGTCACTGCTTGCACTTCGTAACGAAGAGTGATTGTGGATGTTGTATGGCGGTGTTGTTGCGTCTCTCAGCGGCGAAGTATTTGCTTGTGAGGGGCGCTTAGGCGCATTCGAGCCTCTCCACGGCCAGAAGCTCAGACGAGGAATCGAAGAGGACTCCAGCAAAGTGCCAGATGTAGCGCATGTTGACAGACGCCTATTTCTCCTCTTGATGGATCCGTGAGTGTCGTGCCCTGCAGGTCGCGCGCCAGCTGTGCAGGCACCGGCGTTGGTGGAGAAGAAAGGTACGCCGTCGGTTTGAGCTCGCAGGAATTTGAGAAGAGTGGCAGAGGGAGCGCCAAAAGTGTGTGTAGAGACTTGCCTCATCTGAAAGCGTGTCGTCGACTTTGTTCTGGCGACGAGTACGATGGGATGGGAGGCTCCTTCCCTTTTCCTTTCCTGTCGCAACTTTCATCGAAAGGAAAGTTGTTCGGTACTTAGGGCGGAAGGGGAGGCTGACCAAGCAGTGTCAAAGCAGTCCACGTTACTCGTACTATTATATATACGGGTGCATTTCGGATACAACCTGTGTACGTTCTACACTGGATGGCATTAAACTACGTGGTGTTCTTTCTGGCTTGCACTTCGTAACAGCATACCGTTGCGACAACAGCATCATGTGCATAGACAACAAAGCACTGGCATCTTCATTGTGGTTGTCAGTGATGGTCGTGAACACTCCATTGCACAGACAGCAACCGGGTCGAAGAGAGGTCAAGGCTCAAGGGCTTTCATATGGTCTTTGTTATGTCTTGGTCAAGCTTGTGATTTATACTAAGATGCCTTGGTTTTTCATTCAACCTACTGCAGCCTCGTCCTATCAAGAACCCTTTCAGCGTAAGGGTGCTGGTAGCCTGACGTTCCCGCTCAGCTTTGAAGGTTGGTTGGATGCAGCATTCTCTTTCTCGAGGGCATTCAGCCGTCGAAGGGTTTGACACAAGAGCATGGCTTTTGTACGAACTCTAAGCAAAACGCCGTCATGCTCCCCAGAAGTTGGAGCTAGGCATCGGGCTACAATGTAGTGTTGGGACATGTGTAGGTTTTCTTGTATTTGTACAGTATTCACCTCCAGGATCTCTTATGGGTATCGTGCATGGGCTCCTTCCTCTTTCCTATATTCCAGTCTTGACCAGTTCTGTGACTTTGCTCTCAATCGCCTTGTCGTCCAGTCCTGTTGCGTATTCGTCAGTCCCAAGTCTAGCTTGCTTTTCGTGATGCATAATCCCTACCCTTTAGCGACTCCGACTTCTCCTTTCCAAACTCTTTTGCTGCATTAGTTGCATGCTTTACCAACAGGTCCATCAGCTTGACCAACCGTATCTCGCCCACACCTTGGGTTCAACATCTAGTGCCTCGCGGATCAGGATTGGGGTGTGGGGGTTGTTCTTCTTCATGGTAGGATACGCGCGCGTGAGAAAGGACCTTTAGAACGAGTCGTCAGTGAGATCCAGCGTCTCCGCGTCCCCTCGCGCATCTTCTCTTCCACTTCCAGGGATTGAGAGCATGTACCTTGCTGCAGCGCTGTGGTCAGAGCTTTGGCATAGATGAAATCGAACCTCCTTGAGGGTGTTCGAGAAGACATATTTCCCCGTAGCCGACATGGTGAGCTGTTACAGGTGCAAGCGACAGTGTTGGGTTGTGAACAAGCGACCGCTCCAGGTCTGTCCTTGACGTTGTCTGTCACCCATTGATCCGCCCGCGCAGGGCACCCACAACCGCAGTGACCGAGGGTCACCCACCAACTACCTCTGGAAACTACAACACGAACCCCTCTTCCCCCCTTCGACAGAAACAGCTTGACAACTTCGAAACAATGGCAGCACCGCGCAGTACCTGGACCATCCTTCGCGCGGCCTTCCGCCCGTCGCCCTTTCTCCGTCAGTCAGTCGTGCGCCCAGCGGCTCGCCGAACCGTCGCTGGAGTCGGAGATGCCCCGGCAATCACTGGACAGCAGCCAGCTGGAGGCTTCGGGAAGCTGTGGAACAGCCCCATCGGTCCCAAGACGGTGCACTTCTGGGCGCCCATTGCGAAGGTAGGTCTTCAGGAGCAATCAAAAGGAAAAAAGAGTAGCGGTCTGCAGGAGAAGATTGTTTGGTTACTCAGTCGCCAATGGGAGCGCTTTTCCCGCGCGGCACACTGCCTTGAGAAGGGACAAATCTGAACGGAGAAAGCTGATACGTCGTTTCTAGTGGTGTCTGGTTCTTGCTGGCGTAGCTGACTTCTGGCGCCCTGCCGAGTCCCTTTCGCTTTCCCAAAACGCGGCCCTCGTTGCGACCGGTGCTATCTGGACGCGTTGGTGCTTCGTCATCCGCCCCAAGAACCTCTTGTAAGTTTTTCACGAGATTGAATGCCTTCACTCGACGCAGTAAAGCAGTGCACAACTTCACTCAAGTGGCTAAAACGTCCTCTAGCCTCGCCACGGTCAACTTCTTCGTCTTCCTTACTGGCGCCGTTCAGACAACGCGCATCTTCATGTGGAGGCAGTCTCAGGATGGGTTGACCGCTGGTCAGGAGCTCAAGGCACTCGCAAAGGAGGAGGGACGCGCGATTGAGTCGGTCATCAAGGACCCCAAGGGTGCCGTCATCAGGGCGGAGAAGTCATGAAAGGGCTGAGCGCTGCGCAAGCAGCGTGAACATGGTATGCAAAGTGCTTGCGAACGATGGAAGGGCAAACTACGGGTTTGCGCGGTTTGCAGTTGATAAATGAATCACTTGACGTTTAATCGCTTCCAGTGCCCGCTCCGGCAACTGCTTCCGTGACCTGCCTTTGGTAGAGGTACTATCGTTCATGTTACAAGCTAAACAAGAACAGAGCTAGCTAAAGCTATATGAACAACATGGCATCCATTTTGACCCTACACTGTACTGAACACGAGCCCGCAACCTGGTTTCTCTGGCGCGACTGTTGTAACAGTACCATCATACATATCAAGCTTCAACAGGCATGCTGAACCTGATCTCACCAAAGGCCTCATCCTGCCTCACAGCAAGCAGATTTCTCGTCGCCAGGGATAGCAAGTGAAGCAGCGCTTGCGCCGCAACAACCGCGCTATTCTCCTTTGGCGGCAACAGCGCTTCAAATGTCATCTCCTCGGCAGGGGGAGCGCCACTCTTCTCGCGAGCCATAGCGGCCTGGACAAACTCCAGAAAGTTGTGCGATTCGTGCTCCATCACGTCGCGGACCCACTGGGACTGCTCGGCCGTCTGGGTGTCGACGTTGGCGGCGGGGCCGAAGCGTTCACGGTCAATCTCGCGCTGCTGCTGCGTGCCCGTCACCGAGCGAGCATCGTCTTTTTCTCCTTCTTCTCCTGGCAACACGAGGCCGTCGTCCCCAATGAATCCGAGTTCGAAATCACGTGTCACAGACGACGTGCGGCCCTGCCCAGCGCCGAAATCAATAGGCTGCACGCTCAGACTTCCCTGTCTGGAGAGCGGCGGCCTCCCCCCGCGACCGTTCAGCGGTGACGCGCTGACCAGACGGCTGCCTGCGCGGTACGAGAAGGGCGCTTGCAACGGTGTCGCGGAACTGATACCGGCCATGCCACTGCCGCCGAAGCCAGCCACGCCTCTCGAGATGCGACTGCCGGGATGCATGAGTGATGATTGCCGAGTACGTGCGGCGCTGATGTTCCATGGCATCGATGACGAGAGATCGTGTGCTAGTTCACCGGGAAGCGGAGTAGGCGCGTTACGGCCAATTTCGGGTTCTTCGTCCATGTCGATGTTGAGGGTAAGGCCATCGTTGTTTGCATCCAGAGTGGCTAAACCAGCCGCGCGGTTGTCTTCCTCCGCGGATACGGTGCGCTGGCGTACTCGACGATCGACTTCGCCAGGGGCTTCGGGGTCTACTTGATCGTGGACTCGTTTGTGGGCTGAGATTAACGTGTCATCAGCGGTGAGTGTGTCGAGAAGCCTTTGACCGTAGAATGCTGCGAGCGGATGGCCGGTGTTTCCAAGGGGACCCAGAATACCGCCTATGCCGCCAATGCCGCGACCCGAGATCCAGTACTCTGCGTTGCGCTTTGCGAGTGCGTGAGACCTGCCGTTGACACTCGCTTTATGTGCATCGACCATGTTAGCAAGGTAGTTGTCCTGCCAGCCTTTGATTATATCTCTTGCTAGGACAAGATCCCTGTCGAAAGCGAGGGTCTTGGCTTTACGTGCTTTGCGAGCTTGGGGCGCATCGGCGTACATCGAGGTTTCGTCCTCGGCCAGAGACTCATGGGTTGAGGAGCGGAGGATGCTCGAGCGCTGTGCTTGTTGAGATGAATGCAGAGCATCCTCTGGCTGTCTTGACGAAAAGGCTTCTGCGTCAGGTAAAGGAGGATAGTTTTCGCCATCGAAGTCGAGACCGAGGTCCATGTTATCTGCATTGTCGAACTGACGGACTGTTAGAACTGGAACGACACTAGAGTGTTCCGACCTACCCCAAGACCTGCTTGCTCGGCTTCTTCGATGTCGCGTCGAGCACGGGCATATGCAGAAGCATCACTTGCTCCACGAGAGTAATTGACAGGCAGTGTTGTATTTCTGATGCCATTGGGCGTCTGAGGTACTGGCTCTGGAGGTATGTCGTACATGTTACCATCCCCGTCGAAGGCGAAGCCGGGATCTGGAAGAAACCCTCCGTCGTCACCCTCGTTCATATAGTGGGCAGCACTAGCATCGAATGAGTCTTCTACTCCAAGTCATATAGAGAAGCACGGACTCAACGCACCTTCGGGCGAGTGATGACATCCTTCCTGAGCGAGGATCATCATTATCCCCAACATCGAAGCCAAAACCCTCAACGCCGCTTGAGTCTACAAATGGAACGATGATCTCAGCAGCACCTTGCACGCTGGACCGGCTTGACTGAGCCCGACGAACCGAGGAAACGCCTGATGACTGGGAGGATGCGTCGGTCATTACATCGAGATTTGAGAGGTCGAGCTCGAGTCCAGTGTATCCCAGGTCGGGCAAGAAGTTCGGATCGTCTGGGAGGATGAGTTGATCCGACCTTCAATCGATATTGTAAGTGGTGTTGAATCTCTTGTGAGGTGTTTGTGGCTTACCTTGCTGCTCTGCCAACCTCAACATCGTGCGTAATGGCCTTGATATCCGCTTCGATGCGTCTCATCTGTAATTGCATGCTCTGGACATCCGTGAGGACATAACCGCATTGTTGCAGGTAAACCCTGGAGACACCGTATCTACGCGGCGTCAACCAAAGCAGTGTTGAAAGGCTGCAGATGTCTCGTACAGCAGATTGCTCTGTAGCCGCAGCGCCATAGGAGCTTCTGGCCTGATGATAGTCTCACATGCCTTCGGGACGTTGACCTTGACAATGTCGCTGCGGTTGACCTTCTTCAAGGACGACTTCGAACCGAGAGTAGCGACGAGCCTGGTGGCGTCAGAGAGTTGATCTCAGACCAAGCTCAGCATGTCTCACCAAACTGTAGCAACGCCATACTTGCGCGACGTGAGGACTTCCAACGACGTTAGCTTCAGCTAGGATGCTCATAGGCAAAGGTGCTAACCCTCGTGCGAGTAGAACATTTTGAGAAGCAAGACGAAACCAATATCCGTCGTAGCGCCTCTTGGTAGAAGGGGATGCTTGCTGACGGGACGCGTTGTCACAGTGGGAAGTTGCACCTCGAAGGAAGAACGCGAATAAACACGTCTTTTATTTAGACGCGTCTTGAGACTTTTTCATTTCCAATGGCAGTTGTTTGGATTATGGGAGAGAGATGGTTTTACTCTGCTCGATCCGCCAAACGGTCTGAGCTTTACATTCTCGCTTTTATGTAAGACTTGTAACAAGCTTAACTCACTATTTGCATGATGGTACCCAGCGCTCATTTCTTCTCCGTCGGTGCAATCATGAGTTCGGGACGGACGTGCTTGTCAAAGTCCTCCTCGCTGAGAGCATTCAATTCCATGGCACTCTGCTTGAGCGTCAGACCTTTCTTGTGGGCGTTCTTGGCGACTTTGGAGGCCATGTCGTAACCAATGACTGGGTTCAAGCAGGTCACAAGCATAAGGCTGCGATTGTCAGAAACGAGCTCCCCATACTGCAACCAGCGACATACCTTTCGTGAAGCAACGACTCAATCCTCTGCTTGTTAGGTGTAAGACCTTCGAGAAGGTTCTTCTCAAAACTCCGCATGCCATCAGTGAGCAATCTAGCACTGTGAAGTAGGTTCCTGATCATGACCGGCTTGAAGACATTCAACTCAAAGTTACCCTGCGAGCCGGCAAAGGTGCAAGCGGCGTTGTTGCCGAAAACCTGACAGCACAGCATGGTCATGGACTCGCATTGAGTAGGATTGACCTTCCCGGGCATGATAGACGAGCCTGGCTCGTTCTCAGGCAAGTTGAGCTCACCAAGACCGCAGCGAGGGCCCGAACCGAGGAAACGGATGTCCTGCGCAATCTTGTACAAAGATGTTGCCAAAGTGTTCAGCTGACCGTGTGCCTCAACAACAGCATCGTGAGCGGCAAGCGCCTCAAACTTGTTGGGAGCTGTAGTGAATTTCTGCCCCGTCATCTTTGATACCTCGGAGGCAATCATCTCATCGAACCCCTTGAATGTGTTCAGACCAGTCCCAACCGCCGTTCCTCCTTGAGCAAGAAGACTCAAACGGGGCAACGACGACTTGATCCTCTCAATGCCGTATTCCAGCTGCTGCATGTATCCGGAGAACTCCTGACCCAGAGTAAGCGGGGTGGCATCTTGCAGATGTGTGCGGCCGATTTTGATGATACTGTCGAATTCCTTGACCTTCTTGCTCATGGCATCCCGTAAACTCTCTAGGGCCGGGATGAGGTTCTCTTGGAGCTCCAAGACAGCAGCGATATGCATGACAGTGGGGAAAGAATCATTAGAAGAGGCAGACATGTTGACGTGGTCATTGGGGTGAACGGGTTTCTTCGAACCCATGGTGCCCCCTAGAATTTCAATGGCACGGTTGGAGATGACCTCATTGGCATTCATGTTAGATTGTGTGCCGGATCCAGTCTGCCAGACAACGAGAGGAAAGTGGTCAAGCAGCTTGAGAGAAGCAACCTCTTCGGCTGCTTGCTGAATAGCCTTCCCAACCTTGGGGTCTGCAAATATAGATGAGTTGTGCGCCGTTGAGAGGATGGACACTACACACCGAGACCGAAGTGCATGTTGACGGTGGCAGCGGCGCCCTTGAGGATACCGAAGGCTCGAACGATTGGCGGGGGCATGCGATCTTGGGGTTGGTTGATCTTGAAGTTCTCGAGCGATCTCTCCGTCTGGGCTCCCCAGTATTTGTCCGACGACACCTGGATCTCGCCAAAGGCATCGCTTTCGGTTCTGGTGGAGGCCTGCATCTTTGTGGCTGACTGGAAGGACCTGGTCTGGACGTGAGAGCGCGGTTGAGGGCGGGCGGTGTTGACGAGGGTTGAGCGGGTGTGGGGGGAGTAGAGGCGGGCGGAAGCTGGACGGACGGCGGAAGTGTAGCGTAGAAGGGAGGGAGCGATACGTGTTGCAGTGAAGGAGGAGGAGGAGGAGGAGGAGGACAATGGGCGCAACATCATCTTGGGGGACGAGGAAAGGACAGTCGGGTTGAGGAGGAGAAAGGTGGTGCAGGACGGGACTGGACTAGAGTAGAGTAACTCGCAGGGGGGGTTCCCTCTGAGAGTGTTTCATGTTCCGCAATCTTCCGCTGTCTTGTCGGGTGTCTTCGGCGGCGTCTCCGCTCTCATGATTCTCATCTCATCTCAGTATTGATGGCGTCTTGATTATAAGTAGTTCTGTTCTAGTACAACCATCCGTAGTCAGTAACCAGCATTGATTGGATTGCAGTCTAATACCACTGCACTGTGCTGTACCTACTGTCCTGCACGGGAAAACAACAACAACAGGCAAAAGGAAGCCTCACTCACATGTAGACTGTAGAGTGTAGATAGAGTACCTACCTACTCTTTACTCTAGAGAACTCTGGCTCGCTTAACAGTAGTCTAGTAGTCTGTCTTGCCAAGTCTTCATCACCCCGCGCTACGTCACTCACTCACTCACATGCGCACTACCAATTCCCATCTGCCACTTTTGACCCGACTTGCATGTGATTCCGAGTGTTCCTCAATGCAATACTGTACGAGTACAGTACAGTACAGTACATATACCACAGACACATGGACTCACGACAAATCGTCCTTCTTTTTCCACCCTCCACACGCCTCTTCTCACCACCCTCCTCGCCATGGCTGACACAGGCCACACCCAGAAAGTCCAGGACCCCGGCCCACATGTACGTGACCGAGCAAACCAAGACAGAATCACTCCAACTGCAAACCCACCAAGCGAAGCGCCTGCTGACCCAAAACCCGCCAGGCTCGCAAGTATGGCGCCTATCAGGCCGAAGTCTACTCCGCCGGCATGATGCATGGCATCAAGCCCACTCTCACAAA
>Ga0160428_1002605_pt1 | contig 10676 bp, 10 predicted proteins | sample SolpanmetagenomM_FD_108198 | JGI IMG/M metagenome (GOLD analysis project Ga0160428, IMG submission 108198) | Solar panel surface microbial communities from Lawrence Berkeley National Laboratory, California, USA - M | ecosystem: Engineered > Built environment > Solar panel > Unclassified ...
ATTTCGATGCGGCGCCCGGTGGGCTGGTGGCCCATGAACGCGCCCTGGTGGGTGCCGGAGACGGTGTTGCGGACCGCGACCTTGTCGCCGGCGGCGATGAGGTCCTGGTGGGCGACGTCGTAGTCGGGCATCGCGGAGCGGAAGAGGGTGATCTGGGCGGCCATGCCGGCCGGGCCCTGCTGCTGGCCCGGGGCCAGGGGGGGATGTCGATCCAGTCGTGGGCGAGGACCTGGTCGTCGGTGGAGGTGTCGCCGGTGCGGAAGGGCTCGTAGAAGGCGCGCACGACGGTGGTGATGTCGCTGCTGGTGGTGATGTCGGTGGTGGGCTGCTCGGGAGTGCTCATGAGAGGGGTCCTTGTCTGTGGTGGTGGAACGGGTTGGTGCGGGGGTGGTGGGTTCGAGGGGGTCGCGCAGAGCGCGGGAGTCAGCCCGTGGCGAGCCCAATCAGGTCAGGGCGAGGTCAGTTCAGGGCGAGGAGGAGTCCGGCGACGACGAGGGTCGCGGCGGTGGCGGCGTGCACGCTCAGCGCGTGGCGCAGGGTCCCCCCGTTGCGGGTCACGATGACCGCGTCGCCGATCGGAGTGATCGCGGCCGCGACCAGCGCCCAGCCGAAAGCGGAGGAGCCGGCGGCGGCCAGGACGACCAGCGGCACGATCCCGGAGGTGATGTCGCGCACGCCCTTGATGTTCGTCAGGGCCCGCAGGCTGTCAGGTGCGACGCCGAAGCCGGCCATGGCCACCTTCGGGGCGGCCAGGAAGCGGGCGCCGATGAAGAGGATGAAGACGCAGCCGGCGATCGCGACGGCCAGGGCGGCGATGGTGATGACGGTCATGGTGAACGAGCCCCTCAGGAGGATGTCTAACGACGTTGCATAACAATGCTAGCATCCGGTCGACCACGTTGTCTACCGCTGCAAGCTAACACCGCTAGAGTGAGGCCATGAGCCCACGACCAGCCCCTGACCTCGACCTACGACGTGAACAGATCACCCGCCTGACCCGCGACGTCGCCGAGGGCGAGGGGTGGGCCGCGGTCACAATGCGCCGGCTGTCCGCTGAGCTCGGCGTCACCCAGCCGGTGCTGTACTCCGCCTTCACCGGCCGCCAGGCCCTCATCGACGCCGTCGCCCTGGACGGCTTCGCCGCCCTCACCACCGCCCTGGAAGCCGCCCCTGCTACCCCGCTGGCGCGGATGAGTGCCTACCTCGACTTCGCCGCCGCCCATCCTCACACCTACGAGGCGATGTTCTCCATGCCGTCGGAGCTGCGCTTCGCCGAGGACACTCACGAACCGCTCACCCGGGCCTTCGCCGCCATCCGCGAGGCCTTCCCCGCCTCCGACAACGACACCGACGATGTGCGCGCGGAGGTGGTCTGGTCCACCCTGCACGGTCTGGCCACCCTCCAAGCCAGCGGACGCCTCCCCCTCGAACGCGCCCAGGCGCGACTGCAGGCCGCCCACCAGATGCTCACCCACCCCTAGGCGACTCGGCAGCCCAGCACAGCAGTCGCCCGACCGAACTCCCGGTCATGCCGCGCTCAGTGCGCAGTCGGCCCGCGATGTAGCGCCGCCAAAAAGACGCCGCTTACCGCTGCAGATCACACGCTGAGGCCACTCCCCTACGGCGTCTCAACCGGTCAGTTGTAAGTCGGTCGACTACTCGACTACTTCACTACTCGACTAGTAGTTAGGTGTCTCCTCCAGGGTGCGGTTTTCAGCTACCTGACTCGGAAGGTACGTGGGGAGGGACTCAGCGCCGCCCGGCTCCCACAGGGCGAGGGCAGTCCTGGCGGTGCAGCCGGACAGCGATCACCGCGACGTCGTCTTCAGGTTGAGGAGCAACCGGACAGCCTCGTGGCAGGGCGCCCCGCTTCGAAGCGCTGCTTGACATCGACACCCAAATCCGGGATAATCCTCGATGTAACCCCGGTGAGGCTCATGGCCCCGGGGTTTCGCCATGTCCAGGGCTCCCACCCTGGGCGAAAGAAGCGGCAACGAAAGCTTCATCGAGGACGTCGACGTCGGTCCTTGGCGCGACGATGCACTCGAGGACGTCGTCGCCCAGGGGGTGTCGGCGGCGGCGCCGGCGGCGGTGTCCGGGTGAGGTGCTGCACTGCGGCGTGCACATCGTGGTCGACGGGATCCTCATCGTCGAAGGGCAGGTCCTCCTGACCCACCGCAGCCCACAGCGTCAGTTCCGTCCCGGCACCTGGGCTCTGCCCGGTGGGCACGTCGAAGCGGGTGAGCTGGAAAGCGGTGCCCTCCGCCGGGAGCTGCGGGAGGAGCTCGGCATCGACGTCCTCGACCTCGGTGGCGCACCCGTCCACCGGCTGCACCTGACCGGTGGCGGGCCCGGTGCTGAACTCCGTCTGAGCACGTGGCTGGTCAAGACGTGGACGGGACAGCCCACCAACCGCCAGCCGGAGGAGCACGACCGGCTCGCCTGGTTCAGCGCCGGCGAGCTCGACGGACTCCTGTGGGCGCACCCCGAGCACCAGGCGGTGCTGGAAGACCTGCTCCGCCGCCCGCCCCACTGACCACCAGGCGGACGCACGACGGGTGATCCCTCCCCGCGGGTGTCCTCGCCATGCGGCACCTCGACTGCTCGAGCGGGCAACGCGGACTCGCTCACCCGCGGCCCCTCACCTGATCGGCGTGACGTCCTCAGCTCGTGAGCCGGGCAGTGTCTGAGCGTTCCCCACGACGGTGACTGCAGCTACACGGCGTGCGTATGCTCCGCGCTGACTGCAGTCCCCCGGTGGTGAGCTCCAGCGTCATCGTCGACGGGTTGGTTGGACCCACAGCCGCAGCGCCGCCAGCTCCCGCCGGCGGTTGAGCTCACGCTGCTCGGGGCCACGTCGTTCCCGGCCAGCCTTTGCTGAGGGGCGAGATCCATGATCGAACCGTCGTTGGACGTACAGCCCCAGGTCGTGGTCGATGTGCCGTTGTACTCGCTGGAGCTCGGCCGGATGCTGCTCGGGACCAAGCCTCTCGTGGAGATCATGCACGACGTGTGCCGCCTCGCCGTCGAGAGCCTGCCCGGGGTGGACGAGGTGTCCATCACCCTCCTCGAGGACGGCTGGAGCCAGACGGTGGCCTTCACCGGCTCCTTGGCCGCCACCCTCGACGAGCGTCAGCACGCCGCCGGCTTCGGTCCCTGCCTGGACGCGGCTCACGGCGGTGGTGTCGCACGGGTCGACGACACCACCAGCGACACGGCCTACCCGGACTTCGCCGCGGTCGCCGCCCGACAGGGCGTCACCAGCGTGCTGGCCCTGGCTCTGCCGATGCCCACACGAGTCCTGGGTGCACTCACCCTCTACCGCTTGCACGGCACACAGCCCTTCAGCGCCCAGACGCAGGCCGCCGCCGCGGCGTTCGGCGCCTGCGCCGCCGTCGTGCTGGCCAACGCCGCAGCGCTGGGCAGCCTGGAACGGCTCCTGGCGCATGCCCAAGCCGCCATGGCCAGCCGTTCCGTCATCGAGCAGGCCAAGGGCGTCATCATGAGCTTCACCGCGTGCGACGCCGACGAGGCTTTCCGCAGCCTGGCCGTGCACTCTCAGCGCACCAACCGCAAGCTGCGCGACATCGCCGCGGAGGTGGTGGCCGCCGCCGAGCACGGACAGCAGCACGCCGGCAGCTTCGCCCGTCGACTAGTCGAGTAGCCGACGAGTCAAGCCGTCTAAGAGTGGCCAGGGTCTCGGCGACTTCCGAGCCGACTACTCACCTCACCGCATCGTGCGCGGGATGGCGTGGTGGTGACGGGCGGTCCTACCTCACGCCCACTGCGGGGTGGTCTCGGCGCTGCGTCTGGCGGTCAACCCCCCGACCACCAGACGCGACGCCGTTCCCCCCCGGTGAGTCCGTCCCGCGACCGCAGATCCCCCGGACCACGACGCGAGTCCCCCCGGACTCAGCCGTCACATCGACACCACCCACATGGCCGTTACAGCCGCCTGACCCGAGCTCCGTCACCCGTAGAAGAAGCGGCGCGTGACGCGCTTCAAGACTCGGGGGCGCAGGACGTCTCCAGAGCAGCGAAGCGCTGGCGCGCCGCCTGACGGCTCACGCCCAGGGCCAGGGCAAGGTGGTTCCAGCTCGCCCCCGCGCGACGGGCCCGCAGCACCGCGGCTGTGAGGTCCTCTTCGGCGGCCCGGACGCGATCGACGGCGGTAGCGACGTCACGGACCTCCTGCGTGACCACCGCGGCGGGTGTGGTGGCCGGGTCCAGGTCGCCCAGCCAGCGCATGGCCGCGTCGTGCTCCGTGGTCGGCGGTTTTGAGGCTTCGACGGAGGGCGTGCTGTCGTCAGTCACGGTGTCTCCTCCCAAAGGTGCTGGCAGCTGAGGGTGCCTCGGTCGCATCAGTCGAGGTGCTCAGTCGAATTAGCGGTAGAAGGAGGCCCGCAGCAGCATCGCGTGGATGATGCGGGGCCTGCTCTCCGAATCCAGCACGACGACCTCGAGGAGCCGACCGGCACGGTCGACCCCGATGACAAGAAGGCGCTACGGGTCCCGGTCGTCTCGAGGAACGGTGCGCAGCGCCTTCCGCACCGTCGGCGCCATGCTGGCCAGCCCAGGCCCAGCAGTGGCAGCCAGCGATGCCGCGGGGTGCGCCCGCGGCTCAGGCGTCGACGGTCGCGGCGTGCACGGCGTCCAGGACATGGACGGGCAGATCGTCGAGTCCGTGGTCGGCGCGTGCGTGGGCCCGCACGGCCAGGAGGATTTCGTCTTGTGAGCCGACGAACGAGCGTGAGCAGCCAGGGACCACGTCACCGCAGCGGAACTTCTTCACCAGGACCTCCTCGTCGGGTGGGGATGCATCTCGCACCCCGTTCGTCCGCACCATCGATGGTCGCGGCGCTGACCTTGAGCAGGCCGCGCAAGGGGCAGGTCCCCGTGGGTGACGACACCCACCACCCGGCCCTGCCTACCGGTGCGGATCAGCGGCGAGGTGACGTCCGAGGGGTGGCCCGTCGCGACGGTCTCGGCTAGGACGGTGCGTGGCGGGAGGGCTCGTTGCTGCGTCGGGCCGTGCACTATCCGCGTCAGCAGGAGCGTCGGGTAGCGCCAGTTGGGCGCTGCGCAGTGCTGTCCCTTCCGCGTCCTGGCTGTCACCGCTGTTGGGCCACCGTCATGGTGCTCTGTCGTCGCCGAGGTGGATCGCGCCAGGTCTGTTGCGGTGAGGCTTTGCCGCGACACGGTGGTGACGTGGAGGTGGACGGCTGGCAGCAGGCGAGGCAGCGGGCGCACGGTCTGCGCGGCTTGCCAGGTCGGGCCGGCTCTGCGCGCGGCTCGTCGTTGGTGGTCGTGCTGCGTCCCCGGTTGTCGCGACCGTTGGACTGGGTCGACCACCCGGTAGCGGCGGTCGCGATGGTCGCGGCTTCGCGGGTGACGGCGGCCGTCGTCCAGTGCCGGCAGCGGTCTGGAGGTCAGCGGGGGAAGTCTGCGGTGACCGCTGCGCGCAGGTCATGGCCGTGGACGTCGAAGCAGGTGGCGGTCTGCACGAGACGGCTGAGGTTGGCTGGGCGCCCTTCGGGGGGCGAGGGCCGCGCTCAGCGGTGGGCCCTGCATGAACATCGCGGAGCTGGCAGCGGTGGAGCAAGCAGGTCGCAGCTTCGCGGGGGCAGCTCGAACGACGTCCACGAGGGCGGCGGTGTGGGTGCGGTCAGTGGCTACGGCGTAGAGGACCGCGTCGCGGCCAATGAGTCCGTCGTTCGCAAGGTGCGCGATGACGGTCTGCCTGGCGGGGTCACCTTCGTGAGAGCCCTTTCGCTGGTCTATGTCTTAGGTAGCGACGTCGACTCGCGGCGACGGTTCAGCGGCAGCTGAGTAGCTGGCCGCGACTTGAGTCCTCGCGGCACCCGTGGGGTGTCTGGTGCGGCGTAGCGGGCGTTGAACTTCTCGTTGCAGGTGCCGGCGCGGGTACGTCAGCGGCAGACCCTTACGCGCGCGACGTCGGACAGAACACCGCCGCGTGGCTTTCGGTCTGGCATCCCGCTTCGCCGTCAAGGTGAGCTTGATGAGGCGGTAGACCAGGCGGAGCAAGCTATACATTTAGGTTCCCTAAATGGCCTGTCCCTCTCGACCTGCGGCCGGTGAGGGGGCACACTGGTCGTGTGATCCCCGCGGGCGGGGTCGCTGCGCTGGGCCAGAGAGGGGCAGGAGATGAGTGACTCTGTGGAGACTGAGACCACGCCAGGGACGTCGGTGTCTGTGTCTGCCTCCACGCCCACGTCTGCCTCCCTCGCTGCCTCCGAGGTCGGGTCGGCTTCCGGCTCTGCTTCTGGCCCGGGTGGTCGGTTGTTCGAGCGCCGGCGGCGGGCGAACGTGGCGGGTGGGCGTCAGCACTTCCACAAGGTGAAGGTGACGCCGGAGGAGGAGGGGGAGCTGGCGCGGTTGGCGTTGGCGCAGCGGGTGACGATCCCTCGTCTGCTGGTGGAGTCGGCGTTGTCGGCGCAGACCTCGGAGACGCCCACGGAGCGGCGTAACGCGCTGGCTGAGTTGTTCGCGGTGCACCGCTTGCTGGCGGCGATCTCGAACAACGTCAACCAGATCGCGCGGGCCACCAACGCCACCGGTGAGGTGGGCGAGGACCTGGCGGCGACGCTGCGCGCGGTACGGCGTACCGCGGAGCGAATCGACGCGACGGTGGACGCACTCAGCGGCGTCCCGGCCACGCCGGCACCGGTCACTCTGCCGTCGACTGGGGCACCGGTGAGTGGGGTGTCTCGGCGGTGATGCCGAACGTGGTCCGCGGGGACCGGATGGCCGGTCTGCTGGTGTACCTGGCCGGGCCCGGTCGGACCAATGAGCACACCGAACCGCACCTGGTCGCGGGCGATGAGGCACTGCTGAGCTGGTACGGCGACAACGAGCTGGACCGTGACTCCGCGCTGGCCATCGCCCGTCACCTGGACCGGCCTGCCAAGGCCTTCGGGGTCGAGATCCCGGGTGGTCACGTGTGGCACTGCTCGCTGTCTTTGAGCGCTGAGGAAGGGATGCTCACCGACGAGCGCTGGCAGGAGATCGCCAATGACTTTGTCACCGCGATGGGCTTCGACGACAACCAGGGAACGAAGGCTGCGTGCCGGTGGGCGGCGGTGCGTCACGGGGTCTCCGGCAACGGCAACGACCACGTCCACTTGGCGGTGAACCTGGTCCGTGAGGACGGCACCAAGGCGTCGGTGCACAACGACTTCAAGACCGCCCAGACCGCCTCGCGGGCGCTGGAAGTGAAGTACGGGCTGCAGCGACTGGAGTCGGTCACCGCTGAGCGTTCGACGCGGGGCTTCAAGCCCGCCGAGCGTGAGGCCCAGGCCCGCGCCCGGGCGCAGTCCAAGCACGAACGTCTGCGCGCAACGCGTGCGGCCGGGACAGGCGTCCCGGGGCTGCCGGTGGGGGCGCCGGTGCCGGCGTGGGAGCAGCTCAGTGGTGCGCAGCGTCAGCAGCGGATTGCCGCGGAGCTGCGCGCCGGTCAGCCCCGTGAGGCGCTGGCGTTGCGGGTGCGCGCGGCAGCGATCGCGGCGGCCGATGAGGCCGAGTTCGTGCGCCGGATGCGCCGCTCCGGTGTGCTGGTGCGGGCCCGCTTCGCGGAGGGCACCACCGACGTCGTGACCGGCTACTCCGTGGCCGCGCGACCCGAGCACGGTGAGCGCCCGATCTGGTACGGCGGCGGTCACCTGGGCCGCGACCTGACCCTGGCCCGGCTGCGTAGTGAGTGGGCGGACACCCCCACCGGGGCCAGCGCCGCGGCCGCGGAATGGACCGCCGCCAAGCGTGGTCGCCGGGTCGTGGCAGCGGGCCGGGAGACCCGCGAGGCCACCCCGCAGGAGTGGGCTGAGCAGGACGCCAAGCTGCGCGAGCTCGTCGACCGACTGCGCCACGTCCCCGTCGACGACCGCGACACCTGGGCGACCGTGGCGCGCCAAACCGCAGGGGCATTGGCGGCCTGGTCCACGGCCACCGAAGCTGTGCCCGGTGACCTCGCCGCGGCCGCGGAGGCGCTGTCCCGTTCGGCGCAGACCTACCGGCGCACCACTCCCCCATCCAAGGTCGGCACCCACGCCATCACCGGCCTGGCGATGCTCGCGGCCAGCGCCAGCCGAGGCGGCCAAGGACCGGTCGGGCAGGCCGCGCTGATCAGCTCCGTGCTGCGCCTGACCCAAGCCGTCTACGACCACGCGGTGGTCAGTGAGCAGCACCGCCAGGCGCGGCTGCTGGCCGGTGAGACCCGGGCCCAGCTGATGCGCGTGCGCGCCGCCCACAGCGCTACGCAGCACCCGGCACCGCGGCCTGCGGGTGGGACCGCCGAGGCGGGCGGTGGGCCCGCTACGACGACCACAACGTTGGAGCGGCCTACGTCCTACGCCCAGCCCGAGCCCGCGGCTGGACCGAAGGTGAGCGCGGAGGTGCGGGAGATGTTGGAACGCATGAACGCGGCCTTTCCGCGGGCACCTCGCCCCGGCTCGCCGGTCCCGGCGAAGCTGGCCGACCAGCGCGCCAGGCACCACACCAACCCGGCCGCAGACCGCGGCCACGAACGCGACTAGAAGCGACGCCGAGGTCGGTGGGGCCAGAGGGCCGTCGGAGTGGGGCCAGGTCCGTGTCCCGCTGACCATTCCCGTCCAACTCGAGGCAGTGGCGCTGCGCACACGCCAGGAGCTGCTCCGTCGGAAGCAGGGCGCAGATGAGCGCGCCGCCGACGAGCGGGCCTCACGGCTGGCCGATGAGCAACGTGCTGGGCGCACGGAGCTGACCAACGTGCACCGGAGCTAGCGGTCACAGGTGCCACTCCCCCACGACGTCTCCCACGGCGCCCCCGCCCGCCCCTCCGTGTGATCGTGGGCGAGGAACGATCACCAAGGCTGCGCGTGCACAGGACCGGGGTACCCACCAGCTGTGACCCCACCCCAGCACGCCGCCGGTGCGGAGGCCCACCATTGGTGTGACTGGGCCAGGAAGGGCAACGACACAAGAGCCTTAGCGTGAGTGACAAAGCCGTCAAGATCACCCCGGCGGTGTCCACGCCACTGTGGTCCAGACGCTGTACCCGCTGGACGCCCTGAGCCAGGCAATGACGACCTCAGCGGCTACGAGCAACGCTGGCTGCTAGGTGCCAGTCGAGATGTACGAACGGCGACACGCCGCCCCACCTCCCCCGCTTTGCCGTCAAAGATCGATTGGATCGTCCGCATGGCACGAGTCAAGGGCGCCGCGGTGCGACCCAAGCGGGCAGCAGCAGCACCGTTCCCCAAGACGCAGGTCGACCCGGGCAACCTCGCGGAGTTCCGGCGCGCCCGTGACGCCCGCAACGTCAGCTTCTCGATCCTCACCGACGAGTTGCTGGGCCGTGCCATCTACGACGAGGACGGCAGGCTCGTCGGCTTGCGTCCCGCCGACGCTCCCTTGCAGCAGGAGATGCCTCTGAAGACGGCGTAAACGACGGAGAGCCCCCCGCTTGGCGGCGGGGGGCTCTCCATAAGTCTCGCGAACCGGCAATCACGTTCCCCAACGCACCGGTCCGCTGTTCACAGGTCCCGCTCTCGCGGGTCCTGCCTTTCTCGTGCCCCTTGGCGGGAGGCTTGTGCCTAGCGTACGACAGCAGTCCGAGGATCGACTACCCGATGCGCGACGTGTCGCGTCGGTCCGGGTCGATTCCTCCTCCTCGCGCACCCTGCGTCGTGCACTGGACGACCAGCTGTTCACCTGCGGGCCGTGGCTGGCCATCGATGCGGCCAACGCTGCGCTGAAGGGGGTGCGCCCGGCCACCTTGGGCCAGGCGCTGACCCTTATCGGGCAGGGGCGGGTGGCCAGCGTGGTCGGCACCCTGCGCAGCGAGGTGGTCGGTGTCGACATCGACTCCCCCGCCTTCGCGGGCGAGATCCTGGACACCCTGGTCGCCTTCTGCTGCGCCCGCGGCCTGTGGCACCTGGTGCGCCCCTCCGGCGGTGCCGATGGTCGAGCGCACCTGCTGCTGGTGCCCGGTGTGCACCGCGGTGAGCTCGAGGACCTCGTCCTGCGCCTGCGCCGGGAGCTGGGCCGCAAGGCCGACCCGATCACGGGCCGGCGCGCAGCGCCCCTGGGCCGTCACCACGTCGACGTCCGCCAGCAGCTGCGCCCCCTGAGCGCCCCGCACCGCTGCAAGCCCACCCCCCCGCTGGACGAGGACGTCCTCGCGGCCGCGCTGACGGGCCTGAGCGACGCTCTGCAGGCGGTCTCTTCCCGCCTCCGTGAGGCCCGCGACGGCGATGGGGCCTCTCAGATGGCGTCGGCGGTGAGGTCGCGGCGGTCCTCCCCTCCTCCCGCACCGGCCGCGGCCGGCCTGGTGGAGCCGCTGAGTCCGCTCCCCCGGCCTCACCAGGACCTACCTGCCGGGTGGGTCGCCTACCTGCGTGCGGGGCGGTCGGCGGCCGCCGAGGCGGGGCTGGACCGTGAGTCGGGCAGCCGGTCCACCATCGAGTACGACGCCACCCGGGCGATGGTCCTGGCGGGCTGGAGTGAAAAGCAGGCGTGGCAGGCCATCGCCGCCGCGCACCGCGGCGCCTTCGTGAAGGCGCGGGCCAACGGGCGCCGGTGGTGGTGGCACGTGTGGAACGCCGTCGTCAGCGCGGCTGATGCGTGGCTGAGTGAGCACCGTGCCGCGGCCGCCGCCCGCGGCACGAGCGGCACCGTCGTCG
>Ga0160428_1002606_pt1 | contig 10674 bp, 11 predicted proteins | sample SolpanmetagenomM_FD_108198 | JGI IMG/M metagenome (GOLD analysis project Ga0160428, IMG submission 108198) | Solar panel surface microbial communities from Lawrence Berkeley National Laboratory, California, USA - M | ecosystem: Engineered > Built environment > Solar panel > Unclassified ...
AGGTGAAATCTGGAAAATCAGCCGAGCTTGCCGAGCCGGTCGATCGCGCGCTTGCGCATGTCGTCCATGTCCTGGGCGATTTTCGAACTCGACTGATAGGCGCGGAGGATTTCGACCATCGATGTCGTTTCGACGATCGGGTCGACATTCGATCCTTCGATACCGCCCGTCTTGATCTTGGTGTCGGCGATAGCCAGTTCGCGCCCCCCAACGCCTTTCATCATGCCGTCACCCGCCGGGCTCAGCACGCGCTCGTCGTCGAACATGGTGACCGTAATACGGCCGACCGGGCCTTGCGCGGTCGCAACCGTTCCGTCCTCGCCGATCGCCAGTGTTCCAAGCTGGTCCGGCGGAACGGCGATCGGCCGCCCACCTTCGCCGAGAATGCGCTGGCCGCCCGCGTTGGTCAGTTCCCCTGCCTCGTTCACCCGGACGAATCCTGCCCGCGTATAGGCCGTTCCGCCGCCCGGTGCCTCGACCGCTACATAGCCCGGCCCGTCGATCATGAAGTCGAGCGGATTGCCGGTGGACTGGAACGCGCCGGCCTTGACGTCGTGGGTCGCGCCGTAATCCAGCACGAACGCGACATTGCGGGCCTCCGGGACATTGGTCTCTTCGCTGCGCTCGACATAGTCGCGGAAAACCGGACGTTCGCGCTTGAACCCGGCGGTGCTCATATTGGCGATATTATTGGCGGCAACGTCGAGCTTGCGGCGGAGCGCTTGCTCCTGGCTCAGCAATACGTAGGAGGAGATGTCCATCGCCGCGTGGCCCCGTAAAAGAGTGGGTCAAAAATTCCGCTCGTTCGTGCCGGCTAGGCAATTTCTGCCTCCCGACCGTCCTATAATAGGCGAGACGATATGGGACCGGTCCGCTGGTCCTCACGAAAAACAACGACGGGGGCCAACACGGTGGCGACACAGACGGAAGAACCGCGCGGGGAGGCAGAGGCCGTCCTGAGCGTAAAGCCGAAGGGCAAGAAGAAGCTGGTGATCATCGGCGCGGCGGCCGCCGCCGTGATGCTGATCGGCGGCGGGGGTGGCGCCTATATGATGCTCGGCGGCAAACCCGCCGCGACGACCGGTGCACATAAAGGTGACGCGGCTCCCGAGCCGGAGGCCGATGCGGAGGAGGGCGGCGAACATGCCGCAAAGGAGGCCGTCCCGCTCGACGTGCCTCCGATCCTCGTCAATCTCCGGTCGCCGGATGGATCGCCGCACTTCCTGAAAGTGCATGTCATGCTGGTCGCTGGACCGAAAAGTAATTTCGACGACCTCAAGAAGAAGCTGCCGATCCTGATGGACGCCTATCAGCCCTTCTTGCGCGAGTTGCGACCGGAAGACCTTTCGGGGTCGGCATCGATCTACCGCATCAAGGAGGAACTGATGCGCCGCTCGGTCATGGCGATCGGCCCGGAACAGGTTCAGGAAATACTCGTCCAGGATCTGATCCAGCAATGAGCGACATCTACGAGGAAATGGAACTGCCGGAGCCCCCGGTAACCGCGATGGCCGGCGGTGTGCTCGATCAGGCCGGCATCGATGCGTTGTTCGGCGATGTCGGCGGCCCGACGCGCCTGCGCCGCGGATTGAAGGCGGTCATCGAATCCGACGTCATCAGCTACGAACGCCTGCCGATGCTTGAGGTGGTGTTCGACCGCATGGTCCGAACCTTCGCGACATCGATGCGCAATCTCACGTCCGACTCGATCGAAGTCAGCCTCGAGGAGATCAGTTCGATCCGCTTCGGCGATTTCGTCAACCGCATCGCTCTGCCCGCCATGATCGGCGTTTTCCGCGTCGAGGAGTGGCGCAATTACGGGTTGATCACGGTTGAATCGAGCCTGATCTATTCGGTGGTCGATGCGCTGCTTGGTGGACGGCATAGCGGAACGCGGCAGATGATCGACGGACGGGCCTTTACCGGCATCGAAACCGGCCTGGTTGCGCGGATGCTGAAGCTTGCGCTCGAGGATTTTTCCAGTGCGCTGAAGCCGATCGCAGACGCTACGATCGACCTCGAGCGCATCGAAACCAGCCCGCGTTTCGCATCGATCGCCGGGTCGACCAACATCTGCGCGATCGCCACGTTGCGCGTCGACATGGATGGACGCGGTGGCTGCTTCACCATTCTTCTGCCTTATGCGACGATCGAAACCGTGCGCCAGTCGCTTAGTCAACGGTTCCTGGGCGACAAGCTCGGTCCGGAAAACATCTGGGGCTCGCATATGGAAGCGGCAATCCGCGCGACCGAAGTGTCCGTCGACGTCCTGCTCGGCGAGACTTCCGTGGCACTCGGCGTAGCGCGCAATCTGAAGGTCGGGCAAACCCTGTCGCTGGGCAGCGGACCGGACAAACCGCTGGAGCTCCATGTCGGCGGCGTATCGATGGGCCGCGGCCAGGTCGGCCAGCGACACGGCAATGTCGCGGTTCGTCTGTCGACCGATTTGGGACGGGGACTGTCGTCATGAGTGTTCCGATCCTGGTGAACATCCTCACCATAATCCTGTGCGCCGCGGTGCTGGTGCAAAGCATGCGCATGATGCGATCGCTCAAGGCGCTGCGCAGCGGTGCGATGCGCGACGTCGTCGTGGCGCTGGACGCGTCCACCACGCAGGCGCGACGGGTGCTTTCGGAATTGAAGGCAGCGCTCGCCGAGTGTGTCGGGAGCGCGCAGGCCGTGATGGACGCGAAGGCGATCTGCGACGAGCTGACCGTGATGACCGGTATCGCAAACGCCTCGGCCGAACGGATGGTGGATGCCGCCAACGGCGCACGCCGCCACACTGGCGGCGACGCTGACGCCCGGGATTGGCACTGATGGCCCGCATCTCGCTGCTGTTCATGACCGCCGCCGCTGCGGGCACCGCCGTGATCGGCAACGCCGTCGGACTCGCAGCCACGGCGGCGGACACGCCGGCGCAAACGCGCCTGGGCGCCGCGATCGGCGAGGATATCGGGCAACGGGATAAAGCTGCCAACCGTCGCAACCGGGGCCTCGACCTGCGCGAGCAGGCCGTCCGCGCGGCGGAAGCACGGCTGAGGAGCCAAGCTGCCGCAAATCCCGCTCCGGCCGCCACCACGCCGCCGCCGGGGGCACCGCCACAGCCCGATCAATATGACGATCTGGCGCGGATCTACCAGGCGATGAAGCCGGCTGCTGCCGCATCGGTGCTCGAACAGTTGGATGTCGAGGTGCAGATGCGGGTGATCGGGAAGATGAGAGAGCGCTCAACTGCGATGATAATGGCGTCGATGACGACCAAGGCCGCGGCCAAATTGACGATGGCGATGGCCGGACGGAAACCCGTTCCAGCAGCCAAGGCGCCCTGATAAAGGACGCCAAGGTGCTGGAACGGTTGAAAAGATCGCCCCTAACGCATCACCGTCCGAACGATCAGTGCAGGCCGCTTCCACCCAGCCCGGCGATGATCTCGCGGTTCACGGCGATCAGCGCGTCGATATCGTCCTTTCCGGCCATGACGGCGCTGGAATAGCGTTCCACCCACAGGCCGATCGAGATGATCGACGCACGCAACGCATGCGGCAAGCCGTTGCCACGCGTCGCGCAGGCATCCGAGAAAGCGTTCCACACCTCTCGGTTGCGCGCCAGCATCGGGGCGAGCGCAAGGCCGGACGCTCCCGCGTCGCGCGCCTCGATCAACTCACCGGTGATCTGCACCAGCAGGCGACGCTCGGTCGAGCGCGGGCTTTCGGTGATGGTTCGAGCGCGCTGATAGGCATTCAGGGACATGGCCGCTCCGTCGATTAAGGATGCGGACATTTTAGGCGACCTTCGCGGCCAGCGGTCGGAAGTGCCGCCTATAAAAGGGTTAACGGCGCGGCAAAATCGCGTTTCCCGAGGACCCTTCCGGCCATGACCCAGACCATCACCCCCGATCGCCTCGCCACCGCGCTGGACGGACACCGCGGCGTCCGGGTCCTGTCGCTGGATTGCTTCGACACCCTGTTGTGGCGCGACGTGCATCGCCCGGCCGATATCTTCCCGCTGCTCGGCACGATATCGCGCGAGCAGCGCATGCGGGCGGAAAGCGGCGCCCGCAAGGCCCGGCATCTGGAGATGGGCGGAGGGTCGACCGAAGTCACGCTGCGCGAAATCTATACGGCTCATATGCCGCACGCCGAGGCGGCGGCGATCGACGCGCTGGTCGATGTGGAAATCGCCGTGGAAGCGCGCCATTGCTACGCGTTCGCGCCGACGGTGGAGTTGATGCACGAGGCGAAACGCCGCGGTATCAAGATCGTGATCGTCAGCGACACCTATCTCGAGCGCGACCAGTTGGAAGCGTTGCTGCGCAGTGCGGCGGGCGACGAGGTGGTCGACATGATCGACCGGATCTTCACGTCGTGCGACCATCGGTCGGCCAAAGGCGACGGGCTGTTCGACGCGGTCGTCGCTGCGATGGGGATCCCGGCACAGCGTATCCTCCACATCGGCGACAATCAGAACGCCGATCTTCACGCCGCGATCGGACACGGGCTGCGCGCGCTCCATCTGGTGCAGTTCGAGGACAGTACCGTCCAGCGTCTGCGGCAAGAAAGCGCGATCGGCGCCTTGCTCACCGGAGAGGGCGCCGCCTTCCAGCCGCACCGCGCGACGCTGGCGCTCGGCGAGCCCAAAATCAGCGATCCGGCGGAGCGACTAGGATATTCGGTGATCGGCCCGGCGATGACGGCCTTCGCCGGATGGATCCGCGACGAGGCGCAAGCGCTTCAAGACGCGCGCGGCGGCACGATCCATCAACTGTTCCTGATGCGCGACGGCCACTTGCCGGCGCTCGTCGCGGAAGCCTGCGATCCCACCGTCACCGTCCACCGCGTCGAGCTCAGCCGCTTCGCCTCTACCGCCGCGTCGTTCGCCATGCCGGGGGAAATCCATCGCCATGCGGTCGACGAAATCGAGGACAAATCGGGCACTATCTTCCTCAAGCAATTGCTGCTGACCGACGAGGAGGCCGAAACGCTGCTTGCGGCCAGGCCCGTCGGCGTCGGCGGCCAGTGGCTGTTCGACCGGATCGTCGCCGAACCCTGGCTCACCACGATCCGCGAGCGCGGCGCCGAATATGCCGACCGGCTGTTCGCGTATCTCGCGACGTTCATCGACCCGAAGCCCGGCGACACGATCATGCTGGTCGATCTGGGCTATAACGGATCGGTGCAGAACCGCATCGATGGATTGTTCGCCGAACGTTTGGGCGTACACGTCGCCGGCCGCTACCTGATGCTGCGCGAGACGGTCGGTTCCGGTCTCGACAAGAAGGGCATGATCGACGGCACGCGTTTCGACGACGGTACGATCACGGCGATGATCGGTTCGGTCTCGATCCTCGAACAATTCTGCAGCGTACCCCAGGGCTCGGTAGTGGATTACGCTGCGGGCGAGCCGATCCGAAGCGATGCCGGACTGAAGGGCGCACAAAGCGCGATGCGTGATCGGGTGCAAGCCGGCGCGGTCCGCTTCGCCCGGGAGATGTCGGCTGCGATGATCCGCCCGGTCGATCGCGCAGCCAAAATCACGTGGGTTGCGGCGGCATGCGCGGCGCTCGGCCGGTTCCTGACGCTCCCCCGCCCCGCAGAAGTCGCCCTGTTCCGTGAGTTCGAACATGACGTGAACCTCGGCACGACCCAGACGGTCGCGCTCTTCGATCCGGAAGAAGCGGCGCGCAACCTGCGCCGGTCCGGCCTGTCCTATATCAAGGACACGCGACGGATGTTCCTGCCGGCCGAGTTGAGCAGCCAGGGCCTGCCGGTCGCGCTCACGCACCTGGTTCTCAAGCGGTTCGCGCTCAATCTCAATGTCGGCGATTTCTGCGATGGATCGATCGACCTGCCGGTGATGATCGCCGACGGCCAGCAGAGCTTCACCGATGTCGTGCGCGCTACGCCGACGCATGACGGCTATTACGTCGCTGCGGTCCCGATCGGCGATCGGCGGTACACCGTCGGCCTGCAATTCGGCCGGCTGTACGAATGGCTGCAGATCGACTCCGCAGACTTCCTGCCCGTCGACGCATTTCTGCAGGGCGAGACGATCGCGGAGCAACGATCGATACCGGCGGAACCGTCCTGCGAAGCGATCGAGCAGGTCGCGCCGCACCTGTTTCGCTGCGATCCCGCGGGCTTCCTGATGGTCCCCCCGCCAGCCGAGACACCTTTGACCAGGGGCAGACCGATGATGCTGGCGATCGTCTTCCGCCCGACCGTGGCGCGGGAAAGCGTCGCTGCCAAACCCGCCCCCACACCCGAAATCACGCCCGAAACCACACCCGAAAACACACAGGGAGCGCTGCAATGACCGATCTACTGATCCATTCGATGGCCGAATTCGCGCCGCAGATCATGGCCTGCCTCAAGGCCGCCAACGCGCGTTCGATCGTCGAGATCGGCGCGGAATTCGGCGGCATGTCGCAGCATCTGGCCCAGCATGCGGCGAATGTGGACGGCACGTTGACGAGCATCGACCCGGCGCCGAAAGCCGAGTTCCTGCGCTGGGTGGCGGACAATCCGCAGGTCCGTCACGACGATCGGATCAGCCTGGACGCGATGCCCGGCCTGTCCGACGTCGACGCCTGGGTGATCGACGGCGATCACAATTACTACACCGTGTCGCGCGAGCTGGAGATCCTCAACGAACTCGGCAAGCGCGACGGCAAGCCGTTGCTCGTCTTCCTGCACGACGTCGGCTGGCCCTGCGCACGCCGCGACATGTATTATGCGCCGAACCGCATCCCGCCCGAACATCGCCAGCCGCATGGCTGGGATGTCGGTATCACGCTGGACGATGACGGGAGCCTTCCCGACCGCGGATTTCGCGGCAACGGGCAGTTCGCCATCGCGCGCGCGGCTGGTGGACCGAAGAACGGCGTCCTGACCGCCGTCGAGGATTTCGTGAAGGGCCTTCGCGAAGACTCGCAGGACGTGGCATTCGCGTTCGTGCCCGCCGTGTTCGGACTGGGCGTCGTGTTCGCCGCCGATGCGCCCTGGTCGCCGGAACTCGCCGCGATCCTGGCGCCGCTGCACGACAATCCGCTGATCGCGACGCTGGAGGACAACCGGCTGCGCAACTACCTGACGGTCATCGACTGGCAGGATCGCACGGCGTCGCAGGCCTATCCCCAGGCTGCCTAAAATCCATCTTGTCCGCCGACCGAGCGTGTGTCGCGGCTCCTATAACGAACTGACGCCGCAGCGTGCGGCACAAGGAGGAAACGACACCCATCATGCTCAGCGCCGTCGGTCTCGTCATCATCCTTGCGTGCGTGTTCGGCAGTTTCATCTGGTCGGGCGGCAAGATGGATATCGTGCTGGAAGCGCTGCCGCACGAAATGCTGGCGATCGGCGGGGCCGCGATCGGCGCGTTCATCGTCTCCAACTCGATGCCGGTGGTGAAGCAGGCCGGCAAGGGCCTGCTTCAGGCATTCAAGGGCGGCAAGTGGAAGGACAGCGATTACAAGGATCTTCTGACCTTGTTGTACGGCTTGCTGTCGACCTTCAAGAAAAGCGGCGCGGCCGCGCTGGAACCGCATCTCGACAATCCGCACGATAGCACGATCTTCTCGCGCTACCCCCGGCTGCAGGCGGACCATCATCTGATCGAATTCATCTGCGACTATCTGCGCATGATGACGGTCAGTTTCGAAGATCCCAACCAGATCTCCGAAGCGATGGAAAACGACATCGAGAAGCATCACCACGAACAATCCGCGCCGCAGCACGCCTTGCAGCAGATGGCGGACGGGTTGCCGGCGATCGGCATCGTCGCCGCCGTGTTCGGCGTCATCAAGACGATGGGGTCGATCGACCAGCCGACCGAAGTGCTGGGCGCGATGATCGGCGGGGCCCTGGTGGGGACATTCATGGGCGTGCTGCTGGCCTATTGCCTGGTCGGGCCGCTCGCCACCAAATTGCTGGAGACGCTGGAGGGCGACAGCAAGCCCTTCACGATCGTCAAGGCCGCCATCGTCGCACACGCGCAGGGGCTGCCGACCCAGGTCGCGGTCGAGATCGCACGACGCATGACGCCGTCGACCAAGGCACCGACGTTCCAGCAGCTGGAAACCGCACTCGAGGAGGCGAAGAATGACTTCAATACCGTCGTCGTCTGATGGCTTCGCCGCGATGGATCGCGGGCTGAAGCTGCCGGCGCACTGCACCACCGTGACCGCCGAGGATCTACGCGTCCGCCTCGTCCTCGCCACCGACCTGGACGGCGGGATCGAGATCGACGCGTCCGATGTCGAGAGCATCGGGCAAGCCGCGGTGCAGTTGCTCGTCGCGGCGCGGATCGAGGCGCAGGCCGGCGGCCAGCGTTTCGCGATCCTCGACCCCAGCCCCGCTTTTGTCGACCGCATCCAGCGCTGTCGCCTCGCCGACGCGATCGGCCTCGAATTGCAAAAGGAAGATGCCCTGTGAGCAAGACAATTCTAGCGGTGGATGATTCAGCCAGCATGCGCATGCTGTTGAAGGCATCGCTGACCGCGCAAGGCTTTACGATCGAAACCGCGAATGACGGCTGTCACGGCCTGGCGCGGATGGACGAGGTGAAGCCCGATCTGCTGATCACCGACATCAACATGCCCGAGATGGACGGCTTCGAACTGATCGAGGCGGTGCGCGCCAAGCCCGAATATCGCGGCGTACCGATCCTCGTCCTGTCGACCGAATTCGCCGACGAGAAGAAGGCGCGCGCACGGTCCGCCGGCGCGACGGGCTGGATCACCAAGCCGTTCGACGCCGCCAAGCTGGGGACGGCAATCCGCCGGGTATGCCCGTGAGCGACGAACTCGACGATATCCAGGCGATCTTCTTCGAAGAATGCGCCGAGGGGCTGGTGACGGCGGAAGCCGGGCTGTCGAAGATGAATTCGGGCGACGTATCGCCCGGCGTCATCGCCGGGGTGTTCCGCGCGGTACATTCGATCAAGGGCGGCGCCGGCGCGTTCGGCCATGCCGCCTTGACCGCCTTCTCGCATCGCTTCGAGAACGTGCTGGACGAAGTGCGCGCAGGGCGGATCGCCCCGACGCAGGGCGTGACGCACGTCCTGCTCGCCGCATTCGACATCCTGTCGGATCACGTCGCGGCCTCGCAAGGCACTGCCGCGCTGCCGGCCGACCAGGCGGTGATCGATCAGCTCGAACAGATCCTGGCGACGGGCGGCGCGCCCGATCCCGCCGCCTCCGCAACCACCTCCGCCGTCGCTCCGGCGGTGGAGGCGGACCCGTTCGGCTTCGAACCGGTCGCCGCTGCGGTCGACCTCGATCAGGACCCGTTCGGCTTCGAGCCGGTCGGCGTCGCACTGGAAGATTTCGACACGGCCGAACCGGCGCAGTGGCGCGTGACGTTCATGCCCTCCGACGCCGCACTGGCGAACGGTGCGGAACCCATGCTGGTGATCCGCGAACTGGAATTGCTCGGCGGCTCGGTCGTCGCGGTCGACCTGTCCGGGCTGCCGCTGCTGCGCGATCTCAATCCGGAAAGCGGCTATACCGGCTGGACGCTGACGCTGCCGGCATCGGTCGCGGAAAGCGACATCGCCGATTGCTTCGATTTCGTCGCGCCGGATTCGACGATGACGTGGGTGCGCGACACGGTGGTCAGCGAGGCCGAGAACCGGGTCGAGGCGTTTACGCCGGTCGTCCAGTCGAGCCCCGACATCGCAGTCGAAGGGCCTGCGCGGGATGACGACGCCGATCTCAAATCGCCGTCCTGGATGGTCGTGCCGACCGCCCCGGCGCAGCCCGAGACCCCCGCCCCACCCGCCACGATCGCACGTGCCGCAAGCGTCGATCATCCCGACACGGTGCGCCTCGCCGAGCCGGTCCAGCAGACGATCCGCGTCGATCTGGTCAAGCTCGACATGCTGCTCAATCTCGTCGGCGAACTGGTGATCCGCAATTCGATCCTTGCCGACCGGTTGACGCCCAAGGACCAGGAACGCTGCGAATTGCCGCAGCTTACCCGGCTGACGCGCGAGATCCAGGATACGGTGATGTCGCTGCGCGCGCAGCCGATCAAGCAGGCGTTCAGCCGCGTGCCGCGCATGCTGCGCGATCTCTCCGCCGAAACGGGCAAGCAGGTCGCGCTCGAGACGATCGGCGAGATGACCGAAGTCGACAAGGGCGTGATCGAGAAGATCGGCGATCCTTTGACGCACATGATCCGCAACGCGGTCGACCACGGCATCGAAAGCCCCGAACGGCGGATCGCCGCCGGCAAATCGCCCGAGGGTACGATCCGGCTGTCGGCCGAGCAGAAGGGCGCGCGGATCTTCGTGCGCGTGTCCGACGACGGCGGCGGGATCGATCGCGCGCGTGTCCTCAACAAGGCGATCGAGAAGGGCATCGTCGCGGCCGACGCGGTGCTGTCCAACGAGGAGATCGACCAGCTGATCTGCGCACCCGGTTTCTCTACCACGGAGACGATTTCGAACATATCGGGCCGCGGCGTCGGGATGGACGTCGTCCGTTCCAATGTCGAGGCGCTCGGCGGGCGGGTCGAGATCACCTCGACGCCCGGCCGCGGCACGACCTTCACCATGGTCCTGCCGCTGACGCTGGCGATCCTCGAGGGAATGATCGTGCGGCTGTCCAACCAACGCTTCGTACTGCCGCTCGCCAACGTGGTCGAAACGGTCCAGCCCGAACCGGGCCAGGTC
>Ga0160428_1002607_pt1 | contig 10648 bp, 9 predicted proteins | sample SolpanmetagenomM_FD_108198 | JGI IMG/M metagenome (GOLD analysis project Ga0160428, IMG submission 108198) | Solar panel surface microbial communities from Lawrence Berkeley National Laboratory, California, USA - M | ecosystem: Engineered > Built environment > Solar panel > Unclassified ...
TTTGATGCTTCCAAGTGAGCTTTGATCTTTGTACTTTGTAGAGCTTCTTTGTAAGATATAGACGCATGACCTTTTCGCACCTGACGATCTTTGACTGCTGCGTCCCAATACTTCTGCGACGGACCAAGTGCGTTTTTGTCGAGATTTGGCAGGAGAAGCTCCAAATATGCCAAAGCAGAAGCGAGGCCATAAGTATCACACAGACTTAGGATGACTTGAGTTTGCTGCTCGGCCTCTACAGATTGTGTTATTGGTACGAGACCTATCCGAATTGGTACCTTGCGTTGTACAAAATTCTGAAGATTTTCAATAATCGAAGTGACATCAGTCTTGTCCGAAAAGTCGACAGGACAGATGAGATTATGTAATTCTTTTCGTAGTACTGGTAATTGACCGGGATACATACGTTGCAACAACTGCAGTTAGATTAGTATAAACCCTCTACGATAACGCATGTGAATTCTACTTACTCCTTGGACTTGTTCTGGCCAATCCATGTAGCGCTTGTCCTTTTCTATATCATTCATCCATATAATGACGTTTCCACCTTCTGTCGTATCTCTCCAATCGTAACGTTGAACATCCTGATTATTAGATTCTTCCGACAGAGCAGCATGGCTTATTAATTTAATAGCTTCATCGCCAGTAAGACCGAGACTTTTCACACCATTAATCAATCTTCGTTCACGTCTCAACCGCTCCAGCAAGGAGAACACTTCGAGATCTCTTGGTGTGACTTGTAAACCATTGATCCATACAGCGTTAAGACCTGGTGGAAGTGCGTGCATACTCATTGTTCTTGCTTCTTGTTTTAGGTCTTCAGATATTTCAGTCGCAGCAATTGCATTTGAATACTTTGGAAAGTCTTGCGAGATTCGCAACATTGTCTCGAATTTCTCTTTATCCTCTGACGCCATGATGAAGCTCGCAGCTTGCATTCCAAGGTTACGAAGTTCTGAAGATGTTAATGGTTTCAAGTCGGCTGATTTCTTATCCGCCAAAACCGCTTGCACGTCGTCTCCATCTTGCTTTGATGTTATCTCCTCCTTTTCTCTGTCATCAATTACGATATAGTCTGTTCTCTTCAATGCCATCCCTACTCCGTATCCGCTAATTGTGAGAGGCTTGGAAACATGCTGTGATGACGGTTTGTATCGGACTCGGTAAGAAGTTCTTCCATTCTTAGCTGTTTGACTGGCTAGATTGTGAAATTTCCGAAATGAATTTGACAATACATCTGCGTATAGGATAGCTGGTGTTTCGTTGTTGATATTCCCGAGTATGCGGTCGAAGGAGAGCGTCCGTTGTATTGATCTGTCTCAATCAGCCCTTATCTGACCATCCATCACTCATAACTTACTCTGCATGGCTGACTGCATTTCCTTCTTGTCCTAGGTCCGGTATACAATGTTGCTGGTCATTGAACAACAGCCACGACTCGCAGTCCGTGTGCTTCCCATCGACAATCGCTTGTCGCACAGTAGTATTATAATACTGATAATGCGCTTCTATCCTAGGCGCAGCAGAATGGACCGACAATGACAATTTGAATGCCGAAATGGACTGATCATCTGTGATGTGTCCATCGTTTTGTATGAGAGTGAGAAATTTCTTATAAAGATCTTGATCTGTGTCGGTTCCGTCAAAATACCCTGAGGCTATGGAATCCAGTAGTGGGAAATATGAGGTTACATTCTCTTCAGCTGCGGTTTCTCTACAAATACCTGTCAATTGACTATCAATTGAGTCTTGTAGGTAAAAAGTCATTACTTACAATAATTCTAGAAGATATGGTGGAGCTGGAAACGCCGCCTGAAGCGCTACATTAACGGTGGATGCGGAAAATACAAATGGAAAGATGAATGAAAGGCCAAGGAGTGTACGGCTACATAGGCCGATGCTACATTGCATCATTTCATCATCATACAAATGAATCGCTTCATACCATCAGCATGCCAAAACCCACATGTCAAAACATTTGCTGTGCAAGCAGATTCGCCTACCGTAACACCTATTCACCTGCATGACGTCATGTTTACAAATATTGTAGTCCATTGAATAGATAATCTCGCATTGCTCGCGTCTAGCATGGCAAAAGCAGGTGTAGTGACATCTACGACAGATAAGAGTGCTAATGTAAACAGCATTCGGGTAATATCATTGAACTGTTGGGGACTGAAATATATATCAAGACATCGCAACGAGCGGATATCTCAAATCGGAATTGAACTCGCAAATCTTCAACCACAACCAGAGATTGTTGGATTACAAGAAATATGGACACAACAAGATTACCTTGCTCTACGAAAACAGACCCAAAATATCTTACCTTTTGGTAAATTCTACCATAGTGGCATATTTGGTGGAGGGCTTGCGATACTTTCAAAATGGCCCATAGTCGAATCGAGTATGCAAAAGTATTCACTCAATGGAAGACCTACTGCATTTTGGAGAGGTGATTGGTATGTAGGAAAAGGTATAGCTACTGCTCGTATAAGATACGGGTCGGGTGAAAAGGATATTGTCGAAGTATTATGCACTCATGTAAGTTCATTCTAGAATTTATAAGGTAATCTATACTAATATTTGATTAGCAACATCCACCATATGAGGGAGACTCCTTGAAAGATTCATATATATGTCACCGTCTATCACAGATATGGGAAATAGGAAGAGCAATGCGACATGCCATTGAAAGAGGACATCTAGTGATAGGCTTGGGCGATTTTAACATGGTTCCATCGTCTTCCGAGTACCTTCTCCTCGAGACTCTCTCTTCTACTCGTGACATATGGCAAATACTGCACCCTGATTCAGCGGTAGCAGCTGCAGTCCATCCGACAGAAATTGAACGTGGTGTACCAATTCCTACAGCAGCAGAGTGTTTAGAGAAGCACGGCGCCACATCTAACAGTGCTTATATAACCTGGCGATGGGATAAGAAAAAGCAGAAGCTGCTCGACAAGGGACATGACATATTTGTGGATGGAGATCTACCAGATTTACAAGCACAAAGGCTAGATTATATTTTTATCGGCGCTCCAGCTGATCAGCTCAGCAAATTTACAGTCAAAGAGGCAAACGTTGGAATGACACAACGCCATCCTCGACTAAAATGCTCATTAAGTGATCATCTTTCTGTAGAGACTACAATTTCCTTGAACACTTCTGGGTCGAAGTTATCAAATATCCGACCACGGAAGGCACATGTTATGCCGGAATGTTACGACATGATACTCACTAACATCGAAATATACATGGTCCGAGAACGGCGACAGAGGAAACTACGCTTATGGCATTTTATAATTTCTGTGATTATTTCAATTGGATGTTTCATAGCAGTCTGGTTCTCTCCACGCAATTATGTAAGTTTCATACTCATGTTGATAAGTACTCTCGGACTTGCAACGGGCGTAGTCAATGGTCTGATAGGTGGATTGTTCTTTAATAGCGAATTAAGAGCGTTGAAAGAATTTCAATGGGAGATACGCAATGCCAGCAGTCTTGTTTCTCGTCACGAATCTCATCGTCTGTGATTATTATATGTCGATCATTTTTCACGTGTAATGATGCTGCATCACCAAGACTATACTATTGATGTATGATATCCACTTTCTTTGATAGAAAAATTCGTTGGAAATTTCTTGTACATATTTTTTCCTAGAACGGAGGGTTCCGTCTGCAAAGCAAAATAGAAGCACTGACTTGTCGACGATCAAGTTCTTTCTTCCTTGTTTGCGGCTCCACATGGTTTCGCAAGGCAGAAACGTGAATGGTCAACTTTAAACAAGTAGAGTTTTCTCGAAGGATAGCGAAAAGAAAGGTACTGGTAGCATTGCAATATGTGATAAAACTCGGCGGGGGTCGCCTTGCCTTGTCACACAAATGCATGAATTCGAAATTGCCAATTAATGACCAAATCCCGCTAATGAGGTCATGATGTGCCTATATTTACGACCAGTCAATCATGCCGCTCGCGTACCTTTTCTCTGCCGAATGTCAAATGTCAAAATGATTGGATAAGGCAAGTGGTAGAACTTGGAAGTTTGTCAATTTTTGCCTTGAAATGTTGCAATTTGGTGGGAAATGTGGGGTCAAGCATGGTTGGAGACTACGAAAGTGGATGAAAGGCACAAATATTATTTTGAGAGAATGGATCAAGGCAAAACTCGTGGTTGGTTCGGGTGGAGTTTTGTTATTTTTACCGGATGTAAAAGGCGAGCCATGTATGTGGTAGTGTTTTGTCCTGAGACAATTCTTGATTATGCGAGGGGTTTATATTATCAAATATTATTCTACAAATTAAGAATAATGTGATGTGATACCGCTCATGTTTGTTCATTTCGTAAGTGATGATCTGCAAATAGTTCAGTTACTGTCTCCACTTTTAACTCTATATTTGTAGGAGTAATAATTAACTACGTGCGGGCACAATTCACTCGTCATGTCATATCGCGTGGTTGTTTTGATTAGCAGCCCACGCGTCATATCCGTATCATCCTCTTTTTTGTGATCGATTGCGCCATGTCTTAAGCCTTTCGCTTCTTACCGTCAAGTATCGAAGCATCCGAACGCCTTATTCTCCTTTTTAGACAGTAGACATGGCGTATGACTTTGTTGTTAACCCCAAAGGAGATACATCAGGTCCAAACTAAGACTTTTCTTGATATTCATCCGGTGGTTGTGGCCAACAAATTTGGTAAGAAGCGAGTTCGGCCAATATTTCCACCTGGGCCTCGACCATGTTTGAGGCCGACCTCGGTACAACAATCTATGGTCTGCCAAGTGATGATACATACTAGACACTGTGTTTTATATCACAAATAGACGTTTATAGTTGTTGATTATTCTCCACTATCGAGGAAATAGGGATTTGCAAACGGAAATGTACGCGAGACACAAAGTCGATCTATTGGCCATGTAGAAAAAAGTATACGAGTTACCAGGTAGCACATCTAGTTCTCAAACAAAATAGCCCGCGCTCTTCGCTCGTCCGTAACCAGAGACATGGATAGAGAGAGACTAAACAGAGTTGTGAGCATTTCCATGGTTGAGCGATTTTTAAAAAAGCGGGGCGAAGAAAGACAGAAAACGGATGGAACAGATTTGTTCTCGAGGGTTTTTGTTCGATCCAGTGGTTCATATTCGGAGCCTCCATTCAATATTGTTCCTTTTGTGCCGGTGATTTATATATTATATACTATCATTGATCTCTTATGTAGTTTCTTCACATATTGTAGCATTCGTGATCGTTGTTACGTCGAGTCTTTTGTCATTGGTCATTTTATCATTGTCGGCATATTTTTGCGTTGATAGATAGGGCTTGGTTGTTACAGCACGTCATTGAACACAATCCAAAAAAAAAAATCAACATTTCGAATAAAAAAAAAATCAACAAAGACCCACAACACTATCTTCAAGCCTTAATTGAGTAGTCGATAACACGACACACATTATAATCATTATTCAACAAATCTATTTGCTGTTACACAATAATTCTCCATAAACACGTCCGACGCGTCTTCTTTTCCGTCCGTACTCACAATATAAACATAACATCAAGTGGATACTTTCCTTACACTCCCATCACAAGTGGATACAGTACAGCAGACTATCAATATTTATAATTTTTCCACTTCTACAGCCAATCGTCGTTCGGCAGACTTTTGTTTTCAAACGGTTTTGACAGACGTAATATAAACCATACATAAACAAACGGTATCCCCACTTTTTTCCTCCTCTTAGTTACTGTCACGCTGTAAGTTACAGCATTCGGAACGACGTTTCTGTCCACGATTGGGTTTTCCTTCTTTCTTTATGTTGAAGGAGTTGCGATAAACGACAACAACAGTCGAGTCTATCTGACCAGGCGACGACTTAATTTACCCGTCCGAACATAATACATTGGGGTTTTTTCCCTCATTCCATCAATCATTCCTTTCATCATGTCATTCAGCTCGAGTCGACCGACAAGTATGGCATCTACTTCTTCAGATCCTCATAAAATCATATTAGAACATATTCTCAGCTATCCTGGAACGTATGAAATTCCTTTACGAACAATGTATGCACTAAATTCAGCACAACAACCTAGATCGTATTCAGATCCATCGACTGGTCAAAAGCTTCATATAAATACTTCAGCAGCTGCCCAACAATTATCAGCTTCTATAATGGCAGAATTGTCTCAAATGCCATCATCTCCTACATCATTGCCTCCTGCTTTTATCACTTCCTTTTTGCGCAAATGTTTCGCTTCAGAATTAAGTCAAGTTGATTTTGCGCAAGCATTGACCGGGTTGGATTATTTAAAAGATATAGAAACGAGAAGGCAAAGAGAGCTCAAAGCATGTTGTGAGAGACTGGGATTGATATCAGAAAACGCTTCTACAAACGAACACATGTTACAGGATCGTTATCCAGCTGTTTTAGATTGGTATAGAGCTCTTCCGAACAAGGTCCATAAGATCGAAGCACTTTATAGTGAATTGTATATTTCAATACGGCGATGGGTGTGTATAGAGATGAACTCTTACAACAAAACATAACTGACAATGTCACAGCTAATGATCAACGAAATGAGTCTCACACCTTTTAGTAAGGCGAATAATTTGGCCATGTTGAACAGCTTATATCCGCCTATAATATCACCAACATCTTCCTATCCTATATCAGCTGCGACAATGAATGTCCATCGAGATACTTATTTTGCCCATATAATCGAAGTCGAAAGATTTGGAACGTCTGTCATTGCACATCTTGTACAAAAAGGGAGAAGATCGGGAGAAGAGAATGGCTGGCCCAAAGTACGACAGGTTCTGGATCAATATCTACAAACTTGCACAAGCTTGATTGATGAATGTTTACAAATTGTCAACATAAACGAGGCCAATGACATTTCAATCAACGGTGGCCGTAGTGGAAGAAAAGTAGATTCTGGTATAAGCTTTGGTCAACCATCACGCAAATCATCCACATCTTCGGAGAAATCACACGAAATACTCCTCCTTCCTGTTGAAGAACAAAGACCTTCATCGAGAAGTGGAAGTATACAAATACGTACATCGTCGACTCTCGAGAAAATTGCACGAGAATTGCGATTGTTACGAAGGACCAACACTGATGTGTCTGAAATGATGCCTCATATCGAACCAAAGACTGTCAATGATATATCACCAACAACATCCTCGAATGAACCACAACCTCTAAGTAAATCTTTGAGAAAGATGAAGAGTCTTAGTAGTATAACTCTTCGCCGATCTGCATCGAAACAAACATTGAACCTTCCATCGACCAAAGAGATGCCACATTTTGACGCTCAAGAGATGAAGAAGCATCGCTTGGCTTTTGAGCAGGGCGCATCGTAATCATTTCTACTACTGACGTCAACATGATATCACTCATTGATGTTATACTTTACGGCATATATGAACAGCGTCTTTTCTTATTTGTATACGACTCAACGATCTTATGACAAGCCTCGTCACGAATTTATGATTTATAATTATATTCATGTTGCATATTGATGACTGCAACGTTGTACAATATATATTTAGTCAATTTCCATAACTCCTTACCGATAATTTATAATAAACTGCTTCCATTTGTAAGCACGAACATTCATACTATACTTGACCTTAACTTTCGCGTTGACTATTCGCTGTTTTATCTTAACTTTATATGCTTGGCGGTATTAGTTTGTACAAAATATCCACGTTACGATGTTATTGTTCAGCTCTCCACATAGGCATTGTAAAGCTCGAACACAGAAAGAAGTGCTAGCACATGGAGCAATATTGGCTCAATACGAGTATTGTAAACAAGATTTGATACATAGCTAAATACAATTGACATTTACAATGCGATAGCTAACCTTTTGATCCACTTTGCGGTAACGCTGTTTGCATCCGTCTAAGGTGAGCATTTTCCGCCGATACTGCTTGTCGCGAGTGAGGTGAGGCAAAATGGTTGAGAAGAACACCAAGAGGTTCGTGTATTTTGTGACCACAAATAAATCCGAACTGTTTATCCCTCACGTCACTCACGGTCGCGCTAAAGACACTTTCGATCTTCGACTCGTTCTTCGACTCTATGGCTACTACCATATCGTTATAACGTTTGGGGCCATGTGCTCCAGCAAAATCTAGAAGCGCCTTGTCGACCGTGGCTGCATCGTACTGATGTAATCTTTCTGCACGCATTATTTCACTCAGGTCCAAGTCATTCTTAAGCTCTTTTGTCTGAATCAAACCAGAGCAGTAGGCAAGGAGACGAGCATCGGTCTCCCGGCGTGAGGAAACATCTGCCGCCGGGTCGCGAAGGATATTCGCGCACGACCTAATTCCTTCTGCGGAGAATGGATGGTGCCTTTGAGCCGAAGCTGCGAGCTGATCACAGCATGATAGATAGTGTTTTTCTGCTTCTATTTTGCCGTGAGGTGGATCTGCTTCATATTGTTCTGGCATGGAATACGAGGACATGGTGTCGTTGTGCACTGATCTACTCGATAAACAACGAAGACACAGTAGAGCAGAATTAAAGAAACGTAGACTTAATGCTTCTTGTTAGGTAAATGATGAATTGAATCATATCTCTTGCGAAGGGAAGGCCATAGCTTTATAGACGCCGCTAGCACCCCACTTCGGCAATGTTGGTTGGAAATGTATTTTCAGCCGTCCCCCAATTTCATTTCAAATTAGATCTATAAATAGGCACACTTACCGTGAACAATCTCTTAGGGCCCGTCCGATAGCAAAAACAACAGTTTAGTTTATTTTGAACTAATCGAAGCTAAAATAAAGTTTGATTAATTTTTTATGGTTTTCTGCCGAGGTCGTGGGCAGTTCGTACAAAATTGCGGGGATCGAGTCATCATGACATCATTTCTAGTATACTGTAGTACATTTTCGAAAAAAATAATGATTTATTATATAGTAATGTGCTAGTTATTATAGTAGTTAACCTATGATAATAGTAACGTACGTCTAGTCTTACTATACGACTTAATAGTATGCTGCTCCGTTAGACTACTACTATTCACTATTATACTATTTATTATTAGTACTGTTATTACTATACTATATACGCGATACTTTGTACACTATTATAGTTATTATTTGTGTATAATTTATCTTACTTTATGTTCACTTCCGTATTTCTCACTGTGTGCTCACTTCTGCTGCTCACTTATGTACACTTTTATGATATTATATAACGCTTACCTTTTCTTTCTTCCTTCGTCTATACTCTCTTCTCCTTATATATTTTCTGTTATAAATATAGCTCCTTAATAGACTTTTGTACTATAATTATAAGACTCTATACATTTTTAATAACTACTAATATAGGTTATATAGTAATAGTTATGTTCTTACTACTGCTTACGAGGCAGCCCTTCTCGCTATAGATAAGGCTAAGTAGGCGGCCTATGATAATACTATTATTATTAGCTTAGACGATGATAGTCTAAATGAACCGGCCGAGGCTATTACTATCGACGATAGTGACTCGGACGATGATGTTAAAACAGCTATTATTGTCCGTAATAACATCACTACCTTAGCTATCTTAAACTTAGGAGCTATTATATAGCTATAGTAAGTTATCCTCTAGCGTGTTGTTATATACATATGTTTAGCGATACGTTATATTAACGGACATTAAGAGCTAGATGCCTAACTCTTCTAATTTCCTTGTTAATAGATAGTATGTTCTGCCTATTTAAGGCACTACTATTCTTTCTTAGTTTGTCTACGGCCGCTATAATAATGATAGACATCGACTCTTAGCTTAAACTAGTCGTCTAGTCTGTATTTACTAGGCCTTTTTTAATGCTAAACACTTCTTAAGCTATTGTCTATCCTACATTAATGCTATGCTTATTTAAAGCCGTAGTGTCGAGAATAATCCCCTTTATAGTTGCTACGCACGAAGCATGTAGCTATTCCTAGCATATGTATCTATAGCTAATATATTTAATAACTATTACTCTAATTATAAGTATCTAGATTAAGGAGCTTCTTGTAGTGTGATTAGACAAGGCCGCGTAATCATGGCTACACTATCTAGCTGCGCAATCATGGCCCCACTATCTTCAAGTGCTTTATAGCGCCGTAGCAGACGTTGAATGTCTAGCTAAAAATAAAATACTAATAATTACGTACAAAACTATTGTCTATTTCTTTTGTTTATATAATATATTATAAAAGAGGTGGTAGGACGGTTTTTTTATCTATATAATAATTAGTAGAACATATATGTAACAATACATAGCATAATTTTATTCGTCTATTTATTTAACCTACCTTATGAGTTATTATTATTATTATTATTATGATAAAATATTTTCATGTACTATTATTAATAATATTATTATTATTTACAATTTCTATCGTCTAAATATCCCGATTATATACACGTACTACTCGTACAATTTATACATATAATAGCTAGCTTAAACACTACAACTCACCTAGATAGTGTAGCTAAAGACGACGACATCATTTTAGAAGAAGCTATATACTATATAGTTATCCTCATTTTAAGGCTTATAATAGTAGAGAAGATTCAGGAATCTATATAAGAATAGAGAAGGTTATAAGCATCTAGTCCTAATTAAATACATGTATAGACGATAGGACTTATAAAA
>Ga0160428_1002610_pt1 | contig 10644 bp, 13 predicted proteins | sample SolpanmetagenomM_FD_108198 | JGI IMG/M metagenome (GOLD analysis project Ga0160428, IMG submission 108198) | Solar panel surface microbial communities from Lawrence Berkeley National Laboratory, California, USA - M | ecosystem: Engineered > Built environment > Solar panel > Unclassified ...
ATACATCAGCCCGTTCAGCACCTCGCGCACGTCCACCGTCCGCTTGTTGCCGCCTCGCCTGGCGCGCGGAATGTAGGGCTTGGCCAATGCCCATTCCTGGTCGGTCAAATCGCTAGGATAGCGCAGCTTGCTGCGGTCGTAACGGGCACGGTTCTCAACAGTCCACATCGGCAAGCTCCTGCGAATCGGGGCTGCCGCTATGGAATCACAACCGACTCCCTGCACTCAATATGATCGTGGACCGACACTTAGTCCGCTTCGTTTCTTGTAAAGCCACGGGCTTAACACTCACTGTGTAAAGGCATTGTATAGCCAATGTCTTGCAGCAGCAAGACAGCCGAACGGGACGGTACGAGCATCTCCGTCCGGCCTAACCATTCAGCTCTGAGGGAGCCGAAACTGGCTGACCATGCCGATAGCACACCTAACAGCATATGGCGCGCTAAGATGGGAATTTGCGCAGAGCGAATCTGCTTCATTGGAAACACGTGCATGATTGAGAGTCGCGCGCCCGTGCTACAGTGCAAACCGGTGGGCTATGCCGGCCAGCTGAACCCGGGACTCCGACCCGGTGCCCCATCGACAGTTCTCGGAGGTGCGCATCGGAGGCGCTGCTATGGCGAACAAGCGCGTTGCCGGCGGCGGTCGCAAGGAAGTTGATCACCAAGTCCGTCTTGCGGAAATGGCCTAGCTTATTCTCGCCAATAAGATCTTCTCGCCACAGAAGGCCGCTCGACAAGTTGCCGCTCGTGTTGTGGGCCTTGGTGACGCCTATGACTGGCAAGGTCAGCCAAGGATTCGAAGTGTCGATTCGTTGCAAGGCGTCTTACAATCCAGCGGGCGAGGCGAGGACGCGGCAGCGCCATACTTGCGGCCGAGCGAGCAGCTCTCGAAGGCAAAAAGAGATCGGCCGTTTCATGGCCTCACCCGCGGTGCGCTGTGGTCAGCTGAGCATCCCACGGCGGCTGGTCTCGCCGCCGCGCGCCAAACCCGGCGGGTCAACCTGTTCCACCCTGAATTTGCCTTGCCGGCCGCGGACCGGGCCGAGCTCGCCGACTACGCCCGGAGCGGGTTCGACCGTGGCCACATGACGCCTAGTGGGGATATGCCGGATCCAGTGGCGCAGCAGCAGAGCTTCAGCCTGGCCAACATCGTGCCGCAGGCCGCGAAACTGAACCGCGGCGTTTGGGAGCGCATCGAGAGCGCCGTGCGGACCTTGGTCAATCGCCGCGGCGAGGCATACGTCGTAACAGGCCCGGCGTTCCAGGGCGCCAACTTCCAGCAGATCGGCGGGCGCGTGCTGGTGCCGAGCTCGACCTTGAAGGAGATCTACGTCCCGGCCACGGGCGATGTGGGCGCCTGGTCATGCACCAACACCGCAACGCCGGCGTGCACCGTCCTGTCGGTCGCGGACCTCGCGGCGCAAACAGGGGTAGACCCGTTCCCCGGCCTGTCGCAAAGCGTCAAGGAGACGCTCGGCCGGTTGCCAGTGCCGAGGTCAGCGCGCAACCGCTAGGGCCGGAGGTCCCATGTCCACGATGAAGCCCTACGCCGACGATGCCGACGCCCTGACCATCGGCGATCTCACCTTGGAGAACGGCCGGGATTGCGTTTCCGTCGGTGGCAGCCTGGACCTGACGCGCGACAAGCCAGGCTTGGCCTATGCCCAGGCGCTCAAGGCGGCGGTGGATGCGATCGTGCACGCGCTGGAGAGCGATGCCGCGCTGCCAGAGAGGGTCGTGCCACCAAAGCCGACGACCGAGGTTAAGAACCCGTTCGGCTGACGAGAGTAGCAAAGTTGCGTTCTGGCATTGGCGGGCTCGGTGGGGCAGGGAAAATCGTCAAGGTACAAGCGTGCGGCACATGACCTTTGATCACGACGCATCTGGCAGGCTATGAGATTTCCTAAATATTCACGTATTTCAAACGATCAAAAAGCGTGCGCTACGTTTATATGCGGTGCAGCAATTCTCTTCTAGGTGGAGTGAGAACATGCAGATACTGCACCCGGGACTTCCCGCCATCCTCCATACGACATCCGGGTTTGAGCCGGACACTAGGGAGCAGCACTCCTCCCCGCTGGTTTATCTGGCAACAAGAGGTTGGATGTATCTCGTGACCATGGTGATTATCGTGTTGGCGGCATGTTGCCGACCCGATGAAAGCCCGTAGCTAATCAAAGCTGGAAACCTAGCGTTCGTACAGTAGTGTCGTGTTCGAGCCGGGCTACCCCGGCGGCATGTTGTTCGGTGGACCGGCTTATACGCCCTATGTCGAGGACGGTTCGCTTTTTGGCAACGGGCTACCAACCGGGTGGGAAGCTAATCCAGGGCTGTCAGCGAGCAGTCTTCACCATTCGGCCTCCCTAACCGCTGGCGTCCCGTTGACTATCAACGCCGCGGCATGGGCAAACCCCGCTTTCCAGCAAATCTTACGGGTAAGGCCGGAATCGCTCACATCGGACTATGCGCTCGTGTTTCTGCCTTCATGCGGAGATGGACTGGTCGATATGCCGGAATAATGACTTCAAATCGCGGGCGGTCTCGCTGGCGAAGATCACGGACGACTAGCGGCAGCGATGGTCCTACGGCAACCCGCATGAGCATCGGACGGCGGACCTAATCGCGGAAGCTGGGCTGCACCGGACCACGATCATACGGATCATTGTCAAGCGGAGACCACGATGAGCGAGATGTCATGGTCGCCAGCGGCCAACGATAATTCCGGGCCTTCTTTCGGCTCCATCAGCTTCTCCGATTTGGCAAAGCAGTCTGGCATTTCAGAGGATTGCCTGCTGGAGAGGCTGGCCGAGATATTCTCGCGTCGAGAGGAGGCTTCCCCACATGACTGAGATTCCAACGGGGCGCCCCGAAAACTCCAAAGCCGCCAGCGAAAGTCCAATATCCGCGAGGCCAGCCCCAGCATCTCCAACGACCGGTATCGTGGAACGCCCGCGCGACCCTCGCTATACGCATCCGCTGCGAAGCATGGTGGAAGAAGCGGCTACCGAGATTGAACGGCTTCGAGAGGATTGCGGTGAGGCGTATCAGGCTGTCGGAGTTCTAGCCGACTGTCTCAGCTACTGGACCATGCCGGGCGATGACCCTCGGGATGCACAGATCACGAAACTGCTCGACAATCTATCGGCTGCCAGTAATGGCGAATCACGCACGCATGCACTGTGTTGTACAAGTCGGAGGGCTGGACGCACTTTGCCCTTCCCGGTCTCGGTTTCACACGGTCCGGACATACTCCGGGTGTCCCAGGTCCAGCATGCGGTTCAGCGCACCAACGGCAATCGCCACCTCGGTCGCGCGACGCCGGTCCGTGCGGGAGCAGAGCGCGTTGCCGATCACTCGCTTGAACCGACCGACGTCGGCCTCGATCAGGGCGCGCCAGTTTTAGCCCGAGGCAGCCTGCCAGCCTATCCGGCCATGTTCCTCGATCGATCGCAGATGGCGGTCGCGCTGCGTGGGCGCAGTGTCTGCCGTGCTGCTCGGCACGGCATTGGCGCGTGGCGGCACGACCACGACAGCATCAGGGTGGCGTGCGGTGACCTCGTCAAAGACGCTATCCCAATCATAGGCGCCGTCGGCGGTGAAGGACGCGACAGGGCCGTCAACCTGGTCAAGCAAGGGGCCGACCTGGGACGCGTCGCAGGCGTCGCTGCCGGTCAGCGTCGCCGCGACGATGTGGCCCGTATTGGCATCCGTGCCGAGGTGCAAGGTGCGCCAAGCCCGGCGTGTCTTGCTGCCGTGCTTCTCAAGCAGCCACTCGCCTGCGCCGCACAGCTTCAGCCCCGTGCTGTCCACCAGCAAATGCAAGGGCTCGGCGCTGCGAAGCGGGCGTGACCGGGGCACCTCCAGCGTCTCCGTCCGGCGGCTCGGGGTGGTATGACCCGGCACGGCCAGATCAAGGCCGAGCAGGGCGATGACGGATCCAATCAGCCCTTCGGTTTGACGAAGCGCCAAGCGAAACACCGCGCGGAGCGTCAGCGCCGTCGCGATCGCCAGGTCCGAGTAGCGGGGCTGTCCGCCTCGCGTTGTTCTTGCCTCAGCCTTCCAGGCCGCGATGGCCTCCTCGGTGAACCAGACCGTCAGGCTGCCACGCTGGCGCAGCGCCGCGTCGTAGGCCGCCGAATTCGTGGCCCGGCATCGCTGCTTGGAGATGTGGTGGCGACGATCAGCGTTAGCCTTGAACGGCAAGGTTGGATTTCCGAGCAGTGGCGGGAGATAGGCCACTCTACCCTACCCCGACTCGACTGGTCCGGACGATCCCTGCACCATAATGACCGAGCAAGCCAACGGCCTCATCTGCAACTAGCGACGGATTCGGTTCCCGAGAACGAAGCCGAACAGCCCGATCAGCACCACCCCGACCACATACTGCAAGCTGCTCACGACATAGACGGCCTTGCTGGCGAGCTTGAGGCCGAGATCAGGCGTGGTCGATGTGATTTGGTTGAGAAAGCTGAACGATAGCAGGTCGACAAAATCGTGGGTCTCATGCAGCGAGGTCGTGCCGCCACTCTCGACCGGGCGAACCAGGCTGCCAGAAAGCCAATAGAATACGGCAAAGGCGAGCAGGGTGACTCCGTAGGCACGAACAACGCGCGGAATGCTGTCGCCGTAATCGCACAGCCATTCGACGAAGTTGTCGCTGAGCCAACTGAACGCATGACCGATGGCCGCCCGCCACTGGCGTGCCCTGGCCGCCAGACGAGCTTTCTGGCCATTTGCCCGCTTGCCCATCCGCCGCGCCCGCCGATAACACCAGCTCGCCCCCTCCGCGTCGCCCAGACCGCGGAAATTCTGCTCCAGATCGAGATATCCCTGGCGCGCGCTCGCCCATTCACCCGCAACATCCTCGCCAATTGCCCCGCCAAGCTGATCGATGCGCAGGCGGGTGCGCTCCATCCAGGCGCCAGCGAGGCGGACATGACGCAACTGGCAGGTCAGCAAATTGACCTGCACCAGCTCGGCATCCGCGAGGTCGGCACCGTCCAGCTTGGCCCGGCCGAGATCGGCACCGCGCAGATTGGCACCGTGCAGCCGGGCGCCCTCAAGATTGGAATTCTGCAACTGGGCCCCGCGTAGATCCGCACTCTGCAGGTTCGCACCCTCGAGCGAGGCCTCCCGCAGCGTCGCGCCGTTGAATTTGGCCCCTCGCGCTTCGGCCCGGATGAACTGCGCCCGCCAGAGGTCGGCCTCGGTGAAATCGGCGCCCTCGAGCAGCGCTTCGTCGAATTTGGCAAACCGCAGGATCGCGCCCCCGAATCGCGCATCCTTGAGCAGGGCCTCGGTGAAATCGGCCTGACTGGCCGCAGCCGCCACGAAGCTCGTCGCCGTCAAGTCGGCACCGGTGAAATCAGCCTGCTCGAGCCCGGCATGGTCGAGCGCGGCGGCGCGCATCAGCGTGCCGGAGAAATCAGCGCCGGTCAGATCGACCCGCACCAACTGGCTCTTCTCGAGATTAGCACCGCGGATACTGGCTTGGCGGAGCAGCAGCCGGCCATCCGAATGCCACCATGACGGCGTGCGGCCCTCGATCTGGGCAAGGTCGATCTCGGTGCGGAGCATATCGGCGTCGAAATGCAGATCGTGCAACGTGAGCCGGATGCCCTCACGTTCTGGCAGAAGCAGGCAGGCATCCTCGGTCGCTTCCACCATCCGCAGGAGATGGCGCGCGCGTTCGAGCGGGCTGGCGTTCGTCAGAGTATCGTGATGGCCGTCATCGTTCACCATCGGTGATTAGCATACGGACGGAGGGGCCGGGATGTATTTGCTGTTGAGCGGCATGCGGGCGGTCGATGCGGCCTCGTTCATCGCAGCCTCATCCTGCGCATTATGCGCCGGGCCAGGATAAGATGGACAGCGTCAGCTCTGAGGGCACCGTGCTCGAGCTGGCCCCACCCAAGAGGCCGGGCGCGGCGTCGAGCGTGGGACGCGCTGTCCTTCGACTATAACGAGTATCTCTCATAGCTGGTTCAGCCCGCCGTCCAGGACGACAAACAAAAAGCCTTCTCGATCGAAGGCACGGCACACTGCCTCGAATCGTTGCAGGTAGATGGGTACGATCTCGTCCCGTTCATGAACTTCAGCGATGTCGACACCCTCGTAACTTGATTGAAAGACCTCCTCGGCCTTCAATAGAACCATCATTTCTCCTGCAGCCTTCACGACGACAAACCTTGGCGGAGCGACACGCAGAACCGGCCCGGCTGAGACGATACGCGCTCCACGGCAGGGCTGAGCGTAAAGGCCTTACCAGAAACTTGCGCCGGGTTAACTTGGTGCGGAGGTTGTAGAAAAATTAAGGCCGCTCGACTGATCCTAGCGTCCTGCGACAGCCCGCAATTTCGTGCGGGCTCGACAGAGCGGCGCCAAGTCATAAGATCCCGAGAGGCCTGATCCAGAAAGTCGGCAAACTTCTGAACCCGTTCGGCCAGACCTGCCAATACGAAGATTAATCTGACTTCCATCGCTCTCTCCACCACGGGCAGCCAGGATATTGGACTTAATAACAAGAGAGAACAATAGTAGAACATGACGCTGTCCGCCCTGAGGCCAATTGCAACTGGCGTCCAGCACAGCTGGACAATTCGGCTCGACGGTGTCTAGCACGCCAGCGCCCACGCATTTCCGACGCCAGCCGACGCTCTATCCTAATGCAATACAAACCAACGCACTTGTAATCTAAGTTGACGTTAACCCGAGCAAGCAGGTCCAGAATGGACATTTTCAGCAAAGCCGTATCAGCGACTGCTGTTGGCGCAACAAGCCGCGAACTCTCTGTGGCCGCTGATCGTTCCCTGCGGGCCGGAGAGCAGAACGAGTGCATCGCACTAATAGTTCGGATCTACCGCCTGTTCGACGATCTGAACAAAGGATCTTCATCGGATTTGGCGAGCAGCCTTGTTTCGGCCGGTAGTTGGGCTAGCGGCAAAGACGGTTGCGAACTGGTCGGTGACCTGCATGTTCGCTGCTGAAACCTCCCAACAAGTGGATGGCAACAGCCGGATCCTCTACGCCGAGGACAATTTCAGCATTCGATGCTTTGTCACCGAGATGCTAGCCTTTGAAGGCTTTGACGTCACCGCAGTAGAGACTGGAGATGACGGAGTTGTCGTTTTCGAGACGATGCGGTTTGATCTGCTTCTGACAGATGTTCGGATGCCCGGGGCCAAAGACGGGCTCGATCTTGCGACATATGCACGGCAGAAAGATCCGGGCTTACCTGTCGTCATCGTGTCGGGGTTTGCCGATGAGCTATCGGCACGCTTGCAGAAGCTGTCCGGAAGAACAATATTTCTTAAGAAACCGTTTAGGATTGATGAGCTTCTAACAGTAATTCGGGCCTATCTTCCTGTTGCATAGACGGCACGTTCAAGCAATACAAATTACTCCTCCCGCTCACATTCACCTTAGCTCGCCTTTGCCTGTAGGGAACGGGGTTTTGGCACATCCATTCGAGCAGCCAGCGTAACAAAACTCCGGCCAGCCCTCCGCAACGCCATCCCCTACGCACTCTGTCACGCCGCGTGATGGCGAGAGTCGAGCTAAGGTTCGGCAAGCACCTTTGCCGCAGCATGGCGAGTTGCTGGTATGACAGCCTATGACCCGCCAAATCCCACCGCCGAAAGCCGATCGAACTCAGCTCCAGCAAATCATCGCCGGATTAAACGACGGCGTGATCCTTATCGATCCCGATCAAACCATCGCGTGGGCCAATACGATGGCGCTCACGCTGCACGGGGTCACGACAGTCAGCGAGCTTGGCGCGACAGTGTCCGAGTATCGGCAGCGTTTCGAGCTCACCTACCGCAACCAGCACAAGCTACCAGAAGGCGACTACCCGATGGAGCGCCTTCTCGCTGGCGAGGCATTCAGCGAGGTCGTGGTTGAAGTCAAACGGACCGACGACGACCGCCGGTGGGTGCACAGCATCCGCACCCTAGTGCTGACCGACAAGAACGGGCAGCCCGATTGCCTTGTGCTGATCATCAACGACGAGACCGAGCGGTTCAGCGCCGAAGAGCGGTTCGAGCGCGCGTTCGGCGCCAACCCCGCTCCGGCCATTATCGTCCGCCTTTCAGACATGCGTTACGTCAAGGTGAATCGCGGCTTCCTCGAACTGACCGGGTTACAACGCAACGCATTGATCGGACGATCGATGCACGACTTCGATGTCCTGGCCAGGACCGAGAAGCGCGAACTGGCCGTCAAACACCTTCATGCGTGTGAGACAATCCCCCAGATGGAAGGCTGCCTAGTGCTGCCTGACGGGAAGACGCGGACCGTGCTGCTGGGTGGCCAGCCGATCGATATCGGTGCCGAGCGGTGCATGCTGTTCACCTTTGCTGACTTGCACCCAAGGCGGCAGGCAGAGGACGCTCTCAAGCACAGTGAACAGCGTTTCTCCAAGGCGTTCCGTATGGCCCCAGGTCCGATGGCGATCCTGGCCCTGGACGGCTTCTGCATTGCCGACGTCAACGACGCCTTCATGGCAGTGACCGGCTGGTGTCGGGACGAGCTACTCGGCCGCGAGCAGGCGTCGCTGGGTGTTTGGGGCGACGCTGCTGCGTGTGCAGAAATTGAGCGGCAGCTCTGGCAGACAGGTCACCTTCGGCAGGTCGACATCCGGCTTGGTGGCAAGGCGGGAAGCGTCGGCGAATTCCAGCTCTCCGCAGAGACGACAGAACTCCAGGGCGTTCCGTGTGTGCTGAGCCTCATGCAGGACGTCAGGGAGCATAAGCAGACGGAATCGGAGTTGCTGGCCGCCGTGGAGTCAGTGATGCAGGACACGACGTGGCTCAGTCAGCGCATCGTCGAGCGATTGGCGACAGTGAAGGGGAGCGGCAGGGCGTCGGCTCCTGTGCCGGAGGTCTCCTCGCTGCCAGAGCGCTTGCGTAGCGTACTCACGCTCATCGCGCAGGGACTCTCGGATGATGAGATTGCCGCCAAGCTAGGCATCACCCGGAACACCGTCCACAATCACGTGTCTGCGATCTACAGCCGACTGGAGATACGCAAGCGGAGTGCCGTCATCGTGTGGGCCCGTGAACGCGGGCTCGGCGCCTCTCCCAAGCCACGGACAATGCCTGACAAAGTTAAAGCGTCGAAACGGCATTAGTACGTATCTCACTCTGAATTAGTCTAGATCGTCTAATGCGACTTTGCCAAAGTAGCTGAATTCAAAGGTTTCGTGCCGCAACGCGATAGCCTAAGGACTGCATTGCAACCTCCAGCTTGTTCTGGCTTGTTGTAATGAAGGACTTGTCAAAATGGACAAAGATCGTGTTGCTGGTCTCGGTCAAAACGTTGCTGGTTCCGTAAAAGAGGCCATTGGCAAAGTAACGGGTGACACTCAACTTGAGGCGGAGGGCACGGCTCAAAAGGCTGCTGGCACTGCCGAGAACGCCACAGGCGGCGTCAAAGATACTGTCCGCCGCACTGTCAAGAAGTAGGACTGCATGTCCGCAACGGTAGCCTCTTCCAGCGGGCCCGATGAGCAGGATGCGGGCCAGCCAAAGGTAGTTGAGACCCTAGTTTTGTCTCTGGCTGCCGAAGCTGCGGTAGTTTCCAAGCGGGTCCGGCGGACTCTGGTGCGCGCATCGCGTACGACGTCCAGCCGGAGTGAGGCAGTCGAGGTCGACCTCAAGCACGAGCAGGTCGTCATCGAACGCGTTCCCGTGGGCCGGGTCGTCGATTCCGTGCCACCGGTGCGGCAAGAAGGCGACGTCACCATCATGTCCGTCGTCGAAGAGGAGTTGGTTGTCGTTCGGCGTTTGATCCTCAAGGAAGAGGTTCACGTCCGGCGCGTCCAAACAACGGTCCCGCATACGGAGACCGTCACGCTTCGCCAACAGCACGTCACCGTCACACGAACTGCGCTCGACGACTGACGCCGACGCCGCCAGTCGGCGTCGAACTACTATCACCCTCCAAAAAGGATCACGCTATGACCAATGAAAACATTGTCGCCGTTTACGACACCACCGCCCATGCCGAGGCTGCCATTGCTGACCTGATGGCCGCTGGCGTGCCGACTGATGCCATCAGCATGCATTCCGAGGGCATGTCGACCAGCACGAACTCGTCCGGTTCGGTCCGCGAGGAGGGCTTCTGGACCAACCTGTTCGGCGGTTCGCCCGATCATGATACGGCGGTCTATGATCGCAGTCTGGCAAGCGGCTCCACGCTCGTCTCGGTCGAGACGCCCGACAGTCACATCTCCCGCGTGTTGGAAATCCTGGAGAGCCACAATCCAATCGACATCGACGAGGGCGGCGTCAGCTCCGGCTCAACTCAAACGACAACGACGACCACCCAGCCGGTTGGTCTTGCGGCGCCAGTAGCGGCAACAGGTGTTGCGCTCGCGTCAACAGAAGCTCGTAACTCCGGCGATGACGGAAAGCTGCAGCTGTCCGAGGAAAGCCTCGCCGTCGGCAAGCGGGTGGTGAACCGCGGTGGCACCCGCATCCGTCGTTTTGTGGTGGAAACTCCGGTCGAGGAAAGCGTGAATCTGCACAGCGAGAAAGTCGTGCTCGAGCGTCATCCGGTGACTGACGGACGTTCAGTCACCGATAGCTTCAGCGAGAAGACGATTGAGATGACAGAGACTGCCGAGGAGGCCGTCGTGTCC
>Ga0160428_1002611_pt1 | contig 10636 bp, 10 predicted proteins | sample SolpanmetagenomM_FD_108198 | JGI IMG/M metagenome (GOLD analysis project Ga0160428, IMG submission 108198) | Solar panel surface microbial communities from Lawrence Berkeley National Laboratory, California, USA - M | ecosystem: Engineered > Built environment > Solar panel > Unclassified ...
GCCGCGAACACCCCCGCATGCCGCACCCGCCCACGTTCGTAGAGCGCCGACACCGGCTCGGCGCGCGCACTCTTGCCGCGGCTGGCGTGCACCAGCTGCAACGGCATCGTCGCCTCCGCCGCCGCCAGCACCGATCGCACCATCGCGCCGCCCTGATTGGCCTCGGCGACGACGCGATCCGCCCGGTGGCGCGCGGCGCAGGCCGCCACCGCCCGCGCCCACGCTTCCGGAGTCGCCGCCGCGACGCTTGCATCCTCGATCACATAGCCGCGGCCATCCTCGCCCAGCGCCACCGCGACGATCCCGCAGGCATCGCCGACGCGTTCGTCGTCGCTGCCCGCCGGCGGGTCGACCCCCACCACCACCCGCACCGCCGCCGGCTGCGCCCGCGCCCGGCACGATGCCAGCAGCGCCCGCGTCCACAGCGCGCCCGCCGGCTCGTCGATCAGCTCGCCGTCCAGCTCCTGCCGCGCCAGCCGCGTGCCGGCATAGGAATCCTCCATCATCGCGACGAAGTCGCGCGGCAGATGCGGGTTGTCGCGCGTCCGCCCGCCGGTCTCGATCAGCGGCTTCAGCATCCGCACCTTGCGCAGCAGCGCGCTCGCCCGCGGGGTCGTCGTCACCACGATCCGCGGCCGCGTGCCCAGCCGCAGCCCCAGCATCAGATTGTCCCACGCCTCGCCGCGCGGCCATTTCGCCAGCTCGTCGCACCAGGCGACATGATGTTCCGGCCCGCGCAGCTTCTCGGGCGCCGCCGCCGAATAGGCATAGGCGCGGGCCCCCGACGCGAACCGCAGCTCGCCGGTGCTGGCGTGCCATTCGACCGGTTCGTCGTCGCGCGCCACCGCGATCAGCCCGCTCTCGCCCTCGATCATCACCTGGCGGACATCGTCCAGGGTGCCGCCGACGAGCGCGATCCGCGCCGTCGGCATCGTCCTTGCGACCGTGCTCACCCATTCCGCCCCCGCGCGGGTCTTGCCGAAGCCGCGTCCCGCGCGGATGATCCACAGGAACCAGTCGCCCGCCGGCTCGACCTGCCCGTCATGCCCCCAGATGTCCCACGCCTCGACGATCGCGCGCCGCACCCCCGGGTCCAGCTGCGCCGCCAGCCGCGCGCGCTCCGCCGCCGGCAGCCGCGCCGCCCGCGCCACCAGCCCGGCCAGCCGATCGCTCATGCCGCGCCGCCGCCGGCCGCCTGGCCGCGCGCCGCCAGCCGCTTCTCGAACAGCTTCAGCTTCGCCAGCAACGCCGCCTCGGCCGCATCGCGCGGCGCGCGGAACCTGACCGCGGTTTTCGCCGCCTCCGCCGCCGCGCCCGGCCGCCGCCCCAGCAGCAGCATCGCGACGTTGACGTCGATCGCTCCGGTCGCCGCCGCGCCGTCGTCGCCCGCCTCGCCCAGCGCACGGCAGATCAGCGCCGCCTCGATCCGATCGTAACCGCTCTCCAGCGCCGCCCGCCACGCCGCCGCGAACCCGGCATCGCGCCGCCGCAGCGCTAGGCCGCCGCCGCGCTCATTCCCGCCAGCGCCGCCGATCGTTCGACGCACGCGCTCGCCGCCAGCGCATCCAGGAACTGCCCCCGCCGCAGGCTGGTCCAGCCCGCCGCCTCGCCCTGCTTGGTCGCCATGGCCCCTCCCACGCGAACGGCGCGGCCCGGTCGGCGTCACCGCCCCCGTCCGCCCCGACTCGCAATTCTTCAGCGTTCCTGTTATGTACCTAAACAGCGTGACGATGTCAAGCTTTTTGTACCTATTTGGTTCTCACGCCAGGGCTGCGCATCGGCACCCAGTGCCGCAGCCAGCCGATCAGCGACGGCGCCGCCTCGGCGCGCGCGGGAGCCGGTTCGGGCATCGGGACGGCAGCGTGGGTCGGCCGGGTCAGCGTGCGCGCGGGCTCGCTCGGCTCGAACGGGATCTTCGACAGATCGATCATCAGCCCGGTGACGTCGGCGCCCAGCGTGTCGTGGTTCTCGGCGTCGTAAGTCGATCGCAAAGCGCAGCCGACCGGGTACAGCCTACCCTGTCGGAATTGCAGATCGTCGTCCTCGTTCGGCGTCTCGCCCATCGATCACCTGCCCGGTCGCGTTCCTAACGTATGAGAGTCGCGGAATGTTCACGGGCCGCGGGCGATCGCGATCAGCCCGGACTGCGCCCGATCGGGACGAGCACCCCGTCGCACCAGCGCACCGCCACCCCGAACAGCGCCGCCACCGCCGCCGGGGTCAGCGTCTCGGCGACCGGCCCCGCCGCGACCAGCCGCCCGGCCTTCAGCAGCAGCACATCGTCCGCGATCCGCGCCGCGTGCGCGATATCGTGCAGCACGATCGCCACCCCGCTGCCGCGCGCCGCGACCTCGCGCAGCCGGTCGAGCACGTCGAACTGGTGCGCCGGGTCCAGGCTCGCCAGCGGCTCGTCGGCCAGCAGCCAGCGCGGCGTTCCCGCCAGCACCCGCGCCAGCAGCACCCGCGCCCGCTCGCCGCCCGACAGCGTCGCCACCGGCCGGTCGAGCAGCGCCGCGATCTCGGTCGCCGCCACCGCGTCGGCGATCGCGCCCGCATCCTCGGCATCGGGCGCGGCGAACGGCGCGCGGTGCGCCAGCCGCCCCAGCGCGACCACCTCGCGCGCCGGCACGTTCCAATGCACCGCCGCGTCCTGCGGCAGATACCCGATCGCGCGCGCCCGCGCGCGCGGCGCCATCGTCGCGACCGCGGCCCCGCCCAGCCGCACCGTCCCCGCCGCCGCCGGCACCAGCCCAGCCGCCGCCTTCAGCAGCGTCGACTTGCCCGCGCCATTGGGGCCCAGGATCGCGGTCACCCGCCCCGGCCGCAGCCGCGCGTCGATCGCGTCCAGCACCGTCCGTCGCCCCAGCGTCACCGACAGCCGTTCGACGCTCAGTTCCACCCCTGCCTCCACCGGCCCAGCAGCAGCAGCGCCAGGAAGAAGGGCGCGCCGATCAGCGCCATCGCCACCCCCAGCCGCACCTCGCCCGCCCCCGGCGCCAACCGGCACAGGCTGTCCGCCGCCAGCACCAGCGCCGCCCCGCCCAGCGCGCTCGGCAGCAGCAGCGCGGCGGGCCGATGCCCGAACACCGGTCGCAACAAGTGCGGGACGACCAGTCCGACGAACCCGATCACCCCCGTCACCGCGACGCCGGCGCCGACCGCCAGCCCGGTGCCGAGCACGATCGCCAGCTGCAACCGCCCCAGCCTTATCCCGATCGATCGCGCCGCGCCCTCGCCCAGCGTCAGCGCGTCGAGCGCGCGTCCCGTCGTCGCCAGCACCGCCATCCCCGCCGCCATGCACGGCAGCGCCAGCGCCAGGTCGGGCCAGCCGCGATCGGTCAGCGCGCCCATCAACCAGTCGATCACCTCGGCAACCAGATAGGGATTGGGCGCCAGGCTGATGAGGAACGCGGTCAGCGCCCCCGCCAGGCTCGCCAGCACCGTGCCCGCCAGGATGAACGCGACGCTGCTCTCGCTGCGCCAGGTCAGCGCGGTCAGCAGCGCCATCGCCGCCCCCGCTGCCGCCATCGCCGCCGCGAACGGCCACGGCCCCGCGCCCGCTCCCGCCAGGATCGCCGCGACCGCGCCCAGCGCCGCCGCCGACGACACCCCGACCACCGCCGGGTCGGCCAGCGGGTTGCGCAGATAGCCCTGCAACACCGCCCCCGACAGCCCCAGCGACGCCCCCAGCGCCAGTCCGAGTACCGCGCGCGGCAGCCGCAGGTCGCGGACGATCGCCCAGCGCGGATCCGCCGAAAACAGCACCGCGGGCGGCACCCACAGCTTGCCGCATGCCAGCGACGCGACGAACAGCACCGCCACGATCGCGGTCAGGATCGCCAGGCGCGCACCCCGGCTCATTCCACCCCGTCCCGGATCTGGCCCAGCCGGATCATCGCCGCCGCGATCGACGGCCCGCCGCAATTCACCAGCCGGCGCGGGAACATCGCCTGCCGCGTGCGGGTCAGCAGCCGCGCGCGCAGCGCCGCCCCGCGCCCCTGCCCCGGCGGCGCGACGATCAGCGCGGGCGGCGCCGCCACCAGCGTCTCGATCGCCACCGGCGCGCTATAGGCCAGCCCGTATCGCGTGGCGGCATTCGCCAGCCCGGCGCGCCGCATCATCTCGTCGAGCAGCGTCCCCGGTCCGTTGGCCAGGTCGCCGCCCAGGAAGAACAGCGCCGACCGCGTCGGCCCCGGCCGGCTGCCCGCCGCCACGCCGCGGTCGATCGCCGCGTTCAGCCGCCGTCCCGCCGCGATCGCGCCCACCGCCGCGGCGATCTGGTCGACCTGCGCCTTGCTCGCCGCGATCGTCGTCGGGCTGTCGAGCATCACCGTCCGCAGCCCCGCCCGGTCATAGGCGCCGCGCGTCGCCGCGGGGGTGAAGCTGCTCGTCAGCACCAGCGACGGCGCCAGCGCGATCACCTCCTCGGCGGTGCCTGCGGTCGCGCGTAACCGGCGCGCGACGTCGATCCGCATCGACGTCGCCATCGGGTCCTGCGAATAGCGGCTGATCGCCGCGATCCGCGCCGCCGGCACCAGCTTGACCAGGATCGCGTCGGCGCACGGGTTGGTCGAGACGATCCCGCCGCGCATCGCCGCCGGCGCGGGGCTGCACCCCGCTACCAGCGCCAGCGCCGCGAGACCGCCCGCGCGCATCAGTCCAGCCGCACCCGCACGCCGGCATAGGCCGCGCGGCCCGGCGTGCCATAGGTCGCCACCGTCTCGTAGCGTTCGTCGAACAGGTTCTCGATCCGGCCATAGATCGAGAACCGCCCCGCGATCGGCAACGCCGCGCGCAGGCTGGCCAGGACATATCCGTCGAGCCGCGTGCTGTTGGCGGCATCGTTGAAGCTGTCGCCGACGTGCAGCACCGTGCCGCCGATCGCCAGCCCGACCGGGGTCGTCCAGTCCGCCGACACGCTCACCGTCTGCACCGGCCGCCGCGCCAGCCGCTTGCCCAGGTTCGCGCTACCGATCGATTCGTTGCGCGTCGACACGTTGCTATACTGGCCCGCGACCGTGAACCGCTCGGTCGGGCGCAGTTCCAGCCCGGCCTCGACCCCCTCGGCCCGCGCCCGCGCGATGTTGTCATAGACCCCGAACGGCCGACGATAGCAGATCGACGCGGGCTGGGTGACCAGCGCCGCCGCGCAGAAGGCGAAGTCGATCTGGTTGCGGGTATCGCGGTGGAACCAGGTCACGCTCGCGCGCACCTGGTCGGCGATCGCCTGTTCGATGCCGACGTCATAGCTCTTGGCGGTCTCCGGCACCAACCGCCGGTTCCCGTAATCGCTGGCGAGCTGGTACAGGGTCGGCGCCTTGAACCCCTCGGCATAGGTCGCGCGCAGCGTCGTTCCCGATCGTACCGCCCAGGCCGCATTCGCGCCGAACGTCGTCTTGTCGCCGAACAGGCTGTGATGGTCGTGCCGCACCCCGCCGGTCAGCGTCACGCCCTCGAGCGGGGTCAGGATCGCCTGCGCGTAGAAGCTGGTCAGCCGCACCGCATCGTCCAGCGCCACCGGCCGCGGATCGAACGACGATGGCGACGCGGTCAGGATCGTCGACCGCTCGGTTTCCGCGCCGAACACGATCGTCGCCTGCCGCACCGGGGTCAGCGTCCCCTGATACTCGAACCGCTCCAGCCCGCCCTGCGAATAGAAGGTCGTCGACGGCGTCGCGCTGGGATCGCGGTTCTGCCGGTCGGTGTCGCCGCGGACATAGGCGATGCGGTTCTTCAACATGCCGTCGAACAGCGCGACATTGACCCCGGCATAGCCGAACAGCTGGCGCGAGCGGCTATATTCGGGGGTGTCGGCGAAGCTGTAATTGGGCGGCGGAAAGCCGTCGATGCCGACATTGCCGCGATTATACCAGCCGCGCAGGTCGATGCTGGCGTCCGGCCCCAGCGCGACCAGCAGCTTGGCGTGCGCGCTCAGCTGGTCGAACCCGTCGCGCTCGCGCCCGCCGCGCGCTTCCGAAAAGGCCGATATGCCGTCGGTCGTATACCAGCTCGCCCCCGCGCTCAGCCGCGCCGGGCCGACCAGCGCGCCCGCCTCGCCGGTCACCTGCGCGGTGTCGCGCCAGCCATATTCGCCGCTCGCGCGCAGGTAATTGCCCTCAACCGGGTCCAGCGTGGTGACGTTGACCACCCCGCCCAGCGCCTGGCTGCCCCAGATCACCGAATTGGGCCCGCGCAGCACCTCGATCCGGCTGACATTGCCCGCCAGCAGCGACCCGAAGTCGAACCCGCCCCCGGTCGACGACGGATCGCCGACCCGGATGCCGTCGACCAGCACCAGCGTCTGGTCCGATTCGGCGCCGCGGATCCGCACCCCGGTCAGGCTGCCGGGGCCGCCGTTGCGGGTCACCGTCACGCCCGGCGTCAGCGCCAGCAGGTCGCTGACCACCGGGGTCTGTTCGCGCTCGATGCGGTCTCGGGTCAGCACGGTGATCGCCTGCCCGGCCTGGCTGGCGGGCTGCGCGATCCCGCTCGCGGTGACGACGATGTCGGTGTCGTCGGCGCGCACGGGATCGGCCGGCGGCGCCGCAACGGGCGTCGTCGCGGCGGCGGCGGAAAGAAGAAGGAAAACAGGCAACATCAGGCACAACCCCCAATCGGGCCGCCCGACCATCGAGCGACCACGTCAAGCGTCGTTCGCTCGAGGATTTCGCCTCGTCCGCCCGGTGCACCCCGCCCGCGCGTGTGGATCGACCGTGACGGGCAGGTCTCCTGGCTCCCGGGTCACCGCGATCGCCCCGCCTTCCCGGTCCGGATGGACCAGTGGCATCATGGGGCGACCGCTCGCCGGTCACAGTTGCGGGGGCAGCGTCGGCCTGGCGGATGATCCGCGCACCGACTTCCCTATTGCTCCCGTCGCCGGGAACCCATCACGCCGCCGCCCTTAGTCGCAGCGGGCGGCGCCCGTCAACGCGCCGTACTTCTCCGTAGGCCGCGTCAGATCGGCTCGCCGACCGCACGCGCCCGCGCCTCGCGCGACGCCTCCGCCGCGGGCACCAGCCGATACGCCGCGATCGCCGCCGCCAGCGTGATCGGCACGCTCGCCAGCAGCGCCAGCATGCCGGTCGACAGGCTGCCGCTCAGCGTCGAAACCCGCCCCGCCAGATACGGCCCCAGCGCCAGCCCCAGCAGCGTCGTGCCGATGAAGAAGGTCGCGGTCGCGGTCCCGCGCATCCGCGGCAGCACCATGTCCTGCGTGGTCGCCGCCGCCGCGCCCAGCGCGGTGCTGGCGGTGATCCCGGCGACGAACAGGCATGGATAGAACACCCACAGCGATCCGGTCGTGAACGCCGCCGCGACGAACGGCACCGGCACCACCGCGCCGAAGATCACCACCAGCAGCCGCCCGGCCGGATTGCGCCGCCGCAGCCGGTCGGCGACGATGCCGCCGATCGTCACCCCCAGAAATCCCGACAGCGCGCCGCTGCCGCCGATCAGGAACCCCGCATGCGCCGGGCTCTCGCCCAGCACCCGCAGCGCATAGGGCGCCGCCCAGAAGCTGACCGCATAGCTGAGGAAGGCGTTGAGGCCATAGGCGACGACGGTGCACAGGAACGCCGGCGTAGCGACGATCAGCGCGAAGGTCGCCGGGTCGCGCCGCCGCAGCGCGCTGGCCCAGGAAAACACCGCATAGACACCGATGCCGATCGCGAACCATTGCGGCTTGGGCTCGCCCGCCGCGATCAGCCCGGCGACCGCCGCGATCACCACCGCCAGCCCGACCAGGTTCGTCACCAGCGCGCGGCGCCCGCCCCGCGCCGCGCCGATCAGCGTCAGCGGCGGCACGATCGTCAGCAGCTCCTGAAAGAACGCGCGGAACGGCGCCGGGTGGCGTTCGGGCGGCGGCAGCCCCTCGACCGCGCCGCGGATCGGTTCGCGCAGCGTCGAAATCCACAGCGCGACCAGCAGCCCGGGGATGCCGACTGCCAGGAACGCCGCCTGCCAGCCGACCAGCCCCAGCGGCCCGCCGCCCGGATAGGCGCGGTTCCAGCCCTGGACGATCAGCCCGCCGATGAACAGCGAACAGCCGCCGCCGACATACAGCCCGGCCGAATAGATCGACAGCGCGGTCGCGCGCAGCCGCTTGGGAAAATAGTCGGAGATCAGCGAATAGGCGGCGGGGCTGGCGGTCGCCTCGCCGATCCCCACCCCGATCCGCGCCGCCGCCAGCTGGCCGCCGCTGCGCGACAATCCCGACAGCGCGGTCATCGTCGACCACAGCGCCAGCCCGATCGTCATCAGCCGGGTTCGGTGCCAGCTGTCCGCCAGCCGCCCCAGCGGGATCCCGAACAGCGAATAGAACACCCCGAATGCGGTGCCGTAGAGGAAGCCGAGATCCTCGTCCTTCAGGTGCAGGTCGCGCTTGATGTCCTCGGCCAGGATCGAGATCACCTGCCGGTCGACGAAATTGAGCACATAGACCAGGAACAGGATCGCCAGCACGTACCACGCATAGGGCGCCGCCCTCTGCTCGCCGCCGGTGTCCTCGCTCATGCGCCCCTCCTTCTTGTCGAAGCGGAGGTATCAGACCCCCGCGACGGCACGAAGCGCTTTTGCGAATTGCGAAACTATCGTGCGGCGGCGGTCCGCGGGCGGGCGCCCTGCTCCAGCCGGCGCAGCAGCGATTCGATCGACGGCGCCTCGCCCCCGGCACGCGGTGCGGGCGGCAGCTCGACGGTGGTGATCCGCTCGCCCTCGACCAGCGGCATCGGCGCGCGCAGCGACCGCACCGGCTGGGCAGGCTCCATCGGCACCGGCAGCAGCGCGGAAGGATCGAACGCCGACAATGGCTGGTCCAGGTCCTGCGGGATCGGCTGGATCACCGGCGGCACGACCGGCGGCATCGGCGCGCCCAGGTCGCTGGCCGACATCGGCTTGCGCGCGGGAGCGTCGGGATGTGCATCGGCGCGGCGCAGCACCGGCAGACCGTCGTCGGCCGCGGTGCGGCGCGCGGCGAAGACGCCACCCGCGCCGAACAGCAGGAACAGGGCCGACCAGACCACCAGCCCCGCCGCGGCGCCTGCGCCGATCGTCAGGATCAGCCGCGCGGTCTGGCCGAGCGGCGGCTGCGCGGCCGCCACCAGCGTGTCGATGCCGCTGCGGACCACCAGCCCTTCCAGCTGCGCGATCGGCATCGCGCCGATCGCCATGCCCGCGGCGAATGCGGAAAGCGCGCCGCCCACCGGGGCGACGAATGCGGTCAAATGCTGGCGAAGGAACGCGGCCATGATCCACCCACTGAAGCGGCCCCGATGAGCCCTTGGTAAACGGGCTCGTAACGCGAAATATTTGACGACCAGTTACGATCCGCCTCGACAAAGGCGCGCGCGGTGCGGCGGCGGCTATCCCATTGCGATCGGTCGGCGAACAGCGCGGCCAGCGCATCCGCGATCGCGCCGGGATCGTCCGCCGCGAACAGCGTGCCGGTCTCGCCATCGCGGATCAGCTCGCGGTGCCCGCCGACGTCGGACGCGGCGACCAGCCGCCCCTGCGCCATCGCCTCCAGCGGCTTCAGCGGCGTCACCAGCTCGGTCAGCCGCATCCGCTTGCGCGGATAGGCCAGGATGTCGATCAGCCCGTAATAGCGTTCGACCTGGTCGTGCGGCACCCGCCCGACGAAGCGGATCGCGTCGGCGACCGGCGATGCGCGCGCTTGCGCCTCCAGCGCCGCCTGCATCGGCCCGCCGCCGACCAGCACCAGCCGCGCGCGCGGCCGCCGCGCGACCAGCGCGGGCATCGCCGCGATCAGGTCGTCCAGCCCCTCGTAATCGTAGAAGCTGCCGATGAAGCCGACCGTCTCGGCCCCCTCCAGCCCAAGCGTCGCCGCCAGCGCTTCGTCGCGCGCGGCCGGCGTGCCGAACAGCGTCAGGTCGACGCCGTTGGGCGACACGATGATTCGATCGGCCGCGATCCCGCGCGCGACCAGGTCGCCGTGCAGCCCTTCGCAGATCACCGCGACCGCATCCGCGCGCGCCGCCGCCCAGCCCTCCAGCCGCCGCGTCGTGCGATAGCGCAGCGATCCTTCGCGTCCCGTGCCGTTGCCGACCGCCGCATCCTCCCAGAAGGCGCGGATCTCGTAGACCAGCGGCAACCCCCGCCGCCGCGCGACGATCGACGCCGCGATCGCCCCGAGCACCGGCGAATGCGCATGCAGGATGTCGGGGCGAAAGCCGTCGACCGCGGCATCGATCCGCCGCGCGAACGCCGCGATCCCGCGCAGCTCGCCGATCGGCCCCGGCCGCGCCGCCGCCGCGGTGCGGTGGAAGACCAGGCCGTCGACGGTCTCGACCGCGTCTCCCGCCGTCGCCACGCCGCCGCCATGCTGGCGCGGCCCGGTCACCGACGCGACCGCCCAGCCGCGCGCCTCCTGCGCCTTCAGGATCGCGCGGGTGCGGAAGCTGTACCCGCTCTGCAACGGCAATCCGTGGTCGAGGACGTGGAGGATGCGCATCGCCGCCCGGTGCCACGGTTGCGCTTAACGCCGCGTCAACTCGCGCTGCGCTAGGCGGTGCGCCAGCGCGAAGACGGGGCCCGGCATGATCGACAATTTCGCCATCGCGCTGACCCACGGGCTGATGCTGCTCGCCGCCTGGCTGCTGCTGAAGCGCCCCGACCTCGA
>Ga0160428_1002612_pt1 | contig 10634 bp, 16 predicted proteins | sample SolpanmetagenomM_FD_108198 | JGI IMG/M metagenome (GOLD analysis project Ga0160428, IMG submission 108198) | Solar panel surface microbial communities from Lawrence Berkeley National Laboratory, California, USA - M | ecosystem: Engineered > Built environment > Solar panel > Unclassified ...
AATCATCATCATGAGAACTTCGGCATTACTGTCCTCGCTGCTAGCCTCTGGAGCCCTTGCGTTCCCTTCGCTAAAATCCTTGGACGACGAGCGTCTCCCAGCAGGGTTCTCCGACAATGCTGTCCTCGGTCTCAAAGCCATGAAACGTGACCCAGAGCTGGTCCACCTTATGCAAACGTTGTACGCCCAGCAGATGAAGGAGAAGGATAACTTCTTCGCGGGCAACAATGTCGACCTTGAGGACGTTTCATCCTACGATCCTTACCTGGAAAAGCGGACGACTTCAAGCTGCCTTGCGCACCCGCTGAATGACTTTTACCCTACAAACACCACTGGCCTGAAGAAGTTTCCTGAGGCTGCCTACCCTTATCAAGACCCAAAGCCAAGTGATCAGCGAGGCCCCTGTCCAGGTATGGCGAAAAGTCATGGATAATATTCTGGAGCTCGTTCGAGTTCTCAAGGGTGTGCTGACAACTGTTCCAGGCATGAACACCATGGCTAACCATGGCTATATCCCTCGTTCAGGTCAGTGAAACCCTTGACTGCATACACTCAACTCAAGACTAACATCTTTAGGCATTGTACGCTGCCACTTCTCGGAATGAACTCAAAAGCAATCGTTCTGACATCTGCACGCAGGTCACAGTTGCTTAAACCCTCATTGCGGCTGCTCAGGTCTTCAACATGGGGGCCGACCTAACAGCCCTACTAGCTGGCGGAAGTCTTATCTTCGCCGGTACATCGCACCATATACCTTCGGAACATGCGGTGACTGATTATCATCTTACAGGCGATATTCCTACTATGACTTATTCGATTGGAGGCGCTGATGCTCGCACTAACTCAGCTGGTGCTATCGGCGGAGCTCTTGGAACCGAGACAGGTCTATCTGGGCATTTGAGATTCAAGGAGTGTGACAGCTCTGGTACAAGGTATGCTCAAGAGTTCCCATGACGACGATTTTGGACGGCACACTAACTTTTCAGGTGCGACTTCTACCTTTGCAATGGCGACAACCACAACATGAACGGTTTGTGCTTCATATCGATGCTTCCGTGATTAGTTGCTAAACTTTTCGCTAGGAAGCATTTACAAAGACCTTCAAAGCAAAGCCAAACAGTATGGAGGCGGCCAATACAACGTTCCAGCCTTGACACACCATTTTGCGGCGCAGTATCAGAACTCCCGCTCCAAGAATCCCTTTTTCTACTTCTTCCCTCCCCAGGCACCCCTCACAATTGGTAAGTACAACTCACGAGAACATGCAGAACTAATGACATGCTGACAACTTCGAAGGTGCGGCGTACTTTATTGCAGGCAAGCGTTAATCACTGCGGCATGGTTGTTGACAATAACTTTTAACAAGTGCCATAGGTTTTTTCTCAAACGGGACTATTGGCAGCGGCGGTGTAGCCAATGAAGGAAGCATAGCTCCGTTCCTTGGTGCATACTTCGAAACAAATGGCAGCGTATCCTACATGCCTGAGCAGATACCCTCACAGGGTTGGTACAGGCGTGGTACGTGAGCAGTGGTGGCCTTCGACTATGCGTCAAGAAGCTCTTCAAACACTTGCTAATTAGTCTTCTTCCTAGGCTACCCCATGTTCATCCCCGGTAAGGGCTCCTGTCAATATGTTACCCGTTTCAGTACACTGAGAAAATTCTTCAGAGGGTGTTGATGGCATCATGTCACTCTACAGCGGCGCGGCCGCCATCCTTGGCCAACCGCTTCTCTTCGGCGCCAATACAGGCACACCTGGCGCCTTCACCGGCGCTTCCGGGCTCTCACAGCCTGGCACCAATACAACCCGCAATGGCGTCGCATGTGCCATCGAGCAGGGCATCTATGGCAACTTCATTTCCGAGTTCTCGTCCATCCTGAACACCGCCACAAGCACAATCAACACGATCACTGGCTACTTTGGGCAGGAATTTGGATGTCCCATCCCTTCTTCTGACAGTGCCCTTGCTGCGGCCAACTCTGGCTACCCTGGATACCCAAAGCCGTCGCCCTGCACGTTGAATAAGATGCAGAACGGCGTGAACCAGTGCGCACCTGACACCAATACTTACGGTATGTTTACTTTATAATTGAGGCATGTAACCTTTTTACTGATATTTCTTGTAGCTCGCTTCAACTCCAAGAAGCAGCCCTTCTGCGTCAACAGTGCTACTACAGCCTTGCCTATCAGCAATCCCTACCCCGCTCCTTTTGGCCTCTAGAGTTGAGACAGGTGAACTATAGACTTCGGGTAAGGGATGAGAAGACGCCGCGCGTGAAATTATTGGTCGTTACAACAGTTTCATCTTCAATCACGACATTCTTTTCAAGCGAGCTACTGAATGGAAATCCCGCTTGAGAGCACTACTTGAAAGCCCCTCGCGCTGAATTTGAACTAGATGTATGCCCTTTTTCGGTAGATGGGCAGGTCGTGTCGTGTATCGTTGCCGCTGTCCTCAGTCACAAGAGCCTCTAAGTCCTTCTCTTCCGTCTGTACCGTTGAGGGTGACTGGAATTCAAGCCGATCATTGGTCTCGCAGGCGCCGAAGGTCATGATGATGGATGGCTGAGCGAATATTCACTTGCTGTCTTTGATGGCACCTCCAGATGTTGCAGCTCTCGTCGATCTTGCATGGCTGTTCCCAAGCTAAACGGGAAAGCGATCTTCACGAGTCTTGATCGAGAGCCAGTAATGGACGGATGTGAAGATTGAGTTGAATCGGTACCGCAAAATATCATGAACACAAAGCAAGAAGATAGGCGAGCTGTATTAATCTATGGACAATTATCCCGTAACGTACGAATCTCCCAAACCCGTAGTATCGTGTAAAGAAATCATCAATCATCATCCTTCATCCAAAACATTACGCAATCAGTACCCATGATGCCGGTGATGATGATGCTCCCTCCTATGTCTCGCCTCCCTCAACCGCTCGTCCAAATCTCGCTCCTCCGCCTTCGCCCTCGCATGCCTGCTCCCCAGATATCCGCCTCCCAATGCCCCCGCCGCTATTGTGCCCAGACCCGGACACACGAGATCGCCTAGCAGTGCCCCGCCACTGACGCCGAGCAGTGTGTCGCGCGATTTGTGGTCTTGGTAGCTGTGATCGCTCCTGTGCGGTTTGTGATGGTGATGGTGATGGCGGCGGTGATCGCTTTGGCCGTCGGAGTCGGAGCCGTCGCTGTAATTGCTGTGTCTTGAGGGAGGGCGCGGGGCGTAGTATGACTGGCTTTGCGACTGCGGTGGGTACGGGTATGATTGCTGAGGTGGTGCTTGGGGGTAGCCTTGTTGTTGCTGTTGTGGCGGGTATTGAGGGTACTGTTGTGGTGGCTGCTGAGGAGGATACGCTTGGTGAGCGGTGTATGCAGGCTGTTGAGGCTGATAACGGGGCTGATTCGAGTAGGGTAGTTGTTGCTGCTGTGTGTATGGTGGTGGCGGCGCTTGGCCCGAACCGTGGTACCCTGCACCGTAGAGCGCACTGGTATGAGCCGCCGTCGGGGGGAGGTTCGCACGTCCATCGTAGTACTCTTGCGCGGCCATGAGTATGTGTTCGTAGGTGTGCGTGAGGTTGGAGAAGGAAGTGAACCGTGCGGCGACGGGCGATGGGTTTTAAGAAATGGAAAAAAGACAAAACGCGTCACAAGACGGATGACGTCACGTCCATCGAGGTGCGTGCCGGGGTGGTGCGGGATGGACTCCGAGGGATCAAGGCCACCACGCGACGGCAAAAACAAAACAAACCGAGGCGCCATGAGACTACATCTGTGTCGCCAAAATAAGGATCAACAACTCAAGAAACAATACGATAGGAAAGGTCAATTAATGTAGCAAACTAAGGGCACTGCTATAAACTTACAGACCCGCACCTCTCGTGGACTCGAACATGCGAGACTTGACTGCGGGCACTGACGCTGGACCTGTAAACCGCTACTTTCGTTCACTAAATACGGCTCTCTGGCTGCTCGAGCATGTAGGCAAATCGGGGATCTAAGTCAAGAGGACCCTGAGGCTTGAACATGCGCTGCTTGATCATCATAGGCCATTCCGTGGTCGTGATGCTACGTCCGGACTGACGAACAATCTCGCGGACTCGTCGCGTGCAGACCGAGGCATCCTCAATGAAGGTGAGCTCTTCACAATGTCCAGCGTCTGCCCCACGCCAATATGCATCTGACAACAGTTCGATTATACCGTCACGAACGAGGATCAGCGCAGCTTCATTCTCGTCCAACCGCGTTATCGCTCTTTGTCCCTGGAGCTCGTAGAGTCCAGTTGTCATCGTGGCGCCTTGTTCGAACGGGAACGACGCTATGCCAGTCCACGCACGGGTTCTTCCGTCTCCACAGATATTGTTCGAGAAGTGCGGCATACTCGTCCAGATAGGAAAGGTCCCCATCTCTGAAGAGTTAGCCCATGCCCGTGAAATGATTGTCGATACGATGCTCCAACGATGCGAGAAGTGGCATCAACTCGGCGTCTGGCAGATATGCAAGCGCAAGAAGAGCGAAAGGCCCACAACGTCTGAACCTGAGACGAGCTTCCGTCACGACAAGCATATAGCTTGAAAGCGAAAGCGCAGTGCGTCCACGCTCCAGCGACAGGCCTAGGTCTTCGAATTGTCGGTGTATCAACCGAACTCGGGCGTTCAAATCTGGCTCTTCATTGTCAGGGAACTGTAAAGTGGTAAGATCGGGTATCAATCGGAGCTTGACGGTTCGCGCCTCTATAATCCCAGTCCGAGCTAGATGGAATCGTTGAAGCGGTGATGTGAGTCGGGTAAAAGACCTGCTGAGTTCATCTATACTGTCCTCTTCTGAGTCGGATATACTGTATCAAATTGAAGATAATCTGTCTGGACCAAGTAGTGATGTCAAAAGTACAGAGCCAGGAAGCGCCTAACGACGACGGTATATATGTGTATACTGTGTCAATGTATAACAAAGAAGAGCCCAAGAGTGATGTGGGCTCCATTATTGAGGTAGATCAAAGAGTGTGAACAGAAGCATGTCGTTGGGTTGTCGAAGTAACAATGAACACAAATGGGAATGTCGACTGTCCTATTTCTGTCAGGAAGACGAAGCTGCACATCTTGGCCTGCGCGCTCTTGTAACACAGTTGCGTACGAATGAGCCTTTACAAAGCAAGAGCATCGTTGAAGCTTTCGTCGACAATTGTGCCACTTAGCACTCAAAGCCGCATACTCAACTGTACTTGGTAATGTTGCAGGTTCCTGGGATGATCACGCCCTTGACGCAATGAGGGCAGCCTTTTGTAAGAGAAAGCGATACTCTTACGTACTACAACACAGCAAGTCATTGCGGTATAGTTGCTGTTCGATCTGAAAGGTCCAGGGGTGAAGCCTGATAGATATGGCATGCTCTAAGACGCCTCGACACCATTCGCCTTTCTCCCTAGGTTGAGAGCTAGCATTTTGAATGGTTCATGTTTCTCAATACAATGCCGTCGGGTTGCAGCGGTATTCCGTTTCGAATATGACCCTTCAGTTGTCATAGAGTCGGCTCTGCATCTTGAGTTTCGATCAAGCCCTGCAAGACCAGGAGCACAGGGTTATGGTGTACCATCAGGATTGGAGAAAGTACAAACTACTCTGGCTTTAAGAAAGAAGGTTCGTTTGCGTTTTAACTAAGAACAAAGAAATGACGCTAAACCGAATCGGGAGAGCATTCGCATGGAAAGCTCGAGCGATCGTGCGATATATTTTCAGTTAGCAGAACGAAGCTCGGTTTTCAAGCCAGTGTAGTCAGGTTGGCTATAGATATATGATTGAATGTGCATCGAGCGAATTGCCAGATGGGATACACGCTACTGGACCTCTCATCGTGACGTGTTTCCCAAGGCAGAAATGTTTGTTTGAGGCATGTACGTATTTTACAGTCGTCCCGCATAACAACGGCATGGAAACGATCCTCAAACTAGAGTGTGGTCCTCAGCTGCACAATTTCGTCAAGCAGCCCTTGTAACTGCTTTTGTTTCTCTGCCCCAGTGACCGCAGGCATCAGTGTGTCCAAAGTGCTCCCTAAGGCGTCCAAGACCGCTGCAGCCTCCTCTGGTTCAAAGTCCTTGTCCTTCCGCTGCACCTCCTGCCGGATGCTTGCCAACTGCTGCGTCAGTACCTTGACCATGTAGTCAAGTTTTGCGGGGTGCTCTGCGAGATGTGCGGCGAGTTGTGATGCAGATTCTTGGACTGATGGAGCTGGCGGTAGAGGTGGGCCGGACGAGCTTGAGGATGAGTACACTCGCGATGATTGGAGACAAGTGGTATTTGTTAAGGATGGAGATGGTCTTGCGGCACAGACCGGGCGCTGGGATAAAAAGGGGCGATGGAGGCAGCTAGAAGAACGTAGACGCTGTGAGCCGGCAAGAAAGAGGTTGACGCGTTTCATGGCCATTGATGTTGTGTTTACAAGAGCAGATGCTTAGAGAAGATGCTTAGAGAAGATGCTTAGAGAAGATGATGGAGTTGGAACAACACGGTAGCAACGTCATGAGCTGAAACTTAAACAACCAACCGATATCGGAGGAACGGATGCAAACGATCTTTCTTTTCGGATTCATGGTTGCGTTTCCAACTCATTATTCCTCTCGCAGTGAGCGGACTGGTTCAGAGTAATGGTTATGAGATGCAGAAGCCTCCCAGCCCCCACGCCTGAAGACCATGCGTCCCCCAACCCATGTCTCTCTAACTTTGACATGCCTGAGGCTCTCAATATCAAGCTGTCCTAATGGTTCGTCGAGTACTATCCAATCCGCAAAAGCACCTTCTTGAATTACGCCCGCTCTGCCTTCCAAAAATGCTCCTCGTGCTGGTGCGATGGTGAATCCGCTCAAAGCCTCCTCAAGACTCAAGCTTTCCGCGGCGTACCAGCTGTCGCTGCCGCCTGTTGAGTTCCGCCCTGTCCGTGGACTCTTTCGTGCAACGGCCGCATACATGCCGTGGAAAGGGTTTGGTGGTTCTACCGGAAAATCACTTCCTAGTATGGGATGCAGTGGTAGCAAAGAACGCATCCGGTAGGCCTCTTGACTGGTGCGCTCATGACCGAGACGATCTTCGGCGTAACTCATGTCGGACGTTGCATGTGTTGGCTGAATAGATGGGATGATGCCCACACTGTGCATGCGGTTTTGATCGTTCGGATGAATGATCTGGGAGTGCTCGATACGAAATCTTGCTTTCTCTTGGCACTCCGACAAAGATTCACTAGGACATCTTACTTTGAGTGCGGAGGTTAGGGCATCAATGGTGAGGCGATTCGCACGGTCTCCGATGGCGTGAATATTCACCTGATACCCCTCTGAGGCCCAGGACTCGGCGAGGTGAGTGAGGGTACTACCGTTTACCAGTAGTGATCCTGATACAGCAGGCTTATCGCTATATGGCTCGAGGAGTGCACTTCCCCAGCTTCCCAGAGCACCATCTAAAAATTGTCAGCAATCGGGGCATGAAACACATGAAGTGCAAACTTACCAGCGAAAAGCTTCACGCTGCGGACCGTGAACATTCCATTTGAATTGTTGAATTTGACAGCTTGTTGCGGGCAAAAGGTATTACGCTTCTCACATTCCAACATCGCGTACACTCGTACGGTCCAATCTTCCGTCTTAGAAAGTTTGTCGAACATTCGCAGGTCCTCCGGCACCGTCCCGGCATCATGCATTCCTACCAAGCCGACACTGTTCAATTCTTTCATCGCGGCCTTCACAAAGGCCATCTTCTGTGCTTCGTCCGGTTTGGGATAATGTTTCAAGACAAGGTCCATGGCATTGTCACAGAAAACCCCGGGTCCCGGATCTGTTACAATCTCGCCCCCATCTGGGGACGCTGGCAAAGGATTTGGTAGTAGACCCAAGACTGCTTGCGACACCCAAATGCAATGAACGTCGACGCGATCGAGTATAATGTATTTCCCCCTGATATCTAAATTGACCTCCAAATCTGCCTGGAGCCTGTCAGTGAGCGTAGAGCTGAATTATGCGACGAAGGTAGTCATACAGCTGTTGGCATACGACCGTCGAACGCCGCTTGATCCCATCCTACGCCTCTGATCCAATTTTGTGACGTCCCAACTCCTGGGTTGAGAGAGATATATTGCTGGACCTTGCTCCGGGCGTCGTCAAGTGATGTTGCTCCAAACAAATCCACACCGCTTAGAAACTCTCCATATTGCAAAAGATGACCGTGCCCGTCCCACAATCCAGGAATTACGAAGCCTTTATCTATGTTCTTCGTACGAGAAGAGTGAAAAAGCCTGGAGAATGTGCCCGAGTATGAAACTGTGAAACAGTTGATTTCTTTCACGGATCCCACAGCCGTGATACCAGCGTAACAATGTGTTGAGCTTTGTAAGTAAGGGAGAATGAAGAACGCAAAAGTACCAACCAGCGCAGAAGCGACACCGGCTAAAATGCTCAAGCGAGGCGTGAGCATCACCATACTAGATCCTGTTCCACAAAAGACCTAACTATACAAACAACTAAAACCGATCGATAGAAAAAGACATAAAATAGATTATCATATGGTGCCTGACGGACAGACGGACGCAGACGTTGATTTATCCTCTATAGCGAAACGCTTAGCTGTGGGCCGTGCATCGCGTGTTCTTGCAGCCTCGGCAATAACTGTTTCACCCCTTCAAGGCGCAAGGCTGGCAGCACGGACCGTTGCGTCATACCGCGAGCCTTCGTGCTTCGAAGGTTAAGTTACCGCTCGTGCCGTTCACCACGAAGAGTGATGATCGTGGTTGTTTGGGGTGTGCGGCTCCTAGCAGCCGGGATGGGATGAGGTAAGTGACTTGTCCTGCGCGCCTCCATGCCTCTTAAACTCCGTTTTGCCCCCTGCGCGTTCCTCTCTGTCTCCTTGCAGACGATATCCCTAACTCATTCGAAATGCAGTCCTATCTCCAATACCGCCGCTTCGGTCGCCAAATTGAGGCGCAGCTAAAGCGTGATCGAGAGAAAGCAGCCGCCAAAAGCCAGGGCGCATCCGACCGCCGACGCACACAGTCCGCCGATTCCAGCGATCAGACTGTAGTCGAGGGCTCGGATCGGGATCCAGAAAAAGGCGAGGAGACGCCGTTGGAGCAAGGAGGTAACAAACGCAACAGCGGCGACAGACGCAGCCAGAACTCAGGCTCACAATATGAAGAGAGAGAGCCGAACACTACGGAGAACGTCAACAACGAAAACACAAATGATCAAAGAGACCTCCAGAGGGAGAGAAGCCAAGGCACAAATCTCGGTCGCGTATTAACAGGCGTCAATGTACGTGATCGCACGGAAGAAGAGGGTGGAGACCAGGACCGACAGGTGTTTGTCGTTGGCTACGAAGGCGACCAGGACAAGATGAACCCACACAATTGGAGCCGGACAACTCGCTTCGTCGTGACCATGCAGCTTGCCGCCATCGGTGCTGTGGTCGGTATCGCTTCTTCAATTGACTCGGAAGCCCTGCAGCGAGCGGCTACAGAATTTCACGTTGCAGAGGTGGTTGAGTCGATGGCAACAGGTATGTTCGGATGTGAGCAGGGATGGGCATGCTCTTAACCATATTTAGGTCTTTATCTTGTCGGCTTCGGAGTGGGAGCACTCTTCGCAGGCTCCTTGTCAGAGACATTCGGCCGGAATCCGATATATATATCAACATTGCTTCTGTACATGATCTTCATCATGGCGTCTGCTCTGGCCCCTAATATCGGAGCCCAGCTCGCCTTTCGTTTCTTGGCGGGATTTTTTGGCTCAACACCGCTGACATGCGCGGGAGGCTCCATTGCTGATATGTGGAATCCCCTCGAGCGCGTCTACGCCTTCCCGATCTTCGCAAATGCTGCCTTCACAGGTCCTGTACTTGGGCCGGTAATCGGCGGGTTCGTGAGTGCATACTTCGAAGTCTGCCTGATTTTACCTAACACGGGGCTTTCTAGATCGCAGAGAGTTACTCCATCACATGGCGATGGACGGAGTGGGTGACTTTGATCATCTCCGGCGTGGTGTTGATTACGACCACTCTCTTTCAACCCGAAACATATCCTCCGATCCTCCTCAAGTGGAAAGCTCAACATCTTCGCCGACTCACTGGTGACGACCGATACGCCTCTGAAAGTGAAGTCAAGGCGGAAAGTCTAGGCAAGAGACTGAAGACAGCTTTGTGGCGTCCTTTTCTTTTGACTGCTACCGAACCAATTGTTCTACTCATTGCTCTTTACCTGACTGTCATTTATATTGGTGGGTCTCCCCGCTTGGAATATGTTTTTCTGTGCTGATCACAATAATATAGTACTCTTTACTTTCTTGGACGGTTACGATTACATCTTTCGCATGACTTACGGAGTAAGTGTAGGGATCACCGGTCTCTGCTTTATTGGTATTATCATCGGTCTTTTTTGTGCTTCTTTATTGGTCCCACTCATCTATAGCTGGGCAAAGCGCGACCTTCGAAAGCTCAAGGGAGAGAATGATGGGAAAGATGCTCAGCTTCCACCTGAATCTCGCCTCTGGTTCGCGATGCTGGGTGGCTCTATTGCTATTCCCGTGAGTCTGCTCTGGATGGCGTGGACGGACTACTCCTCCGTGCCTATATGGTCTCCTCTCGCAGCCAGTATCCTCTTCGGCTACGGC
>Ga0160428_1002613_pt1 | contig 10627 bp, 7 predicted proteins | sample SolpanmetagenomM_FD_108198 | JGI IMG/M metagenome (GOLD analysis project Ga0160428, IMG submission 108198) | Solar panel surface microbial communities from Lawrence Berkeley National Laboratory, California, USA - M | ecosystem: Engineered > Built environment > Solar panel > Unclassified ...
CAGGTGGTCACGCCATGGACAAGCGCTTCCTCGAGACTCCCCTCGAAAAGAACATTCCCGTCCTCGGCGGTCTCCTCAGTGTCTGGTACTCCGATTTCTTCGGCGCCCAAACCCACCTCGTCTCCCCCTTCGACCAATACATGCACCGCTTCCCCGCATACCTTCAACAACTATCTATGGAGTCCAACGGCAAGGCCATTACCCGCGGCGGCGACTACGTAAAGTACACCACCGGTGCGATTCTCTTCGGTGAGCCCGCCACCAACGCCCAACACTCCTTCTTCCAGCTCGTGCACCAAGGCACCAAACTCATCCCCGCCGACTTCATCATGGCCGCACAATCCCACAACCCCATCCGCGACAACCTGCACCAAAAGATGCTTGCGTCCAACTTCCTCGCCCAGGCCGAAGCACTCATGGTCGGCAAAACCCCCGACCAAGTCAAGACGGAAGGCGCACCGGAAGAGCTCGTCGCACACAAGACTTTCCTGGGCAACAGACCAACGACGTCCATTCTTGCGGACAAGATCACACCTGGTGCGCTGGGTGCGTTGATTGCGTACTACGAGCACTTTACGTTTACTGAGGGTGCTGTATGGAATATCAACAGCTTTGATCAGTGGGGTGTGGAGTTGGGTAAGTCGTTGGCGAAGACTATTCAGAAGGAGTTGGATGAGGAGGGTGATAATAAGAGTCATGATGCTAGTACGAGTGGATTGCTCAATGCATTTAGGAAGAGGAATGCTGCTGCATGAATTGCGGAGAATGCGAAGTTGTAGCGTATGTGAGTTTGTCTAGTTGAGTAGCTTTGGCAATGTTGAAAAGAGCGCGATTTCATGCTACTGGTATATAGAGAGTAATCCAAATATTTTGACGAACATTATGGCGAGCCAACAAAAGATGGTCAGTACGTAAATATATTCGTCGGCTTGTTACCTGAATGAATACATCCTCCTCCTACAGAATACATCCTCATCCTACAGCACGCTTTGAAGCGAAGTCTTCCTCGCTGTCCTGCACTTTTTCAATCCGAAGTGCTAAAGCTGACAAGTCATAAATCATCTGTACTTTACCTTACCTGTGCACCAAGATGAGTCTCAACACTCTCGAAAACGCTTCAACTTTCACATGTTTTGCTCTTCAACGAACGCTTCGATGCTGCGATGATGCGATGCTTGCATCGTCCGCTGTCATATTAGTTTGCTTCAGCTCGCTCTTGATAACAGCGTCGGGCATCTCAGAGAGTGGGACTTTTGATATAAATTGCCACATCAGGGACACCGGTGCCATGAGATGTATATGTTGGATACCTCATGTACTAGGTAGCTATGGGCGAATGCAAGTCTATATGCAAAGGAAGACGCCGTAGCATGAGTTCGCTCCTTCTTCCGCTTCTCCTCCGAGCACTCCCTTCATGCTAACCTATTATCTATTTGTTCCTCCCTCATCTCACCTCACCTCATCCGGGCCTCTTTCCATCTCATGCTTCCCCAGACCTACAACTCCAACCCCGTCAAAATACCCTTCGCCTCCTCACTCCTCCAAAAACTCTTCTCACCACCCGGAAACTCAAACAACGGTATACTCTCCTCCTTCATCTCCACATTATACCCCGGCACTTTCGGCGTAACAATATACCCATTCCTAACAGAACTCGGGTTAACATAATGCTCATGCAGCGAATCCACATATTCCAGCAGCGACTTCTTGCCTGAAATGGAAATATAGTCAATCGTCGAAATATGCGTCGTGTACTCATTCAACCCACAACCCCCCGAATGCGGCACGACCGGAATCTCAAACTTCTTCGCCAGCAGCAAAATCGCAAGGACTTCGTTCAGACCGCCGACGCGGCAGGCATCGGCTTGTAGCACGTCGATGCTGCCGGCTTGTAACATCTGTTTGAATACGACGCGGTTCTGTACCATTTCGCCCGTCGCGACGCAGATCCCAAGTGGTTTTAATGCTTTGCGAATGGTAGCGTGGCCTAGAATCTCGTCCGGCGAGGTTGGTTCTTCGATGAACCAGGGCTTGAATTCGGCGAGCTCTTTCATCCAGGATATTGCTTGGTTGACGCCCCAGACTTGGTTTGCGTCGACCATGAGTACGTTTCCTTTGTCGTAGCCGATGACTTCGCGGGCGATGGCGAGGCGCTCGCGATCCTGTGCGATTGATGTCCCGACTTTCAGCTTGAAATGCTTGTATCCCTGCGCCATTGTTTCGCGCAGCAAGCTCTGCATCTTTGACTTGCTGTAACCTAACCAGCCCGCACTCGTCGTGTACGCGGGCACAGCTTCATCTTTGAGCGCATCCGCAAACCGGCCTTCTTTCCCACCTGAATCACCAGAGTGTGCTACACGCTCCAACATCTCTACCGCTTCTGAGGGCGTGAGAGCGTCCTCAATATACCGAAAACTGACGCATCGCACTAGTTCTTCTGCGCTCATCTCCGCCACAACGCGCCACACAGGCTTCTCGAGTACTTTCGCCCACAAGTCCCAGATTGCGTTGACGACCGCCCCGAGCGCCATTTGTGTGACCCCTTTTTCGGGACCTATCCACCGGATTTGACTGTCGGAGGTTAGCCAGTGCCAGGTTGCGCCGAAGTTGTTGATCAGAGAGGAGAGAGTGCGGCCGATGAGCCGGTTGGCGATGTAGGGGATGCAGGCGGTGATGATGTCGTTGCCGCGGCCGATGGTGAAGGTCATGCCGATGCCAATGGCAGGAGAGTTGGTGTGGATGTAGCAGTAGGCGGAGGAGTAGTCGCCGGCGGCGTTCATGGCGTCGGAGCCGGTTTTGTCGAGGGAGGTCTATGGGGGTGGTGGGTTAGTGGGGAATGGTGGGATGGTGGGATGGTTGGAGGTGGGTGGGAGGGACTTACGGGGTAGCGAATGTCTTTTGTTTCGATGCGGGTGATGATGGGGTCGAAGGGCAGTTTGTGTGCTGCGTAGGCTTGTGTGGAGTCGCTCATGGTTGCTGTGTTCTGGAGTGTATCAGACGAGGAGGGACGGGTGGACTGTAAGAGTAGAGAGTGTTGTGCTGAGAAAGCCAATGGGAATGTTGTTATGAATGACAATGAAGGTGTAGCGAGCAGGAATTGATGTTGAGAGACTTGCAGGACGGAGATGATGAAGTTGATATCTGCGCGATCCAATAGACGAGAAGGCGGGATTGGAAGAGTGAACAGAAGAGAGGCTTCTTATAGAAAGAACAAGTCTGGTCGTCAACTGACGAACATGCGGAGAGAATTGGCCCGAAGCAGAGAGAGAGCGTGTGGGGGGTGGGGGGTCCCTCGTTAACGACAAGCATGTCCATTTTCCTTCCTGTCATTCGCCTTTGTTTGTGCTCTGTGATACTCAAGCTATGCTCGCCCTGTCTTATCCTTCATTACCATGCAGCTCTCCATCAAAGCAGCCTCCGAGATGTACAAATTCAACCTCGATATCAACCTGCATCTTCAGACGGGCCATCTACTGCCGACAGCGTCAAGCTTCGCCGGGCCATATCATATCCGACTCAAGAAATCCCGAATGGTAGAAGTGGTCTAATGAGTCTACCCCATTACCTGTGTGAAGTCTGTGAGGCATCTCGTTGCTGCAAGTTTGAGAAACACGATGTGTATTCAATTCAAAACATAACAAGGAAAGGTCTGCTTTTCGCGTCTTCATCAATGAGATTGCCCATGTCATGCGAAGGAATCGAAGAGGCACGGCGCTATATCTAATATCAGTAGAGTCTTGCGTATCTTTCGGTGTAGAACTTCCTTCTTCTGTGGTGAGCAGGCTTTTGCTGGTTATGGTCCAATGAGGCAGAAAGAAATGCCAATGATAGCCGAGATGTGCTTCACGCTATCCATTCTGGTTTTCCGGACGAGCATCTGGCTCCTACAAAAAACTGCTCATCCTGATCAGCTCATGATGAAACAAATAACTATACCAACATGCTAGCGTGCTATCTGCCAGCACTCTTACTGGTTTTAATTTGCGGCCAAAGTGTTGTAGAATCCCAATCAGTCGTTCGTCAGAAAGGCAGTCATTCACATCCACTTCCAAAGAAAATCCTCCGACTTCTTCTCTCGAAACATCTCAATAGCCTCAATCCACCTCTTCTTCAGCATGGATCTCGGAAACCTCATGCTCCTCCTCTGTCTCTGAATATAAGCATCTGCGGCCAACAGGAAATCATCGACTAAGCACATGCAGTCTGGTTCTTCATGCTCTTCGAGTCCTGGAGATCGATGCTGGCTCGACCTACTAACCTTTCCATTGACGTCGGCACATGCGAGCCAGACTGCTCCGATGTTCAACCTCATGACCGGTAGCAGCCCCGTACCTCGCTGACGCTCTTTCTCGAGGACGCGAAGACGTGACATTTCGTTGTGACAACCGCAGCTTGGACGCGAAAGGCCAAGGCGTATGCGTGAGCCACCATATGAGAGGTGCGGGTAGGACTGTATTGTTGCTATGAAATACTGAGTCGGTGGAGGTTGGCGTTGACGTTTGCACCTCCGTGCTGGACTGGGCCGAAGAAGTGGATGATGGTAGTATAGTGGAGAGATCAACGCAAGGCACAGCACGGCCATTGAACTCGTTGTTGAGTTGCTCCCGAACATAGAGCAGAGGATGCTGGTTGATGTGATGACCCTGAAGCCAAGATGTCAAAGCTGCAAGTGTCTCATCCGTAGTCTTGACCCAGTTGTCCTTGACATTGAGCACGTTAGCCCAATAGTAGTCTGTTGTCTGGTCTCCAAGAATCGTTTCGAAGAAGATACTCGTGTCGATGGGCATCTGAAAGCGTCGCGCATTTGTCTCGACGTGACCGGAATCGTCTAGTAGCTTCATTCCATGCACAAGATTCGAGCCCAGGTCGTGGCCGCGCTTGCCAACGTATGCATTGCCATACTGGACCTTTCCATCACGATGTCTTGTGAATATGGAGGAGAAATTGGTTTTCGGCCGACATCCGAGGAAGATGATGTCTTCGTAGAATGAGCATAGCTCGTCCAGAACAGGAATGGGCTTGATGTCGTCCATGACAGTCAAGGCATTGTAGACATGGAGTATGCTAGCAAGATGATGGCGATGATTGGCCATTTTGCATGAGAATTTCTGTATAGTCACTCCAATGCCGACCAAGATCTCACCAGCGACTGTAGGACTTTGGTAATAGACATCATAGTGTGGATCACGCAAGTATTTGTCAATGTACGAGCTCAGATGCTCAGCAAGCGCGCCAAACGAGTCTTTACAGCAATGACGTGCATACGGGCTTGTGGCAAGTGCTGTATAGGTATCTCCAACCTCCTTGAGATGTCTCACTGCCCTGAGCCTCAAGTTCTCAGGCAGGTCGACAGGCTGGTGGCAACCGAGTGTTGTATGCACTCCATTAGCAAATTGGTATGCCCTCGATGATTCGAGCAGGTATCGTAGATAGGATGTAGCCTTGAGCCTGTCGATATCGCGTTCATTGCTAGGATTTTCGAACCAGTCTTGTGTCATGACTCGAAATGGATTGTTGTTGATATCGGCGCCGGACTTGATGTCAGCATAGATCATGCACTGAAGCATTAGTAGCATCGCTCGTGCATCATTTTCACGATCAGACTCATAGCACACCACGGCTAAAGCATCTTTGAACTTTGGCATGTCTTCTGGTTGCGAAAGATGCTGGAGGCAATCGTCCATGACAGTAAATGGCGTGATGAGACCATCTTCCCAGGTGCAAGCCATCCAGGCGGGTAGATCTGACATGTTCCAGCCGGGTGGAGTGCCGGAGCGTTTGAGCTGCTCGATGAGTGTTGAAAAGAGGTCAAGGTTGGAAGGCCAGCCAGTCCTGATCAACACATGATAGTCGTCCTGAGCCCAGTCCCAGACAGCACGGGACATCGTGGCGGCGACGTTGAAGGCAATCCCACCGCGTCCAGCTTGTACCCAGGTCGACTTCAGTATCTCCAGTAGGTTGTCAAGGTTTACCAAAGCCAAAAAAGCTTCGATGTACATGCTGACCATGTCATCAGCCAAGTTGTCGAAGTCACGTTCGATGGGCTCGAGGGAGTCACTGAGTGCTTTCGGTTCTACGAGCTCGTCATCGTGAGTGGACTGGGAAGGCGTTCGGGACTCTCGTTAGATTCCGAGTCCGAATCGTGGTCGAGATAGGCGAAGCGATTGTACAGCTCTGGCAGTGAGAGGTCTGACTCGGATGACGCTGGTTTGAGTTGCTTAGGGCGTATTGCGAAGGTGTGAGTGGTTTTGGTAATCTTGAGGCTATTGTAGATTGAAACCAGCGTGGAATTGAAAACCTTGTGGCGGATGTTTGCTTCTTCTCCTTCTGGGCCCAAGCTTTGCTCGCCAAACCACTTATGCAGATGGTCGCGTCGCTCGATCGTATTTGACAACGTCAAGATCATTTCACGTGGTGCAATCACGCCTTTGACTTGGACGTTTGAAGCTAGTCGAAGTAGTCCTCTGCAAGAGGTCACGACTTTGTTTTCTTCACAAGCTGCAACATTTCCTGCAGCCATTTGATAACGCGTCTTGTTGTGATCTTGTAATCATCATAGGTACCTGAGAAAGTCAGCCGGCGTGCAAAGTGATGATTCCTGTGATTGCTGATGACTCACCACTCAGGCCGTGAGGCAGACAAGCTCCTCCTGTGTGAAGCATCGTTGAGTCGTTTCAGCGTGCTGAAAATACTGAGATGTAGTAAGACTGTATCACAGACGACTCTAGTGTGCTAAATATCTTCTTCGTGCGAGAACAAGAAGTGCAAATTACGAGAGACGTCAGAGCACTGTCACAAAAGGCAAGGAACACGTCAATGCTGTGAAAGAAGAGGTTGATGGTAGAGTGTAGGTAAGAGAGAAAGGCCATGAGAGCAAGTCAGTGAATATTTGCTTACCAAACGGCGTGGCCGGAAGAGTGCGTAAATCGCGTCAGACAAAAGTTTGTTGACACCACAAACAAATCAGATCTCAGAGATCGCACCTGTCAAAACATCATACACAAGCACTCCAAACGTATCCTTGTTCTCCCGGTCCCACATCGAGTTTTTAAAGCCCCATGTCCCAATCTCGGAGCTCTTGTCACTCCTGGCTTCCAGAACCACCATCCTCGTCATCAAAGCCGGGCTTCTCTCCAGCAAGAATAGCAAAATGTCCGGCAACACCTTCGTCCAATTCATGCTCATAGGCGCGCCGACGGTGGCTTCTCCGTGTGAGAGACACCGGTACGCGTCTGCTACGTATTGTTCTGTGACGTTCGGCGCGTCAAGTTTGAGGGAAACTGAGCCGAGGAGAGTGAAGAGGAGGGCTTCGCTGTCGACGTCGGCGATGAAGATTGCGGTAAGCAGGTGTCGGGATTTGCAGGTGCGCCCGGTGCGGATTTGCCAGGTGTCTGGGCGAGGGAGTGTGTGGTGGTAGAGTGCTATTGGTCCTGTGCACGGAGATGATTAGTTGGTCGTCGTCAAAGTGTGAGGTGTGCCGTGTCATGGTGTTTGGGGTAGAGCAAGAGCGATCAGCATGACGTATCTTGGAGGTAGCTATTTCGTTGCTTGCTTTGAACTCTTCCACCGCACAACCTGCTCGTATGTTCTAGCAAGATGCTCTCGATGTGGGATCAAGAAACAAAATGGTTGACGCATGAGATCAATATCTTCAGCGCAACATGATCTTTTGCATGCAAAACTCGAGTTTTATAGTCAAGTAAACCGCGTGCTTCGTGCTTCGGCGTTCAAGTCACCGATCGATCAAAATGATCCTGCCGTATTTGAGTAAATGGCGACCTAAAAAAGTGGCAAAACTCAAATCACCTCTCGGTGTGCATGAGAAACTCTTTCGAGTTTTCTGTGAAGTGTTTTGTCTTCGCTCTTTCCCCAAGGATAGCCGGCCGTCGAATATGGCTGTTAAGGGCTAATTGCAGTGGAGTCGAGTTACTCGACAGCTTTTTTGATGTAGTTGTCTCTACAACCAATACACCATCTTACCTTGTTTTGATTGGTGATAAATCTCTTGCAATCATCATGTATAAAGGTGAAATGGTGGATCAGAGGATGAGGCTCAAGATGACCAAGGTATGATGCGACAGGACGTAATAAGGCAACAGATATGAAAGAAGAGGAAGCGTATTTGCGGCTAAAGAGAAAGGAACGTGAAGCCTACCCCAAGACTTGATCGTCGACCAGTCATTGTTTTTGACATAGAGCATGCGCCAGTAAAGTGCTCGACTGTATAATCCATCAGACATACACTTAACAATCACGAACTGCTGCATGTTGACATCTTCACAAGATTTGATTGGCATAATTGATATAGACTTACCGAACAGGATGTATTGAGTCCAAATGATCTTGTAGCGTTGGAGGATTACCATATACACCAATATACAGCTTGCCTGTGAAAGGTCTCTTGAATTTGCCGGATGAAGACGTACTGGCCATGACCTAGAATAGAACAAAGTACCAGAGGGCAAGTAATAAGTGAGCTATACTCCAGTAGGCAGACAGCAAAAGGCTGTAGTGCTTTTAAAACATATGGGAGGCCGGACATGTTGTTAGTGTCACATAGTTACGAGTATACCTCACACTCTCATTGTTACACCACATAATACCACACAATACCACACCGCACGGCACCAGACAGGATACAGCACATATGTAGTCACCCATTCAGGTGATACAGGCCAAAGCCGATGGTCGGATACGAGTATGACATGGTTGCGAGACTTCGTAAGAGTTTAGATAATGGAGCTAGAGGGGTCAAAGTTACACAGGCGTGAGTGCGGTGAGGGTATATGCAGAGTATTGTACGGCAGTCTGCAGGTATCCCTTTCTCACTAGAGATGATCGAGGCTAATACTGTATCATGCAGAAGAAAAAATGTCCAATGAGGTTTCGTTAAATGATTGGGGAATTTATATTCAGTTGCCTATAGGGGAATCCGATGATAGCAGTGTTTACTACCAATGAAAACATCCCTCTCACATCTTCACCTTTATTCACCTTCAACTCCTGTGTTTTAGGTAGGGTATGTGTAGAACAGGTGAGAAGAGGCACAAATAGTGCTAGCTATCATGCGTTCATCTAGTGCGAGTAGCGGCAAGCTCCAGCTGCAAGGACCGTTCTCCTTGTGACCGGAGGGGCGCTCTGCCACTATTCCGAGCAGTGTAACACTTCACGACATACCCTTTAAGACGTGCCCGAAAAGGTTGTGAACGCACATTCGTAAAGATACTAATCGAGTTAGATTGTCTCGTGCTTAATTTTTATTGACGAAATCCTAGCCCACTGCCAAGGGCGCTAATGCGGTTCGCCTATCTAGTGAGCAGTCATCACATTTCACATTCTTCAACATGCAGTTTGCTCCAATTACGTTAATGAGTCGAGGTGCCTTCGCCGTTGACGACACCTCAAAATACCAATATTTTGTCAGCAATTATGCCTAGCTCAACGCAGCACCCGCCATCACGCGACTTCTTCGAGCTGTATCAATCTTAAAAACGTAAGACACAGAGGGTTGTGGTCTGGCTGAAGCAAGTCTGCCAACTTCAAGACATGTCAATCGCGACTCTAGTTGCTGCTGCGAAGAAGGTAACCAAGCAAAAGATAACAATTCCAGCAGAGCTCTACTACATATTCAAGGACGCTCTAGACCTTCGCCTATCGGTTGCTCAGCAGTACAAGCAACACCTTAGCGCAAAAGGACTGAACGCGTCCGCACGAGAAGCTATCGAGAAGCATGACTTCTTTGTTGAAAGATCTGTGACTCGGAGCTCAGCAACTCCACGTACTGACTACCGATCTATAACAGATTCAGACTTATCTTCACAACTCTCTTCCCACAGCCCCCGCCTGCCATTTCTGACTCCCACGCCACACATGTGGAACTCTCAGCAAGCACCAAGGAAGACGACCGCTTGATGTCTCTACCGGAAGTCTTGGATGACTTCAAGCTTGAAATATGTAGAGAAAATGAGGCGTCAACCAATGCAGTGTTCGGAAGTGATCTCAAGGATGAGCTCAGCATCGAAGACCCTCTGGAAGTCTACATTGTATCCGTCACCTACATGGGCGAGATGGATGCTCTGCTCTCCGACGCGAAGAAATTGTTCGAGCGCGCTGGTCGCGGCAAATGCAGCATCATGTATGCTGCCTTGCTCACGAAGTATAGTATCGACATGGCAGGCCAGCTCACGGAACGAATGACTGGAGCCCTTGGACTCCCTAGCTTTGATATGATGCACCATTTGCATGCCGAGATCTACCAGAATTTCGACCGCATCCAATTGCTCGACCATATCCTTCAAGTCAAGTACGCTCAGTTCACCTGCGAAGGTGCCATAGTTGAGGCTGTCGTGATAGCCGTCGATGACTTTCTCGAACAACGCGCGCCAGTACCCTCCCTTTCCAAGAAGATGATCAAGCTGAAGGACGTCATAGCATGGCAGACATCGCGACAACCGAGCCCTCCTCCAGAAGCAATTCGAAACATTCCTCACGCCATGGAACACTTTGGACGATGGGCCGAACAGAATGCTATCCAGGTCACCGACAAGCGGGATCAGGCCATCGTGATGCTATTGAAAGACATCGACTACTATTGAGAAGAAACTCTGCGAATCACTGGGAGGAAAAG
>Ga0160428_1002614_pt1 | contig 10622 bp, 15 predicted proteins | sample SolpanmetagenomM_FD_108198 | JGI IMG/M metagenome (GOLD analysis project Ga0160428, IMG submission 108198) | Solar panel surface microbial communities from Lawrence Berkeley National Laboratory, California, USA - M | ecosystem: Engineered > Built environment > Solar panel > Unclassified ...
GGGCGTTCGACGTGAGTGGTGTGGGTATTCATTGAAGAGTGATGCGGAGATGGGGGATGAGGGTGGGGGGGGGTGGGGGGGGGGGGGGGGAGGGGGGGGGGGGGGGCACAGGTTATAGCGGATTGCGGAGGCATGCACTGTTTTTCAAAACGAAGAATTCTCACACACACACCCCTTTTTTTTTCTTTCGACTCGATTTTTCTTTTTCCGGTTGCGTTTCGCTTGTTCCCAAGCATTTGCGTTTCTGTTCGGTTGATGGTTTCAAGTAATTCCTGCAATGCGAACTCGATCCATGACGGAAGATCTACCCAACCGTTATGTGTACATGCTGCTGCGATGTCTGAAGGGGTTCTAACAATGTCATTCAGGTGGCATCAGATGATCATGGAGGACAAGATACACTTCACTGGCGTCAAATACACTTAATCGTCAAGCACATGAGGCTGAAGATAATCTCTTAGGATTCGCGCACTACGTCAACGTTGCCTACCGTTACACCATAATTCCAACCTAACCTCCCAAGAACAAAAAGAGCCCAGATTCCTCAAAACCTCCGCTTTGGCAGATTCTCTAACCCGAGTACTCCGTTGTTGAGGATTTCAAGCGCAGCACCGTTACTCGTCAGTCCACGCTCGCTGGTCTTTAACGCCAGTTCGACAAGCCGCTTCTTCATCAGCCGTGGGTCCAGGGCAAGCGTTGTGTCCTCGGCCATCAGGGATGCCATAACTCCAGCCACATGAGGAGCTGCCATGGACGTGCCATCATAAATCCCGAGCGGATCCGTGATTGTTGCGTTTCCAGGCACGGAGCTCCATATCTTCTCACCTGGCGCGTAAACGTCCACACAAGGCCCAAAGTTGCTCCAAGTGGTGCTTTTGCCGGTGATGTTCACGGCTCCAACAACGACCGCACCAACTTGGCTCAGTCCGCCGCTCGAGGCAGTCAAGTCGTCGCAGGCATCCATTCCAGCATTCCCGGCAGCGATGGCGAAGTGGATACCATGATCGACAGCAAGGCCGATGATGAGATTCATGACTTGCTGTTGAGAGAGAACGGCGGGGCCACCTAGAGAAAGGTTCACGACACTGCCAGCAAAGCGGGTATGCGTAGCCTCCGAGAGATTTCTACGGACGTCGTGCATTAGTATAAGCTTACTGATTGCTTGTACAATGCAGGCATTGCTGGTCGGCGAGTCTCGGCTGTCGAAAACTTGCAATCCTATGATGTTTGCACTGGAGGCTACGCCGATGCCGCTGCCAGCTGCAGTGCCTGCAACGTGCGTTCCATGTGGAGATGATGCCACCGTCTGGTCCTGAGGGATGGTCTCGCACGACCAAGCCCTGCGCGCTCGGCCACCGAAGGTGGGGTGCTTGACATCGAGTGCACCGTCAATAACATAGACATTCACGCCGTTTCCCAAAGAGTTGTTCCCTCGATCGCGGTAGCCATAGGTGTAATCGAGTGCAAGGGCATTTGATGTTGTCACTTGGCCTACAGATGAAATACGTTCGAGCCCCCAAGGCACACCATTGCGCAGGGCGATACCTGATGTGGTCAAGATTTTTTGGTTCTCACCGATGGCCACGTGCGTCGTCGAAGTATTGAGATCCGCCAACCGTACAGTTGGGTACACCTTTTCAGACCTCTTGACCAAGGTTCCATCAGTGGGTGCTGATATCACTGTGGATTTCTCAACATGCAGTGTGTCCAGCATTGAGCCGAGCGCTTCGGCAGTCGCCGCATTCATGGAAGCAGCGAAACCACGGAAGACCGAGTTCTCGTAAACATGAGTTATCCGTTCATGATCTTGGTGAAGGTCGATGCGTTGCAGAATCTCGCCAAGAGGAGGAGCATCTGGAGTCAAGAGTACCAGATGTTCGTGAAGATCGTGATCACAGGGAGCCGGTCTGCCATCAACCAGATGGCCCCAGATTAGGAGAACGACCAAGGTGGAGAGGCAGGCGCTCCAGAAACTCAGAAACATGATGGGAGGAAGTAATGAATGCAAGTAATGAACGTCTGTGATGTGATGTCGTGATGATGGTTGATGATGATGAGTGATGAAGGAGAGAGAAGCAAGTCCAGCAGGAGATATTTATGATGGTCGCAGGCCTTCGCGAGCATTGTTTGCTGAAGCTACGATGCAGCAACTGCAGCTTGTTCTAACATGGCAAGACCGATCAAACCTGCATGGTTGCTTTGCTCGAATGTGCTCGCTGCTCTTGCCAATTCAATATCGACCATGGGCATCAAGCCTCTGCTGCAGAACGTCGTCACCCGTGAAGCGCGTTTTTCGGGTTGTATGACAAGCGACATAAGCAGTACACGTCCTCATGCTGTGTAGCCAAAGAATGCAAGTATTGAAGCCGTGAAGTCACGGTACTGTTAGACTCAGACTCGTAGAGTGACGAAGTTGAAGTCAAGCACGCCAAGCCCTCACTGGACCAGCTCGCTCCGTGACCGCAGCGACATCTTTCCCTCCTCACCCACAATGCGTCTGGCACATATTCGCCTGCCTTCGCTCACCTATTACGCACATGCTTCCAACATACAAGATCGCTATGCGGCAGCGTTGCTTGCAGCAAAGGCTCATCAGGGCCGGGTTCAACGTCCCGATGCCACCATAATCACAGCCGAGTTTCACCCCGTGTACACTTGCGGCCGTCGTGAACGCAACACTGTCAGCGCCTCCCAGGAAGAACACCTACGCTGTAATGGCGAGGCGGACTTCCATGAGGCTATGCGAGGCGGTCAAACGACCTTTCATGGACCTGGACAACTGGTGGCATATCCCATCATTGATCTGAAACAGCACGGACTGAACCCTCGAAGCTATGTCTGCCTTCTCGAGGAAACCCTAATCAAGACGTGTGCGCGTTACGGTATCAAGGGGTTCCGTACTGAGAACCCTGGAGTGTGGACAAGTCAAGATCACAAGATCGCTGCGCTTGGTGTGCACCTCCGACGGAACGTGACCAGCCATGGGATTGGTCTCAACGTCAACACCGATTTGAAGTGGTTCAAGAGGATCGTGGCATGTGGGCTCGAGGGTAAATTCGCCACGAGTATGCAAGAGCAAGGCATCCTTGGATTGACCGTGGATGAAGTGAGGAGCGTTTTTGTTGAAGAGTTTGCACATGCGCTGAAGATTGACGAATCTTACGAGCCGGCTGAGAAAGACACGATGTTCTGAGCTTTCTGGAAACCTGCTCATAGTCCGACGATCACAAAGGTGTGGAAGCTTTGGGAGCAACCGTATCTAGGGAGCAGACATCAAAAGCCTTCGCAGCATACCACATAATTTGTGCAGTCCACCATGAAGTTTCCCCCTGATGGGTTTCGAAATCAGAAGGACTTCTTCTGGATCCAGGATCGATGGTCTTGGCTGTTTCAAACCCTTAGGGTTAATCCACAAAAGTTGGCCCGTTTTGAAGACTAGTAACCAGGACTGCCTTGAGCAGCGTCGAGATTAGACGGCTGGATACTGCAGCCAATATCTTGCCTAGCTCTCATTCAATAACTCAACTGCTCCCGGTACATAGGATCGGACACTCTCCTTCAGAGCAACTCCAAGTCATTCGCTTTCACTATGCCTGTACCGAATATCCCGCCAACCGAACCAGCGCATGTTGAAAATGGAGAGGAAAAGACCGACAAAGACTTGCGCACAGAACTCGTTGTAGCTCTGGTATTCGTAGTTATCATCATCTGTAAGTACTATCGGAAAAAAAGCTCTTGCCAACTTAACGCCAAGTGTTCTTGAGCCTGAGGTAGCATCCACTAAACAATAACAGTGGGTGCGGTGAGCTTGGTTATTGGAATAAAATGGCGCAAGTTTAAAGCTCGAAGGGCAGCTGAAAACGACACCGAGAATCCTTCACCGGTTCGATCTGTCTTCAGATCTGTCTGCTATGGGCTTTCCATGAGTTCTTGTTCGACGGAGAAGCAACCGTTTCATGTGATGCAGGAAGAGAACACGGGTCTCAGAATATCATACCCTCCTGGGTTTTGTTATGCTACGCATGATCTCCAGCGTTTGCGAGTAGGCTCAATCAGGAAGACTGAGCTTGTGTCAAAACCATCTGCGGAGATCATCGTTGCAGCGGCCGAATCGGCCCAACGAAAACGCAGCAGCACGGTCGGGTCGTCGCAATCGGCACAGCGCAGGCGCAGTGACATGTCTTCGTCATGTTGGTCCTCGCAGCCTACCTTGGCAGCGGACAGTGTACAAACGCCGGAGATGTGCCACCTCAAGCTCACGAGAACAACCTCTTCGACTGCGCCGGACGCAAAAGGACGCAGAGGTAAGAAGAGTGTGGATCCTCGAGAGCTGGAACTGTTTGACGTGCTCCCTTCTGTTCGAGACTTGGAGGAGGACGACGATGCTATAACGCCAGTGACAGCAACGACGCCCGTCTTTCGCATGTCGCTGCCGAGGATGGGCCCTCCACCAGCATGCTACTACGGAGACGCAGGTCAACACTCATCTTGAGCGGACTGTGTCTTTGTCGTCATGGGCCACCACATGTAATCTATACAAAGTCTTTGTACTCGTAGTGTCAGATCTAAACAAATGGTTATACCCTGGTCAAGCAGATGCAATGACTCGCCGCGGGTGCAGAAGAAGAACGAGTTGTAATTATCATTTTCTTCGAAACAAACGTCCGCCTGTATCAACTTGTCTACACCAAGTCTTCCTTAACACTCTACTCTGCGATTAAGAGTATACCATGGCCGAAATCTCTCAAACCGCGACCGACGCCGCAAAGGCCCTTATCCCCAAACCCGTATCCTCATATTCACCCATACAAAGCGCCGCCCGCACGCGCAGACAAGCCGGTCTGTTCTTCGGCGGTGTTGCATTCGTCGTCTTCTCCTCCATAATCACTCGCCGCTCGCTCAAGAAGCGTTACACGCCTCTTCCCTCGGCATTTCCGCAAAGCACGCACGGTCCGCTCTCCAAGACCTCACTTCCGAACTCGAAAGGTCTGGCAAACTCCACAACTTCCGCCGCAGCACCGGGCTACGCCTCTGCCGCTACCGAAGCAGGCGCAGAAGGTGCTGCGAGCAGTCCGTCAATAGCGGAAGCCGCGCAAGCACACGGGCCATTGATGGCAGTGGAGGCGTTGACCCTGGCTACGATGAACGTGTTCAGCTGGGCGATTATGGTGACTGGAGGCGCATTGTGGGCATTCGATATTGCCAGTATGGATGAGATGAGGCAGAGAATACGAGGTGGACTGGGCGTAGACGGGAGCGGGCGAAGCGAGCAGGAGGCCGAGGAGGATATGGAGGAATGGTTAGCGACGGTGTTGGCACGCAAGGAAGACAAGGAGCGCGCTGCGGACAGAGTGAGCGAGATTAGGCGGAACGAGAGGGGGAAGGAGAGGTAAACGCTTCGAGCGAGTGTTGCCAGCGTACAGAAGAGCTTTTGCAACGCAAAAGATGTGCTTGTACACGCAAAAAGCGAGTGTATATCAAGGTCCTCCGTCCACTCTTACACCAGCAGCACCATCTCTGTTAGCCCTCCACACGCCCCCTTCATCGCCTCCAAACTCCTCGAGCTTCCACACTTCCACTCGATCCTTGCACTCCTCTAGCGCCTCCTCACCCGCCCTCCAAGCCGCCTTTCTATGTGCTGACGAAACACAAATCAAGATACTCTCCTCGCCAATCGGCACGACCCCCAGCCTGTGTATCATACATATAGCTACCAGCTCATGCTTCTTGTGTATGGTTTCGCAGATGGAGAGCATAGAGGCCAGCGCGCGCGGCGCATAAGACGTGTACTGAAGCTCTTTGACCGGCTTGCCTTGGAAACTGTCGCGCGTGGTGCCTACCTAGGTGTTTCAGAAGAGGTAGTCTCGGCAGGGAAAAGCCCAAAGGCACTGGAATTTCTCAGGCCGTACCCGCGAACATGACTACTGCGCCTGCTTTGGGGCTTTTGACGCGGGCGATAGCGCTGGGGATGTCGAGATGCGAGTGCGTTAGCTCGACGTAGATTTGACCGTCGAGCGCTTCCCGGGACTGCAAATTGGCCATGATGCAAAGCTGGTGCGTGATGACCAGCGATGGAGATGTCCTGGCGGGTAGAGGACCTCAAGTGCCGCTCGTATGTATCACATGTCAATCATAGGGCTGAGTGAGTGTTCGAGCTTACTAAGTACAGTAGTGCTCGGTCCTCCTTCTTTCATCAACTTACTGTACAACTCAAGCATTCCTATAGAATCAATCGATAGCACGCCGCAACTGCTGAAGCGATCGGCCAGCATGTCACGGGAAGATCGTCGATATGAGTCGAGACGTCGAACACCTCCGCAGGGTATTCCACTGGAGAAGCGACAACAGGCACAAACGAGCACAAGCTGACCACAGTAATGGAAGATGACCGCCAATCGCCTCCATCAGCAGAACCGGTAGTGGGCATACAAATTCGAGGCTTAGCAAAGGAGCGGGAATGGCGCAACGATATCGATGCCGGTCGCGATTCGCGTAACCAGCATGATCACCGAGACGATTATGAGCACCGAGGGAGCCGCGACTACGACGATCGCCGCGACTACGATGATCGCCGCTACGAAAGGTCTCCTTCGCCAAGAAGATATGACCGGCGTGGATATCGCGATCGAGACCGAGAAGACTACCAATCTCCCAACCGTGGTCACCCTAGCGGTAGCTCAAGCCCGCGACGACGAGACAGGTCCCCTCCACAGGTCGGCGGCGTTCCAAGCAAAGAAGTGATCCTAGAGGGGCTCCCACTAGATGTTTTAGAAAACGACGTTCGACACCACCTTTCCTAGCCCGATCTTCCACAGCCGAGCGTTCCATCAACATGTCACAACCTAAGTGCTCGTCTTTTCAAGTTGTTCTCAAGCTAAGGGGTGTGCACTGGCCGTTCGCGGCCGATGCTTCTGATATAGATCAAACAAGAGCTTCAAAAGAGCTATGACGTTGGTACCCTGGACGATGTTCGAATCATACGTGACAAGAAAACCGGTAAGCGTCGAGAGGTCTGAAAAGTTGGACTGCACGAGACTGACTTGCCTAGGCGCATCCAGACAGTTCGGGTTTCTTCGCTTCCCAACTATACAGGAATCTAAGGCTTTCGTCGAACGAAACCATCCTGCGATACACCTTTCCTCGAAGCAGGCCAACGATGTTGAGAGAGTGAAAACAGTTGTACGCATTGCATTCAGCAAAGATCGTGAGGAACGGGAGCGAGATCGAGATCGACCTTTGGCGGACGGGGAATGGAAGTGCCTTATCGTGGGTCTACCGTTTTCTCTTGCCATGGCGCAACTGACGAAGACAGTGTAATGGGTTCAACTACTCAAGACGACTCGATTGTTTCAAGTGTAAAGCATTCAAGCCCGGTGAGTATGTTCGCAGTTGCGTTCTATTACTCTACTGACAAAATATAGACCCAACCGTAGCAATCACCCTCACGCAAGGAGTCAAAATGCCCAACTTTCGCAACAACGGGGACAGTGATGTTTCTCCAGACGCGATCCCTTCTCAGTTCCTGCTATTACGAGGTCTTGAGCCTAGTGTCACAGAAGAACTTCTGTCCAAAGGAGCGTCGAAGCTTCTCAAAGCCGATGACGCTGCAACAACGAGTGAATCCGCGTCCAAGCCCTCGACTGTGAAAGTGGCCTCTACATCCAGCGTTGCGCATGCTGGTGCACGCCAAGGTTGCATTCGTCGTGTCTTCCTCATCAAGGACAAGCGGACGGACGAGAGCTGGCGATATGGCTTCGTAGAGTTCGCTGAAGTCAAGGTTAGCTATACTGAGGGCGTTGTAGAGGGCAACCATGAACTTAACAATTACAGGATGCACAAGCTGCCATGGCTAGATTCAACAGTCTGGACAAGTACACCATAGCCTCCAAGCCGGTAATGGTCAGCTACATCCATGCTGGAGTTTTTGTTCCGGTCATGACCGCCCAGCAAGAGAACCACACTTTTGCCTCGATCAACAATCCTGCTGTGCAACTCGCTTATTGGGACAAGGATGCCTATGTGAGTGAGCTGGTTGTTACGATTGAGCCACCTGTAGACGCCGAAGTCTCGAAGGAGAGGAAGGCCAAGAAGCGCAAAGCCGATGTCGATGCCGCTGCCGCTGCAAGCATCAAAAAGGTATCCAAATTTCGGTGGCTTTAACTATAAGTGTACTAACAAGATGGAAAGGTGATGCCTTCAACTCTCCAATTCTGGACAGACAGGCACGCCGAATTACACGGCGTAAACGCGTCCACTTCCCAGCTAGACCAACCCAGCCCCTCAGCAAACCACAATGACAACGCACCTCCCTCACAGTCTTTCGCCGACCCCGTCAAGCACTGCTGTTATCTCTGCTCGCGCCAGTTCAAAACAGCCGCCGAGGTAAACAAGCACGAACGCCTCAGCACCCTGCATCAAGACAACCTCAGAGACCACACCCTTGTAGCCAAGGGACTCGCGAAACTAGAGAAAGCCGGTGTGCCGCTGCCCATTGGCACAAGCGACGCCGACGCTGCTGATTACCGCGACCGCGCCAAGGAGCGCCGCGCGGCCTTCAACCAGCCCCGACAGCCCGGCTTCAAAACGCCCGGGAAAGACACAGAGCCGTCCGCGAAACCCGTCGCCGCCCCAGCGACGGCACCGCTGTCCAAGGGCGCGTCGCTGCTCGGAAAAATGGGCTGGACGGCTGGCAGCGGGCTCGGAGCGTCGGGCACGGGGTCCGTGACGCCCATCGCGACGGACTTGTACGTTGCAGGCGTCGGGCTGGGCGCCGAGGGCGGCAAGTTGGGGGATGCCGTCGAGGAGGCGGCCAGGGCGAGCCGTGGGGATTACAAGGAGTTTGCCGAGAGGACGAGGGACAAGGCCAGGGAGAGGTTTGGGAAGTTGAGTTGAGAGGGCGGTGCAGCATGTGCACAAACACGAACATCACATGAAAAAAAACGGGATTTTGCTTTTCCGATTTTCTTCCAATCATTTTCGGCTCCCAATCACACATCTTTTTTGTTTTCCCTCTCCCCCCCCTTTTTTTTTAATCCCATCGCCGCCGTATGATGGGCCTCGCGGGATCCCACGGCCCGTGAATCTCGTTCTTGTACCTCTGCAGGCCAATCAGCCACCAACTGCACATGCCCATGGTGAAGCCGGTGATGACACAACCCAGCACGACGCCGACGACCGCAGGTCTCCACCCGCCGGCCGACACGCTCAACGCCACACCACCGCCGGCACCCATAACGAGGCCGGACGTCAAAAACGCGTGGTAGCGCCAACTGACGTCGCGCAGGTGGCGCCTGAAGACGGGGAACAGGCCGAAGACCTCGATGGAGAAGAGGGTGAGGGAGAAGACGTGCGTGGTGCTGGGCAGCCTGCTGGCCAGCACGGTGCTGGCCATGAGCGCGGCGTTTGTGGACAGCGAGGCGGGGAAGGAGTTTGCGGACCCGGCCGCGGCGGCCGCGACGACGGCGCCGCCGCCGCCGTAGTCGAAGAAGAAGACGTTGGTGCACATGAGCCAGAACGACATGGCCCAGATCGAGTCCTTGGCCGTCGACAGCGTCAGCGACTTCAGGATCGGGCTGAGGCCTAGCAGCGCGAAGTAGATGAGCAGCGCCGACTTGGCCGTCGCCAGGCGCTGCTGGTTGCGCGGCGCGAAGCGTGGGGCGGCGGGGCCGTGGGGCGCGTATGGGCTAAGGCTGGTGAAGCTCGAGGAGCTGGTGTTGCTGAGGGTGTGGAGGAGCGGGGGTTCGGCGACGGTGTGGAAACTGCCTGCAGTCGAGGTTGTGCTGTCCCGGCGTGCTGACGGTTTGTCTGCCGAGGGGGCGGATTGGGTGTGTTTTGGGGCGTCGGAGTCGTATGATTCCTCTTGGCTCTCGCTGCCTCCGCTGAGTGCTTCCTCTCGTCCTACCCAGGCGTCCCAGAGGCCCCATCCTAGGACTGTGCCTATTGTGCCCCAGCTGACGACCGTGGTCGGCGATATGCGCTCTTGGTAGATGCCCGAGAAGCAGCAGATGAAGATGATGACGGTGCAGACTTGCTGGACGATGACCGTGGAGTCGGCGACGAGCGGCCAGAAGTCGTACGGCTGCAGGCGCGGGTTGCGCTGGAGGTGGTCGAGAAAGGTCTCTTCGTCGGTGTAGTTGTCAGGAACTAGGTGAATGAAGTCAGTCAGTCAGTGTGTCTGGAATCGTTTTCTTTTTTTGGAGAGAGAGTTTGCGACAATGGATTCCATACAGGATTGCCTAACCCATAGAAGTTTCTTCCAGGTGACCTTCCTTCTTCTGCTCTCGCTCCTGTTTCTACGAGAGTCCCGGTTGCGCATCAGCCCAGGCCGAATACTGGGTGCGGTAGAGCTGAGGGCAGTAGCGCCTGGGGTGTGCGCCGTGGAGGCATCGGCTAGGCGCGGGAGGTGCTCGGGTGTGCTCGTGATTGTCGTCATGTATAGGATTTAGGGGTTGATGCTACAAAGAACTGGCACACACAAGGGAGAGGAAGCTCCGACATGCTTGGGCTCTAGCTTCCAGTGAGTGTGTGTTTTCGTTCGCGAACATCAAGAGAGCCCAGGGCCTCTAGGCAAGAAAGCCGAGGCGGAGGCCGAGTCATGAACAGCAACAGCAGCAGCAGCAGCA
>Ga0160428_1002615_pt1 | contig 10620 bp, 14 predicted proteins | sample SolpanmetagenomM_FD_108198 | JGI IMG/M metagenome (GOLD analysis project Ga0160428, IMG submission 108198) | Solar panel surface microbial communities from Lawrence Berkeley National Laboratory, California, USA - M | ecosystem: Engineered > Built environment > Solar panel > Unclassified ...
ACTCTGCTTGCTGTTGTCGTCCGTCGGTCTTGGTGAATCGCCGACAGCCGAACTGCTCGACATGACTCGATTTGTGTATTTTGCGATTCATGTATGTATACGACAGCATCACCAATCATCATCGCTATAGCAAGCCATCGTGAACAATACTATGCCTATAAACGTTAGGAGGAACGCTTCAGACATAAGTCTGGTAAGCTACTCTCAACAATCCAAGTGGCCATGGAGCACAAATAGGCAGGTGTATAGCAGTGATTATCTAGAAACAACTTTGATTGGTGCTTGCTATCTCAAGGCGATGGTCACATGAACAACGTCAAGACACCTCTTCCACGTCTGTACTCGTTTTTATGCTGAAATCCCTCCGAGCAGCCTATCACAGTACGTTGTAGCCATGTTTCGAGCGTTTTGACTGCTGCTTGGTAAACAAGACAACGGCATTCTCTACCTGCAAGTTGACGAGAGCAACACGAAGACATCTCGTCTGTGGTTGATTGGTTCATGATAGGAAAGAGCATCATATAATTCAAAACTGTTGAGACGCAAGACTCGTTTGAAGGTGTGCTCTGCTGTCCAAAAAAGATATAAATATGGGTGAAAGTAAGAGCATGGAAGGAGAATCATCCTCAAGAAGCATCTCAACCATTGCTATATCCAAAACCATCATCATTCACCAAGCCCCTGCTTCCAAAGCGTATCCACTTTCATCATGACTGTCACCGAGAACTCGCAGGAGAGAATCGTGGCAGAGCAGGTCGTCTTGATCAAGCAGATACTGGCTTCAAGATTCGGCCTCCAGGTAACGGTTGATACCCATCAAGCCTTTCAATCTCTAATGTTTTAGGTCTCCAAAGTCGAGACTGAACCGCGTACAAGAAACAACTTCACCCATCGCGTATACTTGACCTCTCCCCTAGAGAAGACTTGCGAGGTCAACGCATCCAAGGCGGGGACAGCTCCGATGCCTGCAGGGACTACTCGGGTCATTATCCGGATCCCTAACCCAGATGCCAGCGTAAACCACTCGGTCCGCATCAAGAACGAGGTCGCTGCGATGGTGCTTGCCCGTGACGCACTTGCAAGCCATGCCTCTCATCTCATCCCTGATGTCTACGACTGGCACCTCGCAACCGATTCTTCTGGCTGGATCATCCAGGAGTACATGCCAGGAGTGTGCTCAGGCAGGACCAAGCTCAGAAATGAGTCCAAGGAGCACCAACACAAGATGCTAAGTCAAATGGCGGATGTCTTCAAAACGCTGCAAGCATACCAGCTCCCCGCATCCGTCCAGGGATTTGGTGGCCTCAATTTTGATGACAACGGCAACGTCGTGGTTGGTCCTATGGCAGTAGAGCCATACAATGGGCCGTTTGCATCTATGAACGACTTTTATCATGGCATGCTCGCCGCTCAACTCGCTGACTGCGACCGCTCCTTAATCTCGGACGGCTGGCGTCGAGACGGCTTGCGCGAACGTATTGACAAGTTCGTATCGACCGGGTTTGAAAAGCTTCTCTCCAAGGCCCCGGTCTCTCGACCAGTCTTCATCATGGCCGACTTTCGTAAGTTCACACTATTGGACTCTCCCTCTCCAACAACTACTAACTCTCGAAATTTACAGATTCAGGCAACTTCCTCTTCGACCCCGAAACCTTCCAGATGACTGCGCTAATCGATCTCGAGTGGGCACACGTCAATATCCCCTTGCACGAATATTTCTTCTCTTTCTTTGACGTGCACCACCTCCTTGAAGGACCCAATGTCTCCAGCCCTCCCGACATTGCCATTCGCACCGCCCTCCTACATGGCATGCCCAACCCTCTGCCACCGTCCGATGCTGCCGATGCCGCATTCCCTGCGTGCTGCGGCACTGAGACTAACCTCCAGTGGGAGCTCATGCAGATGTGGGATGAGCAACTCGAGCGGGTTGGCGCGCTGAGGCCGAAGACGATTGAGGGCGCCGAGGAGATCTCCGAGCTTTATTGGTTCTTGACTGATCTGTGCCACTACTACTTCTTGGAAAAGGGATGGCTCGCGGCGAGGTCGAAGGCGCAAAATGAGGAAACGAGGAAGACGCAGGAGGAGGTATTGGACAAATACTTGACTGGGTGGGGGTACTAGTTCGTGATGCCCAGTCATTCTCCTTCCACACGTGCTTCCGGGCTTTTTCGTATTCGTTCTTTGAATCTAGATTCCAATTTGGCTAGTCCATGGACTTGCTTCCAGTTTCCTCGTTTCGTCCAACACAATGTTCCCATGATTGGATGTTTGTGTTGCAGCTTGTTTCGCTATCCTTCTTAGAGCTCTTGACACCTAGCGAGATGCTGGCAGACTGGATAGCCATATCCTAACCCTCTAAATCTAATAGTTTGTTCATCGTCGTGTTCACCCCGTTGAGCCATCTACCCTTCTCTTCGAGCTCATCACCTAACCCATTCACCCCCATGTCTTTTCGTTTTCTCGCTTCTTTGGCTTCATTGATGGCTCTTACTTTTTGGGCTTGTAAAGGCTTCAAACTAGCTTCCGCTTCACCACGTATACGAGCCTGACTTTCGCATTCTGCTTGCAACACTTCGAGTTGTTTGTCAAGATCGTCGATCTCAGTCTGCTTCTCAGCAAGTAAAGCCGATGTGGCGGGTAGTGGTAGAGACAGTGAAGGGTCAGCAGACTGAGGGGATTGATGCGATCGCAGGACATCAAGAGTTTCTTGTAAGCTTGCAACTTCAGATGGAAGGTTTCGCAGTTGTTCTAGTTGTAACTCTGTCACCTTGTACCTTTGACTGAGATCGCGTCCTCGTATTTCTAGTTCTTTGATGGTGTCGGCAACTTCCAATTTCTGTGCTTTCAAGGACGCCTTGACTTCTTGTAACTCCGCTTCGAACGCAATGTTATCGGCTTGCTCAACAAACAATGGCGGATCTCCAACAACAGCGCGTAGAAACTTTTCCTTTGTAACTTGCTCAACATATGAGAAGCGAAGCTTGGTGAAGAGCTCCTAGAGAATTATACGTCTTCAACTTGTGTAAACCTAAATGACACAGCAACACTAACCTGATAATGCTTTAGATCGGCCGCAAGACTGGCTGGTGTTGGGTTTCCACTTCCATCCGCAGCTGATGACGCTATGGATACACGCTTTTCATCGTGTGTTTCGTCGGAATTGACGGCTAAAATGGGCTCGCTGAGCTTGACAATGGACAGCCGAGCTTGCTGAGAGGCGTATTGATCGAGATCTATACCGGTTCCTTGTTGCATTCTGTATGAGTAATTGACGTAGATGAGGAGGCTATCTTGGTTGGTGTTGGTTGTTAGTGTAAACAATCCATTAACGCGTCTAAACGCGCAATGACGTTGCAAGCGCTCTAAGGTGCAACTCCAGCCGACTTCGATAACGACCCCGCTTGTTTCTTACGAGCCGCAAGGTAAGAGACGTACAACGTTACTGACTGTGGACACAATACCGAAGTATGGCCCTGGATCAACCGGACTACTCAGATGAGTATGTCGCTGGAGTCTTGAAGAAGGATGCTGCGGCAAGCTCGATTAAGTACTCAGCTGTAGGTCTCCAAGCCTTCCTCCCGAAAAGGTAACGCTTCCTTGATTTTGCGAGGTATCAGGCTTTCTGACGGGTCCTATTCACAGGCCAATCGGCGCTGCTCCTAAACCAAATACTCGTTTCCTTCAAAACATCCTACGCGAAACAGATAGTCATAATGCCGCACTACTTGCGAGAGAGCAACGCGAAGCACAAGCCCGACAAAGAGCATTGAACGTTGCGGATTCGAGTAGACATGATACGAAAGGACGACCAAGCAAAAGGAAACGCACCGTGGAGGAAGATCATGACCGTAAAAGAGACGGCCGACTAGAACTGTATGACGATGAAGATGACCAAGGGAAGTCAAGACGGCCCAACAACCATGAACGACGACGGTCCAGATCCCCTAGGGGACACTCAAGACATCGACGGCGGCGCTCAAGATCTGTCAGTCGGAGCCCGAGTCCTGATAGAAAGCGAAATAGGTACAGGGAAGATCGAGACGATGGCGGCCGTGAAAAGTCGTCATCGAAGTACAGGGAAACGGAAGACAGACGGCGAGGCGAACGGCTTACGCGAGATACGGATAAAAGACCACATCGGAGCTCCCGTCCCAAGTCTTATAGCAGTGCGCGATCACCCTCTAGGTCTCGTTCACCGGATACGAGACATCGCTCCCATAGAGCCAGCCGAAGACGGAACCGGACACGATCTCCCGATGCCTCTCCACCTTCGAAAGTCGTGACTTTCAAACCAGTACGCCAGATATCGGAAGAATCTGATTCTGACCCTCTCGAGGCAATCGTGGGCCCAGCACCGCCACCATCTGTACCAAGGGTCGTCAAACGGGGGCGTGGTGCATTTGCTTCATCCTCTGTCGTCGATTCACGTTTTGCCGAGGGATACGATCCCAGGGTGGATGTACATCCGGACTCTGATCTCGAGGATGATTGGGACCAGGCTCTTGAAGCTCTGCGTGACCGTCAAAAATGGAAAAGTCAGGGCGCTGAAAGGTTACGATCTGCTGGCTTTTCCGAGACGGAAGTGAAGAAGTGGGAAAAGGGTGGAGAGCTCGACGAAAGCGATGTGAAATGGGCCAAGGAAGGGGAGGGAAGGGAGTGGGATAGGGGTAAGGTTGTTGATGAAGATGGACATGTCGAACTTAAGCCAGAATGGGGGCGACTGAAAGGGACGTGAAGGAGGAATACACTTTGATTTCTGACGAGGACATGATATACGAGCAAGATTAGTACGAGAGGACAACTTGATAACTTGACAATACACCGCAATACCTGCCACATCATGACTCGGCCTTGTTCCGCGCTTCACTATCTTCCACCTCCTTCGAGATGCCAACCTTGGTCCAAACGATGCGAACTTATTGGGAGAGCATCAATGGAGCTTTCTCTTTCTTGTCATGAGACTAAGGCACGCGCGTTAACGACATGGCAAGCGAAATACGCTTAGCTTCCCTTGATGATCCTTCGTTCTTCGAGGATGCATCCTGGAACGACTCAATCTGGAACCTTGCACCACTACAAGACCCGTCTCCAAAGAAGCATGCAGATAGACCACATCCTCTCGAACCGAGCAAGGTCGTAAGTGACAACCAATTCGGTTCCAAGAGGTTCAGTTCAACCGGGAAATACCGCACCGAGATCAAGGGAAATGGAAGACATCGTGCAGGGAACGCTGGTGCGCCACTTGCAGATGTGCTGAATGAAGACAACGGTGATGAACTGGCGCCTTTTAGCTATGGTTCGCAAGAGAAGAAAGATCATAAACGCCAGAGGTTGGACAATGCGGAAGACATCACATCCATTAAGCTACCAAATATCGCTCAGGCCATATCAACCGCCAACATGGAGATGTTATCTGAGCCACTGGTAGATGCAATAGAGTTTGTTCACTTGCCTCAACTCCCCGTGAGAAGAGACCAGAAAGGCCCACGCATGCCAATGATACCGCCACTGCTGCAAGGCTTACACGAACCTCCTCCGGATGCTGGTCTATTCCCACCAATTACACCCAACGGTTTCGAGCGGTACCAGGGTCAAAATGGTGGGTCTGTACAGATGGTAGCGTTGCCTGCGACTCAAGCGACCGCACCATCTATTGCTCCATCAAATGAATGTCCTCGAAAGCCCTCGGTCACGACGGTAAAGAGGACTACGGCAGTAGCTAAAAGACAAAAGTGGACGGATGGAGAGACTAAAGACCTACTCCACGGAGTTGAGAGATTCGGAATTGGCAAATGGAAGAAGATTATGGCACAACCAGAATACAAGTTCAATAACCGTAGTCCTGTGGATTTGAAAGATCGGTATGTGGATTTCGAACTTCGTTCTTTATAAGTCTAACATTCGATAACTAGTTTCCGTACGATACGACCTGAGGATTACGGTCATGCCGAGACGCGGAAGAAGAAAAATACGGTCGAAGCGTCAGAGATCTTGGAAACTCCCGAAGTTTTGACAAAATCCGTAGTTGGGTCTAATCCCCTTGCTAACGAGAACGAACACCGACCCGCGGCATCCTCCAAGCCTGTTGAAGTTCACAGATTTACCTTGAGCAAAGACAGCATCAGGAATCGCTCTCATCATCACGATGAGGACGACCTAGCCCGCCTGGGTATTCGTGAGCCTTTTGTTCCATCGACTCGACGGGACCGTCGGCCTTTTAGTGAGGCGGAAGACGATGCACTTCTGCGTGGTGTGGAACTGCATCGCGGTGCCTGGAAAGCCATTCGTGCTGACCCTACTCTGAAATTCGAAGAAAAACGCACGTCATGCGATTTGAAGGATCGCTTCCGCAATCGTTGGCCCGTGAGATATGCAGAGCTGGGGTTGAAGTTGGGGAAGAAACCAAGTGTGAAGGATCCTGCTATGTTTAGCACTACACAGTCTCAGTCGGAGCCGGCAGCGTTACATATCGAACTTGACACACCAACTACCACACCACGAAAACCGCACAACTCTTCGTCCTTGACTTTTCGTCACAACGAATCATTACATGAACCGTTTCCGTATTCTCACACAGGTCTGGACTCCAATACCCAGTCTTTCTTTGACTATACAGATGGATACACGGAGAGAGACTCTGCGTTACCGATGACGCCAGTCTTCCTGGATCGAAGCATTGTAGATTGGGCTCAGAGTTTAAATTCTGCCAAACCACAGATCAAAGGCCCTACTGGCAATGGAAGTGGTGGTAATGGAGGCGCTTCGAATGGAGCGCGTGGACCTCCTGGGCTGCCTAGCTTTAGTTTCGACCATGCGCAGAAGTCTGTTGACCCCTCGGCAACTTGTAGACCTGCTGGCGCGAAGGGACCCACCTGATGACCTAGTACGATTTCGATAAGACAGCACTACTTATGACAATACTTCACATTGTACAAGGCCTAAGGGCTGAGGACGGTTATACCCCAAAATCACATGCGCTCTAACTTACTGACTAAGCATTATGTCCGTCCAACCTCGAGGACCCTGATGGCTGGTAAAAACTCTGTCTTCTCACCCTATGGATGAGACGACCATCATGGCCGAGAATACAGTGCGTGCCCGGTCTGTCACCGACGATTATATCGAGGAGCTGCAAGACGAAAATCTTCCTCCTGTAGATCGAGGTTGGCCAGCATGGAGTTGTGCCATCGGCGGCTGGCTGTGTGAGGCCTTATTGTGGGGTAATAATGTTCCCCGCTTGGTCGCGACAACCCCATGTATACTGAATCATAGCATTTTTCGTACCTCGCAGGACTCCCATTGAACTTCGGCGTATTCCAAAATTACTACTCCATTACACCACCCTTCTCCTCGTCCAAAAGCATCACCATCATCGGCGTGCTCGCAAGTAGCTTGCCCACACTCGGCGTTCCTTTCGTCACCCCTATCGCCCTGCGCTATCCATACTATCAGCGGCATCTTGTCGTTGGCGGGTGGATGACATGCGTGCTCGCACTGCTCCTTGCTAGCTTCGCTACCCAAGTTTGGCAGCTTATTCTTACGCAGGGCTTGATGTATGGTACCGGCTGGGCTGTGTGCTACACCCCGTTCTTCATCATGGCCAACGAATGGTTCATCGCCAAGCGCGGAGTTGTCTTTGGAATTGTCTTTGCCGCTAGTGGCGTCAGCGGCTTGGTCCTCCCCTTCATCCTCGAAACCTGCCTCGACAAGTACGGCTCCCGAATGACACTCCGCGGCGCCGCAGTCGCTGTGTTTTTCTTCGTCGGCCCTGGTCCGGTGTTCCTCATCAAGCCACGGATACCCCGCCGCAGGGGAGGTCCTTCCAGAGCGACGACGGCCAACTCCCTGGGCAACGTGCGCTTCCTCCGTGACCCGCGCTTCTATGTCTTCGCCGTCGCCATTTTCCTGCAAGGTATAGGCCTGTACCTGCCCAACATCTTCCTGCCGTCATTTGCGCGCCTGCTCGACTTGTCTCACGCCCAAGGCGCCGCCTTGCTGGCACTTCTCAGCGCCGCGCAGGTCGCCGGGCAAATCGCGCTAGGCTGGATGTCCGACGTCGTCGACGTGCACATCCCGGCCGCGCTGAGCGCGTTGGTGCCAGCTCTAGCCGCACTGCTGCTCTGGGGCCTGGCCAAGTCATTCGCACCCTTGGCGATCTTCGCGCTGCTCTTCAGCTTCTTCGGCGCGGCCAACAGCGTCTTTTGGTCGCGCATTTGCGCCATGTTGGCCGACGACCCGGCGTCGGCGATGATGCTGTACGGCCTCTTCAATCTCGAGAGGGGCGTCGGCGGCGCGCTGTCTGGCCCGTTGAGCACCTGGCTCATGGTCGACGAGGTGGATCGGAACTCGTACGGGCTGGAGAGATACGGGCGGCTCGTGGCATTTGTTGGCGTGACAATGGCGGCGAGCTCGCTGTGTGGCTTGGGCTGGTTTATAAGAGGGAATAAGTTGTATGCGAGGGAGGCGGAGGCGGTGGTGAGTGATGAGGCAGCGGCGTTGAGGTTGGGACACTCTACGGAGGACCTTCGTGGAGACGACGTCTTGGAGATGGAGCGGTTGTATGTCAGGCCGGAGCCCAAGGCGGAAGATTTGAGGTGAGCTGTTCATGGGTCTTGCATACGTTTTCGAAAAGAAGTCCTGGTGTGTTTCAATTGTGGCTAACGAGTTGTATAGGAGAAGATCGTAACCATTGGAAAAACGGTATCCCAAGACTTGCTCATCATCCTTGGTATCATACTATCTTCCGATCTTCAAGGCAATCCGTCACTGGTATTGAAGGCGCTCCCACCACAGGATACACTCCTCATCCTTTTGCGTCATATGATTAAATTCTCGAAATACATAGGTGAGAGGAAGCCGTGTGTAAACCGTCTATATACAAGATATTTCCCCCTTTTCCCCTTTTTGAATGGGACAAAAGTCACCATCAAATCCCCCCTCTCGTCCGAAAGAAGAAAATATCCTCCCAATAGACCGAAAAAAGCCGACCCCATCACCACCATCCTCACCGAGTCTTCTTGGTTCCATCTAACCCCTCCACTAGCTTCTCCCCGCCTGCACCCTCAACGGCACCCGCACTGCTGACGGACAAGGCCCTGCTGCTCCTCTTTCGCCTCGACTCATCCCATCCGTATACAGCGCCCGCCACGAAGACCACACCTGCTCCGAGGGCCATAAGCCCGCTCACAGGGTTTCCGAAGACCACGCAGCTGAGCAGGAAACTGACCAGCTTGCGCACATTGAGCACCACGGTGACCATGACCGCCGAAGTGCGTGCCGAGAGAAGGTTCACCCCACTGATACACGCGACTTGAGTGACGGCGTTGGCGAGGAGGTAGAGTAGATGTGGCGGGATATGAAACGCCCCTATTGCTTCAGGGGAAGACGCGGGAGCGCGGGAGAAGGGGGGAGACGAGGAGGAGGAGTTCATCAAACCGGTCCACTGCGTTCGGAGTTGTGGATAGAGAGAAATGGAGAATACAAGGCCCAGCGCATGCGAGTAGAAGAGAATCTCGCGCCAATGCTTGCCGTGCTGCGCGTATGTCTGCTCGGTGTAGTTGCCCATGAACGCGGAGAGGAGTTGCGCGGCGAAGAGGATCACTAGGCCGGCGGTATAGTCGGAGCTGCTGCTGCTACTTGGGGAGAGTGACATTTGTGCGCCCTTCATGATAGCCGTCAGTTGATATGATCGCAACTCAACGGTTGAGACGAAGATCTACCTTTGTCCTGGCGTCCGCCCACGCGCTAATGATCACACCTGCAGTGAGCGCAACAACGCTGGCAACCTGCACAGAGCTATAGCGTTTCCCCGCTACCAACCAGCCGACGGTCAGAGTGGTAACACTACCGAAACTGCGCAAGATGATGTGCATCGGCACGGATATTTGAAAGGCAAAGGCCCAGTTGTTGAGCATATTGACCATGAAAAAGAGGAGTGCCATGAAGGTGAGGCGTGAGAGGGGAATCTGAGGGCGCTTGAGTGGCACAAAACGACGCCATGACGAACCGGTCGGTTCGGAGGAGTCTGAGGGAGTAGTCGAGATTTGGGTAGGTAGGGCGAAAAGTGCGGTCAGGAGAAACTGAACGACGGTTATGAGGAGGCCTGTAGGTCTTTGTGAGGGGTAATTCTAGGATGGGTTCGGTCGCAGAAGACATACCGCTATTTGGCTGCTGTCTTCGATTGGGTATGTGTCAGTATGAAGCCGTGGCCAAGAGATGGATGGTTAAATCACTTTACTAGTGCTTCGAGGGTGAAGACCTGGGCGATTCAAGGTCAGCGGGCACGATAAGGCCTCTAGAGCAAAGTGCAGCTCACATTGGAACAGCAACCGCCGAAGATTAGCAGCCAGGAAACATCGAGGATCATTGTCAACGACCGACCGTGGTGGGTGTGTCGCGACGTGCGAGGTCAGGAAGAAGCTTGGTCTGATGATGGCCGGCCGCTGGAAGTTCGGAAAGTCGCGCGAGTCGTTCCAGGGGGGAAGTCGCGAATCGATTCGCATGTGACGCAATGACGATGCGCCGCTCGGTTGTTGTCTTCTGCAGAACGAACACGGCTGGTTCTGTAGCGCCTCGACAGAGCTCTATTGCCCCCGTCCAACATCAGAATTCACCAATGCA
>Ga0160428_1002616_pt1 | contig 10618 bp, 9 predicted proteins | sample SolpanmetagenomM_FD_108198 | JGI IMG/M metagenome (GOLD analysis project Ga0160428, IMG submission 108198) | Solar panel surface microbial communities from Lawrence Berkeley National Laboratory, California, USA - M | ecosystem: Engineered > Built environment > Solar panel > Unclassified ...
GCTACCAGTCAAATGGTTTGTACACTCAGATGAAGTAAGAGGTCCTACTTCCCAACGTAAATTGCCTTCAACATGATTCTTAACCCCCGTAGAGATACCTCTTGCGATAATCCTATTATTATAATAGTTGAGTTTTAGGAATCTATTTGAAACAAACAAAAAATTTAAATTTACTTACTTGGTTGTTTCAGACATGAAATTGGTACTGAGCACCATGTTGAATACAGGAACAGATATCAGAGCCAGATTTTGCATTGCCTCTTCGAGTGTTGGGGCTTGCATTTGATAGACGGGTTGAGAGTGAACCATGATGTTGTTTGTTGATGCTGAGATAAGCAAATGAAATGATGCAAACGTCAGAAGAAAATGGTCTTTTAAAGCTTTCTTTTTCGATGTAAAAATAAAGTTTTTGAAGTGAAAATTTTTCTTGTAAATGATATTTTTTTATTAAAAATTTTTACAATATATCAAATACGTTTATCGTATGAAACTTCTTTTTTGGAAAAGTTACAATAATCTCCAGTAATATATCTTTAATTGTACGATTCACACAATCCTCGAAATTCTTGCTATATATTTCTAAAATAGAATCCAAGTCCATGTCTTTTAGCTCAAGGAAAATTCGACTCATTTTCATGATTTTAAGAACATATTCCAATTTTTGCATCGCAAAAGAAATGTCGTATTCATCTTTGGTCGGTCGAGCCCATATCAGCATGAAGATGAAATATCGATACCAGAAGGAGTCTAAATCTCCAACGGGTATCCTGGCTGAATAGTGATTACAACACATAGAAAATATTTGAATTTGAGTTTTGTTCCAAGAAGAAACAGTGTCGCTGATGGGTCGGGGTATGTTTTCAGAGGTATCATCATATACTTTCCACAAATAAGGTGCTACAACGTGTAACATGCATGATATATTGATTATTGATGCATAATATTCTGCTTCTCGGCAGGAATGTAATAACTCCAAGAGCCATGCAGAATCGTCAATTCGATATCTCTCAGTTTCTTCGATGTATTCTAGATTGGCATTCAAGAATTTTAGTATTTCAATAGAGTGAATCTTATCGACGTGTAATGATAAAATGTTCATAAAGGGTATGATGCGTATAAAATGTCGATTTCGCCAGTGACAATTCCAATCTTCAATTTCATCGAAATCACATCTAGTTGTTGAAAGAAATTCTTCAACATTGATGATCTTTTCTTTTTCACCTTCATTATCATTATGTGATGGGTGTGTTTTCAAAAGACCTTTAACGCAGTTCCTAAGAATGCTACATTGCATGGTGTAGTTTTGGAAAAATCCAGCACATCTTGATACCAACAACGCCCATGTCACATTTTTTACACCATACGGTAGCGCAATTTCATTTCTTGTGTAAGCGTATTCGATACATTTAATTACACCCATCGGATCTTGGTCTGGTAGATAATATCTCCTTCGGTATTCTGGGATTTTTTTTGAAAAGGCTCGATTTCGAAAATATGGAAACACAGACTGAATCATGGTTAGATGACCTGATATACATAAATACGGATATTCTTGACAAGATTTGTTGATGTTGTATACGGGGAAATTATTTCCCCAATATTCTTTGTTTGGAATATTCGGAATAATGATATCAATATCGCACCATATGTCCCCAGGTGCAATCTCGAGACCATATATATTAGGATGTCTATCTCGGATATGATTATAAAACATCCACGGAAATGAAGGAATTTCTGCTTTCTTTACAAGCCCATAGATCATATCATCAGAAATTTCAGAAGTAGTGTGCATCTCTTTGTATTTGAATAATAAAATTATCTCACATGTTTCACGAGTTTTATGCGATTTATAAATATTTATTTTTTGCACGAAAAATAATTTATTCGTATATTTATTTTTCGTGCAAAAAATAAATATTTATAAATCGCATAAAAAGCGCAAAAACACGCATTTTTTATTCATTCTTTCAAAAAAAAGAAAATCCCTGCTTGAGATCGTCATGCAAGATCAATCAGTTTTTGATTCTATATGCCAATGGTTTGCTGATCGCGATGCCACATTCGACGTTGATGCAGAACAGAAAAAGATAGCAGAAGTATATCCTTCACTTAGGTACCCTTATTGTAGCTATGAATCTAACAATGCGAATCCTCTTGTATTGCATGAAACTCATACTAGTGCAAGACATATGCCAGGTTGTGATCGTATTATAGAAGTAAAAACATCTATAATTATAAAATACTATAAGCTTACGACGCGTGCGATTTTAGATGAACCTCTATTAGATCAAATACGTATTCGCGCACCCAATCAGTGGGAGTATTACAATAAAACAGGATACATAACACCTTATTACAATAATTTTGGGTACGGTGGATCTATTTATGACATTATTGATGGGAATGATAATACAGCAGTTTTTTCATCTTTCCTCGATTACACTGCGACCAAATATTGCGTCTTGGAGGAAGCCAAGATTGAAGAATATACCAAAGTAAAATAATTATTTGATCAGTAAATGTAATACTGGGGGTTTTTTATTTTTTTTTCATTGTATAAACAAAATTTTAATAAATTTGTGAAAAAAACTGCATGGATTCGGTTATTTATACTTTATTGTCCTACCCCAACGTGCTAGGTTCTAAAACTTTACAATACAATAACGCAAACTTTTTTTTGTTTGTGACTATTCTCTACTGGTTCAGTACTCTTGCGTTTTCTCGAGGGAGGAGAAGGAGGGATGATATATTTCGACATTCGAATTTTACGTTCTTTTTCTTCCCAATCTTCCAGAATTTTAAGATATCCATGTATAGTTTCTATATATAAATGGATTTCCTCAGGATTTGTTGTATGTTGAATACTATCAAGTAATTCTGTAGCAGATTTTTCAAACTGAATCAAATAATTCCCACATGAAAGAATTTTAGATGGTTCACGTTGCCAGTTCAATATTTGCGTTTGAAGGGCACACATCATCTTTTTAAACTTTTCAGTTTCATTTTTAAGATTCGTGTGAACGTTCCATAAAGTTCTTGCCTTCATATACGTTTTAGCTCTAATATTTAAACCCGCACTAGCATCAGGTGTTGCATAGTATGGAGATAGTACATAATATTGGGTATTCGCGTAATACTTTGTACGGAGTATGGGATCGGCTATAATATCTACCAAAAGCACCTGTTTGATAGAAGTTACAGAATTCGAAAATCCTACATTCTTGGAAAGTTTAGTTTTCTGAGAATTAAACGAATCCTCAGGACATCGGTAGGAATTCATGGTGTAGAAAAGGTATTTGATCGGGTTGAGCTCATAAAGGTGCATTGAAATACTTTTTGTGGAGATGTTGACTATACTACCCTCGAGATTAATAGGTAGAGCTATTAAATATGTGCGTTTATATGAACCAATTGGTTGTAAATATTTTCTCTTTAAAAGTATAAGAGCAAGTTGAGAATTGGTGCATTGAGTGTATTCTTCAGTCAAAATATCTTCAACTTTAGTCATGAATCTAGACCATCGACCGCCGTTCGTTTTTAAATACGAAATAGGAAGACTGGATTTACGTAAAACCCAATGATCATCAGCATTTTTTTGATATGCGTATGGAACACTACACTCATACCGATCGACTGTTGTCATACTGGGACATAATGCATAGTATTGCGTTTTTTTGTTTCCCACTCTATATTCAGTATTCTCAGATGTAGTAATTCTACCTGCGGTCCAAGATAGATTTTGTTCAACATGATGTTTCACAGCCTTGCAAATACTTCTCGCATTAATCCTATAATACGAAGAAGAAAAATTTGTGTTTATTAATAATAAAAAAAATTATAAACTAATAACCCCTCCCAAATGATGTAAACTTACTTGAAATTTTGATAATTAGAATCCATAACATCAAGAATTGTATTCATTATACATGTAGAAACTTGGGATAACGCTTCCATCCGAATTTCAAGTGGTGGAGGTTGCTCATGGTAAACAGATTGAAGATGAACCATATTGGTATTTATTTGAAAGGCGCTTGTTGAGGCCAAGGTACGAAAAGAAGATAATTGAAACTGAGCTCTCTTTCGTTTTTAAAGGATGTTTAATTTTTAAAAAATGAAATATTACATTGCCAATTCATCATATCTTCTATTACCATATACTCTTTTGGTAGATCTTTTAATAATACATAACAATTTTTCTTCAATTTCAAGAGAAACTCCAATTTGTAGATTTTTTTTGTAAATCGAAACGATGTTTGAAGCAAAATCTTCGAACGGTATGTAACTATCGAATTTTGTATCATCTATAAGTAAAATATCCATGTCAGAGCTCCCAACGATTTGTATCAAACGTTCCATTTTCTGTGCAGATACATATATATCATCATTATTTTTTGGGCGAGCCCATACGATCAATAAAATTAAACATTGGATCCATAAACGATCCTTTGAACAATCACTCACCTTTGCTGAACGAATGGCACAACATGCGACAAATGCGTGTATATGATGATGATTCCAAAATAAAATATGTTCAATAATTTCTTCTGGTAAATCTAATGTCTTGATTCCAGAGCTAGATATAATATGAACTATTTCGCGTATACACATTAAATTTAGCATATTAATATAATATTGACAATTTGGATTCGGAGTAGTAGCCAACAATTCCCAAACATCATAGCCGAATTTGTACGTATTACTAAATAAATTTGTTGCTTCATGCAGAAATATATTTTTTAAAATCTTAACGCATGCTTCATCAACTATGAAATGTGGTATATATCCCATGATAGTTACAAGGTGTACAATTATAAAATGATTTTCATTATTCCATTCTTCTTTTTTATAATAGGTGAGTGTATTCTTTTGTAAGATCTCTTTAATACTTGAACCCTTCAAAAAATATTCAACCCATAATTTTAATGTTCTTCTTTGCATATCTGATTTTTGTAAATAATCAGCAAGATTGCCTATTTGTAGCATTAGTAATATATCTCCATTGGGTGGACTAATCGACTTTAAGTGTCTCAAATAAACGCATTCTATGCATTTAATTATAATCATAGGGTCTTCTTCTATCAAGTGAAATCTTCTTCGGTATCCTTCGACCTTTTTTGATAATAAGTCACACGTAAAATAAGGAAAAGCCGATTTTAATATAGATGCATGACATGAAAAACATACATAATTGTACGATTCTCTCGTGTTCGGCATCCAAGATTCTAATAGATGATGACCATATGGATTTTTAATTATTAAATCTATATCACAATATGCATCGCCAGGCATCAAAACTGAGCCAAATAAATCGAAATCGTATATAGTCTCAAAAAATTCCCACGTATAATAAGGATCTTTATCTTCTTCAACTAAACCATCTATCATATCATCTGATATTTCAGAAACTCTTTGCATTTGTTTTTCTTTTAATAAATTGATGCAAGATAGTTAAAGACAAATTATATCAGAAAATCTCTAATTCTTAAAATTTTTTTATTTAAAAGCTATATACATTACAATTATCATACAATAGTTTTAAATATTTCAAAACATGAATATATTTCATCTTTCTTTGCGGAAGCTATAGAATTTGTCAAATTTTCCACAAAAACATCAAAGAAATTAATTTTTGTACATTTTAGATCTACATTTAACGACGATACGATCTTTTGTACATGTCTTAACTTTTCTAAAGATTCTTCTATTTGTTCATCAATCTGCGGACGTGCCCACATGATCATCGTTATCAAACACGGACACCAGAGTTTGTGAACATTATCAATGTAATTACGATTTATAGAAACTTGAATTTCATAACATAATGCAAATATTTCTATTTCGGTATTATTCCAAAATAAAACATCAGAAAGACATTCTGGAAGTTTGTGGTTTGATAGATCACTATCTTTCATTTTTCGTATATGAAAAGTTATACCATCTAACATACATGTTAAATAAATAATAGTAGCCCAATCTTTATATTCGCCTTTGAAACATTCGAGAAATCGTAATAAAATATATCTTGTAAAAGCTGTTTCGTGTGAAATTTGTAAGTATGGATATTTCTCCTTATTGAAGGAATTCATAATAGATATACATAGATCTCTAACTATATAATTTGAGATGATTTTCATGAATGGTGTAACTAGACTAATTTTATAATATGGTTTATATATTTTTGAGAATCCAAGAAAATTATAATATTTACGAAGTGCATTATTTCTTAAAAAGTATCTAACAGATCGCACACTTCCATCGTCATTCGTTAATAGAGCGCTTGCGCAATTTTTAAGCAATTGATGATGTAAATTATGATTTAAAAGAAAATCAGCACATACAGATGCACGTAGTACTACATGCATTGTTACATCATTAGCTGGTTTCATCAATAGTTCCATTTTTTTGGTATATGCTAATTGAATGAGGTGATATATTGCCGCAGGATCAAGTTCCAATAGATATATTCTTTTTCTGTATCCTTTGAATTTTCTAATAAATGTATTAGATCTAAAATATTCAAAAGTAGTCCTAAGTACCGATAAATGACACGGAAGACAAAAATATTGATATTCTTTACTTATTGATTGTTTTATAGAGTTCCAATAAGTATCGGTTTCTTCGTCAATATTAGATAAAATAATATCAACATCGCACCATTCATCACCAGGTGAGAGATTATTTCCACATAACTCTACGTTTTTAGGAATATTTAAACATCTCCACTTATAAGGATATGGTTCACCTTTCTTTACAAGACCAGCAATCATAATATCTGAAACTTCGGATGCACTGCACATTTTGTTTCTTTTTAGGTTTCTTGTACAACGCTTACTTATTTCAAAGTGAAATAATAATAACAACACTTTCCTTCTTTTATATAAAAAACCCCAATTGATTAAAATTTTGTATGCGAAATTTTTATGTAAAAAAGTTTAAAATTCAATGCAAAAATATAAAAAATTATTTATTATAAAAAAGACAACATTTTGTGTTTGTTTTAGTTTATCTTTATAAGCAATCAACAATATGACACGTACTGAGCAAAAGATCAAAGCAAGATGTGTAAAAAATCATCAATTACGTAAACTTATAGGAGATGAATATTTTTGTACTTACTTGAAGATGTGTCTAAACGCCCAAGATATCGATGCAACCTCAATATGTAACAATCTCGCATTAAAAGGACATTTGGAAGGTCTCAAATTTGCGACAGATCTTGATTGCCCGTGGAACGCTCAAACTCTGTCGAACGCGATCAAATCTAGAAACCACACCATGGTAAAGTATCTTATTGACCACGATTGTCCTATCGACGAAATGGCACTGAAAGAAGCATTCAACATCCAAGATGAAGAATTAGCTTTATTAGCTTTGTACAACAACATGTATTGGGATGCCGAAGATGAAGAAAAAGCTATTGCTATGAAGATGACACGTGTAATGAAAGAAATGAAAATAAAATCCACAAACTGAAACTGTATTAATTTTTGATTTTAAAAGTAAATTTATTCATTTGTATACACTGATCCAATGGCATAATATGCCCATAATTTAATATCTATCATCAACATTATTTAAATCCTGCGCTGGTAAAAATTAACAATCGTACGAGATTCTTGCCAATGTTCAATTTCGAGCGTGTATAAAAGTTTGAAAGAACGATATTCAAGTTCAGCAGTAGTGTCTTCGTTGTCATCAATCATTTTCTTTTCGAGTCCAACGTATACAATATAGTTAGAATTGCACTTGTGTAAGGATTTCATCATACGTTTCCTATGAGGCCAATATACAAGTAAAACTGAATTATTGTTAGGATCAATCTCTTCAAGAATGTTATGTTCAATATCTCCCTTTGTAAGAGGATAATATGTATTTTCAGGAGACTTATCCAAAAAGTTTTCTTTAATTTCCAATGCGATGACAAGATGATCCTCTTTGTCCCTAAATTCTTCGTAAATCAATCGTTCCCACAATCCAAATCCAGCTCCGATAGATATCAATTTTTGATGTGGAATTAATTCTACAATTTCGACAATCTTTGTAATAATATTTTTAGAAGGAAGAGCCCATTCATGCACGACCGGATACATGTATCCAAAACAAGCTGGCTTTAAAAGTTTTTCAATCGATTTCCATAACACTTTAGTGGGTACTGTTTTATGCGTATAAAGTTCTTCCGTATTTTCCATTTGTTATTGATATGAATGAACTCCTTGTTGATGTATTGAGTTATTAATAATAATACAAAAAATCGCTCTCTTTTTATACTTGGAATTCCAATGTAAAAACTGAAAAGAAAGAAACCATTTTACGAATTTTAATATAAATTTTTTATTATTATTATTTTAAATTGTACACATGTAAAACTTAATTACATCATTAACACCTTCCCATTGTTTTATCGGCATATCGTACATATGACCATAATGGTGATTCGAATTAAGTTCATTAAAGAATGCTTCTCCTTCATTCTGTCCCTCGGGATCTGTCTCTCCAATATATATGATATAGTTGGGCTTATATTTAAGTATCGCATCTAACATGGTATCTTTATAAGGCCAACATATGAATAAAACCGAATTATTGTCGGGATCAATCTTTATGAGATTGGCGTGATTAGCCTTTCCTTTCTTAAGAGGATAATATGTATTTTCTGGGGATTTGTCCAGAAGAGCTTCGTTAATTTCTAAAGCAATAACTTCATGTTCTTTTTTATTTTTGATCTCTTCGTAAACCAATCTTTCCCAGAGTCCTAGACCAGCTCCTATGGAAATGAATTTTTGATTCGGATGAGATTCCACAAGATCGGATATTTTCTTTATAATCTCCTTCGAAGGAACAGCCCATGAATAAAGATTTCTAAATGCGTGCATCTTAGAATAAGTGCTTTTACTAATATCTTCAATTTCTTCCCATATCTTTTCTACAGACACCGTCTTATTAGTGTATGGACCTCTCGTGGCTATAATATCATCCTCAATTTTGTATCGAGCTAAAGCGCTGTTGGATCGAGATACTCTTGTTTTCATGTTTTTCTGATGTGTTGTGCGTATGCAACCAAAAACTTATAATGAATGAAAGATCACCACTCCATTTTTATACTCGAAATATTGATACAAAAAAAATCCAAAAAATAATTTATTCATTTTTACACTCGAGTGGTTCAATCTTCCCATAAGATACATCTGTTGGTGTTTGACCGAAATGCGAAGGCATTTCTGGTTTTTCACCTGTTGGGTGAGATACAACTAAAAATATATGAGCTCGTAAGAATCCTTGTTTAGTATCACATCCTATACCGGCAAGTGTTACACATGGAATATTATATATTTCTCTTATATATTGATCCATGTCTTTTTTTGCTTGATCAAGTCCTTGAATTTTGTTTGTAGGGGTATTACGCCTGAATGTATAAGTGCAGTTTGTCCATATTCTTTTCAAATACTTTGTACACGTTTTACACATAATGTATATAAACCATAAGATCCTGAATAGTAATCCACGTCCAATTTTTTGTAGAATCCAATTTATAAATGGTTTAGAAATCATTTGTTAGTATTGGTGTCGATAGTAATAAAATCGTGTTTAAAATTATTTGTTATAATAGGATATATTTGGTAAAATAAAATTAAATTTTTATTTTCATTATAAAAACTCAATAAAAATATTATAAATTCTATAATTATTTTGTATATATATTCAGCAAAGAAGAACCGGTGCCCAAATATTCTCTACGGATTTAAATCATGCCCATTTACCATTTGAATCCTAAGCTCAAACGCCGCAAAGACAAACATGAGTTTCGTGATGTAAATCTTACCAAGGAATTATCAAACGAGGCGCGTATAGCTGCCAATTGGTCAAAATATGATCAAATATCAAATGAAACACATGTAGCTGCCGGTTGGTTAAAATATGATCTTGGTGATAATCGTTATAGGAATGATACCATTGGAACCAATGTGGAAGCCATGATTTTTGATGAAACGACATCGTGGCCTGAGGGTTGGAGGTTCAGGGTTGCAGAAGCAGTATTTTCTGGAGAGAATCAAGTTACTGTGAACTGTTATGATTCTATATGGACTGAAGATCAGGATGAATTTCCCGATGATTTCGATGAAGACGGTCCAGCCATGGAAGATTTACCGGTTAACCAAGAGATTGTAGACCGATTGAATGCATTAGGATTTTATGTACAATCGTATTGTCATGCGCAAGCTGATAATGTAATTCGGTTTTATCATCTTTGGTTTCATGTACCAAAAAATTGGTACAATGAACGTCTCCCTTTGGATCAGGATAAATTCGCTTATATGTGCGACCCCTACAATATGATGCCACATGAAGCATGGATCACATGTCACCCTGATGCGCCTGATACCGTTCGAATAATTTCATTAATGGCAAAAATATGGTCCAATGTGAAAGATGATCCTGAGTTTCGCTTCAATAAGCACGGATTGAAAAGTGATATCGACGCAGTATACGCTTCAACGGAAATTCCTCTTCATGTAAAACGTCAAATTAAAGAAGCGTGTGCCAATGGTGAAGAACAACTACGATTTCTAGTGAATCCGGCGAACGATAGTCATAGTGAAATGTGTTATAAATTAGCCAA
>Ga0160428_1002617_pt1 | contig 10618 bp, 7 predicted proteins | sample SolpanmetagenomM_FD_108198 | JGI IMG/M metagenome (GOLD analysis project Ga0160428, IMG submission 108198) | Solar panel surface microbial communities from Lawrence Berkeley National Laboratory, California, USA - M | ecosystem: Engineered > Built environment > Solar panel > Unclassified ...
CGGCGGCCTCGGCGCCGCAGCCGCCTGGACCGTCGCCGGTCCCCTGGCCTCCGCGCACGCGGCAGCCCCCACGACGCCCTCCACGGTGATCACCGCAGCGAAGTCCTACGAGGGGAACACGCTCTCCCAGATGAACGCCATCTGGACGTCGAAGTACGACACCTCGGGCGACTGGTGCGCAATCTTCGTCAGCTGGTGCCTGCGTGGCACGAGCACGGGTTTCAGCGCCAGTTCCCAGAGCTTCTACCAGCTGTGCGCACCGGTGTCCGCCGCCAACGTCCGGCAGGGCGACGTCGTCTGGTACGACAACGCCGGGCACATCGGTCTGGTCCGCTCGCACAGCGACGGGCACATCCGGACGGTCGAGGGGAACGCCGGGGCGGGCGCGACCCCGTTCACCAGCCACGTGAAGCTCTACGAGGACCCCTGGTCGTCGGCCGTGAAGTACGCCCGCCCGAAGTACTGAGCGGCGCGGTCGTCAGTTCCCGGAGACGGAGAAGTGCTGGTAGTCCTTCAGCGTCTGCCACGACCCGCCCCACAGGAAACCATCCGCGGCGAAGGCCGCGACGACCGGGCCACCCGCGACGACGACGCCCGGCCGCGCTGAGCGGTCGAGGTAGGCCCTGCCCGCAGCGGGCAGCACGGTCGTCCCCTTCACGTAGGGGTTCTCCACGGGGTTCACGTCGATCGCCGTGCCGAAGGAGTGCTCGGAGAACGACGTGCCCCCCGTGGTGGCCCGGCAGTTGAAGCCCGAGGTGTTGTCGGCGTCCATCGAGGCGTCGTCGGAGCCGCCGAAGGCCTCGACGGGCCGCATCGAGGTGACCGGGAAGCGCAGCGCGTAGAGGCGGCCGAACACGTCCGCGGTCGCCTGCGCCACCGACGCGGCGACGACGATCGTGCCGCGGTGGGCACGGGCGTCCCGGCCCAGGTACGTCACGCTCACCGCCCGCAGGTCCAGGGGCCCGACCGGGCACCCGGGGCGCCAGCTGGCCGGCAGGTCGGCCGCGCCCACGCGGCTCACCGACCAGGTGTAGCCGGGCAGCGGGTGCGGCGCGGGTGCCCGGACGTGCCGCGCGACGACCGGACCCACGGCGTCCGCGCCCACGACGGCTGGGCCCGCGGCGTCCGCGGCCGGCACCGCGGGAGTCGCGGTGACCAGGGCGGCGGCGAGCGCGGCGACGACGCCGGCCACGACGGTGACGGAGCGGAGGCGAGCCATCGGCCGACGGTAGCGCCGTTCAGGACGCGCCGGGGCCACCCGCGGTCGCAGCGCGCCCGGTCCGTGCTCACAGCCCCACCTCAGGTCGCCGGGTCACGCTCAGTCGTGACGGAGGGTCATCCAGGTGCTCCGTTCAGTGAGGCGTTCGGGGGGTCCCCGACGTGGGCGCGGGGCAGACCCGCACGGCACCGGGGAGGTCGGGTGGCACGGCGCGGACGGCTGCGGCGGACGGGGTGGCGGGCGCGACGGCGCTTGCGCCGGGTCGGCGCCTGGCAGGTGCTCGCCGGCACCCTGGTCGCGCTGGCCCTCGCCTGCGCGGTGGTCGTCCTGACCAGCCCCCGCCTCACGGGCCCCTCTCCCAGCGACGGGCTGCGGCAGGTCCTCGTCGAGGACGCGGAGCACGCGCCCACGGCGCAGCAGCGGGCGGAGGAGCCGTCGCTGCTCCCCCTGGACCGGCAGCTGACGGTCGACGCGGACAAGCTCCTGGACGCGGGGCTCGTGACCTCGGTGCGCATCACGAGGAACGGGCGGCCCGTCGTCGACGTCGGTGAGGCCCCGTCCGCGGGGGACGTCGGCCGGCCCCTGCGGCCGGTCTCGGCCCAGGCGGACGGCGCCCGGTACGCGGTCGCCCTCAGCGTCGCCGAGCCCGCTGACCTCGCCTCGCTGCGCCGTCGGCGCGACGTGCTGCAGGTCCTCGTCGTCACGCTGCTGGTGCTCGCGGCCGGCGGCCTGTGGGTCAGCCGGCGCCGGCACGCCGAGCAGGAGCGCATCAGCCTCGTCGACCCCCTCACCGGCGTCGGCAACCGGCGCCAGCTGCAGCGCCTCGCGACCCGGGCGCTGCGCGAGCCCGCGGACGGGCGCCGGCACGCGCTGCTGCTCGTGGACCTCGACCAGTTCAAGCAGCTCAACGACCGCTACGGGCACGCGCACGGGGACGCGGCGCTGCGCCGGCTGGCCGCCGCCCTCCAGGGCGCGGTCCGGCCGGGCGACCACGTGGTGCGCCTGGGCGGCGACGAGTTCGCGGTCCTGCTGCAGGACGTCCCCGACGACGGCCTCCTGCTCGGGGAGGTGCTGCAGCGCGTCCGCCGGCAGCTGCCGGACCTCGGCCTCAGCGGCGGCGGCGCGACCTGGCCGCGCGACGCCGTCGACCTGGCGGGCCTCAGCGAGGCGGCGGACCGGGCCATGTACGCCGACAAGCGGCGGCGCCGCCAGACCCTCGACCTGCGCCCCGCGGACGCGCCGGCCCGCTGACGGGGCCGGTCCGGTGCGGCAGCCTCAGGCCGTCGCGGACGCGCCGAGGCGGTCGGCCGCGGCGGCGGCGGTGGCGGTCCCGGCCACCCCGAGGACCAGGTCGGCGGTGCTCGCCCCGCCGTCCTCGACGGCGACCGTCGTCGCGACGGGGGCGTAGCCCACGGCGGTGAGCGTGTAGGGCCCTCCCGTGAGGTCCTCGAAGCGGAACCCGCCGTCCTCGTCGCTGGTCGCGGTGTCGACCACGGACCCCGAGGCGTCCACGAGCGTCAGCGCGGCCTCGCGCACCCCGCGGCCGTCGCTGGCGGCGCGGACCGCACCGACGAGGCGGCCCCCCGCGCTCAGCTCGACGTCCGTCGCGACCTGGGCGCCGTCGGGCACCTCGACGGTGCGGGCGAGCGGGCGGTGGTGCTGCGACAGGGCGCTGAGGACGTAGGACCCGCCCGTCAGCCCGGTGAAGCGGTAGGTGCCGTCGGGCGCCGTGCGGGTCGTGGCCACGACGCTGCCCCGCACGTCGAGCAGGGTGAGGACCACGTCGGCGACGCCGTCGCGCACGGTCGTCACCGCGTCGTCGGTGGTGACCTCGTGCCGGGCCGACCCGGACCGGGCGGTGACCCGCCCCGCGAGCGCCGCGGCCCCGGCCAGGTGCAGGTCCCGGCGCACGGGGGCGTCGGCGACGGCGACGCTCGCCGCGGCGGGCCGCACCCCGGCGGCCGCGACGATGAGGACGAAGGTGCCCCCGGCCCGCAGGGGCAGGGAGAACCGGCCCTCCGCGTCGCTGCCGCACCGGGCGACCTGGCGACCGGCGGCGTCGGTCAGGGTCAGCGCGGCGCCCGCGAGCGGGCGGCCGGCACCGTCCAGGACGGTGCCGTGCACGCCGGGGCCGGAGCCCGCGGCGGCGGGCTGCGCCTCGCGCGGCGCGGGCACGTGCGTCCCCCCGCCCGCCTCGACGCCCGCCTCGACGCCCGTCTCGGCGCTGAGCAGCGCGTCGAGCCCGCGGCCCTCGGCGTCGACGTCCGGCACGATCCGCTGCATCCAGCGCGGCATCCACCACGCCCCCTCGCCGAGCAGCGTCAGGGCCGCCGGGACGAGGACCATGCGCACGACGAGCGCGTCCACCAGGACACCCACCGTCAGGGCCATGCCGATGGTGCCGATGGTCGCCTCGCCGGAGAAGGCGAACCCGGCGAACACCCCGCACATGATGAAGGCCGCGGACACGACGACCGGGGCGGAGCGGCGGAACCCCGCGAGGACGGCGTGGGTCGGGCTGCGCCCCGTCGAGTGCGCCTCGTGGATCGCCGAGACGAGGAACATCTGGTAGTCCATCGCCAGGCCGAAGAGGATGCCGACGACGAGGACCGGCATGAAGCTCAGCAGCGGTGCGGGCTGCGCGACGCCGAACACGTCGGACAGCCAGCCCCACTGGTAGATCGCGACGGTCGCGCCCAGGCTCGCGCCGAGGGAGAACAGGAACCCCACCGTCGCCAGCAGCGGCACGGCGAGCGAGCGGAACAGCATCACCAGCAGCGCGAGCGCGAGCACGACGATGAGGGCGATGTAGACCGGCAGCGCGTCGTTCAGCGCCTGGCTGACGTCGATGTCCAGCGCGGTCTGCCCCGTGACGAGGACGTCCGCGCCGGGCGTGCCGGCGACGGCGCCCCGGATGTCGCGCACCAGGTCCGCCGTGGCGGGGTCGGTGGGCCCGGAGCCGGGGACCACCGTGATGAGCTGCGTGCTGCCGTCGGCGGAGGGCACGGCGGGCGTCACCAGGGCGACGTCGCGCAGCCCGCGCACCTCGCCGGTCACCGCGGCCGCCGCGGCCGTCACGGCCTCGGGGCTGGCGCCGGCGCGGCCGTCGACGAGCACGATCAGGGTGGACTGGCTGCCCTCGCCGAAGCCCTCGACGAGCAGGTCGTAGGCCTGGCGCGCGGAGCTCGCGGGGTCGGCGTTCTCGGCGGAGGGCAGGGCCGTGCGCATGCTCAGGACGGGTACGGCCGCGGTGCCGACGACGAGGACGGCGGCCAGCAGCGCGACGACGGGGTGCCGGGTGACGGCCCGCGACCAGCGGCCCAGGAACCCCGGGCCGGCGAGCGTCGCGGCGGAGACGTCGGCGGCCTGCTGTCCCGACTGCGCGACCGCCTCGGCCGCGCGCAGCCCGGCGAGGTCGCGGTGGCGCTCGCGCGCCGGCAGGACGCGGCGGCCGAGGACGGTCAGCAGGGCGGGCACCGCGGTGAGCGCGATGAGCACGGCCACCGCGACGGTCGCCGCTGCCGCCAGCCCCATCTGGGTGAGGAACGGGATGTCCACGACGGCGAGGCCGACGAGCGCGACCACGACCGTGGTGCCGGCGAAGACGACCGCGGTGCCGGCCGTGCCGGTGGCCTTCGCGACGGCCTGCGGCACCGGCGATCCGGCCCGCAGCTCGGTGCGCGTGCGGGCGAAGATGAACAGGGCGTAGTCGATCCCCACGGCGAGGCCCAGCATCGAGGCGAGCGCGGGCGTCGTGGTGGACAGGCTCACCACGCGCCCCAGGGCGGTGATGCCCAGCACCCCGACGCCGACGCCGATCGCGGCGGTCAGCAGGTTCGCGCCCGCCGCGGCCAGCGACCCGTAGGTCAGCATCAGGACGATGAACGCGACGACCACGCCGACGGCCTCGGCGCTGTGCGCGCCGCCGCCCTCGGGCAGGTCGGAGGTGACCTCGACGCGGACCGGGCCGGAGCCCTCCGCCCGGGCGTCGGAGCCGGTGGCCGCCTCGAACGCCGACGTCGTGCCCTCGGAGACGTCGCCCGGGGCCGCGGTGAAGACCACGGCCGCGGCGGCGATGGTCTGCGTCGCGTTCACGCGGGGGCTCTGCGCGGCCAGGGGGTCGCTCACCGAGGCGACGCCGTCGACGCCCCGCACCCGCGCGAGGACGCCCTCCAGCGCCGCCGCGTTCGCCCCCGTGAGGGTCTGCCCCGCCGGCGCCTGGAAGACGACCGTGGCGTTGGCCCGGGTGGCGCCGTCGGAGAACTCCCGGGCGACGACGTCGAGGCCCTGGCTGGCCTCGGTGCCGGGGATGGAGAAGGAGGTGTCCGGCGAGGCGCTGCGCGGCAGGCCGAAGGCGAGCGCGGCGACGGCGGCCAGCAGCAGGGCCCACACGCCCAGCACGAGCCGGTGGCGGCGGGCGCTGAACCGGCCCAGGCGGTAGAGCAGGGTGGCCATGGGGAGCTCCTTCGGCGGGGATCGCGCGTCCGTCGGCTCCGGTGGCGACGCCACGACGGTAACCGGCCGCCTAGCTGATCGGCAAGCGAACCGGCAGCCGATCGGCTAGGGAGGAACCTGCCGATCGGCTGGGAGGTCGCCTCACCGGCGGGTACTCTTCCGGGGCGGCGCGCACGGCGCCCCACCCTCGAGCACCGGCAGGAGCACCATGACCACCGCGGTCCACGACGAACCCGGCACGGCCGGGACGGGGCGCACGCGGCTGCAGGAGGCCGCGCTGCGGTTGTTCGCCGAGCACGGGGTCAGCGGGACGTCGCTGCAGATGATCGCCGACGACGTCGGGGTCACGAAGGCCGCGGTCTACCACCACTACAAGACCAAGGACGAGATCGTCCTCGGCGTCGTCACGCCCTTCCTCGAGCGGCTGCGGCCCCTGCTGGCGCAGGCGCAGACCCGCCGGGGCCGGCGCGCGCAGGTCGAGGCGGCTCTCGACGGGCTCGTCGACGTCGTGGTCGACGCCCGCCGCGTGTACCGGGTCGTGGCCAGCGACCCCTCCTACCACCACCTCGTCGAGCGGGACCCGGTGCTGCAGGAGGTCGGCGAGGGCATCGTCGCCCTGCTCAGCGGCCCCGACCCGGACGCGGAGACGTCCGTGGGCGTGAACCTCTTCCTCATGGGGCTGGTCGGCCCGCTGCAGGCCCCGGACTGCGCCGGCGTCGACGACGACACCCTGCGCCGCGTCCTGCTCGACCTCGGCCGGCGCCTGCTGCTGCCGCGCCGCGCCGCGCGAGCCTGACCTCGCGCGGCTCCGGACGGGGGAGGTTCAGCCCCCGACGTGGATGCTCGGGCGGCGCACCGCGTCGGGTTCCGCGGTGCGCAGGATCTCGCGCACGACGGGCGCGGTGTCCCCGCGCCCGAGGATCAGGTAGCGCATGAGGTTGCCGAGCGGGCTGCCCTCCGACCACTCGAAGTGGGCGTGCGGACGCACGCCCGTGGCGTCGCGCAGGGCCAGCAGGACCGCCGCGATCGCGTTGGGCGCGGCGGGCGCCTCGGCGCGCAGGACCCGGAAGTCCCCGACGATCACGCCCCGCACGCTGAGGACGTCGGAGAACGTGGACGGGTCGACGACGGCGACCTCGAGGAACTCCACGTCGGCCCCGCGCGGCACCGGGTCCTTGCCCCGGACCCGCGCCTCCTTGGCGGCGTACTCGGCGGCGTCGCCCACGTCGGGGCGGTTCGCGATGAGGTGCAGCTCGCCGTCGAACTCGATCGACTCCGCGATGATCCGCCGGGCCGTCTCGTCGAACTCGATGCGCTCGGCGCGCAGCTCGGTGGTGCGCGAGACCCGCGAGACCAGGGACACCACGACGATGCCCGCGATGAACAGCCCGGAGATCGCGATGCCGTCCGGCTTCTGCCGGATGTTCTCGGCGAGGGCGTAGAGCAGGACGGCCGTGAGCAGGCCGAACGCGGGCGTCGCCACCCGCTGGCGGCGCCGCGCCGCGGAGACGGTGACCGCGACGGCCCCGGACACCATCATCGCCAGCACGCCCGTGGCGTAGGCCCCGGCCTGGGCGTCGACGTCCGCCCGGAAGGCCACGGTGATGAGGACGCTGATCACCGTGTAGACCAGGACGACGGGGCGCACGGCGCGGCCCCACTCCGGGGCCATCCCGTAGCCGGGCAGGTAGCGCGGGACGATGTTCACCAGCCCGGCCATGGCGGAGGCACCCGCGAACCACAGGATCAGGATGCTGGAGATGTCGTAGGCCGTCCCGAAGCCGCTGCCCAGCCGCTCGTGCGCGAGGTAGGCCATCGCCCGGCCGCTGGCCTGCCCGCCGTCGGCGAACTCCGCGGGCGGGATGAGCACGGTCGTGACGAAGCTCGTCGCGACGAGGTAGACGCTCATGATGAGCGCGGCCGCGGTCAGCAGCCGCCGGGTGTTGCGCACCCGGGAGGCCAGCTGCTCCTCGGGCGTGCGCCCCGCGGCCGCGACCAGCGGCATCATCGAGACGCCCGTCTCGAACCCCGACAGCCCCAGCACCAGCAGGGGGAAGGCCAGGACGGCCGGGCCGAGGACGCCCCCGACACCGCCCCCGCCCGCCGTGAGCCGGGCGGTCCAGTCGGAGAACGCCGCGCCGTCGCGGACCACGTCCACGACCCCGACGACCACGACGGCGGCGTTCAGGACCAGGAACACCGCGACGAGCGGGATCGCCACCGTGACGGCCTCGCTGAACCCGAGCAGGAACACCCCGCCGAGCACCAGCAGCAGCGCCACCGTGATGAGCACCGCGTGCCCGTGCAGGGCCGCGGGGAGGTAGGGGTTCTCCAGCAGGTGCACGCTGGCGTCGGCGCTGGACAGCGTGATCGTGATGATCCAGGACGTCGCGACGAAACCCAGCAGGACGAGGACGAACACCTTGCCCCGCCAGAACGGCAGCAGGTCCTCCAGCATGGCCACCGACCCCTGCCCGTGCGGGCTCTCGGCCGCGACGCGCCGGTACATCGGCAGCATCCCCAGCAGGGTCAGCGCGACGATGAGCAGCGTCGCCACGGGCGACAGGGCGCCGGCCGCCAGCGCCGCGATCCCCGGCAGGTACGACAGGGTGGAGAAGTAGTCGACGCCCGTGAGGCACATGACCTTCCACCAGGCCTGCGGGTGGACGTGGTCGCTGTGCGCGGCGGGGCCCGCGGGCTGCACGCGGTTCGCCAGCAGCCACCCCCGCAGGCCGCGGGCGGGTGGACCGGGCGGGCTGGGACTGGGGACCTCCGCCGGCACGGCGTGGTCGCGGCTCAGGCTCACGGTGCTGTCCCCTGTTCCCGCCCGGGCCTCACCCGGTGCTGCTGCTCCTGCGCTGCGGCCGACGCTCCGGCCACGGAAACGTACTCAGTGGACCGCCGCCGCGCGCGCCGGCGGTGGGGACGGTCGGTTCAGGCGTCGCCGGGTTCCGGGACGCGCGCGAGGTAGGCGGCGACCTGCTCCTGGGTCAGCCCGCTGCCGGCCGGCGCGCCCTGCACCCTGATCGCGGTGCGCGCGCCGTCCGCCTCGCGGTACAGCTCCCAGTCGCCGTCCAGGCGGGGTTCCAGCGCGAGTCCCTTGCGCTGCGCCTCCTCGGTGAGCTTCCCGATCCGGGGCGCCAGGTGGTCGCGGAAGGGGTCCTCGCCGAGCTCGTCGTCCACGACCCCAGTCTGCCCAGCCGCCCGCGCGGCCGCGACCCGTCCCGCCCGGGCCCTGCCCCGCGCGGGTCGCGTCGGTAGGGTCGTCGCGACGGTCGACGGAGCGGGGAGAACAGTGACGATCAGGCTCATCCACGCAGGACTCGGCGGCTGGGGCGGGGACTGGGAGGCCCACGCGATCGGCCCGGTCCCGGAGGTCGACCGCGTCGCGGTCGTGGACCCGCACGAACCCACGCTGCGCCGGCTGCAGGAGCTGCAGGACCTGCCCGACGAGATGTGCTCCACCTCCTTCGAGGACACCCTCGCCCGCGTCGACGCCGACGCGGTGCTGCTGACGACGCCGGTGCGCACGCACGTGCCCATGGCGCTGCAGGCGCTGGAGGCCGGCAAGCACGTCCTCGTCGAGAAGCCCTTCGCGAGCAGCGTCGAGGAGGGGGCCGTCGCGGTGCGGCGCGCCGCGGAGCTCGGCCTGGTGCTCCAGGTCAGCCAGAACTACCGGTTCTACCCCGCGCCCCGCGCGGTGCAGGAGCTCGTGGCGTCGGGCGCGCTGGGCCGGCTGTCGGCCGTGAGCGTCGACTTCCGCAAGTGGGACCACGACGCGCCCGCGGGCAGCTACGGGCACTACCGGTTCCCGCACCCGCTGCTGCACGACATGGCCATCCACCACGTCGACCTGCTGCGCAAGGTCACCGGCCAGGAGGCCGTGCGCGTCTACGCGCGCGCGAGCGACCCCGCGTGGAGCCGCTACGACGAGGAGGCGGCCGCGGTCATGACGATCGAGCTCGCCGACGGCCTCGTGGTCAGCTACCGCGGCAGCTGGGTCAGCCGCGCGCCGCAGACGAACTGGGGCGGGGACTGGACCATCGACGGCTCCGAGGGGGCCGTCTCGTTCACCACGCGCGCCGGCGGCCCGGCCGGCCCCGACGGCGACGCCGTGACCCTGCACCGCCCGGGCGCGGAGCCGGAGGCCGTCGAGCTGCCCGCCATGGCGCTGTGGGGCCGCTCCGCGGGCCTGCAGGAGTTCGCCCGCGCGGTCGAGGGCGGCCCCGTCTCGGAGGCCAGCGCCCGCGGGAACCTCGGCAGCCTCGCGCTCATGGAGGCGGCCACCCGCTCCGCCGCCAGCGGACGGGTCGAGGACGTCGTCGTGCCCGCGGACCTGCGGGCCGTCACCCCCACCAGGAGCACCCGATGAGCGACACCCCCGTCCGCGTGACGGTCTGGAACGAGAACGTGCACGAGTCCACGCACAACCCGCCGAGCATGGCGACGGACTACCCCGACGGCCTGCACGGCGCGATCGCGCAGGCGGTGGCCGAGCTGGTGCCGGAGGCGAGCACCCGCACGGCGGTGCTCACCGACCCCGAGCACGGCCTCAGCGAGGAGGTCCTCGCGGAGACCGACGTGCTCATGTGGTGGGGGCACATCGCGCACGACGCCGTCGCCGACGAGGTCGTGGACCGCGTGCAGCGCCACGTCCTGGCCGGGATGGGCCTCGTCGTCCTGCACTCGGGGCACTTCTCCAAGATCCTCATCCGCCTCCTCGGGACGACGTGCTCGCTCGCGTGGCGCAACGAGGGCAAGCGCGAGGTCGTCTGGACCGTCGCCACGACGCACCCCATCGCGCAGGGGGTGCCGAACCCCTTCGTCATCGAGCAGCAGGAGATGTACGGCGAGCCGTTCGACGTCCCCGCGCCCGACGAGCTGATCTTCATCAGCGCGTTCCCGGACGGCGAGGTGTTCCGCTCCGGCATGACGTACCTGCGC
>Ga0160428_1002620_pt1 | contig 10613 bp, 6 predicted proteins | sample SolpanmetagenomM_FD_108198 | JGI IMG/M metagenome (GOLD analysis project Ga0160428, IMG submission 108198) | Solar panel surface microbial communities from Lawrence Berkeley National Laboratory, California, USA - M | ecosystem: Engineered > Built environment > Solar panel > Unclassified ...
CGCGCGAGCGGGTCGCTGCTCGCGGGAGGCCGCCCCGAGTGGTTCGCGACGCGGGTGCTGGTGCGGGAGCAGCCGGCCGGCTTCGGCCTCGGCGCCGTCCCGCGCTCCAGCGACGTGCTGACCGCCAAGGAAGGTCTCGCCACGGTCGGCGTCCGCGCCGACAACGGCTACGTCGACCACTACATGTTCGGCGGCCAGTTCCGCCTGCACTCGACCCTCGCGGACGCGTGGGCGGCCTTCGGGTGGCCGGGCGTCGCGCTCATGGTCCTCGTCGGCGTGCTGACCACGGCCGCGGTGCTGGCCTCGCTCGCGCAGCGCTCGGCCCCGCCCGTCACGATCCTCCTCGCGCTCCTGGCCGTGTGGGACCTGGGCTTCGGCCCGCTGTACTCCAACTTCGGGGAGGTGGTGCTGGCGCTGGCGCTGCTCCTGCGACGTCGCGCCCCCGCGGGCCGAGGGCCAGGAGCAGCCCCTCCGCCGTCCCCCGCAGCGCGGCGACGAGCGGGCGCCGCGTCCGCAGCAGGCGGCGCCAGCCGTCGCGGCGCAGCACCTCCGCCGCGTACACCGGCGAGCTGAGCGCCCAGCGCGCGACGCGGCGCCGCGGCAGGTGCCGGCGTGCGAACAGCAGCCGGTTGCGGCAGTGGAACCGGACGTAGACGGGGGACTTGCCGACCCCGCCCTGGGTGCCGCCCACGGCGTGCCGCGCCTGTAGGTCCTGGCGCACGAGCAGCTGCCCGCCGAGGGCCGCGCACCGCACGCTGAGGTCGACGTCCTCCCAGTACAGGAAGTAGTCCTCGTCGAAGCCGCCGAGCTCCCGCCACAGGTCTCCGTGCACGGCCAGGCAGGCCCCCGAGAGCCACGGGTGCAGCTCCGGGCCGGGCAGCACGCCCGTGCGCCGGGTGCGGCCCGTGCGCAGCGACACCTCGGCGCCCGTGAACCACGGGCGCCCGTCGTCGTGCAGGACGCGCGGGGACACGAGGGTCCGCGGCTGCCGCAGCACCTGCTGGTGCAGCTCCGCGGCGGTGCCCGCGTCGATCGAGGCGTCCGGGTTCAGCAGCAGCAGCGTCGTGCACCCGAGGGCCAGCGCCCGGGCCGCCCCCGCGTTGGCGCCCGCCCCGAAGCCGGTGTTGGTGGCCGGCGCGACGAGCTCGAGGCCGCGCCGGCGGCACAGCTCCTCGACCTCGCGGCGGTGCGCGGCCGTGGACCGGTTGTCGACCACCACGAGCACGGCCGGGACCGCGGAGAGGTCGTGGCGCAGGACGTGCTCCTCGAGCACGCGCGGCGAGCCGTAGTTCACGACGACGACGCCCAGCCGCGCCTGCTCCGTCACCGGGTGACCCGCCGGCCGGCCGCGGTGAGCACCGCCGTCGCCACCTCGGCGCGGTAGCGGGCGGGGGCGTGGCGGGCCGCGGCGCGGGGCGCGTCGGCGAGCGCCTCCGCGGACACGGCCGGCAGGTCCGCGACCAGCCGGCGGACCGCCTCCGCGAGCGCCGCGGCGTCTCCCGCAGGCACGAGCCGGGCGCTGGCGACGTCGCCCACGGCCTCGGGCAGGCCGCCGGTGTCGCTGGCGACGACCGGGCGGGCGGCCAGCACGCCCTCGACCGCCGTGTTGCCGAACGGCTCGGGCAGGACCGACGGCACGAGCAGGACGTCGGCGGCGGCCAGGTGCCCCCAGACGTCGGCCGCGAAGCCGTGCACCGTGGTGCGGCCCGCGAGCGCCGGGTCGTCCAGACGCTCGCGCAGCCGCGCGGCGAAGGCGGCGTGCTCGGTGAAGGCGTCGCCCACCAGGTCGAGGCGCACGTCCGCGCCCCCGGCCAGCAGGAGCCGCAGCGCCTCCACGGCGACCAGGACGCCCTTGCGCTCGGACAACCGGCCCACGTACAGCAGCCGCGCTCCTCCCGCGTCGCGTCGCCGGAGCGACGGGGGCGCCGGAGGCCCGGCCACCCCGTTGCGCACGACCGTGGACCGCCCACGCAGCCGCGGCCACGCGCGGGTGAGGACGCCGAGGGCGTAGTCGCTGGCCACCAGGACCGACGTCGCCGTCAGCAGCGCCGCCGTCAGCAGGCGCTGCACCACCAGCGGCGGCGACGTCTCGGCCTCGTGGACGTGGCACACGACCGGCCGGCCGGCCGCCCGCGCCAGCACGACCCACGACGGGGTGGTCAGGGTGCTGACGTACACGACGTCCGGCCGCACCCGCTGCAGGACGCCCGCGCCCGCGCCGACGCCGGCCACCACGGAGCCGGCGAGCGCCAGGCCGCCGCGCAGGGACAGGGCGGACTTGCGGAGCACCGGGACGGGCGCGAGGACGACCCCGGCGCCGCGTCGCCGCGCCTCGGCCACGAGGGGCCCGTCCCCGGGCACGGTCAGCACCACCTGCGCGCCGGCCTCGAGCAGGCCGGACACCGACTCCAGGACCATCCGGTCGGAGCCGTACAGGCTCGCGCCCGGGTGGGTCACCAGGACCCGCACCGCACGGTCGTGCCCAGCACGGTCGGGCCCGGCGCGGTCGGGCCCGGCGCGGTCGGGCCCAGCACGGACGGGCTCCCTCACCCGGCGACCCCGCGCCGGAGCAGGAGGTCGTCGAAGGAGGCCACGACGGGCGAGCCGGTCGCGCTGCCGGACAGGTACACGGTCAGGCCCGTCGACCCCGGCGCCTGCAGCGCGGCGGTGGTGTCCGGGGCGCTGAGCAGCCACGCCGCCGGCTCCGCGGTCCCGTCCGCCCACACCTTGGTGCGCACGGTGGTGGGGGCCGTGCCGGTCACCTGCAGGCGCACCTGGACGCGGCCGGGCGCGGCGACGGTCAGCCCCGCGACGGTGGTCGAGCCCAGGGCCGTCTCCGTCCCTGCGGCTCGCCGGCTGAGGGAGACGGTGACGCGGCCGTCCGCGAGCAGCTTGGTGGTGCTGCGGTAGTCGGTCGCGGCGTCGAGGCGGCGGCCGATCGCCGTGACGTAGACGCCACCGCCCGTGGCCGCGCGGTCCAGGCCGACGGAGAAGCGCAGGTCGCTGTCGTCGGAGGAGGCGCCGGGCAGGAGGGCTGACGTCGTGGCCCCGGCGGCGGCCTGCAGACGTCCAGTGCCCTGCGCGACCCCGACGTTGGCACTGCCGCCCGACGTCGACCAGGGCCCGCCGGTGTCGGCGCTGCCCCAGCCGCCGGTGACCGTGCGGGTGAAGGTGTCCTGCGCGAGGAGCCCGGGACCCGCGGGGGCGGTCACGGTCACCGGCTGCGTGAGCGTGCCCGTCGCGCCGAGGTCGTCGGTCACCGTGAGCGTCACCTGGTAGGTCCCGGCGGTCGCGTAGGTGTGCGCCGTCGTGCGCCCCGTCCCTGACGTCTGGTCCCCGAAGGCCCACGCGTACGACGCGACGCTGCCGTCGGGGTCCGTGGAGCCCGACGCGTCGAAGACCGCGGCGAGGTCCTGCGCGCTCGCCGTGAACGACGCCGCCGGGGGCCGGTTCGTGCGGGTGCCCGTGCCCCGCAGCCAGTGGTCCGCGACGGTGGCGGCGCTGAGGGCGCCCGGGTAGACGGCGACCTCGTCGACGGTCCCGGCGAAGGCGTTGCTCGTGGGCGCGGACGGCCACCCCTTGAGGGTGTCCCCGCCCACGCGCCAGTACCCCGTCGAGGGCTGGGCCGCCGTCGTGGCCGCGTCCTGGGCGGCGAGGGCGCCGTCGACGTAGAGGGCCGTGCCCGCACCGCCCACCGTGGCGACCACGTGGTGCCACTGCCCGTCGTCGTAGGCCCCGGCCGTGGTGGTCGTGCGCACGGCGCCCGTGTAGGTGCCGAAGACCAGCCGGCCGGCGTCGGTCATGTAGAGGTGGCGGTCGTAGTCCGTGCTGGCACCCGTGCGGGAGTTGCCGAAGCCGACGACCTTCCCGCCGCGGGTCGTGGTCGTCCTGATCCACGCCTCCACGGAGAAGGTCGAGGGGGCCGGGAGCGGGGTGGTGGTCGTCGCGGGCACGGTGCTGGTGCCCGCGAACGCCGATGCCGTGCCGGGGTCGCCCGCGATCGCCCGGTCGCTGCTCGGCGTGACGCTGGCGTCGGTGGTGAGGTCGTTCACGCCCGCCCAGTCCTGGGCGGAGGTGGCGGTCCCGGCGCCGCCCAGCGGCCAGTACGCCGTGGCCCCGTCGGCCAGGACCGTCCGGGCGTAGTCGCTGAAGGCGCTCGCGGCGGGCAGCGTGGTGCTCGCCGAGGTGCTGCTCGTGGCGTTGCCGTCGGGGTCGTAGGCCACGACGCGGTAGGTGTGGGTGGAGCCGGGCGCGAGGCCGGTGTCGGCGAACTGGGCCGGGGGGCGGCTCCACCACGTCGAGGCCGCCGGCACGCGGGCCACGGGCGTCGCGGTCTGGCCGTCGCGCACGACGCGGTACTCCAGGGTGCGGTCGTCCGGGTCCCACGTCGTGGGCCAGCGCACGCGCACGATGCCCGGGCCGGTCGCGGTCAGCTGGGGCGCGACGTCCCCCTGGGGGCGGGGGCCGGCCTTGCGCGGCGCGATCGCGCGGACGGCCATCCGCACGAGGCCCTGCTGGGCGACGCCGTCGACGCGGGGGAACTCCCCGCCGAGCGACACGTACTGGCCGTTGCCCGTGACCGACCACGCGGCCTGACTCTGCCCGGTGAAGGTGCCCGCGTCGAGCACGGGCCACCACGTGAGCAGCTGCGGGGCCGGCCTGCCGCCGAACGTGCCGCCGCTGTTGGTGCCGCGGGCGTCGGCCGTCGTCGCCATGGCGCGCTGGAACGTGCGGGGGGTCGACTCCGGCCACCCCCCGACGGCGGAGCAGTCGTGCGGGTGGCCGACGCTGTAGACGACCCCGCCGACCGGCTGCACCGAGTACACGTCTCCGCGGCAGCCGACGACCCACTTCAAGGCCCCCGTCGCGCCGTCAGCGGCGAAGCTGCCCTCGAGGTTGCCGCCGGAGCCGAAGACGTAGCCCGTGCCGTAGACCAGGGGGCCGTCGGTGGCGAGGGAGTAGATCGCCGCGTCGGTGCCCGCGTTGCGCACCACGTCGGTCGCGGCCCAGGGCAGGGACGCCCCGCTCGTCGGATCCAGCGCGCCCATCCCGTAGTGGGCGGCGCCGTTCAGGGTCGTGAAGCGACCGGCCGCGACGACCCGGCCGCCGGTGGGGACCACCAGGCCGAACACCTCGGCGTCCGCCGTGGGCGCCCACGGCAGCAGCGAGCCGTCGACCGCGGAGAACGCCGCGAGGCGGCTGCGCGCCGTACGGTTCGCGACCGCGAAGGCACCGCCCACGTAGACGGTGGACCCGACCGCCGTGACGGTCCGCGCCCGGTAGTCGAGGGCGGGGGCGAAGCCCGGGACGAGGGCCCCGGTCCGGGCGTCGAGCGCCGCGATGCGGGAGCGGTCCACCCCGTCGGCCTGCGTGAAGTTCCCGACGACGTAGATCCGCGACCCGTCGGGCGAGGCCGTGATCCCCAGCCCCTCGGCGTTGAGCGAGGCCGTGAAGGTGGTGATGAGCGTCCCGGTCGTCAGGTCGTAGGCGAGGATGTTCGCCCGCGGCGTCTCGGACGCGCCGGCCGGGACCCCCGCCGGGCGGGCCGACGTGAAGCGCCCCGTGACGTAGACCGTGTTCCCGACAGTCGTCTGGGCCCACACCACCCCGTCGATCTGGACGGTGGGCAGGACGTCGGCCGTGACGGGCTGCGGCGGGTCGGCCGCGACGGCTGCCACGGGAGCGACCGCGGCGACGCTGAGGACCGCGAGCGCGCCCGCCACGACGGCGGCGAGCCCCTGCCGCCACGCGCGGGGGGCCCGGGGTCGAGGGGTGCCCATCTGGTCCTCCAGTGCTGACGCCGGTGCCCGGTCCTGCTGTCGGCGGTGGTGGTGTCCTGCGCAGTGCTGGTGTCCTGCGCGGTCCTGGTGTCCAGCGCGGTCGTGCGACCCGGCCGGCCTCAGCCGCGCACCACGACGACGTCCGCCGAGCTGATGGACGTGATCTGCAGGGTCATCGAGCGGACGGAGCCCCGTGGGAGGGAGAAGGCGAAGCTCCCCTGGGCCGTGCCTTCAGGGGCCAGGATACCGGTGGGCGCCTTCGCGGGCGGCCCGTCGACCGAGGGCGCCGGCGTGCCGCCGGGCCCCGAGGCGGCGACGCGGATCCCGTCGAGGTCCACGGGGACCGTCGAGCCGTTGCGGAAGGTCACCGTCACGAGCACGCCGGGCCCGCTGACCTCACCGGGGACGGAGCCGGTCAGCGTCGTCTCGCTCTCCCCCGTCACGCGGACGGCGAGGCCCTCGCCGAACAGGGCCTCCTTCCCGGGCGGCACGGGCGGGCGCAGGCGGGCTCCGACGACGGGGGCGGTCCAGCCCCGGCCCGGCGGGACGCGAGGAGTGGCGGCTGCCGCAGCGAGCTCGGCCGCGAGCGGGGCACCGGTGGGGGCGGCGGTGGGCGCACCGGCGGGCAGGCCGGGGCCGGGCGCGGCCGTGCCCGACGCGGAGGGAGGAACGGTCGCAGCGCCGGGAGCCGTCGAGGCGGTCCACGAGGGAGGAACGGTCGACGCGGCGGGAGCGATCGCGGTCCCGGACGGCGCCGGCCGGCCGGGACGGGAGGCCGTCACAGTGCTGACCGAGCCTGCGGAGCAGGCGCTCAGGACGGTGACGGCGACGAGCACGGCGCCGGCGGCAGGCAGCCGGGGCCAGGAGCCGGGACGACCGACGGCTCTCCTCATGCACGCATGCAAGCACAACCGTGGGTGACCCGCTGGTCACTTGCCGAAACGGCAGGGCCGTGCGGGGAGCCCCGTGAACGCGGAGGCCCCGGAGCCGACGAGCGGCTCCGGGGTCCGCGGGGGCGGTGGCGCCCTCAGACGCCGGTGTGCGTGAGCGTCTCCCAGTTCATGAAGATCCCGCTGCCCGTGGTGCCGACCGAGCCGAGCAGCCGCTGGGTCTCGGGCATCGCCACGCCGAGGCGGCCGGCGTACTGGTTGTAGCCGATGGTCCAGGTGAGGCTGTACGCCGTGCCGCCGAGGGCGATGGGCTTGGGGCAGACCCAACCGCTGGCGGCGGGGTTGTTGATGAAGCGGGCGTTGTACTCCATGGCGGCGACCAGGCGCTGACGCTGCTCGCCGTAGAGGTCGAGGCCCTGGTTGCGGGCGGTCTCGGCGGCGTTCAGCGCGGCCGCCAAGCCCATCGAGAGGTGGCTCGCGTCGCGGCAGGTCTCCGCGCCCAGCCCGCTCGTGAAGGCCTTCGGCTGCGACCAGTACTCGCGGTAGTTGCTGTCCTTCATGATCGTGCCGGTGGGGAAGTAGGGCTTGGCGCCGTCGCCGGCCAGGTAGAAGCTGCCCTTGACGTGGTTGCGCCAGTCGCCCACCCCGTCGTCGAACACGGCCCGGTTGTTGGTGAAGACACCGATGTTCATCGTCGCCTCGGCCATCGACAGCTGCCAGTTCGCCGAGGTCCAGGTCCAGCCGTTGCGGACGCGGGGCAGGAAGGCCGTGTTCAGCATGCCCTCGAAGCGCGAGACGTCGGCGGCGCTCCAGCCGGCGCCGCTGTAGCGGACGAGCTCGGCGGCCTTGGTGAAGGTCTCACCGGCCCAGCCGGCCTGCAGCAGGCCGTTCTTGTAGACAGTGGTGTCGAACTTGTGGTCCTTCAGGACGGCCGACCAGGCGTTGAGGATCTGCTTCGCCTTCTCCGCGTTGGCCTTGTTGCCCGTCATGTACCAGAGCAGGGCCTGGGTGTAGGCGGCCTGCGCGTCGTCGGTCTCGGCGGTGCAGCCCTCGTCGACGACGTTGTACGAACCACAGCCGACGTAGGCGACGGGGTGCGGTGTCCAGCCGGTGTTCGCGAAGCGGGAGCTCTTGAGCTTGTCCAGGGCGGGCTTCCAGGGCGACTGGCCGGCGAGCGCCCCGGCGCGCGCCTTCTCCAGCGAGCCCGCGCTGTCGACGATGCCGGGGTGCGTGAACCCGTTGGTCACCACGCGCTGCAGGACGGGCAGCCCGGGCGCCGCCGGGGCCGGTGCGGGCGCGGGGCCCGGAGCCGGCACGCCCGTGGTCGGGGCGACGGTCGTGGTGGCGGTGGCCGCGAAGGCGTTCAGCGCCAGCGCGGTGGGGGTGCCGCTGGAGGAGAGGAAGCCGCTGAGCCCGACCGAGCCGGCGCCGCGGACGGCCTGGGCGCTGGTGTCCCTGCTCGAGACCTGCCACGCCGGGACCGGCTGGCCCCAGCCCCACACGCGGGCCTCGACCGTGACGGGCGAGGAGCCGGAGACGCGCGTCTCGACGTTGAGCCAGGCGCCCGAGGAGGCCTTGAGGCCGAGGGTGGTCTTGCCCAGCGTGGTGGCGACGCCGTCGACGCGGCGGTCGGTGCTCAGGGTGAGGGCGCCGCCGCTGCCGACGGTGACCGTGGAGGTGTAGCGGTCGCCGTCGCGCTGGCGGCGCAGCTCCGTCGTCTCGTACAGGCCGATCTTGGCCGCACCGACGACGGGCACCCGCAGGCCGTGGCGGACGGTGACGTCCGCAGCGGACACGGCGGGCAGTATGGCGGAGAAGCTGCCGCCGCGCGGGATCGTCGAGACGGCGACCTGGTTGCCTCCGGTGGTCAGGGAGCCGCCCGCCGGAGCCTGGACGGCCCAGGTGCCACCCACTTCAGCAGACCCCAGCGGACGCGTCGCCCCGGCAAAGGCGTCCCGGCCGACCACCGTGTCGGTGGTCGCCGCGTGCGCCGGGGAACCGACGACGACGAGGAGGGAGGAGGCCGCGGCAGCGGCGCTCAGGAAGGCGCCGAGACGCCGGGAGCGCGGTGTAACGGTCGGTGAAGTGGGCACGATGGTGGATCGGGGCGCCCGTCGCCGCGCTTGAGCTGACGGCCCCCGCATCCCTGACGACCACCTGCCTGGCCCACGCGGTCACCCTGCGTGGTCAGTCCCTCCGCAGCCGCTCCCGGTCCCGACCACCGGCCCCGTCGGACGGGTCGGCGCCGCCTCAGCCCCGCTGCCCGAGGGCTACCCGGCCCCCGTCCAGCCGGCCCCCGTCCACCCGGCTGTCCTCCAGCCGTCGGTGGCTTTCCGCGCCCACCGGTGCGACGAGCGCCGCCACCTCCGGGACGAGCTCCGGCCCGGCGACGGGGCGCGCCGGCCGCGCGCCCTGCGCAGCCAGGTCCAGCACCACGCCGCGCACCCGGCCTGCGAGGCGCAGGCAGAGGTCCTCGTAGCGGTCGGCGACCTCGTCCCAGTCGTAGCTCGCGGCCCGGACGCGGCTCGCGCGCCCGCGGGCGGCCGTGCCCACCTCGTCCGCCTCGGCGCTCTCGACCAGGCCACGCACGTCCGCCGGGGTGGACCAGTAGCGGCCGGCCTCCCGCAGCACCTCCCGGTTGAAGCTGACGTCGAAGGCGTCCACCGCGGCGCCCGCCCCCAGGGCACGCAGCAGCGAGGGGTTGGTGCCGCCCACGGAGTGCCCGTGCAGGTAGGTGACCGCCCCGGCGTAGAGCTGGTCGAGGAGTTCCTGGTCCCAGACCCCGCCGAGCAGGCGCACGCGCTCGTCGGCCAGGGCGTGCACGGACGCGGTGTACGCGTCGGCGTAGGGAGCGGAACCGACGACCACGAGGGGCTTGCGCGCCCGGGACGCGGTGTAGCCCGCGACGACGACGTCGACGTGGTTCTCGGGCTCGAACCGTGCCACCACGAGGTGGTACCCGCCGGGCACGAGGCCCAGCTCGGCCAGCCGAACGGGGTCGCCGTCGCCCGCGACGACCGGTGCGCCGTAGCGGATGAGCGTCGTGGGGGCGTGGTAGCGGTCGCGGTAGTAGTCGCTGATCCCCTGCGCGTCGGCGATGAGCGCGTCGGAGAACCGGACGGCCAGCGCCTCGGCGCGACGGTAGTACCGCTGCCCCGCCGGGCCCCACTTGCTGCGCTTCCACTCCAGGCCGTCGACGTGGGTCGCCACGGGGATGCCGCACGCCCGCACCAGGGGCAGGAGAGGGGCGTTGGCCGCGTTGAAGACGATGGCGGCGTCGGCGCGGTCGTCCCGTGCACCCAGCGCCGTCGCCAGGTGACGCAGCGAGAGGTGGCCGACCGCGAGGGTCGACCGGCTGAGGGTCTCGAGCGAACGGCGGTGCACGGCGGGCAGGTGCACCAGCTCCATGCCGCGGTACTTCGCCGGGGCCTCGGCCCCGGCGGGGGCAGCACCGTAGACGACGACGCGGTGACCGCGCTCGACGAGCCGGGCGCCGACCTCCTCCACGCAGGTCTCGAACCCGCCGTAGCGCGCCGGGACACCCCGCGTCCCGAGCAGGGCGATGCGCAGCGCGGGGACGCCCGCTGAACCGCTCTGTGTGGTCGTCACTCGACCGGACCCCCCGTCCATCATCTCCGTGTCACCACGGACAACTGACCGTAGATCAAGCGTGGTGGACGGCGGGTCATTTTGTGAACACGGAGCGTCGCTGACTGCTCCGTTCGGACCTACCGGTGCGACACCGGCCGAGCTAGCAGGCCATCCCGCGACGCGGAGCTGCCGTCACGCCTGGTCACCCTCCGCGACGGCACCTGGCGGAAACACGGCGGAAACACGATCGGTGCACGGCCTCCCTAGGGTCCGCGGTGACCCGTGCGGCCGGGTCGTCCCCGCTCCGGCCGTCCCGCGAGACGCCCAGGAGCACCCCCATGAGCGGCAGCAG
>Ga0160428_1002621_pt1 | contig 10610 bp, 11 predicted proteins | sample SolpanmetagenomM_FD_108198 | JGI IMG/M metagenome (GOLD analysis project Ga0160428, IMG submission 108198) | Solar panel surface microbial communities from Lawrence Berkeley National Laboratory, California, USA - M | ecosystem: Engineered > Built environment > Solar panel > Unclassified ...
GGCCAGTTGCTGCCTTGTATTGTGGGTCAGTCCGAACGTTTTGATAGATGCTAGTTGCCATAGGAATGGGGAACAGGTATAAGCCTTCAATGTTTTGGCTAACAAGCAATAACAACTCTATTGAGAACCTGCCAATATGATGGGCAAAAATCAGGAGAGTAATAGCTTTGCCAAGCTTGAATCAGCACGTTGGCATCGAGACAGTACGACTGTTGATTCATTCTTACTTGGAAAGGTAATCCTCAAACTTAGAGAAGTTGGTCACTTTTGTATTCAACAAATTGCTGGCCTGAGTGGGTGGGAGTGAACCACTTCGAAATGCATCTAAAACAATTTGAGTGAATAGACGCCCGTTTTTGTTCAGGCGCAATAAATATGGATTTGGGCCACCATCTTTGGTTTTCTGCCGCGCCTTTTCTGCGGCTTTTTTCTTAAGGAACTCTCTAAAATCAGTATCAGCAGCCTTCTTGAGTGTTTGATACTTATCCAAAGGAATTAAATTTAATTCGAGTGCGCGAACTAATAGGGCGAAGGAACTAATTCCTATTGTCTTAGCCGTTTTAAATACTGAGTTACCTGATTGGAAAGTGTTACTGGGTAATGCTCGCATTAATTCCGCAGGCATAAGCGCATTAGCTGCCACCTCATTGCAGAACAACTCAACCGGATGAAATTTGTCCTTGCCGCGCAATAATGAGTCAGTAGCATTTGAAGTGCCTGATTGCGCAATCCAGATATGCGCCAACTCATGTACTAAGGTGAAAAGCTGAGATGTGTCCCAATCTCCTGAATTAATAAATATAAACGGAGCATAAATATCAGCGATAGTGAAGCCTTGTAGCTCTTCACTGTTTATTTTCATTCGAGTATGAATGAAGCTGGTTCTAGAAATAAAAATTCCTTGCTGCTCAGCCTTCAGAATCCATTCTCTTATAGGATTATCTGTTGAATAAAAAGCAGGATTAATCCCGAGCGATGACAGAATAGATTCTGCAACTTGTTGTGGTGAAGAGGATAAAGTAAAGCTTCCAACAAAGGACAGTGGCTTTTCCCCACCTTCTTCATATACATCATGTAGCCAAGCCTGCTTCTGCTGCATTTCACGAATAATAAAAACGGAAGCTGTACCGAGAGGCGAAGCGTTTTTGGTTCGGAAGTCTTGAAGCGGTTGGAAATCTCTGGGAATTTCGGGAAGAAAAAACAACGCGAAAGGACGGCGATAGGTCTTTGCTAGAATTTCTGCTTGTCGAACTGTTGGTTGCTGAGCACCTTCTTCCCAATCGTTCAGCTTTTCGGGCGTAGTAGGAACCTTCGCTGCTGCTGTTTCCAGCGACATACGAGCGGATTCACGTGCCCACCTAAGAACCTTAGGAGTTATAAAAGCTTTGTCTGCCACCTTTTAGCCTAACTAGTAGGGTTTTGTCTAATTTATTTAGCACAAACATAGGGTGAAAAGTTCGTTCCTTACTTATAGGACTGGCCTTTTTACTTTGTGCTGTGGATTAGGTAAATCCCATAAAAAACGCCGCCCCGTTGCCAGGGCGGCGTTTTTAGTTAACTAGCAGACTCGGCTACCAAAGTAGCTTATGCAAACTCCGCCCGGACGTGAGCACCGCCCGACTTCACGCCGAGGTTGGCGAACTCGCTTTCCGTGTCGTGGCTCATGCTGGCAGCCTGCTGCAAGCCTTCGCGCACGCGCTGGCCGTAGTCGGCATCACACTGGGTGAACATTTCCACCATCTTGTCCTGAATCTCCTGGGTAGCACCCGACAGGGCGCCTACCAGGTTGCTGATGAGGTCATTGCGCTCGGCATCGGTGTGGCGGCGGTAGCGGTCGCCAGCTTGCTGGAAGTCGATGTCGCCGTGGCGATCGATTTTCTGGCGTACCAGGCGGGCATCGTACTGGGGCTCGTGCTCCTTGCCGGCGCGCGGGCTTTCCACGAGGCCGTTGTTGCGGCTGGGCTCGTAGTTCACGTGGGGGTTCTGGCCAGGGGCCGTGTCCACGTGGAAAGTCATCTGGCCATCGCGCTGGTTGGTAGCTACGTGCTTCTTGGGCGCGTTGATGGGCAGCTGCAAGTAGTTGGGGCCCACGCGGTAGCGCTGGGTATCCGAGTATGAGAAGGTGCGGCCTTGCAGCATCTTATCGTCCGAGAAGTCGAGGCCGTCAACCAGCACACCCGTACCGAATGCCACTTGCTCTACCTCAGCGAAGTAGTTCTCCGGGTTCTTGTTGAGCGTCATCATGCCCACGGGCAGCAGCGGAAACTGGTCTTCGGGCCAGATTTTGGTGTCGTCCAGCGGGTCGAAAGGCAGCTCATCGTGCTCGCCGTCGGGCATCATCTGCACGCACAGCTCCCACTTAGGGAAGTTGCCTTTCTTGATGTTGTCGAAGAGGTCAGCCGTGGCATGGTTGAACTCCTTAGCCTGAATTTGCTCAGCGTCGGGCTGGGTCAGGTTGCGCACGCCTTCCTGCGGAACCCAGTGGTACTTAATCAGTTGGGCTTCGCCTTCGTGGTTTACCCATTTGTAGGTGTTCACGCCCGAGCCTTCCATTTCGCGGTAGTTCGCCGGGATGCCCCAGGGCGAAAACAGGAAGGTGATCATGTGCAGCGCCTCGGGGTGGTGCGAAATGAAGTCGAAAATGCGGCCGCCGTCCTGGCGGTTGGTCACCGGGTCGGGCTTGAACGCGTGCACCAGGTCGGGGAACTTCATGGCATCCCGGATAAAGAACACCTTCAGGTTGTTGCCCACGATGTCCCAGTTGCCGTCCTCGGTGTAAAACTTCACGGCGAAGCCGCGCGGATCGCGCAGCGTTTCGGGCGAGTGCCCCCCGTGGATTACCGACGAGAAGCGCACGAACACCGGCGTTTCTTTGCCCTTGGTGTTGAACAGCTTGGCGCGGGTGTACTTGGTTACGTCCTCGTCGCCCACGGTGCCATAAGCCTCAAACGTGCCGTGGGCACCCGCGCCGCGGGCGTGCACCACGCGCTCCGGGATGCGCTCGCGGTCGAAGTGCGAGATCTTCTCCAGAAACTGGTAGTTCTCCAGCGTCGTCGGGCCGCGGCTGCCCACGGTGCGTACGTTCTGGTTGTCGTAGATGGGGTGGCCCTGGCGGGTAGTCAGGGTGTTGGCGGCTTCGCCGGCGGCCATCCGCGAGTCGTCGGCCGAGCCCGCGCCGTTGACGGCCGTGCCCGAACCGTTGCCATTCGAGGCGCCGTTTTGGTGGTTGTCCATGTTATAAAGGGTTAGGGGTTTGGTGAGAAATCTGGGCAAACTACCGGCAACTCCCGCGTAGGTTTGCGAAAGGCGGATAAAAATTTCGGCATTTTTTAGGCAGGGCCAGCCGCTCTGCTTTTGGGGCCAAGTCTGAAGCTGTCATCCTTCCAGATCAAAGGGATAAACTGGATTTTTGTTTAACGAATGTAAGGCAATTTTTTAAAAAGATGCCTTTAATGCCCATAAAACCCCTATTTTTTGTTTAATGATTAGCCGCATTACTACCGCCCTGGCTACCCTCGAAGCCGAGCGTGGGATCCGCATTTTGTACGCCTGCGAGTCGGGCAGCCGCGCCTGGGGCTTTCCCTCGCCCGACTCCGATTACGACGTGCGTTTTATCTATTGCCACCCGCCGGCGTGGTACCTCCGCCTCGACGAAGGCCCCGACACGCTCAATTTTCCGGTCGATGACGAGCTAGACCTGGGCGGCTGGGAGCTGCGCAAAGCCCTGCGCCTGCTGCGCGGCAGCAATGCGGCCCTATTTGAGTGGCTGCAATCGCCCATCGTGTACCACGAAACCGCGGACTTTCGCGCGCAGCTCACCCCATTGCTGCCGCTGGCCTTCAACCTCAAAGCCGGCCTGCACCACTACCTGGGCCAGCTGCGGCGCGGCATTGAAGAAGACCTAACGGGCGAGCAAGTGCACCTGAAACGGCTTTTTTACGCCCTGCGCTCGGCCTTGGCGGCGCGTTGGATACGCGAGCGCTACATGCTACCGCCGATGGAGTTTGCCCCCTTGTGCCAGTTGCTGCCGGCTAGCCAGCAAGAAGTAGTGCAGGAACTGTTGGCGCAGAAAATGGTGGCTAACGAAAAAACCACCGCAGCCCAGCCAGTAGCGCTGGTAGCCTTCTTAGGACAGGAATATGCTGCTGGGCAGGCGGTGCGGGAAAGCTTGCCGGTAGTACCCAGCGCAGTAAGTGAAATGCTCAATGGAATACTGCGGGCCTGGGTGGAGTAGCGCGAAGCTCCCGCTGCGCGCTACTGCCCGCCAAAGCGCCAGTCGAGCGATAGATTGAGCACACGGCCTTCTACCGGGGCCCACAGCTCGCGGAAAACCGGACTGGTGAAGCTGCCTGCAACCGGCAGTACCACGCGCTCGAGCCGCGTCTGGCGATAGTCGAAGAGGTTTTCACCGTTCAGCGCTATTGTCCATGGGCCGGTGCGGTAGCGCACGAGCGCTGCCACCACGGGATAGCTGGGCGTAGTGGTACCATCCGAGAGATATTGCTGACCCGTGTAGCTAGCCTCGATGCCTGCCCCAAAGTGCTCGCTAAATTCCTGCACCGCCACGGCCGCAAATTTGTGCCGGGCGGCCAGCTCCACGTTGGGATTCACCGGGTCGTAGGCGCGGCGGGCGTAGGGAAAGACCTAGCCCAGGTACAGCTCCGTCTCGTGGGTGTGCAGGTGCACGTAGGTTTCGAGGCCTTTGGTCGTGACGGGCGCATCGGCATTTTTCCAGGTTAGCGGGCCACTGCCGGGCTGGTAAGTCGCGGAGCTGGGGCCGCCCACAATGCCGCCATCGGGCAGGATGAGCGGGTGTTGCAGGCGAGTGTAGAAGAAGGATTGGTTGACGTTGAGCACTGTTTTTGGCCCGAGGTGCTGCGTATAGTTGAGGTCGCCGTTCACGCCCTGCGAGGCTTCGGCCGTGAGGCCGCGCAAGGGCTGCACCTGCGGGTAGTCGCGCTCATCGAGGGCGTTCACGTAGGGCACCGGCACGCGGTAGCTCAGGCCGCCATTGAGGCGAGCGGTGAGCTGGTCGTTAAGGTTAAACAGCGCCGACAGCCGCGGCAGCACAAAGCCCCCGTACTGGTTGTGGTGGTCGTAGCGCAGGCCGGCTTGCAGGTTGAAGCGCGGCGAGGGTATCCAGTTGTCTTGAGCAAAAATGCCGACCGTAGTAGCCGACCGTAGTATAGGTATAGGTGCTCAGCAGGGGCGTGGTGCTACCGCCGGCGTTGCGCAGTAGCTCGCCGTTGGCATTTAGGCCCGCCACAATAGTGTTGCCCTGGCCTAGCGCGTGGAGGTAGCTGGCTTCAGTGTAATAGGTTGTCTGATAAGCCTTAAATGCGACGGTATTGGTCAGTGCATCACGCCCAAAATTGGTAATTGCGCCCTTCAGCGTGAGGTGGCCGGTGCCCAGGCTGTCGTTGGTGTACACGGCATCGACGGTATGGCGCTGGCTGGTATTGGTAACGAAATACGTCGGGCTGCCCAGCTGCTCGGCTCCGGTGCGCACGGCCTGCTGCTGGCCGCCGCGCCGGCTCTCGAAGGTGCCCGTGTAGCCTAGTGCCAGCTGGCTGTGGGAATTGGGGTAGTAAAATAGCCGGGGGTGCACGTTGAGGCTACGCAGGTGGGGCACATCCACGAAGGTATCGCCGTCCACATCTACGTCTTGCTGCCGCGTGAAACCTACAAAGGCCGAGTACCCCAAGTATTTCCCCCGCTGAGCGGCAAAGCCGTTGAGGTTGGTTTCGTTGAGCGTTGTTTGGTTGAGCGTGGCGTGAATTGCGGCGTGCCGAGCGTGGGGGTTTTGCTCACTAAGTTTACCAGGCCTGCGATGGCCCCGCCGCCGTAAAGGGTCGAGTTAGAACCCTTCAGCAATTCAATCTGCCGCAAGTCGAGCGGCAGCACCGACAAGATGCCAAAGCTCGCCGCGAAGCCGCCGTATAGCGGCAGCCCATCGCGCAGAATCTGCGAATACTGCTCCTGCAAGCCTTGAATGCGCAGGTCAGCATTGCCGGTAGTGGGCGAAGTAGGCTGAATCTGGGTGCCCGCAATGTCGCCGAGTAAGCTGGCAATGTTACCGGGTTTGATGCCGTTTTCCTCCCGCATTTCCTCCTCGCCCAGTACCTCCACGCGCTCCGGCTGGTCTTCGATGCGCGAGTTGGTGCGTGTGGCCGTCACTAGCACTTCGTCAATTGTGGCGGCGTTAGGGGCCAGCAGTAGGGTAATGGGCGCGCCGCCCGGCTCGGGGGCCGCGCGGCTGCGCGGCTTGTAGCCCAGCGCCTCTACCCGCAGGCGAGTACCCACGGCGGGCGTGGGCGCGAGGTACACGGTGCCGCTGGCATCGGTAGTGCCGCCCACGCTAGTGCCCGACGAGCGGCTGGCGGCTGGTCGAGTCGCGCAGGATGAATGTGAGACCCTGGGTGCGCAGGACGCCGGGCAGCGACAGGGCAAAAAATAGTAATAGGCAGCGTAGCATGGGGCAGTAGTGCCAGCCAGCTGGTTTGCTGGTGTCGGCTGAGGTCTTTCCCGGGCCAAGCACAGACGATTTTTGAGGAAAATTACGGGGCGTCGTGGTATTACTGGTTGGACGTAGAGCGCTGGCCCCGGTGAAACAGCAGCTCGGGCCGCACTACGCCCAGCGAATACACCAGCAATGCCTTCACCGTCAGGCGGTCGTCATTGGGAGTCAGGGGCAGGCCTATTCCCAGGTTGAGGTCGAAGCCCAGGCCGCGCAGGTCGAGCGTGGGGAAAACCTGGTGGTGATGCGGCTGGCTGAAAGGACCGACTTCGCCAAAATTATTGTACAGCTCCACCCCTGGCTGCACGTGAAAGTAGCGCCGGTAGTATAGCCCCGCATCGAGCAGGGCCGTGGGCCAGAAGCGCGCTTCTTCCCCGATGATAGCCTTGCTCAGCGTGGGGTTGAGCACCACCCGGAAATCGTTGAAATCGTGCTCCAGCACCGTGCGAAACTCCACTTCCTGCGTGTTGTCGTAGCGCCGGCGCGGCACGATGTAGCCCAGGTAAAACGAGGTGTTGATGAAATGCTCGTAGCGCCGCGACAGCCGGTAGCGGTACACCGCCTGAAACTGCGATATCTGCAAACCCTGGCCATTGGGATTTTCAGCGTTTAAATACACCCCGAACGTCGACTGGTCGGTGAGGCCATACTCAAATTCGAGCGAGTGGGCCGAAAGGCCCTGCCGGGTGAGGCCTTCGCCAAAGTGCTCGTAGTCAAGCCCGCTCTTGGGCACCACCGTAGTCCAAAGCGTGGCTTCGAGCCAGCCCTTGAGCGGCTGCTCATACTGGTACACTCGGTAGAAAGAGCGCTGGGCCTGAGCCACCTGGCTACTGCCCAGGGCCAGTAGCAGCAGGACCAGGGCCCACTGGCGATACCGTAAAATCGTTTGCATAGCTCGTAGTTATTTAGCGCCGGTTACGACCCGCACCGAATCAAAATTGACATCGAACCCGCGCGCGAACACGCGGCCGGCCGTGCGCCCGTAGCGCCGAAAGCTGGGCGCGTCGGCGTGCAGGTGCAGGCGATAATAACCCGAGTGCGGCACGCGCCAGTTTTCACCGTAGTGAAACACCCAGGGGTGCCACTCGAAGGGTAGCTCTTGGGCACCCAGGGGCCGGCCCTGGCCGTCGGCTAGCGTAGCCAGCAGGTGCAGGCCCGGCACAAAGCGGCCGGTGCGCGCCTCCTGCACGGTAGCTTCGACATGGGCATTGAGCTGGGTGCTTTCTTCCGTATCGATGGCGTATTTGAATTTGCCGTCTTGCAACTCCCAGGCAGCCAGGGCATAGTCGATGGCGTAGCCCGCCAGGTAGTCGCCAGCCGGCTGGGCAGCGCCCGAGTTAGCGTCTTCGTACAGGGCCGCCAAGGTTTCATGGTAGGCGTCGCCCTGGGCTTGGGCTAGCTCCGCATCGGTAGCAGCGGCATCCGACAGGGGCGCTTGGCGAGTTAGCTGCTCGGCGGCCACCGGCACCTTATCAAACTCGGCAACTGCGGAATGGGTCAGCCGGTCGCCATTGTAGGGGTCGTGCCGCCGGGTGGGTAGCGCCGAAATATCCAGGCGCAAGTGGTAGGTGCCGGTGGGCAGCGCCACGTTTTCGCCGTAGGCGGCCAGCAGCGGGTACCAGCCGGCGGGCAGCGCCTGAACGGGTAGCGCCGCCCCACCAGCGGGCGTGAAAGTGGCCTGCACCGTGAGGCCGGGCAGGGGCCGGCCATCGGCCGCATCGCGCACAAATATGCGCAGGTGCGCCGTAGCCCCACCCGTGGGCTCGTGCCAACTCAGCGCCTCGCCGGCCAGGTCGTACCAGCCTTCGGGGGCGCTTAGGGTGTAGGCAACCAGGTACTCGCCGGCGGGCTGCTGATGGGCGGCCGGGGCAGCATGAGCGAGGTACCATTTCAGGGCCAGCTCCTCGGCATAGCCTTGCTTATGGGCAAGGTTGAGCTGGGCCTCGGAGGCTTCGGTGCTGCGCACCATTTGGGGCGGCGTGGCGGCCGTGGCGCGGCCTTGCCGCGTAGTGCGCACTTGGTGCGAGGGCGCAGCGCACGCACTCAGCAGCAACGCCAGGCCGCTAGCCCAAGTACTGAGCTGGCGGATAGGGCGCACGATGCTGATTGCAATAGTCCTGGTAAATCGGTAGAATTCCATCAAATAACTTCACTTTGCGGCCTTCGCCCGGGTTGCCTGCTACGGCTGGCCCGCGCCGATGGTTATGTGCCCGGCGCTGCGTACTCGGCAGTACGGGGCGGGTAGCGACGATGTCAGGCGCTATCCTGTGGGCCGGGCACGGGGCGGGCGGTGAGCCAGCCGCTGCGTAGTTTTGGCGGTTTAGCCGCGCGCTTGCTGTTTCACTGTTTCATGACCATTGCCGACCTACGCCAGCAAAACCTCCTCCTCTTCGAAGCCGTGAGTGGCAGCCGCGCCTACGGCACCAATCTGCCGCATTCCGACACCGACTTGAAAGGCGTGTTTGTACTGCCCGAAGCCCAGTTTTTTGGCCTCGACTATGTTCCGCAAATTGCTAATGAAACCAACGACGAGGTGTTTTATGAGCTGCGGCGCTTTGTGGAGCTACTCCTGAAGAATAATCCCACCGTGCTCGAATTGCTGGGCACGCCGGCCGACTGCATCGTATACCAGCACCCGCTGTTTGACTGTTTTCGGGCGCCCGATTTTCTTTCGCAGCTCTGCCGCCAAAGCTTCGCCGACTATGCCGTGGCGCAGATTCGCAAGGCTAAAGGGCTCAATAAGAAAATCAATCACCCCGAGCCGCCGGCCCGCAAGTCGGTACTCGATTTTTGCTACGTGACGGTGGACGCCGGGGCGCAGGCCGCCGCTGCCTGGCTAGCCCGCCAGGGCTTCGCTGCCGACCAGTGCGGCCTGGCCAACGTGCCGCACCTCACCGACTTATACGCCCTCTTCATCGATCAAACGCCCGAGCGCCGCCTCGGCTACCGCGGCCTGGTGCGCGACCCCGACACCTCGCAGGATGTGCTGCTCTCGGCCGTGCCGAAAGGGGAGGAGCCAGCGGCCTATTTATCGTTCAACCGCACGGGCTACAGCGTGTATTGCCGCGCCTACCGCGAGTACTGGGAGTGGGTAGCAAAGCGCAATAAGGAGCGCTACGAAAACACCGTCCAGCACGGCAAAAACTACGACGCCAAAAACATGCTGCACGTTTTCCGGCTGCTGCAAATGGCCGAGGAAATCGCCCTGACCGGCACCATCCAGGTGCGCCGCCCCAACCGGGAGTTTCTACTAAAAATTCGCCGCGGCGAGTTTGACTACGCCGAGCTGGTAGCCGAAGCCGAGCAGCTGGTGGCGCGGGTAGAAGCTGCGTTTGCGGCTTCTACCCTGCCCGCAATACCCGATAAAGCGGCCGCCGAAGAAACCTTGCGGCTGGTGCGGCGAGCGTTTTATGCCCAGTAGATGCGCGCTAGAAATAAAGTGTTAGTGGTACGCGCCTTTTTTATGCGCCTGATAGCCAATGCATAGTCAAGTGGCACACGTAGGCGCCCAGCGTGCGGTTACCTTGCTCAAACTGCTCCTGGTAGCCTATGCAGTGGCCTTACTCCCAGCCAGGGTTTCGAAGGTCGAGCCGCCCTGGGCGGCATAGAAGATAACCCGCCCGGCCAGGAGCTTGTAGAGGGCAGCCCAATGGAGCAGGGTGTCGTCGTTGGGCACGTTCAGGGTGAGCTGCACCAGGCTGTGGCGCACTTTGGCGACTGCCCGGCCCCGCCCATCGGTAGCTTACGTAAACTCATATTTGATAGTCAGTATTTTGCCAGCTTTGATTTGAAATTAGCTAATCCAACGCAGATGGCTACGGCATCATCCAATAGAGTTGTTATTGGCTAAAAATCAAGAATTTGCATAGAATTGCTTAAAGCAAGCTAACTCAGCACACAAGGAGAAGGCATCAGCTAGTTTTTCCTTCTTTCTCATCCAATTTTCTATCCGTAATACGAAGAAAGCCTTTATAGCGGTTTCGTGAACCATATAGACCATACAGCACAGATTACGTAAGACCCTTTATGCAACCTTATTCGCTTGATTTACGCACCCGGGTGGTAACTGCCCTCCGCCAGCCGGGGTCCCGCC
>Ga0160428_1002622_pt1 | contig 10604 bp, 6 predicted proteins | sample SolpanmetagenomM_FD_108198 | JGI IMG/M metagenome (GOLD analysis project Ga0160428, IMG submission 108198) | Solar panel surface microbial communities from Lawrence Berkeley National Laboratory, California, USA - M | ecosystem: Engineered > Built environment > Solar panel > Unclassified ...
CTACCTGCCAATCGACGGCTTCCCGACGCAGCAGAATCATTCGTTAGCGGGGCTCTGGCGGGGGCTATTTCTACTACAGCTACCTACCCGCTGGACCTGTTACGGACGCGATTCGCAGCACAAGGAAGTGAGAAGGTCTACGAGTCCCTACGCGTAAGCATTAGAAGCATAATGCAACAAGAAGGCTCTAGAGGGTTTTTTCGCGGTCTTGGTGCAGGCATTGCTCAAGTTGTACCATACATGGGCCTTTTCTTCACAGCATACGAAGGTCTCAAGATTCCTTTGTCGGACATGTCCCTCCCAATAGGTTCTGGAGATGCATGCGCAGGGATTCTTGCAAGCATATCCGCAAAGACAGTCGTATTTCCACTGGATACCATTAGAAAACGACTTCAAGTGCAAGGTCCAACAAGATCACTTTACGTGCACCGTAATATACCAGTTTACAAAGGAATCGTTTCAACTCTGAGCGTTGTTCTAAAGAAAGAGGGACTACGCGGCTTGTACAGAGGTCTACCCGTGAGCTTGCTAAAGGCCGCACCGGCCAGTGCAATCACGATGTGGACATACGAGCGAACCATGGCCCTACTGGAGAAGGTTGAAGGGTCGACAGGCAGCTGAAGCCGATGAAGAAGCTGCGAGAAGAGCAGGTTCGAGGTTCGTTTGACACCAGTGAACGAAGATGGGTTCAAATGGCAGTGTGAAATGACACCAAACTACCGTGCATACACACGTTCGTAAGTCAACCTGAAGCCTTCTGTTGCGACATCTGACTCTTCTTTTCATAGGCTTATTGCAACGTTCCGTGGTATCTGGTATCGCTCAAATACGCCAAAGTCGCGTATCAATTAGCATAACAGCTTTACAGGTATGCAATATCGGTAAAGAGATCCGTAACGGATACAACCTCACGGGAACATTATACGTGTTTCAAAGCGATATTGGGCAGAGGTGGGTTCCAAGAAGTGAACCTTCATGGATGACTGTAGCGAAGCATGCCAAGTCACAAGAAAGACATCCAGTATGAGAAGCAAAGAGTAGAAGACTAGCTACAACCGCTCAGTCTCGGCAGTGCAATGGCCGTTTCTTTACGAAGCATGAAGGCCTTGAAGGTACCAATTTCTAGACTCGTCGCGAACATAGAAGTCGAAAATTACGAATCACGTGAAATTGGTTAAAATATCACAACACGCCAATTCCTGGCGGGTTCAGCGTGCCCCAGAGATGCTGAAGAGCGCCAGATATATCAGAAGCCAAACCGGGGACCCAGGCTCCCAAAGCTTGAACGATGCGGCGGAGATGCTCCTAATCCAACCTCTTATGGCAGGTCAGAGGAGTGCCTGTGCCGGTGCCTGCGTCTCAATTTCTCACCCTTGAGATCTCCTCCCCTTTGAGCCCGGGGTTCAAGATGCTGGGGATATAGGGACGTGAGAACAAACACCGAAATCATTGAAGGTGGAAATAGTTGTGCTTTATGAACCGAATACCTTGCAGCTCGTAGGCACGAAGACTGAAGCTGTGTGTGTCGCTACTGAATGATGGACCCGCGTATGGAAGGCTGCGCACTACCGCTGCTCATCCTCTGCTTCTCTGCGAGCACCCCTCACACCGTGGTGCTGCTGAGTCATTCGCAGTATGCTGCAACTCCAAAGAAGTCGGGTGAGTGCCCCTCCGCGTCCATTTCAGCCTACGTCAGACTACATAGATTATAAACTCTGTAACACTTTGATGGTTAAAAAGACACACGCCATTGGTGGCGCGCTGCATATCTGTTGACGAAAGAAAAGCACAGCCAAGAGCATGCATGTGTGATGACAACTTCACGATGTGTAGAAACGAAGGACTGGTGTACTCCAGAAAGAACGAAAAATCCCCGTGTGAGCCTGCTCTCACACAAATGCATAAGTCCTATGCCACGAGCCAGCTCGAAGAAGACCTTAGATATCCGTCCAGAAATTTTTGGGCGCCAACATGACTGTCCAAGATCAAGAAAACATACCACCACTCTTACGGGTGAGGTGCCGTGTAGATTCTCGTGACGGTTGGATAGATCGTGGTCGTGAGCTTCAAGTGGATAGTACTCGTTTCTTCGGAGGCAGACGTCGTTGTTGACTGTTTCTTATTCTTTATCGCACTAGCAGCCAACAGAGTCAGTATGCCAAAAGGCATCATTGGAGGCCTGACGTATAACTTACGGCGTTTTTCGTGCCTCTACCGTGATAGTAGACGAGACCGTAGGCTCCGTGCTTGTGGTGACATCCTCCCTAGCGAACGTACTTGTGCTGGTCGCAACGCTCTCGGTCGAATACTCGAGCACCATCATTGTACTGAGGCTGAACACCGTCATTTGCTCCGTAACGTCCGCGTGGAACGTTTCGATGATGATCTGGCTCGGCCCCGAAATGGTCGTTGTCAGATCAACATGCGAAGTGGTCGACGTGAGCGACGTAACGGTGAATGTAGCCCAGGACTCGTACGTGTCCACGCATTGCTGCGAGGTTGTCGTCGTTGCTACTGGATACGAGCAGACTTTCTGCGTGACGTTCTGAGGTGTCAAGCCGGCTGTAAGGGCCTGCCACGGTGCGACCCAGTACGATGTGCGCGTCTCTATTGGCGCAGGTATTCCCGTGTGCGCGGACGTGTTCGCTCTGGAGTTGTAAGATTGGTAGTAGCCATAGGCTGTTGAAAAGGTGATTGCCTGGTTGCAGCTTGTGACCTTGTAGCTGGTCGCGATGCCGGTTAGGACCGTGGCGCACACAGTCGTGGAGGTGGTGTTGTAGTAAGTTGTGCATCCTTCATTCAAAGAAGAAGCGAAGCCGTTTGTGTGGTTGCCGTACCGGGATGTGCTGTTTCCGTACTTCGGCGCTAGATTCACTGCAATTGGAGACATGGCGCACATGGTCATGACCGGAATATAGGTAGTGACCACCTGGCTTTGACGGGTGATGGCGATGGGCGAGGCTGACGGCGATGGGGTGATGAATGTGTACGTTGCAATCTTTGTAGCGGAACCGGTCGTGAGTGTAGCGGTGCTGGCTGGTAGTTGGCGTCTTGCGGCATTGTGATCGAGTCCCGCGTGGTGTGGGCCAGCTTGAACTGATGCATATAGTGAGAGCACTCCCACCGCGGATACGGCTTTTCTGAGCAACATCGTTAGTAGATGAGGAAGACCTGTTCGAAGATGCGAAGCAGAAGAACGGTTTATGTGTGGAGTACCCAATGTATGCATTCTTGAATCAAAACAAGTATCTCGTGGGGATGAGGAATGCATCTTCTCCACGCAACATCACAACGGGGATACGATCAAGAAGGAAGTTAGGAGGCGACGGTGTATTGATTAATTATACCACACAGTTGCTGCCCTTGCAAACCCTTGACAGCGACTAAGACAAAGAACTTCCGAAGATATCACTAATCTCTTTCCCACTGGCTGGATTAGCATTCGAAGTACACAACAGAAAGGGAAGTCCTTCCCAAGCCTCTAGAGACGCAAACCACCATCCATCGCAACGGCCGTTTTGCCGACGTTACTCTTCCTCTGCTTTAAGCTGAACGACCTTTCGTCAAAGACTACACAAGTCAGCTAGACTATCAACAATAGACTGAAACATGCGAAGAATACTTGCCATTGTCTGGGGGGGCTCAAGCCACCATCCACCGCCACGGCCGCCATGCCGACTTTTTTGTCGAGCGACCCTGGCTGTATCTTTTTCTAAAGGGCCAACCTTCTCCCAATCGGCCGTTGATGAGCCCCGATGTGGTCTTCAATAGGCCATGGCGTTGCCGTCTCGCACCTCGGGTGCGTCTGGGGGATGGGAAAAGGTTGAAGGAGGAAAGACTTTAATGGGCGGGAGGAAGGTCTTATATAGGTGCTGGCAGAGTAAAATGGGGGAAAACATCGCAAGGTGGAGTCTGCTTTCGCTTTTGGATGAGCGTATTTCTTGCATCATTATGAGTTGTTCATGACGCTGTTGGGCGCGGTTTTTTCTCTATCGTCATTTTTTGAGGCGACAACGGTACTTCCTATGATGTTACTATTACGAATGAACTAGCTACGTATGCATGAGCTCAGCGTGCTGTAAGAAGAACATGAACCTTGCGATAGTGCTATGCATGACTGAAGTGTCGTTGGTCAAAGATGGGTTTGGGGATGCATGACGTCAGAGTTATTTCGCTAGCGTGATGTTCTTCGACGACTACCCAGCAATTACGGACACACCATTAGCTTCAGCGATAAACATACATATCGTCCAGTAGACCAACATGCCAGGACTTGTTTGGAGTATGCCGAGTCTCAGTGTGTGTCTACCATGCGCCCCAACTTCATGATCGAGCAGGTGTTTCCAGTATAACGCCCTGTTTTCGTGAGGCTGGTGGTGATTGGAGGTCTCATGGCGACATAGTCAAGGTAGGATCGATATGTCTCATCTAAGTGACCCATATAGAGTGCGAAATACAGTAAAGACCATCTCATAAACCTTGGGCATAGTAGCCCTTCAAACAATCTCGGACTTTAACCCGTGCTGGCAGCTCACTTTACACCTTATTGGAGACTTCCACATGGTGTACGTTGCTCTTAGCAACATCTTTGAGATCAACATCGATATGGCCTAGATGCTCCGAAGCAAGGCTGTCTCCAAAGACCTCCGCAATCTCCTCGAGAGACTTGCCTCCCGTCTCAGGCAGAAAGAAGAAATATATTAGTGCTGCCGCGAGATTGGTCGCAATGAACAGCGAGTAGTACCGCCAGCTCACTGCCGCCAAGGCCAGAGGAGTGATTTGCGAAAGCACAATGGCAACGACGGCCTTGCAGAAAACGGCAAAGGCAAGGCCCTTGGATCGGAGGAACATGGGGAAGAGTTCCGACGGGACCACCCAGATCATGGCGTTGAAGAACACAGCGTAACAAGCCGAGTAGATGAATATGAAACCGATGGCGGCGCGAGCGCCAGCCTGGTTGGATCCAACCTTTCCGTATTGGCTGCTTAATGCCATACAAACGGCGATCATCGCACTGAGAACCAATGAGCCTGTCCACAGAGTCCGACTTCGAGGCCACCTATCGGCGACGACCAACAGGTAGAAGATCTGTCCGATGATTCCCATCATGCCATAGACACCGCTAATGAGCAGAGATGTGTTTCCGGTGAATCCGACCGTGGCGTAGAAGCTGCTCTGGAAATTCTGGATGACAGATGAACCGCTGAGTTGGCCCATGGCAACGATGAAAGCCGCCGTGCATGTACGGCGCACATAGCGGCGCGAGAACATCTGCCCAAAAGCGTAGCTCCATGACAAGCTGCCTTGTGCGCGCTCGAGTGCGATTTGCTCGGTTATTTGAACTAGTTCTTGGCTCGCCAGCTCGTTGTGTTCATTGCCGTGTAATCGGAGCAATACAACCTGTGCTTCCTCATGACGATCCTGTTGAATGACTGAAGAGGGTCAGTCTTGCAGCGAGCAGACGATGTAGAGCAAAGACTTACGCCAGCGTGGAGAGAACGGAACGAAGAAGATGGCTACCAATAGGAATGCGGGAACTGGGATCTGCATTGCCAGAGGTATGCGCCACTGGGAGTTTCCTTTTGCAAAAGCACAAGCGTATCCGACCCAGTTCGCCAGGCCAAAGCCGATTGCGATCATCATCCCTTGCAGACCAACAAGGAAACCTCGGTCGGCAGGAGGTGCGGCCTCTGCGATGTAGATGGGAACGACTGAGAGGACCTGGCCACAGGCTATACCTCCGACAAGTCTGCCTGCTATAAGCATACCCGGGTTGACGGCGGCGCATTGGAGGATACCCGCAATGACAGCTATTTTCTCGCGTTAACGACGCATATCTAACTGGCGGCTCCATCAGGACATACCTAGGATTGCGGAAATCAAGATGGTGTATTTACGACTGAACTTGTCCGACAGATAGCCAACCGACGCCCCGCCCAACGCCTGTCCAGCGTTGTAGACGGAGACAATCGCACCAGACAGGGCAACATTCATCTTCTTTGGGCCGAACATGTAAAGCTTGAAGGTGTCTTTACCAAGCGTGGTAGCGACAATGCCTGATCTGGTCAGTCTTGACGACAAAGGATGGGAGGCATAGACAAGCACACACCCGAGTCGAAGCCATAGGTGAGACCACCCATGGCAGCAACGACTGCTACGACGATGATAATGGTACGCATGGTTCCGGGCCGTACGTGAGATGGAAAGTGCCTGTACTACGAATGCCTGCGGGGGTGAAGCCCACACTTATAAGACATCTTCTCGAAACCCCGGCAGAGTCTACAGCGAACGAAGTCGTGAGGGGGAAGGCTGGAATGCTGGATGCACCACACAGGCTACACGGCATATCCTCATAGTGTCACGAGTGTTTCATCGCCACGCGCAAGAACTCACTCAACGAGTCGCGCGAGACTGTAGCAACCCTCCCCGTCGGCTTCTCCGCACGATGGCACGTTGGCAGTGGGCGCTGTGCGGAGTAAAGTCGAGTGAAGACGGCATCGGCAGAATCTACAGCGAGTTGTTTCGTGAGGGGTAGTGGAAGGGGGTTGTAAAGACCTTCCCGGCATCTCCGCATGCTCACTTGTAGTAGTGGTGGTGCCGTGGTGAACAGAACCCCAGCAAGCAAGGCTACGAGTAATGCTCGGACGCCAAGAGTCTGGAGCACGAGTTATCTCGTAGATTAGTCAAACGCTATCTAAGCTTCTTCCCCGCGCTCCGCGGCCCCGCTACGTGCAGTCGATGGTTGACATGTTCCGCTGCTGTGTTATCCAGGCCTGCTGTTGGTTTCCGGCTTCTACGCCGTCATGCTTGCTGCTACCATTTCGTCATGTTCCATCAAGTCCCTAACGTGATGTCGGATTCTCTCCTGTTGAGGGTTTAGCTACGGCGATGTTGACATTCAGGCAGCAAGGTGCCTAGGTGACTCATACCACATGGGAAACGGAAGGAACAATTCGCCAAGAAAAGCCGCTATAAAGAGCTTCGTCTCATTATACGAGAAACATCATTCCACACCATCACAATGGCTCCATCGACTTCTCCACGTCCCACCATCACCGTGACCGGCTCATCCTCACTCTCGCACCCCGCCGAGCGCGCCATCGCAACGCTCGTCGTCTCCGACAAATCCACCTCGCAGGAGGCCGTTGCGCAGAATGTTCGCAAAGTGTCCGCCTCTCTCCGAGCTCTCCTGACCTCTCTCGCGCCCAAAAACACAACCTCGTCCAGCGCTCCCAGTGCAGACGCACCCATTACACACTGGTCGAACAGTTCCCTCAGCACTTCGTGGACCCTCGAGCGACTAAACAACGAAAGCACTGAAACGGAGCGCAAATACACAGCGCGCATGACCTACGAGGTTTGGTTCCACGACTTTGAGCGGCTGGGCGAGGTTTCGGCGATATTGAGCACGATGGAGCATCTGATGATTCAGCGGATTAGCTGGTGCTTGACCGACGCCACATCGGAGCGGCTGGCGGACGAGGGCAGAGGCAATGCGGTGCGAGATGCGGTACGCCGAGCGAGTGGCTATGCAAAGGCCTTACGCGGAGCCGACGTTGTCGATGGAGAGGAGGCGGAGGGGAGCACTTGGGGGGTTCGTGTGGTCGAGGTGATAGACCAGGCAAGGGGCGCCGATCAAGTTCGCAAATTCAAGGCGATGGTTGGCACCGGCGGGCGCGAGGTGTTGGAGTTTACGCCTGAGGATGTCTCTATATCCATTCATGCAGCGGTCAAGTTTGAGATTGTTTGAGAGACCCTTTGTCTTTGGTGCAAGGGCAATCAGATCATACAGTAAGAGCATGGTGAATGCAGCGCCAAGCAGCGGTGGTTGACGATTCGACGTCGGTACGAGTAATGCACACGCCAAGCACGCACCGTGCACGAGTAGCGCTGATGCCCTGTGTGGAGTCAATGCCTCGAGTCCTCGAGTCCTCCGCACGTCCTACATCTCCATCCTTGGAGATACCGAAGACTTTGAAGGTACACCTTCCACTTGAGGAACTGCCGCCTCGCATGAGTCCGTACAGATAACTAAGAACAAGCGGCTGATGTCTGGGCGTGCACGCCTGGTCTTCCAGAGTCTTGGACACCAAGAATCGACCAACTCGCTCTTTCTGCCCCTCAATATGGCCCCTCATCTTCGGCTCCATCCTCGCTCAATGCTCCTCCGCTCCCCGAGGTTGGAGGTATCAGGTAGCTCAGTAGCCTCATCACCATTATCTCATCGTCGAGCTGGAAAAGCATCAGCATCTCCTTTGCTTCCGTCAGTAAACGCCCTTCAAAACGGTAAAGACTCCAACATTGCAACATCCCCACGGTCATGTCATCTCCTACACTGACCGCACCGCAATTCGAGCATCACCACAATGGTCTCGGCATCAGTACTGCCACTCCACGCATATCCTGGCGTTTTGTGTCTTCCGAGACCACGGCAAAAGGCTGGTGTCAAACCGGATATGATATTGAAGTGACGCCTTCTAGTACAGGAGTCACCGCTGTGTATCACATCGACAGCGATCTTTCAGTCTTGGTCCCATGGCCTGCCTCCGCTTTGGAGTCGTGCGCATCAGCCAAGGTCAGAGTTCGCTCTTTCGGTGGTGCTGCTAGTGAAGGGGAGAGTCAACCGACAGAGTGGTCGTCTGCCGCCACGGTAGAGACCGCCTTCTTGGATCCTAGCAGGTGGAAGGCCTCGTTCATCACTGCTAAGAATCGTATCGGGCCAGCTGAGCCTTTACAGCCGTTATGGCTTTGCAAAGACTTCACTTTGGACCTCGATCGGACTGCTTCTGTCCCTAGAGCTCGACTCTACATCACAGCTCTAGGTGCCTTTGAAGCATACATTAACGGGCAGCGTGTCGGCGACGAATGTATGGCACCAGGGTGGACGAGTTATAATCATCGTCTGACGTACCGTATTCTTGACGTCACTTCAATTTTGGAGAGGAACGGAAACAACACGATGCGGGTTCTTCTCGGCGAGGGCTGGTACGCAGCACGTTTGGGGTTCAAGCAGGGCAAGAGATTCCATTATGGTGGAAATGAGGTTGCATTGCTGGCTCAATTAGAGGTGCAAACCGGAGACAACGAGGAGCCATGGAGGCTTGTGTCTGACGATTCGTGGAAATGCTCCTCGGGACCGATTCAACAGAGTGAGCTGTATGATGGTGAAATCTACGATCAAGATAAAGAAGTCGACATCCACGGCAGTGATGTAATCGCGGGTTTCTTCACAGCGACGAAGATACTGCCATGGCCCAAGACTACCTTGGCCAGCCCCGACGCTCCTCCAGTGCGTCCTATCGAACAAATACGACCAAAGGAGATCTTCAAGAGCAAAAGTGGGAAGACGATCATCGACTTTGGTCAGAATCTTGTCGGGAAGCTGTTGGTCCCCTCCCTGTCCGCACCTGAAGGTACTCAGATTGTGTTTAAGCACGCCGAAGTCATGGAACATGGCGAGTTGGGGACAAGGCCTTTGCGGTACGCAAAAGCGACCGATAGTATCCTTGCTTCTGGGAAAGAATTGATAAACTGGACACCTACGTTCACCTTCCACGGCTTTCGTTACGTTCAGGTAGAAGGTTGGACGCCCACCATGGATAATATCGTTGCAAAAGTGCTGCACAGCGATATGAGACGTCGTGGTCATTTTGATTGCTCCAACGCTTCTGTCAACCAACTCCATTCCAACGTCCTCTGGTCAATGAAGGGCAACTTCCTCTCCATACCTACCGACTGCCCGCAAAGAGACGAGAGGCTTGGTTGGACAGGCGACATCCAGGTCTTCGCACCTTCGGCCAATTTCCTCTACGACACGACGAGCTTTCTCAGCAGCTGGCTGGAAGACTTATCGGCCGAGCAGATGGAAGAAGGGAAGGGCTCCATACCTCCCCTTGTTTGCCCCAATGTACTACCCCCAAACTGGCCACACATACCTCAAGCAGTATGGGACGACGTCGTCGTTCTGACTCCGTTCGAGGTATACCGTTCCACTCGTGATGTAGCCGTGCTCGAGCGGCAATTCCCAGGAATGCAGGCATGGCTGGACAAGGGTGTGGACCGGGACGTTGAAGGTCTCTGGAACCCCGATCGTTGGCAGCTTGCCGACTGGCTCGATCCATCCGCACCTCCAGACGATCCTGGTTACGCTCGCACCGACAGCGTCCTAGTCGCCAACGCATATCTAGTGCACGTAACGAATACAATGGCCCAGATTTGCACCATTCTAAACAAAGCCGAGTCAGCAACCAAGTACTCCACCGACGCCGCCCGCCTCAGAGCGCTCTTCCAGCACAAATACATCACCGCGGCGGGCAACCTCATGTCGAGCACACAAACCGGGCTCGCCCTCGCCATCCAGTTCGATCTATATCCAGCGAACGCACAGATGCAGCGCACGGCGGCGACGCAGCTGCGCAAGCTCGTGCGCGCGGCAAAGTTCCACATCAGCACCGGCTTCGCGGGGACGAACCTGATCGCGCCGGCGCTGACGACCATCGGCCAGCCCCAGCTCGCGTACCGCATGCTGCTCGAGCAGACCTGCCCCTCGTGGCTGTACCCGGTGACCATGGGCGCGACGACCATCTGGGAGCGCTGGGACAGCA
>Ga0160428_1002624_pt1 | contig 10599 bp, 11 predicted proteins | sample SolpanmetagenomM_FD_108198 | JGI IMG/M metagenome (GOLD analysis project Ga0160428, IMG submission 108198) | Solar panel surface microbial communities from Lawrence Berkeley National Laboratory, California, USA - M | ecosystem: Engineered > Built environment > Solar panel > Unclassified ...
CTCACGATCGGCGACCAGCTCGGCGAGGTCCTGCGGGTCCACCGCGGCTGGTCGCGGGCCCGGGCGGGCGAGCGCGCCGCCGAGCTGCTCGACCTCGTGGGCATCGCCCAGCCCCGGCAGCGGCTGAAGGACTACCCGCACCAGTTCTCCGGCGGCATGCGCCAGCGCATCCTCATCGCCATGGCGGTGTCGCTGGAACCGGAGCTCCTCATCGCCGACGAACCCACCACCGCCCTCGACGTGACGGTCCAGGCGCAGATCCTGCGCCTGCTGCACGACCTGCGGCAGGAGTTCGACATGGGCGTCCTGCTCATCACCCACGACATCGGCGTCGTCACCGAGGTCGCCGACCGCGTCACCGTCATGCGCCACGGCCTCGTCGTGGAGTCCGGCGACGCCGACCAGGTGCTCACCTCACCGCAGGCCCCCTACTCCCGCGAGCTCCTCGGCTCCGTCCCGGTCCCGCGCCCCGCCCGCGTGCTCGTCCCCGCCGGCTCGGGGCGGCCCGAGGTCGTGCTGTCCGCCACCGGCATGGCCCGCACCTTCGCCGCCGGGCCGCGGTGGAACCGCCGCACCGTGCACGCCGTGGACGACGTCAGCCTCGAGCTGCACCGCGGCGAGACCCTCGGCGTCGTGGGCGAGTCCGGCTCGGGCAAGTCCACGCTGGCGCGCATGGTCGTCGGGCTGGAGTCCGCCGACGCCGGCAGCGTCGTCTACGGCGGGGCCGACGTCACGCGGCGGCGCGGGCGGCGCCCCGGCGCCCAGCGCGGGATCCAGATGGTGTTCCAGGACCCGTACTCCTCCCTCGACCCCCGGATGCGGGTCCGCGACGTCGTCGCCGAACCGCTCGTGACCGCGCGGTCGGGGAACCCGGCGAGCCGCCGGGACCGGGTCGCGGAGCTCCTCGACCTCGTCGGCCTGCCGGCCGAGGCGATGGACCGCTTCCCCCACCAGTTCTCCGGCGGCCAGCGCCAGCGCATCGGCATCGCCCGCAGCCTCGCCCTGGACCCGCAGGTCCTGGTCTGCGACGAACCCGTCTCGGCGCTGGACGTGACCATCCAGGCGCAGGTCACGGACCTGCTGGTCGAGCTCCAGGAACGCCTGGGGGTGGCGGTCCTGTTCATCTCCCACGACCTGTCCGTGGTGCGCAACCTCGCCCACCGGGTGCTCGTCATGCACCACGGCCGGGTCGTCGAGACCGGCCCGGTGCAGCAGGTCTTCGAGGCGCCGCAGGAGGACTACACGCGGCGGCTGCTGGCGTCGATCCCGCCGGCGACGCGGACCGAGCGGGGCCGGCTGGTCGCGCTGGCCGGGTGAGGGTCAGGCGCCGTCGAGCAGGGCCAGCAACCGGTCCAGCAGCGGGACCTGGCCCGCGACGAGCTTCTCCCGCGCCACCTCGAGGGTGAACCACGCGGCCCGGTCGACCTCGGGGAACTCCTGGGTCCGGCCCGAGCGCGGTGGCCAGGTCATCGTGAACGTGCCGGGCCGGACCGCGGTCACGTCGAGGTCGCCGCGCACGGCCCACGCGGTGACGACCTTGCCGCCGGACTGGCGCACCTCCCCCAGCGCCACGGGTTCCCCGTCGGGCACGGGCAGGCCGAGCTCCTCGGTGAACTCCCGCCGCGCCGTGTCGAGCAGCTCCTCGCCGGGTCCCGGTTCGCCCTTGGGGATCGACCAGGCGCGCTCGTCCTTGCGCGCCCACAGCGGCCCGCCCATGTGCCCGAGCAGCACCTCGCAGCCGCCGTCGGGGGTGCTGCGGTGCAGGAGGAGGCCGGCGCTGCGTCGGGGAGGCACGGCACCAGTGTGCGAGGGCCGTCCGCCGCCCGCGGCCCCGGGTGCAGACTGGCGGCATGGACCTGGTCACCGACGAGACCGAGCTGCGCGACCTGCTGGGCGAGCCGATGCCGGCGGCGCTGGCCAAGGAGCGGACGCGGCTGCACGACCTGGACCGGGAGTGGCTGGCCGCGTCGCCGTTCTGCCTGCTGGCCACGGCCGGGGCCGACGGCACGTGCGACGTCTCCCCCAAGGGCGACCCCGCAGGTTTCGTGCTCGTGCTGGACGACACGACCATCGCGATCCCGGAGCGGCCCGGCAACCGCCGCGTCGACGGGTTCCGCAACATCCTCACCAACCCGCACGTCGGGCTCATCTCGTTCCTGCCCGGGCGCGGCGACACCCTGCGCATCAACGGCCGCGCCCGCCTGGTGCGCGACGCCCCGTTCTTCGACCGGATGGTGGTCAAGGGGCACCGCCCGGTGCTCGCCGTCGTCGTCGAGGTCGAGCAGGTGTTCTCCCACTGCTCCAAGGCGTTCCTGCGCTCGAACCTCTGGAACCCGGAGACCTGGAACCCCGACGGCGTCACGGGCCGGGCCGCGATCGCCAAGGCGCTGGAGCGCCCGGAGGCCGACGTCGCGGACCTCGAGCGGTACTACGGCGAGCAGTACGCGGCGGGCCTTTACCGGACGCCGTCCTGAGCGCGGGGCAGGCGGCCCTGCTGGCCGCCGGCGACGACCCCGACGCGCTCGTGGCGGCGGTCGACGCGCTCGGCGACGTGTGGGAGCCGGGCAGCGCGGCCGTGCTCCTGGACCACGTGCCGCTCACGCACCCCGACGCCCGGGTCCGCCTCGCGCTGGTGCGGGCCCTGCCCGGCGGGGCCGTGGTGGCCAGCGGCGGCGGGACGCAGGACGAGGCCCTCGCCGGCCGGGTCGTGGACGCGCTCGTCGCCCTGACCCGCGACGAGGAACCCCGGGTCCGCGACTGGGCGGCGTTCGGCCTCGCCCAGGTCGAGGCCGACAGCCCCGCGGTCCGCGACGCCCTGGTGGCCCTGCTCGACGACCAGGACCTGGACGCCCGCTCGGAGGCGCTGCTGGCGCTGGCCTCCACGGGCGACGACCGGGCGCGGACGGCCCTGCTGCGGCGCCTGCGCAGCGACACGAACGTCACCCTGCTGGAGCTCGAGGCCGCGGTCGTCCTCGCCGACCCCGCCCTGCACCCCGAGCTGCTGCGCCTGGCCGAGGACTGGGCGGACGACGTCGACGAGTTCACCCCGGTGCTCCAGGCCGCCCTCGCCCGCAGCCGGCCCGGCGCCGCGGACGACGCCCGCCGGTCGGAGGCCGCGGTCGTCGAGGAGGTCCGCCGCGTCGTCCCGGGTCTGGGCCTCGTCGAGCTGCACGGCTCCTACCCGCGCACGGTCCTCGTGGCCGCGCGCGAACCCGGCGACCTCGCCGTCCACCTCCCGCTGTGGGCCCGCGGGGAGGACCCGGCCGGTGACCGGCGTCAGGACGCGGTGGCCGCCCTGCTCGGCAGCCTCCCGCCGGGCCGGGCCTGACCCGGTCCCGCCGCCCAGGGCGCCGGCGCGGGTGACCCGACGCCGGCGCCCGCTCCGCTCAGGGCTGCAGGAGCACCTTGATGGCCCGCCGCTCGTCCATGGCCCGGTAGGCCTCGGCGACGTCGGCCAGGGGCAGGGTGAGGTCGAAGACCTTGCCCGGGTCGATCTCCCGGCGCCAGACCAGGTCCAGCAGGTGCGGGAGGTAGGCGCGCACGGGGGCGATCCCGCCGCGGATGCCCTTGTTGCCCCGGAACAGCTCGTCGGTGGGCAGGTCCCCGTGCGGGACCCCGACCAGGCCGATCATCGCGCCGGGCCGGGCGAAGCCGACCGCGGAGCGGCGGGCCTCCTCGGTACCCACGCACTCCAGGACGGAGTCCGCGCCGATGCCGTCGGTCAGCTCCAGGACCTTCGCGAGCCCCTCCTCGCCGCGCTCGGCGACGACGTGGGTGGCGCCGAACTCGCGGGCCACGGCCTGGCGGTCGGCGTGGCGGCTCATGGCGACGATGGTGCTCGCGCCCATCAGGGTGGCGGCCAGGACCCCGCACAGGCCCACCGCGCCGTCGCCGACGACCACGACGCTGGACCCGGGCCGGACGTCGGCGGAGACGGCCGCGTGCCACCCGGTGGCCATCACGTCGGACAGCGCCAGCAGGCTGGGGATCAGGTCGGGGTCCGGCTGACCCGGGGTGGCCAGCAGGGTGCCGTCGGCGTGGGGGATGCGGATCTTCTCGGCCTGGCAGCCGTCGAAGCCGCCGCCGTGCTGGCAGTTGGCGTGCATGCCCTTGGCGCAGACCGGGCAGGTGCCGTCGCTGAACAGGAAGCCGCCGACGACGAAGTCGCCGGGCTCGACGGTGGTCACCGCCTCGCCGACGGCCTCGACGACGCCGACGTACTCGTGGCCGATGGGGGTGGCCCGGGTGACCTGGGAGATCCCCCGGTAGCGCCACAGGTCCGAACCGCACACGCAGGCGGCGACGGTCCGGATGACCGCGTCGGTGGGTTCGCTGATCCGGGGGTCGGCCCGCTCCTCGAAGCGGACGTCCTGGGTTCCGTGGATGACTGCTCCTCGCATGCCTGCAGTCAACACCGCCCGCCGTGGGCCCGGGAGGCACGGGGCGGGTGCCTCCGGCGCCGACGGGCTGTCCCCGCGGCGGAGCGTGCGGCGTGCACCCGGGGCGTCACCCGGCACCCGCTGCGGTGCAGTCGGTCGGGAGCCCGGACGGCGACCGGCCCGTCGCGGGCGTCAGGGGCCCGGTTCGGCGGGGACGTGGGCGGGGACCCGGCGCGGGCCCGCCTCCGCGGGACGGGGACGGTCCTGGCGGTGCAGGCGCACGGCGATCACCGCGACGTCGTCCTCCGGCTGCGGCGGCAGCATGCGCGCGAGCACCTCGTCGACGAGCGTGTCCAGGTCCGGACCGGCCGCGCTCAGCTCGCGCAGGGTCTGCGCCAGCAGCTCCAGCCCCTGCTGCAGGTCCTGGTCCCGGCGCTCGACGAGCCCGTCGGTGTAGAGCAGCACCGTCGCCCCGCGCTCGAGCACCTCCACCGACTCCTGGCGCGCGCTGTCCGGCACCACCCCCAGCAGCAGGTCCGCGTGCTCGGTGCCCAGGACCTGCACCGCGCCGTCGGCGTCCACGACCATGGCCGGCGGGTGGCCGGCGTTGGACCACCGCAGCCGGGTCAGCCCCGCGCCGCGCTCGTCCGGGTCCTGCTCCAGCCGCGCGACGATCGCGGTGGCGGTCGTGTCCAGCTGCAGGTTGGCCATGGCCCGGTCGGTCTTGATCGTGACACCCGCGGGCGACTCGTCGTCGAGGCCACCGATGGTGCGCAGCACCGTGCGGACCTGTCCCATGGTCGCCGCGGCGAAGGTGTCGTGCCCCAGGACGTCGCCGATGACCACGACCGTGGCGCCGCAGGGCTGCGGAAGGCGTCGTACCAGTCACCGCCGACCTGCGCCGCCGTGGTCGCCGGCTGGTAGCGCACGACGATCTGGGTGTGGTCGGGCTCGGGCGGGCTGGTCAGCAGGGCCCGCTGCAGGGCCGCGCTCATGCGCCGGTGCTCCTCGGCGTCGCGGCGCTCGACCTCGCGGGCCCCCAGCCGGGCCAGCGTCTGCGCGCACTGCGCGGCGAAGCCCTGCAGCAGCACCTCCAGCGCGCCCGAGGGCCGTTGGTCCTCGCCCCAGCTCAGGGCGAGGCAGCCCAGCCGCTGCTGGCCGATCGTGAGCGGCAGCACGACCCACCACGTCTGCGCCGCGTCGTCCCCGCCGGCCCGGCCGGTCACGGGGTGGTGGTCGCGGCGGCCCAGGACGGCGCGCAGGGTGGTCGCGTCCGCCCCGGTGCCGGGCCGGTCGGCGTCCCGTCCCGCACGCGCGGTCTCGCACACCGGCAGTGGGCTGTCGAAGGGGACCGACCAGGCCCCGGACCCGCCCGCGCCGCTGAGGCGCCACGCGGGCCGCCCCGCCTCCTCCACGGCGGAGACCAGCGTGGTCCCCTGCGCGCCCAGGACCCGCGAGCCCGCACCCACGACGGTCCCCTCGGCCTCGGCCAGGGTGTCGGCCGCGGCGAGGGACATCGCCAGCTCGCTCAGCCGCGCCAGCTGCACCACCGCGCGCTCGCGCTCGCTCTGGGCGACCTGCAGCTGCTGCACGCGCCGGTAGAGGTCGCTCTCCACGGCCTGCACCCGCTCCAGCCCCAGCTGGACGTCGGCGTGCGCCTGCTGCCGCTCCAGGACGTAGTCGGTCACGTCCTCCACCCTCTGCAGCACCGCCACGACGTCGCCCGCCGGCGAGTGCAGGGGGCAGATGACCAGCGACCAGTAGCGGGTCCGGTCCTCGTCGCTGCCCAGGTCGCGCACGGCGTACTCGAACAGCGGCAGCGGGACGTTCCGCCCGCTGTCGCGGGCCTCCTCGAAGGCCAGCTGCAGCGGGTTGCGGCCCTCGTCGTCGAGGCCGTCGGGGGCGGGGGGAAGGCGTCGAACGTCCAGCGGCCCAGCAGGTCGCGGCGCTCGCGCCCCAGCAGCTCCAGGTACGCCTCGTTGGCCTCGACGATGACCAGGTCGGGATCGACCACCAGGTAGGCGGTGGGCAGTCCCCGGAACAGGTGGGCGAAGTCGAGCGCGCCCGCACCGCTCGCTGGTCCGCTCACGTCCCCCACCTCGCCTGCCGCGTCCGACCGCTGACCGGGAACCGGGTCGTGGCCTCCGTGTCCTCATCGTGTCAGGTCCACCACGTCCGAGGGGCTCGGTCGTGACCGTGGGTCACGACCGAGCGGCCCGGGGCCGGACGGGGCGCTCGCCGGCGCTCCTGGCGGGCGAGACCCGCGACGGGTCCTAGCCGCGGGCGAGGGTGTCCAGGTCGTCGTCGTCCTCGGGCGGGACGCGGCACCAGCGCTCGACGAGCAGACCCGCGGCCAGCAGCAGCCCGGACACGACGAGGTCCGCCACCCCGAGGACCAGCTGGGTGCGGCGGGCGGCGATGTCCGCCGTGGGCAGGAAGTGCACGACGTAGCCCGCGAAGAAGCCGAGGAGCAGGGCCCCCGCGTACGACGACGCCTTGGCCAGCGCGGCCGTGCGGGCCGCGCGCAGGGCGTCGATGCGCCGGCCCTTGTCGCCCCGGACCCACTGCCGCACCGGCCAGCCGAGGCCGAAGACCGCGACGGCGAGCAGGCCGATCGTCAGGACGGTCCGCCACATCAGCTCGGGCTCCGTGCCGCCGCGGGCCGTCCAGACGCGCAGCGCGGACCAGGTCAGCGCCGCCACGGCCACGACGACCGCGGACAGCAGGCCCGTGCGGGTCGGCCTCACCGCAGGCCCGCCCGGTCGGGCGCCACGGCCAGCAGATCCGCGACCCGGCCTCCGCGGGGTCCCGGCAGCACGGCGTCGGGGTCCACCTGCAGCCACGGCGCCAGCACGAACGCCCGCTCGTGGGCCCGCGGGTGCGGCACGACGAGGCGGTCGTCGGCGCTCACGAGCGTCCCGAAGGTCACGACGTCGACGTCGAGCACGCGGGGGCCCCAGTGGACCTTCGTCGTGCGGTCCAGGCCGTGCTCGGCCTCGATGCGCTGGCAGGCGTCGATCAGGGCGTGCGGGCTCAGCGTCGTGGTGACCAGGACCACGGCGTTGAGGAAGTCCGGCTGCTCGGGCCCGCCCACGGGGTCCGTCTCGACGGTGTCCGACACCGCCGTCACCTCGATGCCGTCGCTCGCGCGCAGCGCCTCGACCGCCGAGGCCAGCACCGCGGCGCGGTCGCCCAGGTTCGAGCCCAGCGCGAGGACGGCCGCGACGGCGCTCACGCGCGCACCCGGCGCACGACGAGCTCGACGTCGTCGAAGGGCACCGGCACGGGCGCGTGCGGCTTGTGCACGACGACGTCGACGGCGGCCACGCGCTGCGACGCGGCCAGGCAGCGGGCGGCGAGGGCCTCGGCGAGGGTCTCCAGCAGCGCGACCGGCTCCCCCGCCAGCACCGCGACGAGCTCCTGCGCGAGGACGCCGTAGTGCACCGTCTGCGTCAGGTCGTCGCCCGCGGCGGCCGCGCGCACGTCCAGGTGGAGGGCGACGTCGAGGCCGAACGGCTGACCGAGCTCGCGCTCGGACGCCAGCACGCCGTGGCGGCCCTGCGCCCGCAGGCCGCGCAGGACGATGCGGTCCAGGACGCGGCCCTGCGCGTCCAGGACGGGACCGGCGGCGTCGAGGGAGCTCACGCGCGGACCTCCCGGCCCGCACCCTGCGGCGCACCGGCGCCCCGCCACGCGGCGGCGACGCGGACCGCGGCGGCGGAGGCGCGCACCTCGTGCACCCGCACGCCCCAGGCCCCGGCGCCCGCGGCGAGGGCGGACACGGCGGCCGTGGTGTCGTCGGGGTCGGCGCTCAGGTGGCGCAGGAACCGCTTGCGGGAGGCGCCCACGAGCAGCGGCCGCCCGAGCGCCGCTAGCTGCGGCAGCCCGTGCAGCAGCGCCCAGTCGTGCGCGGCGACCTTGGCGAAGCCCAGCCCCGGGTCCAGCACGACGCGCTCGCGCGGGACGCCCGCGGCGACCACGGCGTCCAGGCGGGCGCTGAGCTCGGCGCCGACCTCGGCCACGACGTCGTCGTAGCGGGCCAGCGACGTCATGACGTCGGAGTGCCCGCGCCAGTGCGACAGCACGTAGAGCAGGTCGGGGGCCCCGGCGGCGAGCTCGGCCACCGCCGGGGCCATCTCCGGGTCGGCCAGGCCGCCCGAGACGTCGTTGACCACGACGGCGCCGGCCGCGACCGCGGCGCGCGCCGTCGCGGCGCGCATCGTGTCGACGCTGACGGCGACGCCTGCGGCGCGCAGCCCGCGCACGACGGGCAGCACGCGGTGCGCCTCCTCCGCCGCGCCGACGCGGACGGCGCCGGGGCGGGTGGACTCCCCGCCCACGTCGACGAGGTCGGCGCCCTGCGCGGCCAGCTCGACCCCGTGGGCCACGGCGGCGTCGGCGGCGAGGTAGCGGCCGCCGTCGGAGAAGGAGTCGGGCGTCGTGTTGACCACGCCCAGCACGAGGCAGCGGTCGCCCGGCAGCGCCACGGGGTTCACCGCCCGGCCAGGATGAGGCTCATCGCCTCAGCGCGGGTCGCGGGGTTGCGCAGCGCCCCGCGGACGGCGGACGTCACGGTCGTCGCGCCGGGCTTGCGGACGCCGCGCATCGACATGCACGAGTGCTCGCACTCCAGGACCACGACGACACCGCGCGGGTGCAGGGCGGAGACGAGGGCGTCCGCGACCTGCGTGGTGATGCGCTCCTGCAGCTGCAGGCGCCGGGAGTAGACGTCGACGATGCGCGCGAGCTTCGACAGCCCCGTCACCCGGCCGTGCTCGCCGGGGATGTACCCGACGTGCGCGACGCCGGAGAACGGCAGCAGGTGGTGCTCGCACGTGGACTGCAGCTCGATGTCCTTCACCAGGACGAGCTCGTCGTGCTCGAGGCCGAAGTCGGTGGCGAGCACGGCGGCCGGGTCCTGCCACGTGCCGGCCAGCTGCTCGGCCCAGGCGCGGGCGACGCGACCGGGGGTCTCGCGCAGGCCTTCGCGGTCCGGGTCCTCGCCCAGGGCGAGGAGGAGCTCCCGGACCGCGGCCTCGGCGCGGTCGGCGTCGAAGCTCACGACCCCTCGTGGGTCCCGTTCTGCTGGCCGTAGCCGTTGACCGGCGTCTGGAACTGACCGCCGTGACCGTTGAGCTGCGCGCGCTCGGAGGGGCCCGGCACCGGCGGGATCTCCGAGACGGCGCGGCGGTCGCTGGACAGCCACACCGGGCGCTGGGGGCGCTTGACGACGGGGGCGAAGATCTCCGCCAGCTCCGCTTGGTTCAGCGTCTCCTTCTCCAGCAGGGCGACGACGAGGGCGTCCAGGACCGGGCGGTGCTCGACGAGCACCTCCCAGGCCTCGTCGTGCGCGGCCTCGATCAGCCGGCGCACCTCCTCGTCGACGATGCCGGCGACGCCCTCGGAGTAGTCGCGCTCGTGGCCCATGTCGCGGCCGAGGAAGACCTCGCCGCCGCTGGAGCCGAGCTTGATCGCCCCGACGCGCTCGCTCATGCCGTACTGCGTGACCATCTTGCGGGCCATGCCCGTGGCCTTCTCGATGTCGTTCGACGCCCCCGTGGTCGGGTCGTGGAACACGAGCTCCTCGGCGACGCGACCGCCGAGGGCGTAGGCCAGCTGGTCGAGGATCTCGTTGCGCGACGTGGAGTACTTGTCCTCCGTCGGCAGGACCATCGTGTAGCCCAGGGCCCGGCCGCGCGGGAGGATCGTGACCTTGGAGACCGGGTCGGTGTTGGCCATCGCCGCGGCCACCAGGGCGTGCCCGCCCTCGTGGTAGGCGGTGACGCGCAGCTCCTTCTCGTTCATCCGGCGCGTGCGCTTCTGCGGCCCGGCGATGACCCGGTCGATCGCCTCGTCCAGCGCCTGGTCGTCGATCACCTTGGCGTTGGCGCGGGCCGTGAGCAGCGCGGCCTCGTTGAGGACGTTCGCGAGGTCGGCGCCGGAGAACCCGGGCGTGCGGCGGGCGATCGTCAGCAGGTCGACGGTCGGCAGCATCGGCTTGCCCTTGGCGTGCACCTTCAGGATGTTGTGACGACCCTCCATGTCGGGGGCCTCCACCGCGATCTGCCGGTCGAACCGACCCGGGCGCAGCAGCGCGGGGTCGAGGATGTCGGGGCGGTTGGTCGCGGCGATGAGGATGACGTTCGTCTTGACGTCGAAGCCGTCCATCTCGACGAGCAGCTGGTTCAGCGTCTGCTCGCGCTCGTCGTGCCCGCCGCCC
>Ga0160428_1002625_pt1 | contig 10597 bp, 6 predicted proteins | sample SolpanmetagenomM_FD_108198 | JGI IMG/M metagenome (GOLD analysis project Ga0160428, IMG submission 108198) | Solar panel surface microbial communities from Lawrence Berkeley National Laboratory, California, USA - M | ecosystem: Engineered > Built environment > Solar panel > Unclassified ...
ACCGACGAGGTATACAAGGCCGATATTATCTTGAAAGTGGCCCCGCCCATGCTCGACGAAATCGAGCTGATGCGCCCCGGCCAGACGCTCATTTCGGCCCTGCAAATGGGCACCATGACGCCCGAGTTTATCAACGCCCTGGCCCGCAAAAAGGTCAATGCCATCGGCTTTGAGCTAATAAAAGACCCCAGCGGCGCGCGGCCGGTGGTGCGCGCCATGAGCGAAATCGCGGGTTCGACCGTGATGCTCGTGGCCGCCGAGTACCTGGCCCGCTCCAATGAGGGCAAGGGCATTATTCTGGGTGGCATCACGGGCGTGCCGCCGTCGCAGGTGGTTATCCTAGGTGCCGGCACGGTGGCCGAGTACGCTGCCCGCGCCGCCATCGGGCTGGGCGCCGAGGTCAAGGTATTCGACAACCACCTCTACAAGCTGCGCCGCCTCAAGCACAACCTGGGCACGCAGCTCTACACCAGTACCTTAGATACATTTGCCCTGAGCCAGCAAATCCGGCGGGCCGACGTAGTCATTGGCGCGCTGGCCGTGGAAGAAGGCCGCATCCCATTCATGGTGCCCGAGCAGATGGTAGCCAGCATGGCGGCCGGCTCCATCATCATTGATATCAGCATCGACCAGGGCGGCTGCTTCGAAACGAGCGAGCTCACCAGCCACAGCAAGCCCGTATTTCGCAAGTACGACGTGGTGCACTACTGCGTGCCCAACATCGCCTCGCGCGTGCCCCGCACCGCCACCAACGCGCTCAGCAACATCTTCACGCCCATTCTGCAAGACATCAGCCAGCAGGGCGGCATCAACGAGGCGCTCTTCACCAACGAGCACTTCCGCAGCGGCGTCTACATCTACAAAGGCTCGCTCACCAACGCCGCTATTGCTAAGAAATTTAACATGCGCTATAAGGAGCTGGGCCTGCTGATTGCGGTGCGCAACTAGAAATTTAAAAATATTTTTGCCTGGTATCACAAAGGGGCACCCGCAGCTAAGCGCCGCGGGTGCCCCTTTGTGATACCAGGCCCCGGCTCGGCAGCTCGGCCAGGGCTGTTGCCCTAGGGGCCGCGCTGAGTCGCGGGCGCCGCAATACGCCTTTTTGGGAAGCTGGTGGGGGGTAGGGCTAGCTGGGCCGTGGCAAGCCTACCCGCTGTGCGCCGGCGCACTACGTGGTAAAAAAATAGGTTAGGTCATGCCGCTTAGCCAGGGGCCGAGCGGGTGTTTTGCCTAGCAAAGCTGAACAGTAAAAAAGGGTAACTTCGTCTTATATAAGATGAACGTTTGATGAGGTTGAAATATTCTAAAAAAGCGGCCGTTAACTTCGCAATAACTAGGCCATAAATGCTTAGTATCATTTTTTTTAATATTTTACCTAATCGATGTATGAGTGGTATGTATCATGAGCGCTTCAGGCTAAAGCAATTGACCTGTTATTGGCTGCTACTGGGCTTAATCGCCGTGGTGCCAAGCTGGGGGGCGGGCGGATTGCCCACCATGCTGGTGCCCGTAGCTAAAAATGAGGCTTTTGTTGCTGCAGGCGCGCGCACCCAGCCAGCGGCGATGCTCGCAGCGAAGGGCAGTGCTAGCCCGATGCGAGCAACTCCAGCGGCCCGCCCGCCCGCCTTTGCTAAGCCCAATGGCCAAGTATTGGTAGTGGTACGCGGCAACTCGCAGGCCAACGGGGCCGTGACGACGGGCGACCGCAGCACCATTGGCAGCGAAACCAATGGCGCCTGGCCCGACCAGGCGGCTGCCCTGCTGGGCAACGGCTATACTTGGAAAAATCGCAGCAAAAACGGGGCAACTATCGCCTACCTGCGCCTGAGCGACGCGCAGGAGGTAGCGCCCCTGTTTCACACCGGCGCCTACGGCGAGGAGTGGATTGTGCTGCAGGAAACGACCAACCAGATTTTTCAGGGCCAGTCGGCTAAAGAGGTGTATGGCCGCATGGTAGACTGGGCGCAGTACTGGCGCTCGCAAGGGGTGAAGGTGGCCGTCGTGACGTGCTACGCCACCCAGGAGTCGCAATACAACGAACGCATCGACGCCATCAATACGCTCTACCGGGCCAACTGGTCTTCCTTCTGCGATATGCTGCTCGATGTGAAGGGCAGCCCTTACATCACCCAGCTCGGCATGGACCCCAAGTACGGCTACTCGGTCGATGGCCTGCACCTGAGTACGCTGGGCAACCAGATTCCGGCACACTGCGCGGCCGATGGCTTCGGCGGCTCGCGTACGGGCATCATTCCGGCCACGTTTACGCTGGCGGGCATAGCGGTGCCGGGTGGCGCGGTCACCAGCACGCCCGCTCCTACTACGCCTACCCCTACCACTCCTACTAATCCCACCCCCACTACTCCCACTACTTCTACACCTACTACTACGCCGCAAGGCACTAGCCTGCGATTGCGCTACGGCACGGGCGCGAGCGACTACACGACGACGGCCAACGGGGCGGGCATCGTGCAGCGGCTCGACCAGAGCGGGCAGGGCCGGGTGGCCACCATCACGCGCGGCAAGGACGGCCCGCTGATGGCCGTGGACGCGGGCCAGCAGGTGGCCCTGTTTGACCCCGGCCGCAAGAGCTGGGCCCAGAGCCTGACGACCAAGGGCGCGCTGGCGGCCAACGCGGACGCCTCGTTTGTGGTGGACTTGCGCGTGCTGGCGGGCGGGGCCAACTCGGTGTTGTCGGTGGGCCCGGACTTCAGCATCTGGTTTCAGAACAGCAACAAGCTGCAGGTTTTTGACAAGGGCGGCAACTACGTGAGCCCGGTAGACTTCAGCAACAAGGGCTTGACGCGCTGCATCTTCACCTTCGAGGCGAGCACCAAGCAGATGGTCTTGTACGTGGGCGACACGGAGGTGTACCGCGCGACGCTAGCCGCGCTGCCGTGGGTGGGCACCTCGCCGGTGCTGGACCTGGAGCAGGGCAGCTACGCGGGGGGCGACAACCCGCTGAGCGGGGAGATGGGCACGCTGGCCGTCTACAGCGGCCTGCTCAGCGCCAGCGAGCGCACCGCCTGGTTTGCCAATGCCCCGGCCGCTAATGCCGCTACCGCACTCAGCGGGCTTACGGCCTTTGCGGCTGCCGCCAGCGGCACCAACGTTAACCTAACCTGGAGCGCCTCGGCCCAAAAAAGCAGTGCCCAATTTGAGGTAGAGCGTAGCACCGATGGCGTGACGTTTAGCCAGGTAGCGAAAGTTTCGCCCAGCGCCAACGGCGCCGCCGTTAAGGACTATAATCTGACCGATAGCCAGTTGCCCACTGCCGCTACTACGCTCTACTACCGTCTGCGGCGGCTAGATGCCAGCGGCGTAGCCAGCTACTCGGCAGTAAGCACTGTGGTGTTGGCCCCGGCGGCCGCCAGCCTGGCATTGTACCCCAACCCGGCTTCTCGCACCACGCGCCTCCAAAACGCGGCCCCCAACGCGACCGTGCAGCTCCTCAATGGCCTGGGCGTGGTACTGTCTACCACCACTACCGATGCCACTGGCACGGCCGAGCTGGTGCTGCCAGCAGGCTTGCCGGCGGGCATCTACCTAGTGCGCCAAGGCAACCGGGTTGGCCGCCTGGAAGTGCAATAAGCCACCGGCCCGCCACAGGGATAGAGCACTGCCCTACCCCCGTGGCGGCTCCTAAAACTGCTGCTCGTAAGCGCGCACGAGTACCCGAAGATTTGCTGAAAAAGCCCTGGCCCCTTGGTGGCCAGGGCTTTTTTTAAAAGAAAAACCAGCTATAAACCCTGTAGAGTAGGAGGGAGATTTGTCCTGACCTACTCGCAACTGGTAGCTGTGTTGAGCCCGCCAAGCATGAGGTGCCGCTTCTTGCTATAGAAGTACAGGGAACTGTACTAAGCGGGCACCAAGAGCAGCGCGCGCCAGGCGTCGGCCACGCGGCCTTCTTGCAGCCACTGGCGGGCCAGCAGCACCAGTTGCTGGTACTGCGCGGCTGGGTCGGTGGGGTGCGCGGCCAGCAGGCGGGCCACTTGCGGCTCTTGCCCGATTTCGGCCACCTGGGCAGGGGTAGGGAGCGCGGCGCGCTCAGTATTGGCGAGGCGAGCCAAGTCGTTACCCGTCAGCACGTGGCTATGGCGGATGTGCGCCGGCAGCTCCTCAAAGCCAATACCCAGCTGGCGGTTGGGGCGCATCACCGTAAAGAGGTTTTCGGGCCGCAGGCGGCTGTACCAGTCGCCGCCCAGCCGCGACACGGCCTCAAACCGGAGCGGGTCGATGCCGGGCTTGCCTTCCAGCAAGATATCCTCCCGAAAGTGCGCCTGCACCACGCGGCACAGCACCAGGTTGCCGTGGCCGGGCCCGTCGCCGAGGGCAATAATCTGCTCGACCACGCACTCGTAGGCCGCTGGGCACTCGGCCACGCGCGGCGGCCGCACCTGGGTCGAGGCAGCCTCGGTGAGGCCCGCCTTGGTAAACTCATTTATGCCGGCCGGGTACTCGGCGCTGGCCAGCGAAAGCTGCTCTACCAGCGCGTAGTCGCAAATGTTGATGACAACCTCAGGCACCTCCCGCACGTTGCGCAGCGTGTCTTTGTCGGAGTTGTCGCGGCCTCGGCTGGTGGGCGAAAACGCCAGCATCGGCGGGTTTTGGCTCACGATGGTAAAGAAGCTGTACGGGCTCAGGTTGACTTGGCCCGCGGCCGACATGGTGCTGGCAAATGCGATGGGCCGCGGCGCAATGGCCCCAATGAGAAATTGGTAAAAATCGGCGGCCGATAGGTCGGTGGGGGCAATGGCGCGAAACTTGGGAGCAGGCATGGGGGTAGGGCAGTGATAGCCCAAAGCTACCTAGCCGCGGCGCAGCGTAGCCCGCCGTTTGGCCCCGTGCCCGGCCGCTAGTGGCCTAACCGAATGACTAACAAGGCCTCGATGGTTGGCGAATGCAGGATTTCCTGCTAAAGCAGTATACATTTGCTCACTAGCTATCGTTTTCCCACCTAGCGCCGCCCCATGTCTATTCCTGCCTGCCCCAAATGCGACTCAAAAGAAGCCACCAAGAGTGGTGTAATCAATGAGCGCCAGCGCTTTCGCTGCAAGGCTTGCGGCTACCACTATACCGTAGCCAAGGTGGGCCGCGAGGTAAACCCCTACTACGTAGTAAAAGCCCTGCAGCTCTACATCGAGGGCGTGAGCTACCGCGAAATCGAGCGCCTGCTGGGCGTAAGCCACGTGAGCGTGATGAACTGGGTGAAGAAATACGGCGTGAAAGCCCCGCGCCAAACTGACTATCACCCAACCTATAAAATACTCAATCAAAAAGAATTAGCCGAATTCTTTCAGAAACCCGAAAACCTAAAAAGCGCCGGTTTGGTCGTGACGGAACTAGGCGACAAATACATGATGATACGCTGGGAGCGCTTCCGGGCCGGGTAGGGGAGCGCCCCAGTCGGGGCTATAGCAGCTTAGCGGCCGGCCGGGCTGGCTGGCGGGGGTGCATCGCCGGGCTGGGCGCTACATTAGCCGGGCCAAACTGTGCGTGGCGCGGCTAGTTGCCGGGGCCGCTAAGCAGCTGATTTTGGTAGTCCTTCATTCTTACCTATTCCTCTTTTTTCCTATCCATGAAAGCCGTGCCCTCCACTACTACACCCGCCGAGCGGCCCCCGGTAGGCTTGCTCAGCGCCGTCGTCCTTGTGGCCTCGCTCGGCTATTTTGTTGATATCTACGACCTGGTGCTGTTCAGCATCATTCGGGTCGATAGCCTGAAAGGCATCGGCGTTACCGACGCCACCGCCATCACCAACCAGGGCCTGAAGCTGCTGAGTATGCAGATGTGGGGCATGCTGCTGGGCGGCGTGCTGTGGGGCGTGCTGGGCGATAAGCGCGGCCGGCTGTCGGTGCTGTTCGGCTCCATTTTACTGTATTCGGTAGCCAATATTGCCAACGGCTTCGTGCAAAACGTGGAGCAGTACGGCTGGCTACGCCTGATAGCGGGTATCGGCTTGGCCGGCGAGCTGGGCGCGGGCATTACGCTGGTGGCCGAAACGCTACCCAAAGAAAAGCGCGGCTACGGCACCATGATAGTGGCCTCGGTGGGCGTGTCGGGCGCGATGGTGGCTTACCTAGTGGGCAATAAATTTGGCTGGCGCAATGCCTACTTTATCGGCGGCGGGCTGGGCCTGGCCCTGCTGGCGCTGCGCGCCAGCGTGTTCGAGTCGGGCATGTTTGAGCAAACCAAAGAGTCGAACGTGGTGCGCGGTAACTTCTTGAGCTTATTTACCAATGGTCCGCGGTTTTACCGGTACGTGCGCTGCTTATTGATTGGTACGCCGTTCTGGTTTTTGGTAGGTATTCTCATTACCCTGGCCCCTGAATTCGGCAAGCAGTTCGGCCTAACGGGGCCCGTAACGGGTGGCCTCAGCATCTTCTGGTGCTACTTCGGGCTCACGCTCGGCGACTTCACGAGCGGCGCCGTGAGCCAGTGGATGCATAGCCGCAACCGCACGCTGCAAATTTTTATTCTGGCGTCGGCGGGCTCGGTGGCGTTTTATTTGCTCGGCTTGCGCGGCGCTACGCCCACGCTCTTCTACGCGGCTTGCTTTCTTATTGGGTACGCCGGCGGGTTCTGGGCGCTGTTTGTGACGGTGGCCGCCGAGCAGTTTGGCACCAACCTGCGTGCCACGGTAGCCACGACAGTGCCCAATTTTGCGCGCGGGGCCACGGTGGTTATCGTGCCGCTTTTTCAGTACCTGAAGGCCGTGCCGACCTTAGGGATGGTGGGCGGCGCGGGTATCATTGGCGCGGTGCTGCTGGCACTGGCTTTCTTCAGCGCCAGCACCCTACCCGAGACGTACGCCAAGGACCTCAACTACCTGGAGTAGGACCCAGAATCCGAGCACGCAACTAGCCAAGAGGCTGCTTCTAGTTCAGGAGCAGCCTCTTGGCTGTTTAAGCGACCTGCAAAAGATAGTGAAAGTGTTTATTGCTAAAATGCTATAGGTTTGCTTACTAAGTATAGCTAATCAGTTATCGCGATAATAAGTGTAAATATTAGATATAAATGATTAACTGCAAAGTATATACGTAAATATAATGGAATAAATTGAATAAGTGCGAGTAGTTGGCTATCCGCCTTAAGAAATGAAGCGAGAACCTGAATTAAGCCATGCACAACGTGTTTAGCTATAGTGATTACCAAAACTACAGCAGTCGGTGATAGTCTTGAGCCGAACGGGTGCTACTTGGTTCACTCAAATGTCCCTGAGACCATTTGTTGCCACGCACTCTTTCTCCGTTCATTCCCACCGCAGTATGCAGAATACCCGTTACGCCCTGGCCCTGGGTAGCCTATTATTGGCTAGCACCGCGCAGGCGCAGGTAGCTCCGCCGGCGCCCGCTACCACGGCGCCCGCCCCCGCCCCGCTGGCCGCCCCGCCTACCCCCCCGGCCCCGACCAAACCCGTGCCTTATGGGGCCGGCATGAAGTTTAACCTCTCGCCCGACGGCCAGAAATACGTGCGCCTCATGGCCTGGACGCAGGTGTACGTGCGCTATAACGAGAACAATACCAACACGCTGCGCGGCCCCAACAAACCCAAGAGCGACCAGCTCGACTTTGGCCTGCGGCGCTCGCGCATGGTGCTGCTGGCGCAGCTTAGCCCGCGCTTCCTCATTTATACCCACTTGGGTATCAACAACCAGAACGGGGTGAGTGGGGGCGTGAACGCCACCACCGATGGCAAAAAGCCTCAGTTCTTCATCCACGAAGCCGTGACGGAGTACAAGGTTAATAAGTACCTCAACCTGGGGGCTGGCCTGCACTACTACAACGGTATTTCGCGGCTGAGCAGCGCCAGCACTACGAGCATTTTGCCCATGGACCTGCCGCTGACCAACTTCCCGACCATCGACGCGCTCGACCAGTTTGCGCGCTGGATGGGCGTGTACGCCAAGGGCCGCATCGGCAAGTTTGACTACCGTGTGTCGATGAGCGACCCCTTCCTGACCAACCTGCCCACCAACGCCAACTACGTGGTGGGCGGCGTGCAAACCGGCAACCCGCTGGGCCTGGGCACCACGGTGGGCGGCGTGAACACGGGCACCAACGTGGCCCAGTACAACCCCCAGAACGACGGCCACGTGTACCAAGGCTACTTCAGCTACAACTTTCTGGAGCCCGAGGCCAACCTGCTGCCCTACACCCAGGGCACCTACCTGGGCACCAAGCGGGTGCTGAGTATCGGGGCCGGTTTTATGTACAACCGGAACGGCATGTTTTCGCGGCCCACTAGCAGCAGCGTTAGCCTGAGCACCCTCACGCCGGGCGCCGACGTGTACGCGGCTGTGCCTACCCAGAAGCACGACATCAAGCTTTTCGGGGCCGACGTGTTCTACGACGCGCCGCTCGACACGGCCTCGCGCACGGCCCTGACCTTCTACGGGGTGTACTACAACTACAACTTCGGCCCTAACTACGTGCGCTTCGTAGGGGCCGAAAACCCCGGCTACGGCGCCGTGGCCACCCGCGGCAATGCCGTGCCGCAGTCGGGCACCGGCAGCTCGGTGTATGGCCAGCTGGGTTTCCTGATGCCCAAAAATACACTCGGCGCCAAGGCCCGGCTGCAGCCCTACGTGGCCTACCTGCACAGCAGCTACGAGGGCCTGCGCACCACCGACGGCAGCACCAAGGGCGTGAACGTGTACGACATCGGGGCTAACGTGCTCATCGATGGCCACAACGCTAAGGTGACGCTCAACTACCGCGCTCGCCCCGACTTCACCAACGTGAACGACGTGCGCTACCGCCCCGAAGTGACGCTACAAACCCAGGTATTCCTGTAAGTCTAGGCAGCATTGGTAAGCAACAAAACTCTTTTCCCCACCCAACTACCCTCATGGAACAAAGCCTGAACCCGGCCGCCTACAACGCGGCCGCCGACGCACCGGCGGCGCACGACAATAACCAGGTTGATTCGAAAACCATCTGGCAGGTGATTACCGCCTCGTCGGTGGGCACGGTCATCGAGTGGTACGACTTCTACATCTTTGGCTCGCTGGCGGCCATTATCGGGCCGGTGCTGTTTGGGCACGCCGGCAAGATTGAGGATACGCTGCTCGGAGCGCTGGCCGTATTTGGCGCTGGCTTCGTGGTGCGGCCGTTCGGGGCCATGTTCTTTGGCCGGCTCGGCGACATGATTGGGCGCAAGTACACCTTTCTGGTGACGCTGCTCATCATGGGCGGGGCCACGTTTATCACGGGCCTCATTCCGAGTTACGACAGCATTGGCTTTGCGGCGCCGGTTATCGTGGTGATACTGCGCTTGTTGCAGGGCCTAGCCCTGGGTGGCGAGTACGGCGGCGCGGCCACCTACGTGGCCGAGTATGCCCCCGACGCCAAGCGCGGCTACTATACCAGCTTCATTCAGATTACGGCCACCGGCGGCCTCATTCTCAGCATTTCGGTTATTCTTATCACCCGCAAGCTGCTGGGCGAAGAAGCCTTTAAGGAGTGGGGCTGGCGCATTCCGTTCCTGCTTTCGGGTGCCCTGGTTATCGCCTCGTACTACATCCGCAAAAAGCTGCACGAGTCGCCGCTGTTTGCCAAGGCCAAGGCCACCGGCACTACCAGCAAAAGCCCGCTGCGCGACTCCTTCATGAATCCCATCAACCGCCGCCTGGTGCTCATCGCCCTCTTTGGCGTGACGATGGGCCAGGGCGTCATCTTCTACACCAGCCAGTTTCAGGCCTTCACCTTTATGAATGCCACACTCAAGCTGGATATCGTCCATTCGAGCATCATCATGGTGGTAGCCATGCTGCTAGCCACGCCGCTGTTTGTGTATTTTGGTTCGCTTTCGGACCGTATTGGGCGTAAGAAAATTATCATGACGGGCATGATTTGCGGGGCGCTGTTTACCATCCCGCTGTTTTACGGCATCAAAGCGTTTGCCGGGCCGCTCACCGAAATCACGCCCGCTACCGTGGACGCCGCTGGCAAGGCCGTGCCCGCCGTGATGAAGGCGCTGAACCCCAATATTCCGGCCATGATTGCGCTCGTGTTCTGCCTCGTCGTGTTCGTGACGATGGTGTACGGCCCCATCGCGGCCTACCTCGTCGAGCTGTTCCCGACCAGTGTGCGCTACACCTCGCTATCGGTGCCATATCACATTGGTAATGGGGTGTTTGGCGGCTTCGTGCCGCTCATTGCTACCTCCATCGGGGTGTGGGCGGCCGCGCAGCCGGCCGGCACCTTTGCCAAGGAGCACAGCAGCCTGGTGGGCCTGGCGTACCCGGTCATTATCGCGCTCATTTGCTTCTTTGTGGGCGTGGCCTTGATGAAGGACACCCGCAACGTGAAGCTCATGGATAGCTAATACGTGCCTGGCTAGTACTCAAAAACCCGTCAGGCAGCCAGCCCGGCGGGTTTTTGAGTACTAGCCAGTGCCTAACTAGTACCCCCCGATGCCCCCCACGCCCTACCCCCCCTCCGAGCGCCAACCGCAGCGCGGCCCGCGGCTGTTGTTTGTGGCGGCCCTGTTTGCGGTGCTGCTCAACTATCCGCTGCTGGCGGCCTTCGACCGGGCCGGGCGGGTGGCGGGCGTGCCCACCGTGTACCTCTACGTGCTGCTGACCTGGCTCGT
>Ga0160428_1002626_pt1 | contig 10597 bp, 9 predicted proteins | sample SolpanmetagenomM_FD_108198 | JGI IMG/M metagenome (GOLD analysis project Ga0160428, IMG submission 108198) | Solar panel surface microbial communities from Lawrence Berkeley National Laboratory, California, USA - M | ecosystem: Engineered > Built environment > Solar panel > Unclassified ...
AGGTGGCCATGGGCTGGCCGCGACCTGGCCACGGCCTGGACGGCCTCTGGCCGTCGGCTGGCCATCATCTGGACGCAGAAAGAGAGTCTCCATACACCATTGCACCTAAGGTGCGGGGTGCGCGGCTCTGAACACGGTTGTTGCGCCTTTCCTGTGACCGTTCGCACCAAGTGAAGCGAGGCTGCTGCCAGCAACAGGAGGCAGCATGAGCAACTCACAAGATCCCCAAACGGTGCGAACGGGAGTGCAGGACGAGCAGATGGGCGTGGTTATGGCCGAGCAAACCGCCATGCTGCGGACCGTGCTGGAGCGCCTGGACGAACTGGTCCAGCTACTCACGCCCAAGCCCAGCGAGGGGCCGACCCTTGACGAACTGATCGGCGGGCTCGTCACCATGGTCAGTGACCAGACCGTTCTGCTCAAGCGCATCGATGCGCGCACGGCCGTCCTGGTGGAGCCGCACCTGCGTCCCGTCACGACCCCTCGTGGCAGCGATACCGGTGCGAACGGGAAGGGCGCCCGGGGATGATGACCTTCCGCAAGCTGGCCGCCGCCTCGGCCGGCAAGCTGCTCCGCGCCTACTTCACGGAGAACACCCCAGAGCCGATCCATGACCCAGCAACCACGCCAGGCCGGGAGGCCGATCCCGGCGGACGCCTGACCGCCTACTACACTGGCCGCGATAGCCGGGCGACGTGGCGGCCCGACATGCCCCTCTCAATCGCCACGACGCTGGGCATCGACCCTTCCCGGATGCCCAAGGATGAGCAGCTTGATCGTCTGTTCGAGGCCAGGCGAGGAGACACGGGGGAGCCCTGGTCCGGCCAGGAACGCAAGATCAGCGCCTACGACCTGACGATGGCGCCACATAAGTCGATCACGCTGGCGGCCGAGTTCGCCGCCACCCCCGCCGAAAGCGCGGCCATCTGGAATGCCATCGACCGAGCGAACGACGAGACCATGCGCTACGTCGCCCGCGAGCTCGGCTGGGCTCGTAAGGGCAAGGGTGGGGAGGAGGGTGCTGATCCCGGCGCGGTCGCGTGGGTCAGCTTCCGCCACCACACGGCCCGGCCGACGCTGCCGGTGCAGGACGGGCCAGGCGGTGCCACCTACCTTGCTGAGGCGCCAATCAACGGCGACCCACACGCCCACATCCACAATGCCCTGTTCAACGTGGTGGTCACGGACGATGGACGGGTCGGCTCCCTCGACACCAAGCAGTTGCACTCGCGGGTCCATGAGTTCGGGGCTTTCTTCCAAGCAAAGCTGGCGGAGGAGCTGCGCCGTCTCGGTGCCAGGACCGGCTATGACAAGGACCAGCAGGCCGTGGTGCTGGAGGCCATCCCTGGCCCGGCGACGGAAGCCTTCAGCAAGGGGCGCAAGCAGGTCCTGCGCAGCGCCCGCGCCTATGCAAAGCGTCAGGGTCTCGAATGGGACAACATCTCGGCCGAAGGCAAGCTGAAGATCCTGGCCGTCACGGGCTTGGCGTCCCGTTTGGAGAAGCATGGCAACAAGAACGACCGGGAAATCTGGCGCGAGCAGGCCGAAGCCATGGGCTGGCAGCACCGCACGGTCATGGAGGGGGTAAAGCATGCCCGCCTGACCGACGCCGAGCGCTTCGACCAGGCCTATGCCTTCACTGCCCGGCACTTGGCCAAGGAGTTCCACACCGCGGCGGTGATCGACCACGACAAGCTGCGGATGTACGCAGCCCGTGGCCTGATTGGCGCCGGCATCGCAGGCGGCCCGGACGACATCGACAAGGTGGTGGGGCTGATCGAGGCTCGTGGTATCGAGCTTCGGGGCGAGCAGGTCGCCCTGGTGGTCGGGCAAGCCGGCGAGAAGGTCCGCGTCACCAACAGCGCCCAGATCCGCATCGAGCAGGAGTTAAGCCAGCACGCCTGGCGCGCAGCGAAGGACCGGACGGGTGCCCTCTCGCCCGAGGCCATCAAGGTGGCGGTGGACGCCTCCGGCCTCGACTTCACCCGCGAGCCCGAGCACGGCAAGGCACAGCTGGCGGCCATCTACGCCATGGGACAGGGGGGTGCCCTTACCGTGCTGACCGGCGTGGCCGGCGCTGGCAAGACCACCCTGATGAAACCCCTGGTCGCCGCCTGGAAGGCCGACACCCGCCTCGATGCGGGCGGCCGGGAGGTGGTGGGCGTGGCGACCGCATGGCGGCAGGCCGACGCGCTGAAAGAGGCCGGGGTCGACCGGACCTTGGCCATGTTCCCGCTGTTGGAGGCGATCAAGTCCGGCGAGTTCCAGCCCACCCGCAACACGGTGCTGGTGATCGACGAGGTGAGCCAGATCGGGCCGCGCGCCATGCTGACGCTCCTGGAGCTGCAGGCCCGCACCGGCATGACCATCAAGGCTTTGGGCGACCGCGAGCAGGCGCAGGCCATCGAGGCGGGTGATTCCATCGAGCTGCTGCGCCGCGCCCTGCCCAAGAGCGAGCGCCCGGAACTGCTCAGCACGGTACGGCAGCAGGCCATGGAAGATCGGCACATCGTCGGCCTGTTCCGTGAGAACCAGGGCGACCATAAGAGCAGGGCAGGGGAGGCGCTGGAGCTGAAGCGCGCTCGCAACGCTGAATCCGTGCAGATGCTCGGGGGCGACAACGACCAGGTGGTCGAGCAGATCGCCGACTTCTACATGCGTCGTCGCGACGCCCTTACAGCCGCTGGCTCCAAGCGCGGCATTACCATCTCGGCGCTGACCAACGAGGACGCGGCCGACATCAGCCGGGCTGTCCGGTCCCGCATGCGGCAGCGCGGGGAACTCGGGGCCGAGGAGGTAGTCTACAAGGCGGTCGATCAACGCGGCGAGCAATACGAGTTGCCGATCGCGGCCGGGGACCGGGTGCGGCTGTTCCACAAGACCTGGGCCACGATCGACGGCAAGGGCGGCTGGATCGGCAGCAATGGCGACATCGTGGAGATCGTCGGCCGCACCCAGGCAGCCTTGGTGCTGCGCAACAAGGAGGGCCGGGTGGGTGCGGTCGAATGGCGCCGTCTGTCGGACGGTGACACCGGCCGGCTCAAGCTCGGTTTCGGGCACGCCATGACGATCGACGCCGCCCAGGGCATCACCTCGGACGAGCATATCAACGCCCTGCCGCGAGGCTCTGGCGGCATCACCGCCTTCAAGGCCTACGTCGCCGAGAGCCGCGCCACGGCGACCACCTGGACCATGGTGTCGGAGGCGGCGACGCTGGAAGCCGTGAAGCGAGGCCGGGCGCTGGGCGACCCGACGCCGATCACGCCGGAGACGCTTTGGGGCCGGGTGGGCGACGACATGGCCGCCAAGCCCTACAAGGCGCTCGGCATCGACCTGCTGAAGGACGCCCGCCAAAGCCGCGCGATGGCGATCGACGGCTTCATCGCCCAGAGCCATCGTCTCCAGACCCTGGAGGCGGAAGGACGAGATGTCGGCCGCGAGGTGATGCAACGGCAGCAAGCTGAAGCGATGCGTGCCAGCCTGCCGCGCCATATGGCGGCGCTGGACGAGGCGTTGCGCCGCAACCGCGCAGCCTCCGGCGCGCGCACGGCTGAGGACCACCTGCGATACCTGCGGGTCGATCACTTGCAGACGCTCGAAGCCGAGGGGCGAAGCGTCAGCCGTGAGGTCCGGCAACGGCAGCAGGCTGAAGCGCTGCGTGCCAGCTTGCCGCGTCATATCGCGGCGCTGGATGAGGCGCTGCGTCGCAGCCTCGCAACTTCCGGCCCGCGCACGGCCGAGGACCACCTGCGGCACTTGCGGGTCGAGGCGGAGGTCGCGCATCGCAAGCTGGAGGGGGTGACACCAGCGAAGGCGGTGCCACCACGTCCACAGTCTTCCTCGCCATCGGCCGGCATGTAGCGGCTGGCATGGAGTTGGCCACGCAAGTATCCCTGGAATAAAACATATTAATATCAATGGTTTGCTGTTGCGTTCCGGTCCTGTTCACCTTAGAGTCTCGATCATTGGATGGAGGGTCTAATCATGCGTATCGAACTGTTGCCGGGGCTGACCAATGTGATCCGCTTCCCGGTCGAGCGCCGGGCGCAGCCGACGCTGGATCTGCTCCGTGAGATTGCCCCGGATCCACGCGAGGTCGGTTGCGCCATCGAAGCCTTCGGCCTGGATGACCTCACCGTGGGCTTGCGGGATGCGGTCGATGCCAGCACCGCCGAGCACATTCTCAACCAGGTGCCCAGGGAACCGGGGAAGGCCCGCTTGTCGGCCCTGGACGCTCTCTTGTCGCCACTCCTCGCCCAGGCCGTGACCGCCTGCCGTGAAGCCCATGATGCGGCCGTGGCCACCGCAGAGGCCCAGCAGCAGCTGGTCCGAGCACAGACCGAGGGTGGCTTCTGGCTGGAGCCGATCGAAGAGCGTGCCAACGAGCTGACCTTTCGTGCTGTCGAGCTGCTGGTGGAAGCGCACCGCAGCAGCGAGGAGGTCGAGGGCGTCGCGCGGGCCGTGGCTATCGCTCGGCGTGGCGAGGTCTGGACACCGATCAATCGCCGGGGAGACATCGAGGAGTTGTTTGGGCTGAAGCAGTCAGCCTGACGTAGCAGAAGGAGTGCAGCTTTGAACGAGAATACGTCTACGTACCGCACCCTAACGGCTACGCCCGCTAACCAACCGGACCCTAGCCGAATTGGTATGGTGCGCCTCGAACTGGACACACCTTTTGAACACTACTGCGCCGTCTGCGGGGCATGGGGTGCATTTGGCTTCGGCGGCGACCACACGCCGGAAAAGCCTGGAGTTTGGTTCTGCGGAGACCACAGAGAAGAGGGGGAGCAGCGCTGGAGGGCCAGGTCTTAGGGGTTGTCACGTAGGCCTATTCATCAGGCGAGCTGGTGTCAGCCGCCGGGCTATAAGGGGGGTGGCAGTAGAAGCTGACCAGGGGCTTCTACCGCTGCAAAGGGTGGTCAGCGGACCTACGCAGGGGAGGAAGCTGCTACTCCTTCCTCATAGAGAAGATTGTACGAACCCCACGTTCGAATCCTATGTTTTCGTAAAAGCGAAGTGTGGTCTCCCGCTTTGAGCCAGTTGAAAGCACTACTTTGTAGCAGTTCTCTTCCCAAGCAGCTTGCAAAGCAGCTTCCACAACCATTCGCCCATACCCTTTGTTCCGCTCTTCACGGAGAGTGGAGACGTTCTCAATAAGGGCATGTGGCCGCGCTGAGTGCGTCACGTTTGGTATTATTACAATTGTGCATGTGGCTAACAGGATTTCAGGGTTGTGGTCAGAAACAGCCACGATGACCCGTACCCCAGACATAGATAGAAGGCGGTTCCAGGCGTTTGACGCTGCTCGATCCTCTAGCGGTTCTGAACCTATCTCATCAAGGTTTCTGAACAGCGGCAGCAGGGCTGGAAGATCGGACAATGTTGCAGTGCGGGTGGATACCGATGGGTTCATCTGAACGCCCTACATCATGTTGCGGCTTGTCATTGTTTGTGGCTTGAGGTGGCAGTTCGCGCAACAGCCGTTGAATGCTGAGGTCTGCTGTGTGTCGAGTGCAGCGGGTAATCTCCCTGGCGGGGCAGTGGGAGGTCTACCCCGCCCCCCGCGCCTTCCGCACCCCATCCAGCACCGCCTCATGTGTCGCCAGTATCCGCCGCAACGTGGGCGTCCCTTTGTCGCTCGCCTCGGTGATGCCCTCGTGCATCGCCTCGATCCCCACCGTCATCTGCTCGGCCAGACCATCCAGGCGGTCCTGCAACTGCTCGCCGTCATCCTTGAGTTCCGCCGTCCACATCGCCAGAACCCGCGAGAGTTCGGTGGCAGCACGGTTGGGTGGGACGCCCGCTTGCAGCAGCTTGATGAGCGGGGCCAAGTCGACAGCAGGGGAGCGGGACGGGCCGGAAGAGGTGGGTAAGCGGACCGTGGATGGCCTCCCCTGAACTTGAGGTCCCGCTACCTGCGGATCACCTGCTCCGTCAAAGCGCGTTTCTGGCGTGCAGCCTTCAAGGCTTCCGTGATGTCGCCCTTTCTCAGCCATCTCACATGGGCTGAGAGCAGCCGCTCCGCCTCGCCGCCATCACGTCTCTCGATAGCTGCAAGAATGGCTTCATGCTCGGTCTGGGCCGTGGAGAATGCCATGCTGTCCCGCACCGGGCTCCACATCACCAACTGGCGCTGAGCAAGTTGTGTGAGGCTATCAAGCAGCAGGACGTTGTCGGAGGCTTCCCAGAGGCCACGGTGGAACAGCCGATCGGCCGCGAGCATACGGACCTGATCCTTCGTGCGAACTGCAGACCGACCTTTGGTGATCCCCTGACGCATGGATTGCCAGCGATCGGGGTCGTCTTGGCAGGCCAGGGCGTGCCGCAGAGCCATGACCTCAAGGGTCCGGCGCAGCTCGATCAGCTCGTCCACGTCACGCTGCGTCGGCTCGATCAGCCGAGCGGGCTGCCGCGGCGAGCCACCTTCCAAGATCCCAAGGCTCTCCAGACGGCGCAGTGCCTCACGAACTGGAACCCGGCTGAATCCCAGATCGCGAGCGATGTAGGCCTCGATCATGGGATCGCCGGGCAGGAACGCCCCGCGAGCAATGGCTTGCAGGATGGCGTCGGCCGCCTGCTCGGCCAAGGTCCGGTCAGAGCGGCCAGGTGCCTGGCGGACTGGTTGCGTCACTCCCGATTTGAAGATTGGCATCGCTCAGAAATCCGCCTGCTGCATTGGCAGGAAGGAAGAGAGGTGCGGCAAGTCAGACCGCCGTAGCGACGGCCGATGCGTGGGCTGGATAGGGTTCATGCTTGCGTATACGAATAAACATATGCGGTTGGATGCATCGCACCAACCCTCGGACCTGCATGGCGCGCAGTCGATCGCGAACCAGAGCCACCGACCGCTGCAGTTGGGCAGAAATTTCCTTGGTGTGCCGCGGCTCGTCAAGGAGGGCGAGGATCAGCTCACAAGTCGGGTGTGGCCGCACAAACGTTTCCGTCGCTGGCGGCGCTGAGCCCGATCCAATCCGGGCGTAGCGCCCGTAGCCGACCCGCTGCACCAGGTTGAGCTTCAGCATCGCACGCATGTGGCCGGTGATGGTGGCCGTGCGCCGTCCCGTGTGGGCCGCCACCTCGAAGGCCTGCCGCGGTTCGCTTAGGAAGGCGAGGATCTGATCGCGGACAGGTTGCGGCCGGGCCAGCGCCTGGGCCGGCACCGGATGGGTCTGCTCGGAACTGTTCACAGCGAAGAGCCCATAGCCAACCCGCTGGATGCGCCCGCGTGTTACCAGGCTGCATAGGTGCCTCGTGGTTGCCACCCTGGAAAGCCCGCAGCGACTGGCGATGGCAGCCGCATCGGATGGCGTGCGGTTCACGGCCGCCAGCACCTGCTGGCTCATGCTTGCCGCTGGCTGGCACTCAGCCGGTGTGGTGCCGGAAATGACGTCCTGGGTCATGCCGCAAGCCTTTCAACAAGCGCGTCGATGTGCAGCCGCAGCTCCGCTGCCATCATCGGAGGTGGGGTGATCGGGAAAACCGGGTTGGTGGCTTTATGGCCAGCCCCCCAAGCGGCAAGGCTGTTGCGGCGGGCTTCCACACCGGACGCGCCAGCCAGACGCTCAACCTTGGTCATGGCGGTGACGGTCTCATGATCGCCGCCTCCCGAATGCCCTTCTTCCGCATCGCTGGGGTCGGCGCCGGCGTCGGCGGTTTCGCCCAGCATGCGCCGGAAGTCACCTTCCGGCGGTTCGGCATGGGTGCCGTCGGGACGCGGATCGGGCGCTACGGCTTTGATCGCCTCGAGGGCGGCGAGGACGCGCCCGTCGATGTCCGGCGCCTGCGACGCCTTGAAGCCGTCGATCACTGCCCGCAGCACCGGTGACAGCGGGACCTCCGCATCCCGGGTAAGGTCACCTGCCTCGATCAGCTCGACGAGTGCGGCGTTGCTGGCACCTCGGGCTTGCATCGGCTCACCGGACGGCGCCGCCAGCATCAACGGCGCGTTCAGTCGGATCGGGCCATCGCTGCTCAGCTTGGCGTAGAACAGCCTGGCGTAAATGCGGCGACCGCCGAACAGCACGATGGCCTCGCCCTCCAGCAGGCGCTGCAGGTCACTCCACTCGACACGGGCGACCTGCCGCATCTCGGCCTGCTGCGCCTCGCGATACACGCCATCGCTGCCACCCTGGAAAGAGGTGGCCTGCGCCACGTAGGTCTGCCCCGCGGTCTTCTCGATCCAGTCCCGGGTGCGCTGGGCGTCTTGCTGGCGCATGGCGATCGTCAAGTTGGCGTTGCCGAGCAGGGAGGCGGTCTTCTCGCCGAGCCGCGCCCAGATCCCGGACAGCTCCTGGAAGCCAAGCCAGAAGCTGATGTTAAGGCCGCGGCCCATGGCCAGCATGCGGTCCATGCCTGCCGTGGCGTAGTAGGCCACCTCGTCGAAGGCAACCTGGAATGGACCCTCACCCATGCCGGGTTTCAGCGAGAAGATCTCGCTGGACTCTCCGGTGAGCCGGGCGCCCAGCATCTGTGCCATCATGCCGCGCAGGCTGGCGACGACGATCTTGCCCAACGCCGCCAAGGTGTCGTCGCTGTTCTCCAGCGCCGGCAGGTTGACGATGAGGATGCGCCGGTTGAGCACCACGTCGCGCATGTCGATATCGCCGCTCTGCACCTTGAAGATGTGGCCGAGCGAGACCGAAAGCTGGGTGAAGGTACTGGTAAAGTACATCAGGGCGAAGCCGTGCTGCTCGGACGGCTTGGTGTCGCGCTGCTGGTTCCACTCGACGGAGATGTCGTAGCCGGGGATCTCGCCCAGGTAGGCTTGCAGCGGGTAGAGGATCTCGTCCGGGATGTTCTGAACCCGGTGCTCGATCGGATTGCCGCCCTCACGGTTGCGGACCAGGAAGATCTTATGGACGGCCAGGACGCCGATCCAACGCAGTTCCATGCTGAAGCGGATGGATTCGATGTCGATCGGCACCCCGTGGGTGTCGCGCATCCAGGCCAGCACCGGGGCGATGGTGCCGATGAGGGCTACGGCCCGGCCGCGGAACACCCCATTCTGGTCGCTGGACTGCTGCTCACCAAGCTGGCTGACCAGCAGCTCACGGATCGCATCGGCATTGCCGGACGCGAAGGGATTACAGGTGTTCGACTCCTTTACCCCGCTCGCGGTCAGGAAGTTGAGCGAGAGCAGATCGTCCTCACGCCCGAAAGCACGCGCCAGAGCGTATACCTCGCCGTAGAGCTTGTTGTCGGCCTTGCCATCGACCAGCACGAAGCCGCTGCCCTGTGCCAAGGCGTTGCTGAGCAGGCTCAGGATGGCGGTGGTCTTGCCGGCGCCCGTGGTGCCAGGGATGGTGGCGTGCTGCCGGGCATCCTCGTTGGTGATCCAGATTTCCTGTCCGGTTTCCTGATCCCAGCCGAGGAAGATGTCGCCCGCCGCCATGCGGGCGCGGCGCGTACCGGGGTCTGGGTAGTTGTAGTCGAGACAGTTGGCACTGCGCGGCAGGCGGATCGGTGCCGAAGCCCGGCGGGTCAGCACCCAGCCGGCATAGAGCAGCGACGCCGGCAGTGTCAGATCGAGCAGGGCGGGGTAGAAGAACGTGGCTCCCGCCCCGCCCGCCAGCACCAGTGCCGAAGCGGAGCTGCGCAGGCCTTCGGAGAGCTTGGTGGTGAAGGGGCGCACATCGCGCAGACCTTCGACGCCGGTGCGCTCGAACCGTTCCTGCGGTCCCTGAATCTCGCGAGGGATCATGGCTGCCTCAGTTCTCAAGCCCGAAGGCGTTGCGGCTCGATCCCGGCGCAGGAGGAGCGGCCGTCGTGTCACTGTGCTGTGGAGGCATGCGGACCGGCGGGATGATCTGCAGCGGTGTCGCCAGCTGACGCTGGATGGCCGGTAGACCTAGTGCCGCGGCACTCGGCATCGCTGGTTCAGGCGAGACGAGGCTGCCCAGGGCCGGCCGCGGCCGCAGGTTTGATACGTCATCCGGCGCGGGGCGATGCCCAAGCTGGTAGCCGCCGCCGAATGCCGCCATCAGGCCAACGCCGACGATCAGGCAGCCCCAGCCGCCGAGGGAGCGCTGGACAACCTGCATAGCCGGACCGGCTTTCTCACCGGGGTGGAGATGGAGATGCACCGTCCCGCTTTCGGGGAGGGGCAGAGAAATGTCACTGCCTTCAGCGGCCGATGTGCTGCCGCCCATGACCAGGCTCAATCGGGGTGTGCTCATGATAGCTCCTGCGTCCACTTTGCTCCCGGATGCTGGTCTGAGCCGGTGCGAATGGACGCAGGGATTTCACAGGAACGGCTTCCAGCGTCAGCCGCGGAACCTGTTGGCGAGGATCATCGGGAAGGCTCGGGCCATCGGACCATTCCAGAGCACTCGGAGCACGCCACCGATCAGCGTGAAAAACATCAGGGCAAACAGGGTCAGACCTGCGCCGGCTAGGCCCAGTTGCATGGCGTACTCTGGACCGGCGCGGTCCGGGTTGAGCACGGCGGCGCAGGCGTCTTCCTCGGGCGCGTAGGGGCGTGACGTCATCGGCTCAGGTATTGTTCGGCTTGCGAGCGGCATCGGAGAGGCCACGCGGATGTAAATGTGTGCCGGCATAGCGGCACAGGCTAACCGCAAGGCGGTTATTTGCTGCCGAA
>Ga0160428_1002627_pt1 | contig 10585 bp, 8 predicted proteins | sample SolpanmetagenomM_FD_108198 | JGI IMG/M metagenome (GOLD analysis project Ga0160428, IMG submission 108198) | Solar panel surface microbial communities from Lawrence Berkeley National Laboratory, California, USA - M | ecosystem: Engineered > Built environment > Solar panel > Unclassified ...
CACGAGCACGTCGAGGTCTACACCGCGGTCGACCGCGCGCTGCGCGAGCGCTTGGCCGCCGCGGACGCCTGACGTGACGCGCAGGCAACGGCTCGACGCCGAGCTGGTCCGGCGCGGCCTCGCACGCTCCCGCCAGCACGCGGGGGAGCTGGTGAGCGCCGGGCGCGTCCTGGTCGGCGGGACCGCGGCCGCGAAGGTCGCGACCCAGGTCGACCTGAGCGCCCCGATCGTCGTCGCCCGCGACGAGGCCGACGACGGCTACGTCAGTCGCGGCGCGCACAAGCTCGTGGGGGCGCTGGACGCCTTCGGCGTCGACGTGACGGGGCGCCGCTGCCTCGACGCCGGCGCCAGCACGGGCGGGTTCACCGACGTCCTGCTGCGCCGCGGGGCGCAGCACGTCGTCGCCGTCGACGTCGGCTACGGCCAGATCGCCTGGAACCTGCGCCAGGACGAGCGCGTCACCGTCCTCGAGCGCACGAACGTCCGCACGCTCGACCCCACCGTCGTGGCCCCCGCGCCCTCGCTGGTCGTGGCGGACCTGTCCTTCATCTCCCTGACCCTGGTCCTGGCGGCGCTCGTGCGCTGCGCAGCACCCGAAGCGGAGCACGTGCTCATGGTGAAGCCCCAGTTCGAGGTCGGTCGCGACGCCCTGGGCGCGGGCGGCGTGGTGCGCAGCGCGGAGCTGCGCGCCTCCGCCGTGCGGACCGTCGCCACCTCCGCCGCCGCCACCGGTCTCGGGGTCCGCGGGGTCGCGGCCAGCCCCCTGCCCGGCCCCAGCGGCAACGTCGAGTACTTCCTGCACCTCGCCGCCGGCGCCCCGGCGCTGGCGGAGGACGACCTGCAGCGCGCGGTCGCCGAGGGTCCCCAGGACGGTCTCGCGTGAGCCGCGACGGGCGCCACGTCCTCGTCCTCGCCCACACCGGGCGCCGCGAGGCCGTCGTCGCGCTGACCGAGGTCGTGCACCGCCTGCACGCCGCCGGCGTGAACACGATGATGACCCACGAGGAGGCGCAGGCCCTCGACCCGGCCACGCGCGACCTGGTGGAGCAGTGCGACCTCGAGGGCGCCGTCGCGGGCGCGGAGATGGTCATCGTCCTCGGCGGCGACGGCACGATCCTGCGCGCCGCCGAGCTGGTGCGCGGCGCCGACACCGTCCTGCTGGGCGTCAACCTCGGCCACGTCGGGTTCCTCGCCGAGGCCGAGCGGGAGGAGATCGAGGGCACCGTCGCCCGCGTCGTGCACCGCGACTACCGCGTCGAGGAGCGCATGACGCTGGACGTGCGCGTCGTGGTCGACGGGGTGGTCACCGCCGAGTCCTGGGCGGTCAACGAGGTGTCCGTGGAGAAGGCCAACCGCGAGCGGATGCTCGAGCTGGTCATCGACGTCGACGGCCGACCCCTGAGCACCTTCGGCGGCGACGGCGTCATCGCCGCCACCCCCACGGGCTCGACCGCCTACGCCTTCTCCGCGGGCGGGCCCGTGGTGTGGCCGGAGGTCGAGGCGCTGCTGGTCGTGCCGATCAGCGCGCACGCCCTCTTCGCGCGGCCGCTGGTCATCGCGCCGACGTCGGTGGTGGGCGTCGAGGTCCTGCCGAGCATGGACGACGGCGGGGTCCTCTGGTGCGACGGCCGCCGCCGCTTCCCCGCCCCCGTCGGGGCCCGGGTGGAGGTCCGCCGCTCACCGGCCAGCATCCGTCTGGCCCGGCTCAGCACCGGCGTCTTCACCGACCGGCTGGTGGCCAAGTTCGGGCTGCCCGTGCACGGCTGGCGCGGACCGCGCCACGAGGGTCCGAGCGTGGACCGGTGATCGAGGAGATCCGGATCCGCGAGCTGGGCGTCATCCGCGACGCCCGGCTGCCGCTGTCACCCGGCTTCACCGTCCTGACCGGGGAGACCGGCGCCGGCAAGACCATGGTCGTGACGGGCCTCGGCCTGCTCATGGGTGAGCGCGCCGACGCGGCCGCCGTCCGCACGGGCGCCGACGCGGCCGTCGTCGAGGGCCGCCTGGTCGTCGACCCGGACGGCCCTGCCGCGGCCCGGGCCGTCGAGGCGGGCGGTGAGCTCGACGACGGGGCACTGCTGCTGGTGCGCACGCTCGCCTCCACGGGGCGCAGCCGCGCCCACGTCGGCGGCCGCGGCGCCCCGGTCGGCGTCCTGGGCGACCTCGCCGAGCACCTCGTCGCGGTGCACGGGCAGACCGACCAGCTGCGGCTGCGCTCGGGCGCCCAGCAGCTGCGCGTGCTCGACGCCTTCGCGGGCGCCGGCCTGGCGGGCGACCTCGCCCTCTACCGGGAGCAGTACGAGCGCTGGCGGCGCCTGAGCAGCGAGCACGACGACGTCCTGGCCCACGGTCAGGAGCGCGCGCGCGAGGCGGAGCTGCTGCGCCTCGGCCTCGAGGACGTCGAGCGCGTCGAACCGCTGCCGGGTGAGGACGTCGCCCTGCGCGAGGAGTCCGAGCGGCTGCTGAACGTCGAGCAGCTGCGCGTGGCCGCCGACGACGCCCACGCCGCCCTCACGGGCGAGTCCGCGGGGTCCGAGGGCGCCGACGCCGGCGAGGGCGGTGCCGACACCCGCGTCGAGGCCGCCCGGCGGGCCCTCGCCGCGGGTGGCGAGCACGACCCGGTCCTGGCGGCGCTCGCCGCGCGCGCCGCCGAGATCGCCTACCTGCTGACCGACCTGTCCGCCGACGTCGCCGAGTACGCGGCCGGCCTCGAGGCCGACCCGGCCCGGCTGGCCGCCGTCGAGGAGCGCCGCTCGGTGCTGTCCGGGCTGGTCCGCCGCTACGGCAGCAGCGAGGCCACCGCGGACCGCGAGGGCGTCGACGCGGTGCTGGCGTGGTCCGAGCGCGCCGCCCGGCGCCTGCTCGACCTCGACGACGACGGCCGGCTGGAGGCCCTCGCCGCCGAGCGCGACGCGGCGGAGGCCGAGCTGCGCCGGCTGGCCGCGCGGCTGAGCGCCGAGCGCGGCGGCGCCGCGCAGGTGCTGCAGACCCGGGTCGCCGTCGAGCTCGCCGCCCTCGCGATGCCGAGCGCCCGCCTCGAGGTGGTCGTCACCACGGGCACCGACCTGGGCCCGGCCGGCTGCGACGGCGTCGAGCTGCTCCTCGCCGCCCACTCCGGTGCGGCGCCGCGGCCGCTGGCCCGGGGTGCCTCCGGCGGTGAGCTGTCACGCGTCATGCTCGCGCTCGAGGTCGTCCTGGCCGGGGCGGACCCCGTGGCCACGATGGTCTTCGACGAGGTCGACGCCGGCGTGGGCGGACGCGCGGCCGTCGAGATCGGCCGTCGCCTGGCCCGGCTCGCGCGCTCGACGCAGGTGCTCGTCGTGACCCACCTGCCGCAGGTGGCGGCCTTCGCCGACCACCACCTCACGGTCGTCAAGACCGACGACGGCTCGGTCACCGAGTCCGGCGTCGTCCACCTCGACGACGAGGGCCGGGTCACCGAGCTCGCCCGCATGCTCTCCGGCAGCGGGACGGGCACGGCCCGCGCGCACGCCGAGGAGCTGCTGCGCTCCTCCCGCGACGGGGGCGGGGAGGACGGCGGCACCGCGGGACGCGACGCCACCCCGGCGTCGGTGAGCGCGGCGACGGGGACCACGGCGGAGGCGGAGGCGGACGCCGAGGCCGCCGCACCCCCGGCGGCCGCACGCGGGCGCCGGGCGAAGGGGAGCGCCGGGGCCGCGAAGCGGGTCCCCGCGGCGCGTGCGCCACGTCCGGGTGCCGCCCGCGTGCGACCATCGTCGACGTGACGCGCCGGCGGGGCCGGCGCGCGGACGGGGAGTGCACCAGGCCCCCGCGAGGATGACGAGACCGCGTCGTGCCGGAGCACCGGCCCGCGGGAGGTGAGGAGTTCCACGGTGGTGAGGCGTCGGCGGGGACGCGGGGAGACCGCGGCGACGGACCTCGTGCCCGACCTCGTGCGGGGCGTCGCCCGGGTGGACCGGCGCACGAAGCGGCTGACGAAGCGGCTGCGGCCCGGCGACGTCGCCGTCATCGACCACCTCGACCTCGACCGCGTGTCCGCGGAGGCCCTCGTCGCCTGCTCGCCGGTCGCCGTGGTCAACGCCTCCGCGAGCACCTCGGGGCGCTACCCCAACCTCGGGCCGGAGATCCTCGTCGAGGCGGGCATCCCCGTCCTTGACGCCGTGGGCGCCGACGTCATGACCGCGGTGCGCGACGGGGCCCGCGTCGAGCTCGCCGACGACCAGCTGCTGCTGGACGGCACCCCGGTCGCGACGGGCCGGCGCCTGACCCCCGAGGCGGTCGCCGCCGACATGGAGGCCGCCCGCGCCGGCCTGTCGCTGCAGCTGGAGGCGTTCGCCGCCAACACCATGGAGTTCCTGCGCCGCGAGCGCGACCTGCTGCTCGACGGCGTCGGCGTCCCCGACATCCGCACCGTCCTGGAGGGCCGGCACGCCCTCGTCGTCGTCCGCGGCTACCACTACAAGGACGACCTCGTCACGCTGCGCTCCTACGTGCGGGAGTACCGGCCCGTGCTGATCGGGGTCGACGGCGGGGCCGACGCGATCCTCGAGGCGGGCTGGAAGCCGGACCTCATCGTGGGCGACATGGACTCCGTCTCCGACGCGGCCCTGCGCAGCGGCGCCGAGATCGTCGTTCACGCCTACCGCGACGGCCGCGCCCCCGGCCTGGAGCGCGTGCGGCAGCTCGGCATCGACGCCGTCGTCTTCCCCGCCACCGGCACCAGCGAGGACGTGGCGATGCTCCTGGCCGACGACAAGGGGGCGACCCTCATCGCCGCCGTCGGCACCCACGTCACCCTGGTGGAGTTCCTCGACAAGGGCCGCTCGGGCATGGCCAGCACCTTCCTCACGCGCCTGCGGGTGGGCGGCAAGCTGGTGGACGCCAAGGGCGTCTCGCGCCTGTACCGCTCGCGCATCTCCAACCGCCAGGTGCTGATGCTGCTGGCCGCCGGGGTGCTCGCGCTCGTCGTCGCGCTCGCCGTCACCCCCACGGGGCAGGCGATCCTCGCCGTCACCGCGGCCCGCCTGGAGGACCTGTGGGCGATGGTGCTGGGCCTGCTGCCCGGGGTCGGTCCGTGACGTCGGCCCGCACCGCCCACCGTCCGCACGCCGCCCCTCCGCACGCTCCCGACCGACAGGACCCGCAGTGATCGACTTCCGCTACCACGTCGTCTCGCTGGTCTCGGTGTTCATCGCCCTCGCCGTCGGCATCGTCCTGGGTGCCGGCCCGCTCAACGAGGGCATCTCCGTGGGCATCACCGACCAGGTCAACCAGCTGACGTCGGAGAAGAACCAGCTGCGGACCCAGCGCGACCAGGCGCTGCAGGCCTCCGACGCCAAGGACGACTGGGCCGCCGCGGTCGGGCCCACCCTCGTCGCGGGCCAGCTCACCGGCCGGGCCGTGGCCGTGGTCGAGCTCCCGGGCGCCGACAGCAGCCAGGCGGACGCGACCGTGACGCAGCTGCAGGCGGCCGGGGCCACGGTCTCCTCTCGCGTCACGCTGCAGGACAAGTGGTTCGACCCCCAGCAGGCGGCCTTCCGCAACCAGCTCGCGGCGCAGCTGCTCCCCGAGCTCACCGACGCCCCGGCGCCCGGTGCGCCCACGGAGACGCAGCTCGCGGCCGAGCTCGGGCGGGCGCTGGTCACCAAGGAGGCCACCACGGGCACCGAGGCGGACCCCACCGCGGCGACCATCGTCTCCGCCTTCACCGACGCCGGGCTCCTCTCGGTGGACGGCACGCCCACGGCGCGCGGCACGCTGGTCGTCCTCGTGGGCGGGGCCGCGGACGACAACGCCACCGACCAGGAGAAGAAGGCGTCCTCCGCGGGCTGGCTCGCGCTGGCCTCCCAGCTGGACCAGCGCTCGGTCGGCGCCGTGCTCGCCGGGTCGCCCGACGCGGCCGACGGCGGTCCGGTGGCCGCGGTGCGCGGCACCTCCGACGTCGCCGACGACGTCAGCACGGTCGACGACCTGGACTCCGTCGTCGGCCAGATCACGGTCGTCCTGGCCCTGCGCCAGCAGCTGCAGGGCGCCGCAGGCCAGTACGGCACCGCGTCGGGAGCCACCGCCGTCAGCCCGTCGCTGCCGGCGCCCACCTCGTGAGCCCCCACCGGCCCGGACCCGCCTCCGGCGGAGCGGTCGGCGGCGGCCGCGCCGCGGCGGCGCTGGTCACCTCGGCCCTCGCCGGCCGGCGCCTGCGGCCCGCGCTCGCGGCCGGGGTGCCGGGCGGCGCGCAGCGCTTCGAGCGGCGCAACCACCGCGGCGACGTCGTCACCCTGCTCGAGGGGCCGGTCGCGGCGCTCGCGGCGGCCGCCGGCGTCCTGCCCGCCGCGGGTCCCTGGCGCCGCGCGGGGCTGGTCGCGGTGCTCGGCGCCGGAGCCTTCGGCGCCCTCGACGACCTCGCCGAGGCCGACGGCGACCGCGCGGCCGGCGCCCGGGGCCTGCGCGGGCACCTGGCCGCCGCCCGCCGCGGCCGGCTGACCACCGGCGCCTGGAAGGTCCTCGGGATCGGGGCCACCGGCCTCGCCGCTGCGTGGACCGTGCGCGGGCCCGGGGTGCGCCGCGGGCCGGTGCTGGCGGACCTCGCGGTGGCCGGGGCGCTCGTCGCCGGCAGCGCCAACCTGCTGAACCTCTTCGACCTGCGTCCCGGCCGGGCCCTGAAGGCGGCGCTGCTCGCGGCGGCGGCCCTGTCCGCCGGTGGCTCCGCGACGACCGTGCGGCCGCTGACCGCCGCGGTCGCCGGCAGCGCCGTCGCCGCGCTCGACGACGACCTCGCGGGCCGCAGCATGCTGGGCGACACGGGCGCCAACGCTCTCGGGGCGCTGCTCGGCGTCGCGGCCCTGGCCCGCTGCGGGCGGCGCGGCCGCCTGGTCCTGCTGGGTGGGGTGCTGGCCCTGACGGGGCTCAGCGAGCGCGTGAGCTTCACGGCGGTCATCGAGCGCACGCCCGCCCTGCGCGCGCTGGACCGGCTGGGCCGGCCGTGAGGGGACCGGCGCGTGGCCGGCGGGAGCGCGCGGGGGCGAGGAGCCCGTGGCGGTGAGGCCCCGCTCGCTCGCCGCGGCGGCCGCCTCGGTCGCGCTGCTGACGGTCCTCGCCCGCGTCGCGGGCTTCGGCCGGCTGTTCGCCTTCTCCCAGACCGTGGGCGACACCTGCCTGGGCGCGGCCTACCAGACGGCCAACCAGGTCCCCAACGTCCTGTTCGAGGTCGTCGCCGGCGGGGCCCTGGCCGGGGTCCTGGTGCCGCTCCTGTCGGCCCGGCTGGCCTCGGGCGACCCGGCCGAGCGGGCGGCGGCGTCGCGCACGGCGTCCGCCGCCCTGACGTGGAGCGTGACCGTCCTCGTCGTCGTCGCGGCCGCCACCGCCCTGCTCGCCCGCCCGGTGATGCGCCTGCTCCTCGGGGCCGCGGGCGCCGCGGGCGGTGCCTGCGGCCCCGACCTGCTGCGCACCGGCGTCGCGATGCTCTGGGTCTTCCTGCCGCAGGTGCCCCTGTACGCCGTCGCGATCGTCTTCGCCGGGGCGCTGCAGGCGCAGCAGCGCTTCACCGCCCCCGCGGCGGCGCCGCTCGTGTCCTCCCTCGTGGTCGGCATCGCCTACCTCGCCGTGGGCGCGCTGGTGCCGGCCGCCGTCGTCAGGTCGGGCGACCTGGACGCCGTGCCCGGCACGGCGCTCGCGGTCCTCGCGGGCGGCACGACGCTCGGGGTCGTCGCGCTGGCGGCCACCCACGCCCCCGCGCTGCGCTCGGCCGTGCAGTGGCGCCCGACGTGGCGTCCCGCGCCGGGCGACGGCCCTCGACTGCGCTCCCTGGCGCTGTCCGGCCTCGCCGTCGTCCTCGCGCAGCAGGTGGTCGCGGTGGTGGTGACGCGGCTGACCAACGACACCGCGGGGGCGGGGGCGGTGAACCGCTGGAGCTACGCCTGGGCGCTGTTCCTGCTGCCCTACGCCGTCCTCGCGGTCCCCGTCGCGACGGCCGTGTTCCCGCGGCTGTCGCGGGCCGCGGGCGAGGAGTTCGCCGACCTCGCGGCGCGGGCCTCCCGCGCGGTGGTGCTGGTGAGCTCGCTGGGCGCGGCCGTCCTCGTGGCCGTCGCCGGGCCGGTCGCGGTCGTCTTCGTCTCCAGCCGCGTCGGCTCGGGGCGCACCACCGACCTCAGCTCGGCCCTGGTCGTCTTCGCGCCCGGGCTGCTGGGCTACGGCCTGCTGGCGCTGCTCACGCGGGCGCTCTACAGCGCCGGGCGCGGGCGCGCGGTGGCCACGGGCACGGTGGCGGGCTGGGGGCTCGTCCTCCTCGCCGCGGTCGTCCTGACGTCGGTGCTGCCCGGCTCCCGCGTCGTCACCGCGATCGCCGCCGCCCACACGCTGGGCCTGACGCTCGCGGCCCTGCTGCTCGTGCGCTCGCTGCGGGCCCAGGCGGGCCGCGGGGCGGTGGCGGGCCTGCCCCGCGCCGTCCTGGCCGGGCTCGCCGCGGGCCTCGTCGGCGCGGCGGCCGGGACGGGGCTCGCCCGGGCGCTGCCGGCGACGTCCACGGCGGCGGCGGTCGGCGCGGGGGTGCTGGCCGCGGCGGTGGCGGCGCTGGCCTGGGCCCTCGTGCTGCGGCTGCTGGACGCCCGCGACCTGCGGGTCCTGACCAGCAGCGCCCGGTCCGTCGTGACGCGGGGACGCCCGTGAGCGCCCGCGTCGTGCTCGTGCTGGGCAGCAGCACCGGCGGGGTCGGGCGGCACGTGACGTCGCTGGCCGGGATGCTCGCGGCCGGGGGCGACGCCGTCGAGGTCGCCGCGCCCGCGCAGACCCTCCGGCGCTTCGCCGACGGGTGGTCGGGCACCGCCGCGGGCAGCCTCGCCGCGCGGCCCCTGGAGATCGGCGCCTCGCTGGACCCGCCGCGCGACCTGCGGGCCGCGGCGGCGCTGCGGAGGCTGCTGCGGGCGGGCCCGCCGCCCCTCGTGCACGCCCACGGCATCCGGGCGGGGCTCGTGGCGCTGCTCGCCGTGCGCACCCTGCGCCCGCGCCCACCCCTGGTCGTCACGCTGCACAACGCCGTCCTCGGCGCGGGCCGGCGCGCGCGGCTCGGCCGCCTCGTGCAGGACGCGGTGTGCCGCGGGGCCGACGCGGTCCTCGGCGTCTCCGGCGACCTCCTCGCGCAGGCCCGCGCCGCCGGGGCCGCCGCCGTGGAGCGGGCCCTCGTCCCGGCGCCCGCGGCGGTGGCGCAGCGCAGCCGCGAGGAGGTGCGCGCGGCCGAGGGTCTCGGTGAGGCCCTCCTCGTGCTCACGGTGGCGCGCCTGGCCCCCCAGAAGGGCCTGGGGGACCTCCTCGACGTCGCCGCCGCCCTGCCGCGCCGTGTGGCGGCCGCGGGCACCGAGCGCGACGTCGTCCTGCTCCTGGCCGGCGACGGCCCGCTGCGCGCGGAGCTCGCCGACCGCGTCGCGGGACAGCGCCTGCCCGTCCGGCTGCTGGGCGCGCGCCGCGACGTCGCCGACCTGCTCGCGGCCTGCGACGTCGTGCTGGGCACGAGCGCGTGGGAGGGCCAGCCCGTGTTCGTCCAGGAGGCGCTGCGGGCCGGGCGCGCCCTCGTGCTCACCGACGCGGGCGGCACGCGCGAGGTCACCGCCGACGCGGCCGACCTGGTCGCCGTCGGCGACGTCGCGGGGCTCGCGGCCGCCGTGGAGGGACTGCTCGCCGACCCCGCCCGGCGGGCGCGGCGCGAGGCCGACGCGCGGGCGCGGGCGGCCCTGCTGCCCACCGACGCCGACGTCCTGGCGCAGGTGCGGCGCGTGCACCGCGAGGCCGCCGCGCGGCGGGCGGCGGGGCGGATCCCGCCGGCTGCGGACACCGGGGCCCCGCGCGGGCCCCGCGTCGGGTAACCTCGAAGTCCGTGGCGAACCGCAGCACTCCCGAGTCCAGCACCCAGCACGTCTTCGTCACCGGGGGGGTCGCGTCCTCCCTCGGCAAGGGCCTGACGGCGTCCAGCCTCGGCCGGCTCCTCCGGGCGCGTGGACTGCGCGTCGCGATGCAGAAGCTCGACCCCTACCTCAACGTGGACCCCGGGACGATGAACCCGTTCCAGCACGGCGAGGTCTTCGTGACCGACGACGGCGCCGAGACGGACCTCGACATCGGCCACTACGAGCGCTTCCTCGACGTGCGCTTCGACGCCTCCGCCAACGTGACGACCGGTCAGGTCTACTCGGCGGTCATCGCCAAGGAGCGGCGCGGTGAGTACCTCGGCGACACCGTCCAGGTCATCCCGCACATCACCAACGAGATCGTCGACCGGATGCGCGCGCAGGCCCGCCCCGACATCGACGTGATCATCACCGAGGTCGGCGGCACGGTCGGCGACATCGAGTCGCTGCCGTTCCTCGAGGCCGCCCGCCAGGTGCGCCAGCGCCTCGGGCGCGACAACGTCTTCTTCGTCCACGTCTCCCTCGTGCCCTACATCGGGCCGAGCGGTGAGCTGAAGACCAAGCCGACGCAGCACTCGGTGGCGGCGCTGCGCAGCATCGGCATCCAGCCCGACGCGATCGTCTGCCGCTCCGACCGCGAGATCCCCGAGGGCGTCAAGCGCAAGATCGCCTCGATGTGCGACGTCGACGAGGAGGCCGTCATCGCCTGC
>Ga0160428_1002628_pt1 | contig 10577 bp, 11 predicted proteins | sample SolpanmetagenomM_FD_108198 | JGI IMG/M metagenome (GOLD analysis project Ga0160428, IMG submission 108198) | Solar panel surface microbial communities from Lawrence Berkeley National Laboratory, California, USA - M | ecosystem: Engineered > Built environment > Solar panel > Unclassified ...
CGCCCTTGCCGAGCACGATGGAGCGCTGGCTCTCGCGCTCCACGAAGATGGTCTGCTCGATGCGGACCGAACCATCCGGACGCACCTGCCACTGGTCCGTCTCGACGGTGGAGCGGTAGGGCAATTCCTCGTGCAGGCGGTCGTAGAGCTTCTCGCGGGTGATCTCGGCGGCCAGCATCCGGATTGGTGCGTCCGAGACCTGGTCCTCCGGATAGAGCCACGGGCTCTTCGGCATCATGCCGGCCAGCGTCGTCTTCAGCGTCTCGATCCCGTCGCCGTTCAGGGCCGAGACCATGAAGGTGTGCACGAACGCGATGCGCTCGTTCAACGCGGCCGCGAGCGCCAGCAGGCGGTCGCGCGGGATCAGGTCGATCTTGTTGAGGATCAGCACCTTGGGGCGCTTCACGTCCGGCAGCTTGGCCAGGATCGCCTCGACCTCCTCGGTCACGCCCTTGCGGGCATCGATCAGCAGACAGACGGCATCGGCATCCGAGGCGCCGCTCCAGGCCGAATGCACCATCGCCCGGTCGAGGCGGCGCTTCGGGGCGAAGATCCCCGGCGTGTCGACGAGGATGATCTGCGCGGTCTCGTGCATGACGATGCCGCGTACCAGGGCGCGAGTGGTCTGCACCTTGCGGGAGACGATCGAAACCTTGGTGCCCACGAGGCTGTTCAGCAGCGTCGACTTGCCGGCATTGGGGATGCCGATCAGCGCGACGAACCCCGCAGTGGTGTTTTCCGGCATCCGCACCGCGGGCAGCGGCTGCAGCGGCGGTGGCGCGAAGTCGTCGTCGCCGTCGAAATCGTCGTCCGGCACATCGTCGTCAGGCATCTGGGGTATGTCCTTCAGCGACGTCCGCCGACGTCTCCTTGGTTTGCGAGGGATTTTGCGAGGGATTATGGGTTCGCGCGCGATCATGGTCTCGCGCGGGATCGGGGCCGGTGATCTCGCGCTCCAGCACGAGGCGGGCGGCCTCCTGCTCGGCGAGGCGCTTCGAGGGGCCGACGCCGATGCCGGCCTCCAGTCCCTCGACGCGGACCGCGATGTGGAACACCGGCGCATGGTCGGGTCCCGAGCGGTCGACCACTTCGTAGAACGGGATCGGCAGGGCACGGGCCATGGCCCATTCCTGCAGGGCCGACTTGGCGTCGCGGCCGCGGGGGGCCGCCGTGTCGGTGTCGGGGGTGAAGGCCGCGTTGACGATGCCCTTGGCGACGTCGTAGCCGGCATCGAGGAAGACCGCCCCGAGGATCGACTCGCACACGTCCGCCAGGATGGTCTGGTTGCGCCGACCGCCGCTCTGGACCTCGCCGGGGCCGAGGGCGAGGTGCGGGCCGACGTCCCAGGTGGTCGCGACGGCGGCGCAGGTCTCGCGCCGGACGAGCCCGGCCAGACGCCGCGACAGCTCACCCTCGTCGGCCTGCGGAAAGGCCTCGTAGAGCAGGTCGCCGATGGCAAGGCCGAGGACCCGATCGCCCAGGAATTCCAGGCGCTGGTAGCTGCCGAGCCGGCCGTTCCCACCGGCCTTGCTCACGTGGGTGAGCGCCTGGACCAGCAGCTTCGGGTCGGCGAAGACGTGGCCGATTCGCGCCTCGAGCACCGCGAGGTTGGGCTTCGGACGGGTCGCGCGCCGCGCCCGGTTCGAGGGACGCGCCTCTTCGGTCACGATGGATAACGTCCTAGTGGATGGTCGTGAACAGCCGGTTCCAGCGTACCTTCGCCGGCCAGTTCCAGATCTGCCATGCCGGCGTGCCTTCGTCGATGGAGAAGAAGATCATCTCCGCGCGGCCGACGAAGTTCTCGAACGGCACGAAGCCGACATTGGCGAGATCGCGCGAATCCGTCGAGTTGTCGCGGTTGTCGCCCATCATGAAGAAACGGCCCTGCGGCACGGTGTAGGGCTCGGTGTTGTCCCAGTAGCCGTTGTCGCCGTCGCGCTCGATCACCCGGTGGGTGACGCCGTTGGGCAGGGTCTCGAGGTACTGCTCGGCCTTGGCCTGCTCGCCGTACGGCCCGGTGGTCTCGAAGGGCGCGATCTTTTCCCGCTTCACCGGCACGTCGTTGATGTAGAGCAGCCCGGCCTTCATCTGGATCTTGTCGCCGGGCAGGCCGATGACGCGCTTGATGTAGTCGGTGGAATTGTCCTTGGGCAGCTTGAACACGGCGATGTCGCCGCGCTTGGGCTCGGCGCCCCAGACCCGGCCGTCGGCCGTGAAGGGCAGGTACTCGCTCAGCGGCAGGGAGTACTTCGAGTAGCCGTAGGAATATTTCGAGACGAACAGGTAATCGCCGATCAGGAGCGTGGGAACGAGCGAGCCCGAGGGGATGTTGAACGGCTGGAACAGCAGCGTGCGCACCACCAGCGCGATCAGCAGCGCCTGGCCGCCGACCTTCAGCGTCTCCTTGATGCTCGCCCAGGTGCCGGTGTCAGCAGCCTTCAGGTCACGCTTCGTCTGCTGGTCCACGCGGGCACGTTCCATCTGGCTGCCATCTCCGGTCCGACGCTCGCACCCGGAATCCGGGCGGCTTCCGTCGTTGACGGTCGACCGGCGGCATAGACCATGCGGAAAGGCGCCGCAACGCAGGGGGGCTGTCGGCTAAGGCCCGGGCGTGCTTTCCGGCACCGCTTCGATGATCACGAAGGCCTGCGCCATGGGCGGGTCGTCCGTGAGGGTGATGTGCAGCTTCGGCACGTGGCCGGCCGGCACCATCGCGGCGAGGTGTTCCGCCGCCGCCCCGGTGAGGCGGAGGGTCGGGCGGCCGCCGGGCAGGTTCACCACCTCCATGTCGCGCCAGAAGACGCCCCGGGCGATGCCGGTGCCGAGGGCCTTGGCGCAGGCCTCCTTGGCGGCGAAGCGGCGGGCATAGGAGGGTGCCCGCGCCGCGCGGGCCTCGCACTTGGCGCGCTCGCCGTCGGTGAAGACCCGATGGGTGAAGCGCTCGCCGTAGCGCTCCAGCGATTTCGCGATCCGGCGGATGTCGCAGAGGTCGGAGCCGATGCCGAGAATCATGCCCGGGCCGCGTCCATGGCGGCGCGCATGTCGCGGATCGCCTGGGGCAGGCCGACGAAGATCGCCTCGCCGATCAGCGCGTGGCCGATGTTCAGCTCGGCGATCTCCGGCAGGGCCGCCACCGGACCAACGCTGTCGAGGGCGAGGCCATGCCCGGCATGGACCTCGAGGCCGAGACCCGCCCCGTAGGCCGCCGCCCGGGTGATCCGGTCGAGCTCGTGGGCCGTCCGTCCCGCATCGCCCTCGGCCACCGCCTCGCAGTAGCTGCCGGTGTGAAGCTCGACCACCGGTGCCCCGAGGCGCCGGGCCGCGTCCATCACGGCCTCGTCCGGCTCGACGAAGAGCGAGACCCGGATGCCGGCCTCGGACAGGCGGGCGATGCGGGGCAAGAGCGAATCGTGCCCCCCGACGATGTCGAGGCCGCCTTCGGTGGTGCGCTCCTCGCGCTTCTCCGGCACCAGGCAGGCGGCGTGCGGCTTCAGCCGGATCGCCATCCCGATCATCGCGTCGGTGGCGGCCATCTCGAAATTGAGCGGCACCGTCAGGATGCGGGCCAGCGTCTCCATGTCGGCGTCGCGGATGTGCCGGCGATCCTCCCGCAGATGCGCCGTGATGCCGTCCGCCCCGGCCGCGACCGCCTCGCGGGCGGCGCGAATCGGGTCGGGCGCGGCGCCGCCGCGGGCGTTCCGCACGGTCGCGACGTGATCGATGTTGACGCCGAGCCGGAGGCGGCGCGATCGAGAGGCGGGGGAAGACATCGAGGCGGACTCCGGGCGCGGGCGTGAGGCGCGGGCATCAGGCGCCGGCATGGCGCCCTGACGGAACGGCGGACGCGCCCCTACATAGGTGATGTGGGGCTTCAGGGGATACGGCGCGCGATGGGTTTTCTCGATGGACTGCTCGGCCACGGCAGCGATCTCTCGCCGGCGGAGGTCAACGAGCAGATGGCCGGCATCCTCACCGAGGGCGAACCGGTCCAGGTCGCCTTCCGGATCCTGCGCGACCTCATCGTGTTCACGGACCGGCGCCTGATCCTGGTGGACAAGCAGGGCATCACCGGCCGGAAGGTCTCCTACCTGACCGTGCCCTACCGGGCGATCACGTCGTTCTCGGTGGAGACGGCGGGCAGCTTCGACCTCGATTCCGAGCTCGCGATCTGGGTTTCGGGCCGGGCCGAGCCGATCCGCAAGACCCTGAAGCGCGGCGCCAACATCCTGGCGATCCAGCAGGCGATCGCGGCCTCGATCCGCTGAAGGCGACAGCGCCGGCAAACCTTGCCTCGGCGGCCGGGCTCTGTTAAGGCCCCGCCCATTCCACACGCGGAGCCGGCCTCATGCCTGAATGAGGCGTTTCCGGTGGTCGTCGTCCCTCGGACGCGATCGCTTCCTCCGCGGCGGTACCAACCGGAGAGTACAAAGACATGGCCGTTGATTTCACCATGCGTCAGCTTCTCGAGGCCGGCGCCCACTTCGGACACCAGGCCCACCGCTGGAACCCGAAGATGCAGTCCTACATCTTCGGGACGCGCAACAACATCCACATCATCGACCTCGCCCAGACCGTGCCGGCGCTCCACCAGGCCCTGCAGGCGGTGAGCGACACCGTCGCGAAGGGCGGCCGCGTGCTGTTCGTCGGCACCAAGCGTCAGGCCGCCGACACCATCGCGGAAGCCGCCAAGCGCTCGGCCCAGTACTACGTCAACTCCCGCTGGCTCGGCGGCATGCTGACCAACTGGAAGACCATCTCGGGCTCGATCCAGCGCCTGCGCAAGGTCGACGAGACCCTCGACGGCGGGGCCCAGGGCCTCACCAAGAAGGAGCGCCTGATGCTGGGCCGCGAGAAGGACAAGCTCGAGAAGGCCCTCGGCGGCATCAAGGACATGGGCGGCGTGCCGGACCTGCTGTTCGTGATCGACACCAACAAGGAGCAGCTGGCGATCAAGGAGGCCCAGCGCCTCGGGATCCCGGTGGCGGCCATCGTCGACACCAACTGCAACCCGGACGGCATCACCTACGTCGTCCCCGCCAACGATGACGCCGGCCGCGCCATCGCCCTGTACTGCGACCTGATCGCCCGCGCCGCCATCGACGGCATCTCGCGCGGCCAGGGCTCGATGGGCGTCGATCTCGGCGCCTCCGAGGAGCCGGTCGCCGAGGAGCTGCCGGCCAACGACGATGCGGCGACCTCCGTCGAGTCGGGCTCGGTCAACCAGGCCGACGTCGCCGCCCTCGTCGAGTCCACCGAGCACTTCGAGCTGCTCTCGGCTCCCCGCGGCGCACCCGACGACCTGTCGAAGCTCCACGGCGCCGGCCCGCAGATCGTGCAGAAGCTCAACGAAGCCGGCATCTACCACTACTGGCAGCTGGCCTCCATGAGCGCCGACGACATCGCCAAGGTCGATGCCGACCTGAAGCTGAACGGCCGCATCGGTCGCGACGGCTGGGTCGACCAGGCCCGCGGCTTCGTCGAGGCTGCCGCTGCCGCCTGATCCCGCTTCGGCGGCCCGTCATCGGGCCGCCATCGCCAGATCGGACACTGCTTCCTGAAGCCCGGTGCTTTCCATGAGCGCCGGGCTCAGTCGCTTCAAAAGACTTCGCTTCACTCGAAACGTCCGCTTCAGAAGACTTCCCCCGGGAAGGCTTCGCATCTGACAAGACACGGAAAGGACCCGCCATGGCCAACATCACCGCCGCACTGGTGAAAGAGCTCCGCGAGAAGACCGGCGCGGGCATGATGGACTGCAAGGGCGCGCTCAACGAGACCGATGGTGACATCGAAGCCGCCGTCGACTGGCTGCGCAAGAAGGGTCTTGCCAAGGCCGCCAAGAAGGCCGGCCGCGTGGCCGCCGAGGGTCTGGTCGCCGTCGAGTCCGCCGGCCATCATGCCGCGATCGTCGAGGTGAACTCCGAGACCGACTTCGTCGCCCGCAACGACAGCTTCCAGGCCTTCGTCCGCGAGGCCGCCAAGCTCGCGCTCAACACCGACGGCACGCTGGAAGGCCTCGAGGCCACCACGTTCCCCGGCGCCTCGACCACGGTCAAGGAAAGCCTCGCCAACCTCATCGCCACCATCGGCGAGAACATGACCCTGCGCCGCGTCGCCAAGCTCGACGTGACCAAGGGCGTGATCGCCTCCTACGTCCACGGCCAGGTGGTCGAGGGCCTCGGCAAGATCGGCGTGCTCGTGGCGCTGGAATCCGAGGGCGACGTCGAGGTGCTCTCCACCCTCGGCCGCCAGATCGCCATGCACGTCGCCGCCACCAACCCGGTGGCCCTCGACGCGGCCGGCGTCGACCAGGCGACCCTCGACCGCGAGATCAACATCCTGCGCGAGAAGAACGCCGGCAAGCCCGAGAACGTGCTCGCCAAGATCGTCGAGAGCGGCCTGAAGAGCTATTACAAGGAGGTCACCCTCCTGGAGCAGCCCTTCGTGCATGACGGCTCCAAGACCATCAGCCAGGTGCTGAAGGAGGCCGAGGGCAAGGCCGGCGCGCCGGTCAAGCTCAGCGCCTTCGTGCGCTACGCCCTCGGCGAGGGCATCGAGAAGGACGAGGCGCCGGACTTCGCGGCCGAAGTCGCGAGCCTTTCGCGCTGACACGTCACCGGCGCCGATCGTCGAATCGGCGTCGATCCCTACGAAAACACCGGGGGGCGGTGCCAGGGATGGCGCCGCCCCTCGACGTTCCGGCCTCCCTTGGGCTAGACACCCCTCCGCTTCCGATTGGCTCCCCGACCTGATCCAGGCCGGGTTAGAGGGGACTGGCTCGATGCCGGAGACCACACCGTTTCGCCGCGTCCTCGTGAAACTCTCCGGCGAGGCGCTGGCCGCTCCCGACGGGTACTGGCTGCATCCCCCGACCCTGGCGGGCATCGCCGACGACATCGCCCGCACCCGCGAGGCCGGCGTGCAGATCGCGCTGGTGGTCGGCGGCGGCAACATGATCCGCGGCGCCCGCATCTCGGCGGCCGGCTGGATCGACCGGGCCACCGGCGATTCCCTCGGGATGATGGCGACGGTCATGAACTCCCTGGCCCTGGAAACCGCCCTGAACGCCGCGGGCGTCCCGGCGCGCACGATGTCGGCGGTCTCGATGCCGACGATCTGCGAGACCTATGCGCGCCAGCCCGCGCTGCATCATCTCGACAAGGGCCAGGTGGTCGTCCTCGCCGGCGGCACCGGAAACCCGTTCTTCACGACGGACACCGCCGCCGTCCTGCGGGCGGCCGAGCTGCGCTGCGACGCCGTGCTGAAGGCCACGCAGGTGGACGGCGTCTACTCCGCCGATCCGAACCGCGACCCCACCGCCACGCGCTACGACCGGCTGACCCATGACGAGGCCATCTCACGCGATCTCAAGGTGATGGACACCGCCGCCTTCGCGCTCGCCCGCGAGAGCCGCCTGTCGATCGTCGTTGGGTCCGTTCACGCGCCGAGTTCGATCCTGGCGATCCTGACGGGTGGGGCGCCGGCGACCCAGGTCGTCCCCTAGGCGATGTCGCGGGCCCCGTCCCGGACGGCGCCTGCGCCACCGGTCACGACGGCGGATGTCGCGCCTGGACGTCCGCCGATCGCTCTCAATGTTTGTTGAGAGTTTTCGGATCTGTTGCCGTAACGAGCCGCCAGCAACTGGGTCGAGCGGTCGGCGAGTACGGCCATGTCCCTTTCGCAGATTGTTTTCTACAGTCACAACCTCCTGACGTTGCACGGCGGGACCATGCGCGAACTGGTCCGGGACATCCTGGCTTCCTGCAATCGCTACGATCGGGCATCCGGATTCACGGGTGCGTTGGTCTTCAACGAAAAGTTTTTCCTGCAGGCCATGGAGGGGGACCCGGTCGCCCTGTCCGATCAGCTCTGGACTCTTGCGGCGGATAGCCGCCACAGCGGCATGGTGTTGGTCGCGGCGCGCGCGATCGAGCAGCGCGACTTTCGCGGCTGGACGGTGGGGTATGCCGGTCACACCGAACCCCTCGAGACGCTTTATCTGCGGTACGGCCCGAAGCCGCGGCTCGATCCGACGCAGATGACCGCTGCCGGCGCGGTCGCGCTCCTGCGGGCCTTCACCGAGGTCGAGGGAAACCACTGCGTGCAGCGCTCCGGGCCCGCCGCGGCGAGTGCCGCGAAGGCCTAGGCGCGCAGCGCGCGCGCCCGGCTCGGGGGTTTCCTGCCGAAACGACGCGAACGCCATTTGCGACCCACTGGATTTTGGTTCATTGAGGCCCACGAACGGGCCCCGGCGGCCCGACCCACTCCCTCAAGTTCGCGTCGGGATAGTCCAGCATGGCAGCCATTCCAGAATTCGACCTGAACGACATCAAGCGTCGCATGCAGGGCGCCGTGGCGTCGTTGAAGGGTGATCTCGGATCGCTCCGGACCGGCCGCGCGACCCCGAGCATCCTCGATCCGATCCAGGTCGACGCCTACGGAGCGATGATGCCCATGGCCCAGGTGGCAACGGTGAGCGTGCCCGAGCCCCGCCTGCTCAGCATCTCGGTCTGGGACCGCGGCATGATCGCCGCCGTCGAGAAGGCGATCCGCGAATCCGACCTCGGCATGAACCCGCAGACCGAGGGCCAGACCATCCGCCTGCGCGTGCCCGAGATGAACGAGCAGCGCCGCAAGGAGATGGTCAAGGTCGCCCACAAGTACACCGAGGAAGCGCGCGTCGCCGTCCGCCACGTCCGCCGTGACGGTCTGGACCATCTCAAGAAGCTGGAGAAGGACGGCGCGATCAGCGAAGATGACGAGAAGCGTCAGGCCGGCGATGTCCAGAAGGCCACCGACCAGTTCATTGCCGAGATCGACGGCGTGCTCGCCGCCAAGGAGAAGGAGATCATGCAGGTCTAGGATCCAGGATCGGGATCGGGACCACGTGTGATCGGCACGAGAGACGGTTGGGGGAGAAGCGCGTTGGGTCGCTCAGAAGGCGCGCGTCAGATCGAGACGGCGAGGGTGCACGGCACGGACGTCGCGCTGGGCGCGGCGGAGAACGCTGCGGCGGTCTATCCGGGCTCCCCCGTGCCCGCCCTGGCGGCGCCCCCGACGCACGTCGCCATCATCATGGATGGGAACGGCCGCTGGGCCTCCGATCGCGGGCTCCCGCGGGTCGAGGGGCATCGGCGTGGCGTCGAGGCGGTCCGGCGCGCCGTGCGCTCCGCCATCGAACTCGGTGTGCGCTACCTGACGATCTACAGCTTCTCGTCCGAGAACTGGCGTCGGCCGCCGGCCGAAGTCGCGGACCTCATGGGCCTGATGAAGCTCTTCGTCCGCCGCGACCTGGCGGATCTCCACGGCAACAACGTCCGCATCCGCATCATCGGTGAGCGCGAGGGATTGCCGGCGGACATTGCCGGATTGCTCGACGAGGCCGAGCAGCGCACCCGGGCCAATACCGGCCTGACCCTGATCGTGGCCTTCAACTACGGCGGCCGGCAGGAGATCCTGCGGGCGGTCCGCAGCCTCGCCCGGGACGTGGCGGCGGGACGGCTGTCGCCCGAGGCCATCGATCTCGACGTGCTCACGGGCGCCCTCGACACCACCGGCATCCCGGACCCGGATCTCGTGATCCGCACCTCCGGCGAGCAGCGCCTGTCGAACTTCCTCACCTGGCAGACCGCCTACGCGGAATACGTGATCGTGCCGGAGTTCTGGCCGGATTTCGACCACGCCGCCTTCCGCGCCGCGGTCGACGAGTACCACCGCCGCGACCGTCGCTTCGGCGGCCTCAGTGGCAAGGCCGGCTGACCATGGCACCCGGAGAGGCGGCACCCGCCTCGCAGCGCGGCCTCCTCGCCAGCCGTGAGTTCCAGACCCGCCTGGTCTCGGCCGTCCTGCTCGGCGCGATCGTGCTGTCCGCCCTGGTCCTCGGCGGCTGGCCCTTCGCGGTGATTTGGCTCGCCGCCGGGATCGTCTTCGCCGCCGAGTGGATCGGCATGAGCGCGGTCGTCCCCCGGCGCCTCGTCCTGGCGCTCACGGCCGCCACCCTGTTCGGCCTCGTCCTCTGCCTGCACGGGGACGCGGCGCCCGGGATGACCCTCGGGGTCGGTGCCCTCGGGGCCGTGCTCGTGACGGCCGTGGCCCGTGGCGGGGCGGGACGGGGGCGGGCCCTCGCGGGCCTCGTGAGCTCGGCGGTGATCGCCCTGGTCCCGACCGCCCTGCGCGACGATCCCGCCATCGGCATCCTGGGACCGGCCTGGATGTTCGCCGTGGTCTGGTCCACCGACATCATCGCCTACTTCACCGGCCGGACCTTCGGGGGTCCGAAGCTGATGCCGAAGGTCAGCCCGAAGAAGACCTGGTCCGGAGCGCTCGGCGGCCTCGCGGCCGGCACCCTGGCCGGTGTCGCCCTGGTGGTGGTCGCGCGTGACCATGGCTGGAGCGATCTCGCGACCACCTCGCTCGCCCTCGTCGCCCTTATGAGCGCCACCGCCTCCGTCCTGAGTCAGGCCGGGGATCTCGTCGAATCCGCCCTCAAGCGCCGCTACGGCGTGAAGGATTCGGGCCGCGCCATTCCCGGCCATGGCGGGGTCATGGATCGCCTCGACGGCTTCTTCGCCGTGGCCGTC
>Ga0160428_1002630_pt1 | contig 10571 bp, 7 predicted proteins | sample SolpanmetagenomM_FD_108198 | JGI IMG/M metagenome (GOLD analysis project Ga0160428, IMG submission 108198) | Solar panel surface microbial communities from Lawrence Berkeley National Laboratory, California, USA - M | ecosystem: Engineered > Built environment > Solar panel > Unclassified ...
CGCCCGGTGTGGGTGTCCCTGAGGAAAAGCGGTGGTTTGGCGCTGCCTGGGCAACGGTGCGGTCGGTGTCACCAGGAGCTGTTGCCTGGGGAGTGTGGATAGGCCGCGTCCCTGAGTTCTTCCGGGGTCGGGAAGTAGGTGTCGTACCGGAACACGTGATTGAAGGCGCGCAGGAACTGCCCGGCGTAGCGGAAGGTGCTCAGGGCCGCGAAGTACGCCTCGGGGCTTGCCTTGGGGCGTTGCGGCTGGAAGCGGTCGCAGAGGATAGCGAAGTACTCGTCGAACAGCGCCCGCGTGAACGGGCCGCTTCCTGCATCTTCCGCCCGGCGGACGTCTCCCATGATCGACGCGGTGAGGTCGGCGGTCTTGCGGAGGTTCCTGTCTTTCACCTCCGCCCAGTAGACGCGCTCCAGGTCTTCCACGGTGCCCGCGTGGGAGCGCCGCAGGGTGGCGAGCAGCTCTCTCACGCGGGAGTGCTCACCGCTGCCGACGTCGTACGTGCCGGCGAAGTCCGACCGTCTGGGCCAGTCGTCTCGCTCGGCGTCGGCGTCGGTGTTTTCGGTCAGGGCCGCGTAACTGAAGTCGCAGTGACCGGCGAGCAGCTCCGCGCGGTGCCGGATCAGGGCGGCGACGCCTTCCGGGGTGGCGGCCCTGGCGACGGTTCTCTCGGCGCCGGGCCAGAAGGCCTCAGGAACGGCGGCGGTGGTCCAGAGGGCGGCGTCGTGCGGGGAGTGGTGCAGCATCGTGCCGTTGAAGCGCAGGACCGCGTCGACCAGCCCGGCCTCCAGGATGAACGCCGAGCGCAGGTGATCGTCGAACGGGTCGGCGTGGAAGGACGCGCCGTCGCACTCGATGAGCGTGACGCGCTCACCGGCCACCAGCAGGAAGTCCGCCCGGAAGGTCCCGGCGCGGGTGGGCAGGCGGACCTGCGGGTACAGCTGGGCGGAGGCTGTGGCGTTAAACGGCTCGGCGAGGAGGTATTTCAGGAGCGTGCGGTACAGCGCCAGCTCGATCGGGCTTTCGGTGAGGGTCTCTGTGCTGGGAAGGGGGCTCAGCTGCGCGAGCCATTCGGTGCGGTTCATCAGGGTGACTCCGGAACGACAGGGTGCTGATGCAGGCCGGGATGCGTTGTCTTCTCGGATCAGCCGGGGGTCCTGACTGGGCCTTCGTTGTTCAGGGACTGGAGACGGAATAGACCCAGTTGTCTCGAATCAGGTACGGTGTGATACTCCGGATGATGTCGAAATGGCCGTAGCCGATGCCGTTCCAGTCGGGCTCGTCGAAACGTGTCAGTTCTTCGGGAGGACGGTCTTTTTGTACCAGTCAATGTTGGTGGGCTTCGGTGCTGCGTGCGCCGTTGTGGCGAGGAGGATAGGCAGCGTCAGGAGAATCAGGGACTTCGTCATGGGGCTCCTTGAGGATCGGGGTGGCATGTGGGGACGGTGAGGAGCGGCCATGAGTCTAGCCGCTCCGTGTTCCTTCGTATGCGTAGTTTCCGTTCTGGGTGCCCGTCCGTTCTTCAGGCGGCGCGCTGGACTTCGAGCGTGACGTTGTACAGCTGGCGGCGCAGCTCGTCTTCCCGCACGGTCCGGTCACGCGATTCCCAGAGGGCGCGGATCAGCAGGCTGTGGTCCGGGCCGAACGCCAGCGTGTTCCAGTCGGTGACGGTTCTCGCGGCCTTGAGCACGGCCTTGCCGTCCTCGATCACGATCACCCGCAGGGACTCGTCCTCGCGGCTGAGTTCGGCCAGCGTGTCTTCCATCGCCTGCCGGACGATCCTGCGCTCGGACAGGCTGCCGAGCACCGGCTCGCCGCCGCGCCAGTTGCCGCGCACGCCCGCCCGGACGAATCTCGCCAGGTCGTAGGGCTTCATTCCGGCCAGATCGGCGTACTTCAAGGTGCCGGTCCGGCCGTTCATGCGGGCCTGGGCGCTGCGGGTGATGGTGTCGACGCTGATGACCTGCACCCGGTGCTGGCCGCTCTGCAGCAGCGTGCCGGCCTCGACGCCGATGTTCAGGGCGCTGATGTACAGCGTGTCCAGCGGCTTGGCGAGCAGGTGGTGCTGGCCCTCAAAGCCGGGGTGGGCCACCAGGGCGTCGTGCCAGCGCTGCTTGCTGGTTTCGAGTGCCGCGCGCTTGAGGTTCGAGACCTCGTGCTTGGAGTCGGCCTTGACCTCCAGCGTGTGCTTCTGCAGCTCGCGGGTGGCCGCGACGTAGCGCCGCCAGACCTTCTCGGCCTCGTGGCGCTGCCCTTCGGTGTGCTGGGCGGTCTCGCGCTCGGAGATCTTGCTGAGCGCCGCGGCGCGTTCGGCGTCGTCACGGATCGCCAGGGCGCGCAGCTTCTCGCGGCTGGGGATCAGCAGCTGCTGATCGCTTTCCATGCTGTCCTGGCTGCCGCTCCAGAAGGCGTCGTAGGCGCCTCTCTTGCCGTGCATCAGGTCCATCTGGTTGGCGTCGAGGCCACGCATGCCCATGTGGAAGCGCTCGGTGACGCTCTCCAGGTCGTTGCCCTGACGCACCACGCGTCCGCTTCGCTGCTCGAGCATCGCGGGGTTGTCCGGCAGGTCGAGGTGACGCAGGTGCCCGACCTCATCCTGCAGGTTCATGCCTTCACCGATCACCGGGGTGTTGCCGATGATGATCCGGACGATGCCGGCGTTCAGGTCGTCGCCGATGCGCTGGCGCGACTCGCTGGTCGGGGCCGTCTTGGCGTTGGCCACCGCCACCTGCTCGGGGCGCAGGCCGGTCGCCTGGACGATCAGGTTGGCGAGTTTCTGATGAAACGAGTACCCGTGCGGGTTGCGTTTCGCGGGGTTGGCGGGGTTGGGCATGTCGACCGTGTCGCAGAAGATCACGGCCTTGCCGCCCTGCATCACGATGGTCACGAGGTCCCTGATCAGCGCCTGCACCTTCGGGCTGACGTGGTTCCGGTACAGGTGCGGATCGATCATTTCCAGGTCGAGTTCCGCGCGCTTCGTCAGGCCGAGCACCGCGAGACGGTTCAGGTCGAAGGCGTCCTCGTAGGCCTCGTCGCTCTGGTGGGCGGTGTAGCTCCAGCGGCCGTCCTCTTCTTTCGTCTCGATGTCGTCCGGGATCAGGCTCGCCAGGTCACGCCGCCCGGTGAATTCGATGAGCGCCCGCAGGGGGTCGGTGCCGATCTTGCTGATGATCTCCTCGGCGGCCTCGCAGGGCGGGTGCAGCACGTACTCGGGCGTGACGGTCGGCAGCGCCAGTCCCACGTCCTTGGCGGTGCGGTGGTGGATGGCCTGGAAGGCGATCTCGCGCAGCTCGGTGAGGTTCTTGATGCCGTGCAGGTACTCTTCCTCGACGGCCTCGCCGTAGTCGTTGGTGTACGAGCGGCTGCGGATGTCGCAGAAGCGTTCGAGGAAGTCGTCGATGTTGTTGATGCCGGCCCGCGTCCAGGTGTCGGGGTTGGTGATGGTGATCAGGTTGTACACGTCGGTCGGGCTGTTCTTGTACGGCGTGGCGGTCAGCATGACGACCCGGCCGTGCTTCTCGCGGATGGTGGTGGCCTTGAAGTACAGGTCCATCGCGCGTTGGCTGCTGTCGCCGGCCGCGCCGAGGTACTTGACGCGGCTGTTCTTAGGCACCCACAGGTTCTTGAAGTTGTGGCCTTCGTCGATGATCAGGTCGGTGATGCCGAGCGCGTGCCAGGGGATGCTCAGCAGGTTCGCCGGGCCTTCGAGGGACGCGTAGGCGCGGGAGAAGAAGCGCAGGCGTTCGCGTTCCTCCTGCTTCATGCTGCGCAGTTCCTTCTCTCCGGCGTTGAGTTCCTGCCCGACCATCGCCTTGAGTTCCGCGTCGACTTCCTGCAGGCGGTGGCCCATCTCCTGAAGGCGCTCCTCGTCCATCTCGCCCGCTTCGAGCATCATCTTGACCTTGAGCACCGCGTATTCGTCGAACATCGCGTCGGTCATGGCGCCGGGGCGCTTGTAGCTGGGGCTCGTCCCGTCCTGGCGGAAGAATTCCTTCTCGATCAGCCCGAGCATCTGGATCTGGTCGACGGGGATGCGTTCGAGCGCCTTGTAGGTGGTGACCAGAATCCGGGCGTTGTCCAGGGTGGCCTCGTGCAGCTGCAGGGTCAGGTCGGGCGCGCTGGTGATCTCGTCCCAGACTTCGCGCCCGTTCTCGTCGCGCCGGACCTGGCCGCGCTCGTCGATGCTGGGGCGGGCGCCGATGTAACTGACGCGCAGGTCGATGGCCCGTTCGAACTCCTTGCGCCAGTGCGGCATGACGCTCTTGGGCACGGCGATCATCACGCGCCCGCCTTCCTGGGCGAAGCAGGCGGCCAGGCCGACGCCGCTGAGCGTCTTGCCGAGGCCCACTCCCAGACCGGCGATCAGGCTGCCCTGCGCGAGGGTGCGGTGGATCAGTTCGTTCTGCCACAGCCGGAAGGTGATGCTCGCCCGCCAGCCGGGAATCTGCGCGTCCACCGGGGTGTTCGGGTACGCCGGCTGCGCCCAGATGGTCTGACGCACGTTGGCCATGACCTGCTCGCTGAGGTTGTTCGCTTCGACCCAGGTCTTGAACTCGTCGTCCCAGGCGGCGTAGTCGCTGGCCTCGTCGCCCCGGCGTCCGATCAGGGTCAGGTACCTTGTCATGCGGCGCAGCTTCTTCTGCTGCTCGTCGGCCAGGCCCTTGCCCCACGCGAGGCGCAGTCCCTGGTCGGTGCGGGTCAGTTCGAAGTTCTCCGCGCGGACGTAGGGGTACGCGGTGTTCATGATGGTGCACGCGTAGGCCTTGATGATGTCGAGCGGCACGCTGCCGTTCCTGGGCGTCAGGTCCACGTCGTGCAGCGTCTTGCGGCTCAGCAGGTGCCGGAGCCGGTCGCGCTGGTTCTCCATCGCGAGCAGCTGGAGCGGCGTGAACGGCGATTCCGCAGGGACGGTGCCGACGGTGGCGAGCAAAACCGCCGTGTCCACCGGTACGGCGCCCTCCGCAGAAGTTGCGGCGTCTGCTGTGTTGTCAGGGACCTGGGCCGGGTCCTTGGATGCGGAATCTGCCGAGTAATCCGGTACTCCGTCCTGAACGGCGTTCCGCACGCTCGCGGGCAGTTCACCGAGCAGCTGCGCGGCGTACCCGGTGTAGTAGCGCTCGGGCCGACGCCAGGTGTGCCCGGTGTAGGCGTAGCCCTCCTCGAAGAGGGCCTGTTCGCCGGCCGCTTCGTTCAGGCCGAGCACGGTCGCGGCGTAGGCGGCGTCCACGTCCGCGCCGCGGGTGACCTTCATCAGCAGCGTGGCGCGGCTCAGTTCGTTCACGGCCTTCTGCTCGAACAGGGTGCCGGTGATGCGCCCCGAAGCGTTGACCGCTCCCAGGAGCGGCAGGGCGTCTCTGGGCTTGAGCTTACCGATCAGTCCGACGTGCGGATTGCCGTGGCGGCCCAGGTAGTCCTCGATCGCCTGCCGGGTCTGCAGCTGGAGTTCGCTGCCGCCGTCGAGGCCCAGCGCGATGGCGTCCTGATGCACGCGGATGGTGATGCCCAGCGCGCAGGCCTCGCGCAGCGCGGGCAGTTCCTCGGGCTTGAGGCGCTGCCAGCCGCGCACGTACACGCTCAGCTGGCCGCCCTGGTCGCGCAGGGTGCCTTCCTCGACGTCCTCGCGCTCCAGTGCCCGGCGGGCCTTGAGCGCCAGGTGCGGCGCGTGCAGTTCGAGTTCCTCGATCATCATGTCGGCGCGCAGGTGGTGGGCGGGCACGTTGCTGGTCTCGGTCACGAGCGCCTCGGCCAGCGCGGCGTTCAGTTCACCTTCGCGGTAGTACACGGGCCGGCCGCCGGGGCCACTGCGGGTACCGGGCACGGCGTGCATCCGGCCGGGGTGCGTCTCGAAGTGGGCCCTGAGGTCTTCCGGATCGAGGCCGAGCGTGCGCGGAATGGCCGGATCGGCACACAGCACGCGCCGGACGTCTTCCGGGTAGGCGCGCAGCACCAGCAGGTCGGTGGTGGCCATGTCGGTGTGGGCGCGGTGGAAGGTGCTGCTCGGCAGGCCGTGCGCGGCGATGAGCTGGGCGCGGGCGGCGATCATCTCGCGCCCACGGGAATCCTTGTTGCCGAGGATGCCGTGAGGCACGATGGCGACCACCAGGCCGCCGGGGTTCATGCGGTCGAGCACGCGCTTGAGGAAGTACCGGCTCGCTTCCTTCTCCGCCGGGAGGTCGAACAGGCTCGTCTCGATGCGGGCGCCGAACGGCGGGTTGGTGATGGCGAAGTCGAACCTGACGTCCGGGTTGAGCATCAGGTACGTCTCGAAGGACATCTGCTGCACGTCCACGTCCGGGGCCAGCAACTTCAGGATGCCGGCCGGGACCTTGCCGATCTCCACGGCCGTCATCTTCAGTTCTCCCCGCAGGGCGACGAGCGTGCCGCTGTTGGCGCTCGGCTCCAGGCCTCGCCCGTGCACGCCGAGCTTGTGCAGGATCTTCCACATCGCCCCGGCGATCTCGGGCGGCGTCTGGTACTCGTTGAGCGAGCCGCCCACGCCGCCCCAGCCGCTGTAGCGGGCCAGCTTCAGGCGCTCGATGGCGTTCGGGAGCCGCTGCTCGTGCTCGATGCGTTCCAGCAGCTCCTGGGCCTGGTGGTTGGCCGTGCGGCGTTCTTCGGGGGTGATCTTCTGCTGCAAACCGATGGTCAGCTGGTTCATGTGGCTCCTTGTACAGAGAGGGAATCGGAAGGGTCGGTCGGCAGCCTGGGTCGCGCCCGACGGGCGCGAGGTGCAGGCCGGGAGACGGAACAGACCGGGAGACGGGGCACGCGGGTGAGCCCAGAACAGCCAACGCGCCGGGCCTGGGGTGAGTGCTCACCTCAGGCCCGGCGCCGAGTCCTGCTGTCGGTTGTGCCGGTCAGCGCGCCTTGTACCGGAAGCCGCTGATCGCCCGGAGCCGCTCGGCCCGGAAGCTGGTCTGACTCCATGGCCGCACAGGTCTGCTGGTGTCTTTCGGAACGCAGTCCGGGAAGGCGGGGTGTAGATCAGTGGTGCCCAGGCCGAAGTTCCGCATCCGCCGCCGCCTTCTGCGGAACCGGACCGGAAGCGCACGGACTGCTGAAGGTCGGGGCCGGAGGTTCACCCGGCCGGCGTCCTCAGGAGGCTTTACGGACGAGGTTCAGCACCTGCTGGGTGGCAGTCCGGGTGACGCGCAGGGCCTTGGTGTACTGCTCGCGCGTCTTGACGCCGATCACCGAAGCCCCGGTGTCGTGGTGCAGGGCTTCCGGGTCGCACAGCGTTCCCAGCGCCAGCAGCCGGTCTTCGGCGGTGCCGCGCGAGAGCAGCTGGGCAGTCACGAGGGCCGTGCCGGCCTCCAGGCGTTCCGGGGTGACGTGCGACGAGGTGAGCGTTCCAGGCAGGCTGCGCGTCTCGTAGGGGCAGAGCATGTCCAGGACCCGTGCCGGGACGTTGCCCATGCCGGGCCAGGTGCCGCCCTGAGGGATGTTCACGCAGATCTGGCCCATGACCACCACGAGGCCGCTCAGGACGCTGAACGGCGAGGCGAGGTCCGGGCCGGGCAGGACGCTGTGCTTGGGTCCGGGGACGCTGGAATGCGGAGGCATGAAGCGCAGTGTACGGCTCAAGTGTGGCTGCTCGCGGTAACGCCGTTTCCGGTTCGTGTCAGGGCCACGCCCCCGATCGTCGCTCTGGCGCCCAGGGGACCGAACGCCTGATCGAAGACCAGCTGGTTGGCTTCGCCGGTCAGGTAGCTGTTCAGCTCGCGGGGGCTGGGCGCGTACAGGTCGATGTTCAGGCCGGTCTCGGCTCGGCGCTGGAGGTGCGTGCGCAGCGCTTCCCCGCTGTTTTCCCGCGAATCGAGCGTCTCGATCAACTGCTCGAGAGGCACGGGGCCGTGGAAATGCACGTTCGGGTGGATGGGGGTGGGCATAATCACTCCTTAGGAACGAGAACGACCCGCCTGGAGGGGCGGGCCGGACCGGGAAGCTGCGGTTACGGGCGGTGGGTGAGGAGCATCTGACGTTCGTCGCTGTTCATGCGGTGCGTGTCGGCGTACCCGAGTTCGAGGTCGTTGTACGTCTATGGCGAGCACACCTGGGCGGCCGCGTAGAGCCTCGTCTGGGTGCGGTTGCGCTCCGCGTCCCGGAGGACCAGCAGGCCCAGGTGCAGGGCGGCCGGGATCAGCGTCAGCGCCGGGTGCAGGTGGTGCATTCCGCAGGCCATGATCGCGAGCCAGGTGAGGCCGAGCGCGACGTTGGTCAGGAGCGCATACGGCAACGCCGGGAGGCGGTCGAGCAGCGGCGCGGCCGGGCTGGGGTGCGGCTTGGTGTAGAGGCCGACGCCGTTCTGCACGTCCTGCTGCTCGTTGATCAGCGAGGTGATTCTGGGCAGCAGCGTCGACACCGAGACGGCCATGATGGCCCGGTTGTCGCCGTGGTGCAGGAAGATCATCAGCGCGGCGAAGATCGACAGGCCGGTCATGAGGAACAGCAGGGTCAGGAACACGATGAGCCGGTCTCTTCTGGTCATGCTTCATAATTCCACAGCCTCCCGGCCTGGATGCGGAATGCGGAACGGGCGCGGAACGGGATGCGGAAGGGACGGCTGGTGCCTGCATGGAAACCGGGAGACGGGAAACGAGTCCCTGCCTCCCGGTCGACCTTTCCGTTCCCCGGGCCCTGGCTTACGCCGCCTTGGCCACTCCGGGCAGGTTGACGCCCGCTTCGGCGCAGGCCTGCAGGAAGGCGGGGTCTGCGAGGGCGCTCATCGCCGCGCCGAACTCGCCGTTCTCGACCGCGCCGATGAACGCCGTCACGACCTCCGGGCGCTGGGCGCTGGGCAGCTTGCCCTCGATGGCTTCGTAGGCGGCGATCAGGGCCTCCTGGTCCACGGCGACGTTCCCGATGGCGGCCGCGCGCACCTCACCGGTCGCGTCCACCATCGCCTGACTCGCCGCGAGCTTGATGGCCGCGTCGAGGCTTCCGGCGTCCACCAGGGACTTGAACTCCGCGAAGATCGGGAACCTGGAGGTGTCGTGCCCGTCCATGAAGACCAGCACGTTGTTGGCCTGCACCTGAAGCTCAGCCAGGCGAGCCGTTTCACGCTCGGCCCGGACGCGGGTCTCTTCTTCCTGCCGGGCCTGCTGCTCGGCGTTCAGGTCCAGACGCGCGCCGTAGCCGAACTCGGGCGGCATCCACCCGGCCTCGGCGAGCTTCTCCTTGACTTCGAGCAGGCGGGCGACGATCTCGGCGTTCTTCATCGCGGGGGTCACGTTGACCTTCTCGGGCATGGTCGAGGCGAGCTTGATCAGCCCGGCCTTGTTGAAGCCTTCGAGGTACGACGCGTCCAGTTCGTAGTGCGCGCGCTTGTCGGTGGTGGCCACGCCGGTCTCCCACAGCACTTCGGTCAGCAGCGGCTCGCTGCGGGCGTGGTGCTCACGGATGCCGAGTGCGACGACCTTCGCGAGCAGACGGTCGAGGTCGGCGTCGTTCAGGTCGGTCAGCGCCCGGAACATCGCCACGCCCTCGATGCCGCTGGCCTTGGCCCCTTTCAGGCCACGCTCGTCGAAGAAGGTGTTCAGCTCGCCCCGGATCTCCTCGGCGTAGGGCGTCACGCGCTTGGTCGGGTACTTGGTGGTCTCCTGGGACTCGCTGAACTTCACTTCCAGGCCGCTGCCGTCTTTGAGCAGCCGCAGGATCATCAGCGCCTTGGCCGCCTTCGGTCCCTGCTCGGTGCTGACGAGCGCGCGCCGCACGGTCTCGGTGCGGTACTGGTGCAGGTACGTCACCGAGATGTCCGGCACCACCAGGTCGCTGCTGGGCGCCGGGCCGGTGGGGGCCATCGCCATCACGCCGGAGGTCGGCTTCTTCGCCTGAGTGCTCTTCTGGCTCCCGGTCTGCGCCTGAACTTCGGGCGCGGCGGCCCGGACAGCCGGGAACACCGACGCGGAGCCGGTCGACGGGTCGATGTTGATGACCGCGCCGTACACGTCCGACTGGTCAGGCAGGGTGCTCAGGCCGGTGACGCCGCTGTAGCCGCTGGGCATCTCGGTGCCGATCTGCACCACCGCGAACGCCAGGGTCCTTCGGTACGCTTCGGCGTGCGTCTCGGCCGCCTGCTCCTGGAGTTTGAAGAACAGTTCGCGGTTGGTGAAGCGTTCGCCGAGCAGCCCGAACAGGTCGCTCTTGATGACGCCCTTCGCGTCGGTGTAGGCCTTCACGTCGAACAGGGCCGTCTCGAGCGGGATGTCCATGTTCCGGTCGCGCAGCAGCACCGCCACCGACTCGGGCGTGTTGCCGTTCTGGACGATCTGCTCGTAGGTGTAATGGCGCAGGTTCTCGGGCGCCGAGGCGATCACGCGGGCGCCGAACAGCGTCAGCTCCTTGTTGCGCAGCGCCGTGAGCACGTCGGTGCCGAGTTCGGCGATGGCGAGGCGACCACGGACGAGCTTCTCGCTGCAGCCGTACCGGGCGGCGATCTCGTTGTCGGCCAGTCCCATCTGCCGCAGCGTCAGGAACACCAGGCACTCGTCGGCCGGGTTCATGTCTTCACGCTCCAGGTTCTCGGCGGCCGACAGGATCAGCGCCTCGGCGTCGGTCAGCTCGCCCCGGTCATC
>Ga0160428_1002632_pt1 | contig 10563 bp, 4 predicted proteins | sample SolpanmetagenomM_FD_108198 | JGI IMG/M metagenome (GOLD analysis project Ga0160428, IMG submission 108198) | Solar panel surface microbial communities from Lawrence Berkeley National Laboratory, California, USA - M | ecosystem: Engineered > Built environment > Solar panel > Unclassified ...
ACGACGACTCAAGATCGAAGAGGCACAGGAGAAGCTAAACAGATTCAAAGAAGTGGCAGGACTCAACGCACAAAATGTTAGTGTGGAAGAATGGGCAAAATTCTTAGAAGCTGGCTTTGAGGACGACCAATGGGAGGAGGAGATGCGAAGGCGATTCGGCGATGAGTACTACGCAGACGGTGACGAAGTAGTAGCTGGCGACGCTGCTGAGCGGGCATCAGAGTCGAATAAGAAAAGCAAACTAAAGAAGCCAACATTCGACGACGACATCGACATTGCCGACCTCGTGCCTGACTTCAACGAAGAAGAAGAAAAGGCAAAAGGCAATTACGTTCTCTCGGACGACGAGGAAGTCGACCCTGCCAACGGCGACAATGGCGCGGCACTCGACTCCGAAGAAGACGACGACGACGAAGAAGGTTCAGGTCTTCCTAAACGCAAACACGACAAGAAATCCCGCGAACAAGCCCGCCACGAAGCCCGTCGCCAATCCCGCAAAGACCGCCTCAAGATCGAAGAAATAGTCGACGCACACCTAACTCAAAATCCATCGCTCACCACATCCGCCCAACCATCTCGTTTCCGTTACCGCGAGACCTCACCAACAACATACGGCCTTAGCGCGCTCGACATTCTAATGGCAGATGACGCGCAACTGAACCAGTACGTAGGGTTGAAGAAACTAGCGTCGTTTAGAGATGCGGAGAAGAAGAAAAAGGACAAGAAGCGGTTAGGTAAGAAGGCAAGACTGCGGGAGTGGAGGAAGGATGCGTTTGGCAATGAAAGTGGACCGAGGCAGGATTTCGAGACGTTTTATAATAGTGCACGAGGTGCGGAGATCAAGAGGCAGGGAGCTGCGGGTGGTGCTGCTCAGCCGGAGCGGACGGAGCAAGAGGAGATTGAGAGGAAGAAGAGCAGGAGAGCGAGGAAGAAGAGCAGGAGAGCGAGGAAGAGGAAGGCTGGGGAGGGTTCGGAGGTGTGAGGTTGTTGAATGTTGTCTATAAGCGTATTCTCTGTATTATTTAGGTGAGGTAGATGACCTAATTCTGTGTGTTGTTATGCGATTCCGGTGCAGAGTCTATCTGCACATTGTCTGCTTGATGTGCGCCGTCCCATGCCCTTGCCGTTTCGTGAATTTCGTGCGTAGATTCCAAAGGTTCGCGAGTGCTCCACTCGACAATCCATGTCATTGCCCATCTCGGACTTGCGAACATACTGTGCTTCGATGTTGACGCCCTTCAGATCTACCTGCCCTGGTCATTCCACATATTCATGCACATCAAGCCCTCGGTGTATCCCTCAGCGTCCTCCCTTTGCCCTTTCCATCATCAGCGCCCTTTGCATCATCCATCTTGACATCCTCACCCTCCTCTTCAGGCCCAGGTGCCTCGACCTTCTTCCCCCTCAGAGTCTGCCCCATCCCCTGAAACTTCATTTTCGCCTTCTCCTGTTTCTCAGCCTTCTCCCTATCCTTCTTCAGTGGCACCACGTCCCAGCCAAAGAACAATTGTCCTGGTGGTAATCTAAGCGGTTGTGGTCCATTCGTCCTCCGAGTCACTGGTTTGACGTCTTCTGCTGGTACAGGTGCTGGCGTGGACGATGAGCCCACAGCTGGCGTTGATGTCCCGCTAGTCTTGGCGCTTGATCGCGTCGATCCTAGTCTATGTCCACCTACACCCACGAAATGCGAAGCAGTAGCCGCTGCACCTGCTGCTCCTGTATTACCTTGCGGCCTGAGCGCATCATAATTGATCCTCGCCGCCATCGTCCCTGGTTGTGCGAACCCGCCCAACTTACCTCCTTTCCCCTTCATCGTCGCAAGTCCACCTTGTGCAGACGTCTGCTTCTCCGGCTCGACATAGCCAACCGGCGGTGCAAAATCGACCGACAAATCCGTCTCCATCGTGTAAATCGCATGCTTGCTCGTATCCGGCTTCACCTCCAACACCTCAATCTCATACACCGCGTCATTATACTCGAAACTAAACACATCGCCAATCGTCAAACACGCAAAGTTTCGAAACGCATTCTCCAGCACGGCTTTCGGATCCGAAATGTCCAGGAACGCAGGACTCTGCGGTTGTAGCTTGATGAATTGGCCTGCGGGTAGATCCGTGCTTTTGATTTGCACCAAGTCTCCTGGTTCGAGAGAGAGCGTGCGCATGAGCCAGTGCGGCATGTAGATCTTTCCTTCTTCTGCGGTGAACTCGAGGACGGAGGCGTGCGTGACTTTGTCGGAGACGCGGCCGTTGAGGAGCTCGAAGAGCATGGGGTAGGAGATGTGTAGGCGGGTGAGCTTGTCGAGCGCGGAGGCGGGGAGGAAGACCTTGCCGCCGTGGTTTGCGGTGGGACGCTCGGGGCCGGGCATCATTATGATGGGATAGCAGCGGTAGTATTCGTCGAAGCGGCGAGAGGGGGGGTAGACACCGCGAGGGCCCATGCCTGCGGAGAACATGGCGTACGGGTCGTCGTCGTAGAAGGCCTGGGTTGGCCAATGTTAGTAACGCAAAGACGGAAGAGAGGATGGAGGAGTGCTTGCCATGGTGATGGTAGTTGGTAGATGTGAGGCGTTTCAGCACGAGATGACGGTGAGTGGCCTCCGTTTAATGTGATATCGAATAGAGGTTGACGCAAGCAGCAGATGCAGTGAATGAAGAGAGCGAGGCACTACCCTCAGAATGTAGTTTGGAAGAAAGGTTTACTTGCGAGGTGAAGGTGAATGTTTGTAGATGAGAAGTGAGTGTGACTTCAGTTGCATGTGATGAGGGCAGTTCGTCATAGTTCTACCTTAAGCTCGACCACCTTCCAACTCCAAGACCCAACATACTTCAACATACACACGCAACCCAGCATGTCACGCCGCCCCCTCGCCCGACCCAAACGCTTCGCAGACCAATTCGACACCTCCGCCCCTTCCCACCTCTCCAGCACCCTCCCCCAACCCAACTCCAAAAAAGCCCGCACCCACTTCGACACCCGCAACCCCTCCACCCTAGCCGCCGACGACTCGGCCGACGAAGACGCAATCCTCGAGCTCGACGAGATAGGTCGCAAAGGACCACAAACAAAACGCAACGCCGTCGAGCTAGACGGCTACGAAACAGATTCCTCACAAGAGAACTTTGAGGCGCGTGCTGAAGCGCGAGCGGATGCTGCTAGGAATGGTAAGGTGAAAGGGAAAAGCAAGGGGACGGCCAAGGCGAGTAGGGATGAAGATGAAGCAGATATGTTCGCGGATTTGGAGGAGGATTTCGTTGATGGAGATGAGGAGGAGGATGGTGCTGGTGAGGGCGGCAAGAAGAAGAAGGAGGTTCGATTCATGGAGGCAAATGAGATTGAAGGACAAGTCGCTAGTAGTAAGTCGGGCGGGCATGTATCGGCGGACTTTTCACTGAGTAGTGGGAAAACTGGCAAAGAGCATGAGAGTAGTAGTGATGAGGGTGATGATGAATTGAGGGATATGATGGACGCAGACATGGATGAGGAGATTGGCGCGGGAGGCAAGAAGAAGCATGCGCCGAAGTTGGACGCTTTCAATATGAGGAATGAGCAGGAAGAGGGCAGGTTTGATGAGAATGGAAATTTTGTGCGGAAGGCGGCAGATCCGTTCTCCCTGCACGACCAGTGGCTGGAGGGAGCGGTGACCAAGACAGACATGAAAAGGGCAAGAGAGGCGGAGGAGAAAAGAGAGCAAGAAAGACGCAAGAGAGATATGGAAGATGACGCTGTGCCGAGCTCTGCATTAGTGGGAAGGCTCATTGTCATGTTGGAGCACGGTGAGACAGCCCTAGAAGCACTACAACGATTAGCAGCCGCAAAACCAAAAGAAAAGAAGAAGCCGAAATGGCAAAAGAACAAGAAGGATGAGATGGAGGTCGACAAGGAGATAGTGCCTGATAGTACTGCGGAAATTAAGCGGAAAGAGGCTGTGGAAGCTATAACTGTTGCGGCTGATGGCTTGCTTACAAGAGGGCAGACCGATATCTATGATCAAGAACGAGCGATGCTTATGAGACAATATAAACGTGAGACGGGCGAGGACTGGATTGACAAGGAGGAGAAAGAGGATGATGTCGACCCATCAATGGGTGCTGCTGGAATAGCAAAGAATTGGGAATATCGATGGGCAGATGGTCGTGATGGAGGAGAGCATCATGGTCCGTATGATGGACCAACGATGACCAGTTGGAATGCTGCAGGCTATTTCGGTGAGGGCGTTGAGTTTAGACAAGTTGGCACGGATGGCTGGACACGGTCTGTGGAATTCTGAATCAAACGACGAAATGAGGAAGCGCCAGACGCAGATGCAGTCCTGGAGCATGCATGTGAGCAGTGCTTCAAAAAACCTGGGGCACCTCAGCTCAAGGTCTCCAGACCTGATCTCTTAGCCTTGAAAAGGGCAAGATTGAGTTCGCCGACCATGGATTTATCAAGCTAAATTGTGGGATAAAATCATACTCTAGCAGGAATCTGCTCGAATCGCTCAAACAGACAGTACATTGGACGTTACCCAGGCGTCGCCTGGAGTTCTTTCACCGCTTCTACAAACATCCAATCCATCAGCTTCATGAACTCCTGACGAGACTTAGCCCTAGTTAAGTTGTTATGAAACTCGGCGATCCAATAACCGACCAACTTGTCCGTGTCCTCGCGATGCTCCGTCCGCAAGCACGTCCTAGGCTGATAGAGAATCTTATGAGACGAAACTGTTAGGAATATCGCCTAGTCAATCAGAGCACGTCACTTACAGTGCATAGAGTGCTGTTTTTCAGACGCTCCAATCACCATCATATTATTTCCCCTCCTATTCAACGGCTCTTGAGAAAAGCTCCTGGTTTAAACAACCCGTTCACTAAGAACGAAGCCTTGAGACGATCTGTCGCCATGTTCGACCATGATGCAAGGGAAAGGCTGTTTGTGCTGCATTTCGCTGTGCGCACTTTGCCGAGAAGAGTCCTATTGAATGGCTGTTTTGGGATGAGAACTAACGACGTTCAGAAAAAACGTGTTATGCTTCAGAATACCATCGTACAAGACGGTGACATCGCCGAACAACTTGAGCTGTCCCTCATCTGGCCTAGCCCGCCGCGTCACATGTGACTGGTTCAGCCCTTGCAACTCGTACTCGAACCTCGCAGCAGTCCAACCAGCTGAACAAGCACATCTGTGGACCGGAGTTATCGTACTGAACGAATCCGAGCCGTCGGCCGATGTTGTGTTTCTTATACCAGTTCTGACACTATAGAGCTACGTATGCTGCACTGCTGACGTGGAGCGCGTAAGCTGAAGAATGGCTCGAACAAACGTCTGTGTTGCTAAAAAGGGCGCTGTCGAGAGAAGGCACCGCAAGCAGGTTGCCGAAATTCTTGCTGACGAGTAGCATCTTTTTCAGCGAGGCGTAGCGCATGTACTTGAAGAAATGGCCCAGTGATGACAGCGGTGATGGCGAGAATAAGCGTCCACGCTCCTAGTGTGTAAACTTAGAGGCGAACCTGTAATAGAGTGGCATGTTAAAGTATATGTCCCGGCCAATGTAGTAGATAAATGGCTGCAAGAGTAAGTTTGGTGTTAATGTGATGCTAATGCAATGGTATAATTGTAGAGCTTACAATGTTGTCAATACAAGAGAGGTCCGGTGTTGTCGACGTCGGCGTGCCTGGCTCCAATAGGATGGTAGGGGAGACCGTGCTGTACAGTCAGAGCACCGAGTCTAGTGTGTGAGGAGTGCCTCCAGATAGAACGAGGACTCCAGACTCGAATTGTTTCGTTTCATCCCACTACGAGGGGGCTGAAGAACCACTATCGTCATATTCGAATGACCACTAATTAGGTATGCGAGTTGTGCTATGGAGATTAGCACTCCACCTCCGCTCCCACTTCCTGCTTTTTCGCTTCAAGATTCACCACCCCCTCCGCTGGTCTGGATGATTGATGATTCAACTGTGAGAGCTTGAACTTCAGTGTCGGAAAGTTGAAAGACTTGAGCTTGAATTCAGTTGAGAATGTCCAGCTTCCAAGGCATCAGCTCGTTCATCACTCATCGAGGCCATTTCAGCTCAGCTAAGTCGGAATGTCGTTATACTGAAGCTGGAAGACTTTCGATGAGGAAGCTAAAGTTGATTGGGACGCGTCTGCTCTGAAAAGGACAAGGTAGAGCAGAATGTCGTAGATCCATGAAGTCGTGAGTCGCACATGCAATAAGAAGGAAAGAAGAATAAGACGAAGAAGAAGAGGGAGAAGAAGAAGGAGAAGAGAAGGGGATGAAGACGAACAGAGAGGGAGAAAGATGAGAGGGGGCGTCACTTTTGATAGTAGACAATCCCTAAATGCACGCAGAGAACAACCCTTTGCGAGTCGGACATACGTGAGAAAAACTTTCCGTAGCAGAACCTGAAGACTACGTACCAGTGAGGAGTGCCTTAAGAATAGTAGAGAAGTGAATTTCGAACCCGCCAGTGCCATCCCAAAACACAAACACTTGAGAAGACCGTGCTGCACAGTCAGAGAACCGAATTCTAGTAGTGGGAGGAATGCCCCAAGATATCAGAGGACGGCAGACCCGAGTTATCTCAATTCATCTCATTACATGGAAGTCAGGAACCACTATCTCCACACTCAGACTCGGACGACTGCCAATTAGGTATGTGAGTTGTGACATGGTATAGCACTCAAGCCAAACTCAACTCAACAGTAAGAAACAAACGGTGTGGTGGCTAGGGCAAAAGCGGTGGTGTCCATGTCCCAGGATGAGGTTCGATGTTCAACCTAGGCAAGCAGGTGCCAACTAGCCAGGTTTCCACCAAGTTGAGTGTTAAGACTTCCCTCAGTTTTGGACTTCAAAGTTGGTTTCTACAGGATAGGGGCATTGACGCCCTTCCTTGCAAGCGGTTGTGATCTTGGCCGCCTGTGACTGGACCTTCATGCTCAGAATCAGAGGTATCGGTAGAGGTCTCTTTCTTGCAGTAGTCAGCATTGTGACCAGCAGGTTGATTGTATCACCGGGTGGAAGGCAGCAAGTGAAACAACAATAACAAGGAGACGATGGAAGCGCAGGATGCAGGGCAAAGAGAAGTGTTGAGTACCATGTTGAGACGCCTACGAGACCGCAAAAGTGGTTGGCGTTAGGAGACCCTGGCTGTTCCCGAGTCGAGTCCGGCTATGGCAATCTCGCTGTGCTTGAGGGTTGTTGGGAGGGAAGTAGGAGATTTCAGCTGCGGTTGGAACGTCGTATCAGCGAAGATGGGATCCAGTGTCTTAGAATATGATATTACAATGATGAGCATATGTTGATACGGACAACACTGGCTACAAGCAGCCGTGTGGGCATTTCGTCTCATCCAGCGACCCGAACCATCCGCAGCAAGTGTGATGGTCTCGTTCGCCTGCAATCATGACTCCTCCGAGACGACCCCAAGACCTGTCACTCTCAGAGCTGGTCGAACTCGTAGTGCTGATTTTGCTGAGACCATTTTCGGGTGAAGTTGGTGTTGAAGACGATGGGTGGTCTCTGAGGATGGTTGGATTAGCAATTTGGTTAGAATGCAGACTCGGGTATTTGCAAACCTTGCTTCGGGAGGAACGTCTTGTGTGAGACCCATTGCTTTGGTAATGGAGGAGATTGGTGTCAATGACATTGTTTACTGATCTCTGCCAAGTATTAATGCGTTGTATAGCTTGGCAGTATTTAGAACAGACCTTCAATAGTGATGGTTGCGGGTGTCAGTCAGTCAGTGTGTTTGTGATGTTGATGTTGGTTTGGTTTGGGAAGCACAGGACTTTGCCATCGCGAAAAATGAGGTTTCTGAATAAATAGCATCATCGCCGCATGATCCGCAGGCGGCTTGCACGGACCTGCATAATCATGACTTTAAGGATGACCTCGGATGTGTCCCGTGACAAAAGCGTGACGAATATTGCGGGGTGAAAAATCAGGTCTTCTTCTTGGTCGTTGTTTTAGTCGCTGTTTTGGCTGTTGCCAGATGGTCTTTGAGTAGCTCTGCCAATGCCTCATTTCGTCGTGCTAGTAGCATCACGTCCTCAGTCTGAACAGTCTTTCGGCCAGCGTGTCTATTTGTGTTAGATTTGAGCTGTACATATAGCAAAGTAGTGAAGGCTATGTTCTATATAGCTCTCGAATTCCATAGCTCGTTTCATAATACAAAAGACTTACTTCGCAAAAGCTTCTACATCAACAGCCATGTCCTTGATCTGCTCATAGACAAGTTCAGTCAAAGCTCCAATGAACTGAGGAGACGCATTCTTGTTGTGTGCCAGAGTTGTCTTGTCGACCAGATTGCCAATGGGAAGCCATAAGGCAGCTTTAAGTTGCTATAGTTCGTCAGCATAGGAATGAAGTCGAGGCATAAGAACGCATTCTTGCTTACAGTCACTTTTTGATCTTCTTGCTCCTCGTCCGACATTGCGCTGGGAAGAGTATGTGCCGGATGTTGCCATATGAAGCAACTTTTTGTGCCGTTGAATCTTGGGAAGTTGTGCCCTTGTTTCGCGTCTAACTTGATGCGGCGGTGAAACACAGACCGCTGGGGATGGAAACATCTCTCGTACCTTTTTTCCATCTGACAGCCTTGTCATCCACCATTATTTCTTATTCCTCTGTTTACTCCTACGTATTTCTTTTTATTCCTCTTCTTCCTCCTTCCCTCTGTCATCTTTGCTTTGTGCTTTTGATTTGACCTCTACTTTGCCGCCGCTCTTTCTTGTTCTTAACCTCCTTGACCACCCCTCTACCCCACACTCCCTTTGAGTCCTTCGGTCCGATTCGCTATACTTAGAACGGGCAACTTCTCTCTAGAGACTACTCGATCTCTACTTCTCAGTCGATCAGTATCTGTCTCAGCATAGACTGTGTACTAGGACTCGGGGCGACGTGTCAATGGTCCCAGTGGTAGAGAATAGGCGACCCTCGAAGCATCATCATCACTCTCGCTCACGTAGCAGACATGATGTAGAAGACAGGCCTGGCATGTCAAGGCATGAGCGCAAGTAAGACCAGCCTAGGACTCTATACCATTCAACACACTGATGGTGTCAGGTCGGAACCAAACAGTCATCGTAAATCTCGCTATCTTGAGCCACACTATGCTCCATCGCAACCATCTTCACGCCACCATAAATCAGCTAGTTCCAGGACTCGACAACCACTGCACCAGGCTATAGTCGAAGATGAGGACGTATCACTAGCAAGAGAAGCCAATAGAAACAATGTACTGCAGAAATCCGAGGATGAGGTGAAAAACCGGGGAGACATTGATCAGTGGCCAATCATACAAGATTTAGAGCGAAATAGCGAAGGCCACGTTACATCCTCCGCCACAACCAGCGCATTGAGCTGCTTCACGGGGTACGAGACAGGCACTACTTCTAACATTAGCGAGACCCATGAACCACGAGGACGGCAACCTTCCACAATAGAGCTGTTAGACCTCCCTGAAGTACCCGATCTGTCACGAAGGCAGCCATCGCCATATGTGTACGCACCGAAGATACCAAAAGCGGTCCATATCGCGGACGACTCTGCATATTCCTCTCCAGAGGTCAAGATTGCAGAAAGCAGACGAACTGAACTGCCGTTTCGAAGCAACGTACTTCAAGAGATAGAGAGGAACAAGAGGTCAATGAGCACGGCGTCAAGTCGAGCGCAGAGTGAGGATATCTATGTTGTCGAAGACAGGAAGCCATCGAGGTATTCGCTTACAGGACAAGGGCTTGGTGAACACGATCGCAGGACGTCTCCGTGGCAGAGCACTCAATCCCTAAGCTTGTCTGGCGACGAACAATCTGCACGCAATACTCGGCAGTACACCAATGCTTCTGCTACACGAACACCACCTTCGTACTCACCTAATTTGAAAGCGTCTCGTCCACCACGAAACACACCACCTCAAAGCGGATACTCGTCTGGGTCACAATCGAGATCCAACTCTCGACCAGTATCACCCACCTTCAACTATGCTCCAAGATCATCAGAATCACCTCGAGGTTCAAGAAGCTTTCCATCCGGCCCAAGCAGCCAGGATCATCCTGTTTACCCATCCTCTCGCCTAGCGACTGCCAGCTTTCCTCCTGCTGACTACCACACATCAGGTCCAGTGAGCATGCCAGATGTGCCAGGATTCTCTACTACACAATATGGCACTAGTGCTCCGTACCCTACAGATTCACCAACAAACATGATGCCTTCAGAGCATCACTTTCGCATACCAAATGACAATTCGCGAGCACCACCAGCGCTTCACACCTCGCAAACATACCCAATCACTGCCTCCGAACATCGCACGCCAAGACACCATCGGACGAGCTCCTCTTCATTTGTCGTCCCAATCGCGGCCGCAGCACTAACCCGGCAAACACCTTCTCGCCCACTCTTACCGCCCAACCTAACCCCCTGCTACCGCCATCAACCAGATTTTCACACAGATTGGCTCACGTTTCGCGAATCTCCATATATCCTCATCTGTCCTACCTGCTTCGCCTCAACCTTCAACACTTCTCTCGACCTGCGTCCGCACTGCGTGCCCGCATCACCACAATCTCATCATCAAG
>Ga0160428_1002633_pt1 | contig 10559 bp, 11 predicted proteins | sample SolpanmetagenomM_FD_108198 | JGI IMG/M metagenome (GOLD analysis project Ga0160428, IMG submission 108198) | Solar panel surface microbial communities from Lawrence Berkeley National Laboratory, California, USA - M | ecosystem: Engineered > Built environment > Solar panel > Unclassified ...
GCGCTGGGGTTCGTGGCGGCGCGGTTCGGGGCGGACGGGGCGCGGGCGGCGTTCGAACGGGCGGTGGACGGGGCACTGCGGCATCAGCGGCGGCGGGCGGCGGATTGGGCGCGGCTCGGGCCGGGTGGGCATGTGCTGGTGATCTCGGACGAGGCGGCGAACCTGCGGGTAGTGCGGGTGCATCAGCCGTTCGACGCGCTGGTGCGGGCGGGGGCGATCGAGGGCTACTGCGTGCTGTCCGGCGGGGCGTTCAGCTTCGGGACGGTGACAGCGGAGACGCGGTTCAGCGCGATCTGGGTGCAGCGGAGCGTGGACCCACAGGTGCCCCTGCTGTTGCGGGTGCTGGGGCAGAGGTTCGTCTACGATCTGGACGACAACTTGCTGGTGTCGCCGTCGTATCGGCGGGCGTTCGCGGCGGAGGCGATCCAGACGGCGACCGGGCTGGTGCGGGATTGTGCCGTGTTGTCGTGCGCGACCCGGCGGTTGGCGGAGCAGCTGGGGCGGGACGCGATCGTGACGCCGAACCTGGCGTTCGGGCCGGTGCGACAGGTGGTGGGGCCGGCGCGGACGGTGGTGTGGGCGTCAAGCGACGTGCCGGCGCTGGCGGGGTCGCGGGCGGAGATCGAGCGGGCAGTGCGGGATTTCGCGGTGGCCCATGGGCTGCCGGTGCTGTGCATCGGGGCGCGGGCACCGGAGGCGTTCGCGGCGGCGGGGCTGGTGGTCGAGGCGAGCGGGTTGCTGCCGTATCCGGCGTATCTGGCGCGGTTGCGGGCGGCGGCATCGGGGATCCTGGTGGCGCCGCTGGAGACGAGGGCGGATGCGGCGACGCAAGGGTTCGTGGACGCCAAGAGCGACATCAAGGTGATCGAGGCGCGGTTGACCGGGCTGCAGGGGGTGTTCAGCGCGGCGGCGCCGTATGCCGGGAGCGATTTGGCGCCGGAGATCCTGTGCGAGAACAGTTACCCGGGGTGGCTGGCGGGGTTGGAGCGGGCGCGGCTGGCGTGCGAGCGGCCGGGCGCGGCGGCGGCTTGGCCGGAACGGCGGGATGCCGACGGGGCCGGGTTGATGCCGTGGGCGGCGGCGTTGCGGCGGGCGGCGATGGAAGAAGATGCGCAGCTCTCGGGGGCGGAGGTGCTGGCGGCGCTCCAGTTCGTGGCGGCGCAGGCGGCGACGCTGCTGGAAGCGCCGGCGCTGTTCGACGAGGCGGATTACCTCCGGCGGCATCCGGACGTGGCGGCGGCGGTGGCGGAAGGCGTGGTGGCGTCGGGGTATCGGCATTTCGTGCAGTCGGGGTTCGGCGAGCGGCGCGTGGCGCGGCGGGTGGCGAGTGCGGCGGGCGAGGCGTCGTTCTGGTGGACGCGGCTGCTGCACGAGGTCGGCGCGCTGGAGACGCGGGTGGCGGCGCGGGGGCGGGAGATCGCCGGGCTGCGGGAGCGGGTGGCGTTGCGGGGGGCGATGCCCGGTGCAGCGGCGCGTGAGGCGGTCGAGCCGGGGTGGTTGCGATGGGGTGACGGGACACGCGCCCTGCCCTGCCCGATCTGCGACGCTGGTGGGCCGCACGAGGTCGTGGTGCGGGCGAGCGGGCACCTGCTGGTCCGGTGCGAGGGGTGTGGGACGCGGTTCTATGCCGACCGGGTCGAGGCTGCGTATGAGGGTGAAGCGGCGGCGGCCCTGCAGTTCGGGCTCGAGCAGAATGCGAGCCTGTATCACCAGACGCGGTTGTTGTTTGGGCGGGACGGGGCGACGAGCGTGCTCGACGTCGGCTGCGGGTTCGGGTTCGGGGTGGATCTGGCCGCCGAGGTGCTCGGGTGGCGGGCGGTGGGCGTCGATCCGTCACCGGCGGCGGCGGCGGGACGGGCGCAGCTGGGGGCGGATATCCGGGTGGGCTATCTGAGCGCGGAAATGGAGTTGGGGGCGCCATTCGACCGGGTGATCGCGTCGGAGGTGATCGAGCATGTGGCGGAGCCGTATGCGATGCTGGCGCTGCTGCGGGCGCGGCTGGCGCCGGGGGGCGTGCTGGCGGTGACGACGCCGAACGGGGATGCGGTGCGGGCGGGGGAGGATGCCGGGCGGCTGCTGGGGATTCTGGCGCCGGGGGTGCATCTGACGCTGTTCAGCGCCGGGTCGCTGGAGTTGGCGCTGCGGCGGGCTGGGTTCGGGCATGTGGCGGTGGAGGTAACGGCGGACACGTTGGTGGCCGAGGCGTCGGACCTGCCGCTGGGGGCGCGAGCGGACGGCGATCATGCGGCGGCGTATCGGGCGTATCTGGAAGGGTTGATGCGGCGGGCGCCGGCCGGGTCGGCGTTGTGGAACGGGGCGGCGGGACGGCTGCTGACGCTGCTGATGCCGACGGCGGCGATGACGGTGCTGGAGGCGCTGTTCGGGGAGATCGCGGCGACGTGGCGCGCGCGCGGGATCGATTTGGAGGTGCCGGTGCTGCCGGCGGCATTGTCGGAGGCGGAGATCCGCACGGTGGGGGCGGCCGGGTTGGGCGAGCGGCGGCCGTTCAACCTGGCGGGGGTGTTGCTGCACCGGGCTACGCTGGCGGATCGGGCCGGGGATGCGGCGACCGCGTTGCGCTTCGCGGGGGCGGCGCATCGGATCGCGGTGGAGACGCGGCGGGTGCTGCAGCTGGAGAACCTGGTCGACCTGGATCTGAAGCGGACGGCGTGGCAGGCGCGGTTGCTGACGGCGCGGTGCGTCGGGACGTTGGCGCCGGGCTTGGCGGGGACGGTGGTGGCCGGGATCGCCGCCGGGTCGCCGGGGGTGCTGGCGGATCGGGACGATCCGCCGGCGGGGGCGGTGATCGAGACCGTGGCGGAGCTGTTCGTGGACGCGGTGGCGGCGGACCGTTTCGACGAGGCACGCCGGGTCGAGGAATGGCTGGCGGATGCGGATGCGGTGATCGGCGCGCTGGCGGGGCGGCCGGAGTTGCTGTTGCGGACGCTGTTCCTGCGCGGGGTGCAGCGACTCGAGGGACACCGGGACCCAGCGGGTGCGCGGCGCGCGTTCGAACGGCTGGCGGACGAGGCACGGCGGTTGGAGGCGACGGACTACAAGGAGATGGCGCGTGAACACACGGCGTTGGCGATGACCCGGTCGGGAGAGACGGCATGACGTCCCTGCCCTTCCGCGTGCTGTACGGGCATCGGCGGACAATGATCGCGGTGCTGGTGGGGCTTCTCACCTTCTGGCTGCTGCCGGTGCATCACGGCAATGCGGCGCGGCTGGTGTTCGCGTGGGATGCCGGGTCGGTGGCGTTTCTGCTGCTGATCGGGCTGCTGCTGGTGCGGCCGGCGGAAGACGACGTGATGGCGCGGCATGCGGAGGCGCAGCAGGAGGGCGAATGGACCGTGTTCGCGATCACGCTGGCCGGCGTGGTTGTCAGTTTCGCGGCGCTCACCACCGTGCTGTCCATCGCCAAGGACATGAAGCCCGGCGGCGAGCGGGACCTTTATCTCGGCGCGGTGGCGGCGACGCTGCTGTTGTCGTGGCTGGTGACGCACCTGGTGTTCGCGCTGCGGTATGCGCATGAATATTACGAGCGGGACGAGCAGGCGCCGAAGATCGATGGCGGGCTGGATTTCCCGGGCGGGTTGGCGCCGGATTACTGGGATTTCGTTTATTTCGCGTTGGTGCTGGGGATGACGTTCCAGGTGTCGGACGTGCAGATCACGTCGCGCAAGCTGCGGCGGCTGGCGACGCTGCACGGGCTGATCGGGTTCCTGTTCAACACCGTGATCGTGGCGCTGACGGTCAATATCGCGGCGAGTTTCCTGTGAGCGAGACCAGCTGGTCGCAGTTGTTGCGGCCGGACATCAGGCAGTCCTCGATGCGGGCGGCATCGTGCAGGTGATGGATGACGGTCAGGCCGAGGACGACGAACAGGAGGGCGGCGGCTAGCCCGGCCAGGCTGGCGGAGACGCGGTTGGCTTCGGCCTGTTCGGCGTCGGGCGGACGGTGCGGTGGGCGCATTCTGGTCGCCACGGCTGGATTCTCGTATGCGTTGGAGGTCGGAAGATAGGACCCGGCGGAGCGAACGGAAAGACAAACATGCGAGAAGCTGGGCACCTGATCGCAGTGCAGCCGGAGTTCGCCGGGCTGATCGAACGGATCGGGCCCTGCACGGCGGCGGTCGAGCGGCGCGAGCTGTATGCGGCGCTGGTGCGCTCGATCGCGCATCAACAGCTGCACGGCAATGCGGCGCGGGCGATCCTGGGGCGGCTGGTGGCGCATGGCGGCGGGGCGATGCCGACACCGGCGGCGCTGGCGGCGATCGGGGACGAAACGTTCCGGGGGTTCGGTTTTTCGGGCGGCAAGACCGCCGCGATCCGGGCGATCGCCGCGGCGGCGCTGGCGGGCACGATTCCGACGCTCGCGGAGGCGGACGCGCTGGACGACGAGGCCCTGATCGCGCGGCTGGTGACGATCCGCGGCGTGGGCCGCTGGACGGTGGAGATGCTGCTGATGTCGACGCTGGGACGGCCCGACATCTTGCCGATCGACGATTTCGGGGTGCGGGAGGGCTGGCGGCTGCTCACGGGGGCGGAGGCGCAACTCAAGCCGAAGGCGTTGGCGGCGGTCGGGGCTGCCTGGGCGCCGTTTCGATCAACGGCGGCGTGGTATCTGTGGCGTGCGGCCGACGAGGGTAAGAAGATCAAGCAGACGCCGTTGTGACGGGCCTCATTCCCGAGACGACGACACTGTGACCACCGCGAGCAGAGTTGCTGTCTTTGTAATGTAACCTTGATATGCTTGACTCCGGCGATGAAGAGTCGAACCACGATGCCGCCGGAGCGGCACGACGCCCTGGCTGCCGAGCAGCACCGCAAGATGGCGGAATCCGCCCACGCCTATGTTCGCGGCAGCACCGCCCAATTCTACCAATGGCTCGGGGCCTCGACCCGGCGTGCGTTGCCCGAGGGGCCGCCGGTATGGATCTGCGGCGATTGCCATGTCGGCAACCTCGGCCCGATCGCCGGTGCGGACGGGGAGTTGGCGATCCAGATCCGCGATCTCGACCAGACCGTGATCGGCAATCCAGCGCATGACATGATCCGCCTCGCCTTGTCGCTGGCGATGGCGGCCCGCGGGTCGGACCTGCCCGGCGTCACCACGGCGCGGATGCTGGAGCGGATGGTGCAGGGCTACGAAGCGGCATTCCAGCCGGAGGCGGATCGGGCGCCGGTAGGCACCATGCCGCGGATGGTTCGGCAGGTGATGCGGGCGGCGGCGGGCCGGTCGTGGAAGCACCTGGCGGACGAGCGGATCGAGGGCGTCGCGCCAAACATCCCGCTGGGCAAGCGGTTCTGGCCGCTGACGCACGACGAGCGGCGCGCCGCGGCGACCCTGTTTGAGCAGGACGATCTGCGCCGCCTGGTCACGACGCTGCGCAAGCGGAGCGAGGACGCGCCGGTCCGCGTGCTGGACGCCGCGTATTGGAAGAAGGGCTGCAGCTCGCTCGGGCGGTTGCGGCTGGCGGTGCTGGTGAGCATCGGCGAGGGACGGCACGCGCGGCACTGCCTGATGGACATCAAGGAGGCGGTGGCCGCAGCGGCGCCGCACCAGGCCGGGGCCGACGTCCCGGCAGATAATGGCGAGCGGGTGGTCACCGGGGCGCGCAACCTGTCGCCGCTGCTGGGCGAACGCATGGTGGCGACGGAGCTGCTGGGAAAGTCGGTGTTCGTGCGGGAATTGCTGCCGCAGGATCTGAAGCTGGAGATCGAGCACCTGGATCAGACCGAAGCGATGGAGGTCGCCGAGTTCCTGGCCCATGTGGTCGGCACCAGCCATGCACGGCAGATGGACACCGAGGCGTGCGCGGCGTGGTTCGAGGAGCTGGGGCGCAACCGGTCCACCACGCTGGATGCGCCGTCATGGCTTTGGGACAGCGTGGTCGATCTGGTGGGGCTGCACGAGGCAGCCTACCTGCGGCATTGCCGGCGCTGGGCAATGGAAGCGGCTGCATAGCGCTTGCCGAGCAGCGTTTATCTCGTTTACCCGCTCGCCGCCCTGTGCGAGATCGCCGGGTGCTTCTCGTTCTGGGCGTGGTGGCGGTTGGAGCGGTCGGCCCTCTGGCTGCTGCCGGGCCTGGCCGTGTTGGCGCTGTTCGCCTGGTTGCTGGCGCAGGTGCCGGCCGATACGGCGGGGCGGGCCTATGCGGCGTATGGCGGGGTGTATGTCGCGGCGGCATTGCTGTGGCAGTGGACCGTTGAAGGCACCGTGCCGGACCGATGGGACGCGATCGGCGGGGCGGTGGTGCTGGGCGGGGCCGGGTTGATCCTGTGGGGGCCGCGCGGCTGAGGGTTGCCCGGCGCTGCCGCTAGCGTTTCGGCAGGGTGCGGCCGGTTCCGATCGCCGGGTCGCCGAACTTGGCGCGGATGGCCTCAACCGCGCGCCAGCGGGCCCGGCGGCGGTCGGCATCGGGATCGGCGAGGTCGCCGGCATCGGCACCGTCGGCCGGCAGCAGCGGGTTGGCGCCGATGCCGACCAAGCGGAAGGCCGTGCCATCCGCCTCGCGGCCCAGCAGGGTCTGCGCCGCCCGGAACAGGGTTTCGGGCAGTTGCGTGGGCGTCGGCAAGCGCATGTTGCGGGTGCGGCTGACGAAGCGCGCGGTCTTGAGCTTCAGCACGACGCCGCCGGCCGCCAGCTGCTTTTCGCGCAGGCGCCGGGCGAGCTTTTCCGACATGCGCCAGAGATGACGCCCGATCTCGGCCGGGTCGTCGATGTCGGTGTCGAAGGTGGTTTCCGCCGAAACGGATTTGGTGTCCCGCTCGAGCGTCACGTGGCGGACGTCCTCGCCGCGGGCGCGGCGCACCAGGCTCGGTCCGTCATCGCCGAGGCGGGCGCGGGCGGCGCGGTCGTCGAGCGCCTGCAGATGCGCGATGCGGGTGATGCCGAGCGCGTGCAGCTTGCGTTCCAGCACCGGGCCGACGCCGGGCAGCAGGGCGACCTTCTCCGGCGCCAGCTGTTCGGCGGCGTCGCGCCCCAGCACGGAGAAGCCGCGCGGCTTGTCCTGCCCTGCCGCGATCTTAGCCAGCAGGCGGTTGCGCGACAGGCCGATCGACACCGTGATCCCCACGCCCTCCTCGACGCGCCGCGCGAACCGGGCCAGCACGGCGGCCGGCGGCGCACCGTGCAACGCCTGCGTGCCGGACAGGTCGAGCGCTGCCTCGTCGATCGAGAGTGGCTGCACCAGCGGGGTGAGTTCGGCCATGAGGGCGCGGATCTGCACGGCGGCAGCGGTATACTTGCCGAAATCCGGCCTGACGATCACCGCGTCCGGGCATAGTTTCAGCGCCTGGAACATCGGCTGCGCGCTGTGCACGCCATACAGGCGGGCGATGTAGCAGGCGGTGGTGACGACGCCGCGGGTGCCACCGCCGACGATGACCGGGACGCCCGCAAGCTCCGGCCGGTCGCGCTTCTCGACGCTGGCGTAGAACGCGTCGCAATCGACATGCGCGACCGCCAGATCGAACAGGTCGGGGTGCGCGACGACCCGGCGACTGCCGCACTGGCTGCAGATCGTTTGAGTGGTTTCGCGAAAGCAATCGCGGCACAGCGCGGGCACCGTCACAGTATGATGCGCGCGCCTAGACGGGTCGAGCGCAACCGTTGGGCCGCCAAGCCGTTATGGGCATATAACGAGGGAGATCAAACATGCGTTTCATCACGACGCTCGCACTGGCAGCAGTGCTCGCCGCACCGGCGATGGTGCAGACCGCAGCCGCGCAGACCGCAGATGCGCCCGCACCGGCGCACCGGACCATGCGTCATCACAGCACGGCCCGGCACCACACGATGGCCAGGAATAACGGCATGGCACAGCCGCGCGGAAGCGAAGAGGACCAAGGTCCGTTCACCCCCGAGGCGAACCGCGCCTATAACGGCGGCGGCGCGATCCTCGAAGGCGCCCCGGGTGGCCCGCCGCCGCCGGCTTCGGCCGTGCTGTCGATGCCGACCGGTCGTCCGCTGCCGCCAGCCCGCTAAGGCTTCAAGCAACCAGAAAGGGCGTCCCGTTGCAGAACGGGGCGCCTTTTTTATGCGGTGAGCGGCCAGAGCCAGGCGGCGCCGCGGACGCCCGAGCTGTCGCCGTGTTTGTTGCGCAAAATGGGCGTGTCGACGACGTCGCTGAAGACGTAGCGGCCGAGCAGGCTGGGCATGGTGTCGTACAGATGCGGCAGGTTGGACAGGCCGCCGCCGAGCACGATGGCGTCGGGATCTAGCACATTGATGATGATGGCTAGGCCGCGCGCGAGTCGGTCGGCATGGTCGGCCAGCGCCGCCAGGGCAGCCGGGTCGCCGGCGGCAGCGCGGTCGAGCACGGCATGACCGGTCGGTGCGTCGCAGCTGCGGGCGAGACCGGGGCCGGCGAGATAGAGTTCGAGACAGCCGCGTTGCCCGCACCAGCAGGGTGGCGCCGGCAGTTCGTCGGGGCGCGCATGGGGCAGCGGGGTATGCCCCCATTCGCCGGCGATCCGATGCCGGCCCTGGATGACCCGGCCATCGACGACGATGCCGCCGCCGCAGCCGGTGCCGATGATGACGCCAAACACGCAGCGCGCGCCCTGCCCGGCCCCGTCGGCGGCTTCGCTGAGGGCAAAGCAGTTGGCGTCGTTCTCGATGCGGACGGGGCGCCCGATGGCGGCGGCGAGATCGTGGTCGAGCGCCTGGCCGATCAGCGCCTGGGTGTTGGCGTTCTTGACCAGGTTGGTGGCCGGGCTGACGACACCGGGGATGCCGACGCCGATCGTGGCCACGGTGTTCAGCGCGGCTTCGGCGGCGGTGACTAGGCCGGTCATGGTGCGGATGATGTCCGGGTAGCTGGTCGGAGTCGGCTCGCGGTGACGCCAGACGATCGTGCCGGCCGGGTCGAGCACCGCGAGTTCGGTCTTGGTGCCGCCGAGGTCGATGCCGATGCGATGAGTGGAGGATTGCATGGTGACGTGAATAGCAGGCGGCGGGCGCTTGCCCAATCACCGCGGGCGGGGGAGATTGGGGCGATGAGCGATACCGTGCTGGATGTGAAGGGCATGCGGTGCCCGTTACCGGTGCTGCGGGCGAACCGGGCGTTGCGGGGGCTGCCGGGCGGCGCGCGGTTGCGGGTGCTGGCGACGGACCGGGCGTCGGTGGCCGACTTCAAGGCGTTTTGCCAGGAGACCGGGCACGCGCTGCTGGCGCAGGGCGAGGAAGCCGGCGTGTTCAGCTTCACGATCCGCAAAAAGGAAGATGCTCCCAAGAAGGAAGACGCCCCGGCATGACGGTCGCCCTGTTCACGCACATGGCCTGCCTCCAGCATGATACCGGGCCAGGACATCCGGAGCGGCCGGAACGGTTACGGCGCGTGTTGCAGGCGCTTGAGCATCCGGATTTCGTGCCGTTGATCCGGCAGGAAGCGCCGGAGGCGACGATCGAGCAACTCGAACGCGCGCATCCCCCGGAATACGTGGCGGCGATCCTGGGCATTCAGCCAGCGCAAGGAGACTACACCCATCTCGACGGCGACACGCTGATGAGCGCGGGCAGCCGGGGGGCGGCGTTGCGGGCGGCGGGCGGCGGGGTCGCGGCGGTGGATGCGGTGATGGAGGGGTGGGCGCAGGCGGCGTTCGCGGCGGTGCGGCCACCGGGTCACCATGCCGAGCGCAGCAAGGCGATGGGCTTCTGCCTGTTCGGCGGGGCGGCGGTGGCGGCGATGCATGCGCGGAGCCGATGGGGGCTCCAGCGGATCGCGGTGATCGACTTCGACGTGCATCACGGCAACGGCACGCAGAACATCCTCGAGGACGATGCGGACATGCTGTACGTCAGCTCGCACCAATCGCCCTGCTATCCTGGCACGGGGGCGGCTTCGGAACGGGGCGTGGCGGACAACGTCGTCAACCTGCCGCTGCGGCCGGGGACCGGGAGCGCCGGGTTCCGGCAGGCGTGGGATGCGCTGGCGTTGCCGCGGATCGAGGCGTTCGCGCCGGAGTTGTTGATCATCTCGGCCGGGTTCGACGCCCACAAGGCGGACCCGCTGGCCGAGTTGCGGCTGGAAGCGGAGGATTTCGGCTGGATCACCGACCGGTTGCTCGACATCGCGGACCGGTGCTGCCCCGGCCGCGTCGTCTCCATCCTGGAAGGCGGGTATGACGTGGATGCGCTGGCGGCGTCGGCTGCCTTGCATGTGCGGCGGCTGATGCGGCAATAGGACGCCCGATAACTGATAAAGGGGTCGCACTTGCCCGAACCGATCGCCGCCCTCCCCCCTGATATCGCCACGCTGTCCTTTGAGGATTCGCTGGCGGAACTGGAACGTATCGTCCGCGGACTGGAAGGCGGGCAGCAGAAGCTAGAGGACGCCATCTCCTGCTACGAGCGCGGCGCCATGCTGCGGCAGCACTGCGAGCGCAAGCTGGCCGAGGCGGAGACGCGGGTGCAGGCGATCGTCGAGCGCGCGGACGGGTCGATCGGGATGAAGACCGTCGAATGAGCGCGGTCATCGACAAGACGGACCTCGCCGCCGCGCTGGCCGAACATGCGGCAACGGTGGAGCGTGCGATTGACGCGCTGTTGCC
>Ga0160428_1002635_pt1 | contig 10548 bp, 13 predicted proteins | sample SolpanmetagenomM_FD_108198 | JGI IMG/M metagenome (GOLD analysis project Ga0160428, IMG submission 108198) | Solar panel surface microbial communities from Lawrence Berkeley National Laboratory, California, USA - M | ecosystem: Engineered > Built environment > Solar panel > Unclassified ...
ATTGTATAGCAGCGGTCCAGGAACTCTTGAGGGAGTCTATACTGGTTGCATCGTCAGCATTATACTTGAGGTAGGTGGAGATTGCTTCTTCGTATTTGCCGGACTGCTCCAGTAGTCTGGCAGTGTTGATTGGTTCCTCTTTACTGCTGGGCTGATATAGCGATTGCTTACTAGTCTCTTTTTGTATCTCGCATAGTTCGGAAGGCAAATATTCTTTGGCGAATTTCAGCGCTTCTGGCCATTTAGCATGTACTCGATACATCTCAAGACACAGATCCGGTCTTTGCGCTCTTAGGAACAGGTTCTCGGCCTTGATGTAGTCTCGTGCTTCGAAGCAAGATTTTGCTTGCGAGCACAGTATCTCACTAACACTGCTTGGCTCATGTTTCTCAGCAATAGCTACTGCCGCCACCCAATCCTTTTCGTGCAGGTACATCAAGATAGCTTCTTTCGGACGATTCGCTTTGATAAAGGCAGTCTCTGCTGCCTTGAAATTACCCTCATCTTCTAGTGCTATCGCCTGTTTGTAGTGAATACTAGAGACTAAATCTGGACGAGCTTCTTCAGCGAGGCCAATAGCAAAATCATACGCCCCGTTGTCTGCCGCAAACTCTATCGCCTCGGCTAGAACTCCCAGTCTCGTTAATAATTTGATAGCAGCGGCACCACCTAAAGTTTTAGCCCATAGATAAGCTACTTGTTTAGCTGCGTTTGGTCCTCCACAAAGCTTGGCCACACGATAGGCATCTTCATATTGACCTGCTTTGCAATACATGCTGATTGCTTCTTTCCAATCATCGGCCTCAATGTAGTAATGTTCTGCTTGTTTATAATTACTATCAACCTCCATCATCTTTGCTAGAGTTAGATGAGTCTGATTTAGAGACTCCGGATGGAAGGTGGAAACAAGTGTCAACATTTTATCGTACATCTTCGCTTGCTTGTACATCTCAATCGCTGAATCAGGATCTTCGAGAATGAGATAGATCTGCTCAGCTTGCTTGAATTTGTCTGATATCGTTCATGAGAAGACTATGTGCAAACTGGTAGATAAACACTTTCATACCGGATAGAATGAGGGCATGAGCTTGAGCTTGATACATATGTCGTAACTCTGACAACTCCATAAAGCCCTTAGCTATCGAGTAGGCTTTCTCCCATTCGCCTGACTTTGTATACATCTCCACAGCATCGCTTGGTTTACTAGCAAGCATATAGAACCTCTCTGCCATTTTGTGATCACCGATAGCCGCAAAGTGAACAGCGATCATATGTGCAGCAGGCTCACTTTCAGCTGAGCCGACTGGAATCGAGTCAAAGTGAGAAGCTGCTTTACGCCATTGTTTAGCAGAGATGGAAGCAACGACTGCTTTCAGGTAGGAGCCAGATTCAACGAAATGCTGTACAGCTTGATCTGGCTTCTTAATTGACATGTTATAGTCACCCCACGCCTAAATTGACTCAGGTAATGCTACAGTGGTGAGACTTTTTCGCCTTACCTCCTCTAGCTCGACAACCTTGGTCGGCCTGATCTGTCTACACAGTTCTACGGCTGCTCGGTATGCTTTGCCTTGTATGTACGCTTCTAGTGCTCGCTCTGTCTGTCCAACATTCTCAAAAAGTGCACCAGCTTTTTCTGGTAGCTCGGCACGCAACAAAGCAGATGCGACACTTTCTACTAGATCCTCGTTGGAATTGGCCCCCATCCGTATAAGAAGTGCGGCAGCTCTGTTCGGGAATCCATTCTGAACATACAGTCTTATTGCACCCTGTATGTCTCCTTCAGCTTCTTTTAGCTCCCCGGCCAAACCTTCTTGAGAGGTATCTTTCAGCCATTGCAAATATTCCCTCTTAAGCGTTTCTATTGTATCGACTCCGTTACTCCTCGCGGTCTGAATCATTGGTTCCCACATCTCCATTGATTTGTACAAGCCTAGAGCTTCATTGACATTTCCAGAATCGATCAAGACTGCTGCAGCTGGTTCGATTTCCTGGTTCAGTAGAAGCAACCTAGATTGCGGCAAGGGCAAAGCAAGGGCATCCTCTATCTAAAATTGGTCAATGCAGTACTTACAGCAACATATTGGTAGTACCATAGGGTTTTGCGCCTTGAGCTTATGACATGTTGTCCTGACCTCCTTTAGAAACAGAGAAGTAGCTACATCTCCTAGAGCTGCGCAACACTGTTCTGCCACCAGCAGATTCGATGTTTTTAGGGCTTCTTGGTACAGCCTTCGCCACATATTCTGCGATTCAGTATTATCCACAGAAGATTCAAGGATCTTAAGAGCTCTAATCGGATTAATGGAAGTTGGGCAACGTGAATGCGGACTTACTTATCGTAATCTGCGCTATTGATGGCTGCAACAAATCCGATTGCTCCTTGATCAAGTTTCACTGAACTCTTTACTGTTCCTTCGTCTATGATGACTTCGGTGATATTTCCGTCTTTTTGAATTTGTTCAATGTCTCCTTTGATCGCTATTGTTTCGCATTTCTCCAGGTCACTCAGTGAGTACCAGACTAACATCTTATCTCTCGATTGTGCTATAATCACATCAGACTGAGGCGCCCACTAGTCAGGTACAATCAATATTCCCACTACGATCTTTGCTTTGGAAAATACCTGCACATATGTACAATATGTCAGTAGGGTAATACGGTCATGCGTCTCTACATCGAAGATGTGCAACCGGAACCTCTTATCTCGAAACAGCAGCTTTGTTCCCAATGTAGACAACTAGATTTGCCCATCGTGAGATTTGACTGAGAGATGATCTAGGAATTCAGTACCTCAAGCCAGTCTACTGGACTTCCTACGTCAATGGAAGCGATTACACGACTAGAACCTCCGCTGAACACGGATATAGCGACCTTCTCAGGATCTTCAAGGTACGCAATGCGGGGTCGTTTTCCTAAAATCAAGCTCACGGTACAGCTAGAGAGGTTTTCCGTTCTTATGCTACCGAATGATTCTCCAACGTAAGGTAAAAGGTGTAATTCACCTAGACTCAATACCATCAATATCTCTGGATTAGAGATCAGATATTTTTCATGGGACCCATTCCAAGGCACCTGAAGCAAGGTCAGATCTTCAGACTGCTAGTGGCATAGTAGGGGAATACCTCATTATATTTTCCATCACTGAGCTTGCCGAATACTAACGTCTTCTCTGTCTTGACCACAAAGATCTGATCCTTCAGTAGGTGTATGCGACCTAGCGTTCCAGATGCTTGCACTCGAAAACTCAGGTTGTCCCGCGTCATCATCTGAAACGAGCTGGATGAAGTTAACTCAACATCGGCAGACCCGTATGCTTTGCGGGCGATCCGAAATTCGAAGAGGTCGATTGCTCCATTCAGAGTACCCTACGAGTCAGCTCAGTATGGCTGCCGTTCGATACTTGTCAATGAGGATACCACAGTGAGATGACCGCCGTCGCCCGAGTACGCCATTGCCGATACTGGACATATAAGATTGCTCTCAGCTCGAGCAGCCCAGGACTTCGAATATCCAAAGACTTGTAAAGTCTTCGAATTGCATACCAGCAAGGTATGCCCAGATGGATCAAGCACTGCAATGGTGTTCTTGATCAAGATTGTTTGTAGCAGTTTGCCTATGTAGCCTCAGGTAGCCATCTACATCTCACAGCGCTTTAATATACCTTTGCTGTTGTATGATTCTAGCTTGTCACTGTCTGCTACCAAGATAGTGGCACCCAGCAAGATCTTGTCTGGCACGAACGGAACAGTGAATAGCTTACACTTTGCTGGACTGTCAATTTCATGATGATATAAGAGCTCAATGCCGTGTCCATTACCTGATTGAGAGCAGCATCGCTAGCATCTAAAGTAGCTTCGAATATTGACCCATCAAGATGTGCTGTAATGACACGTGACTGCTTCATTGAGATAGCTACAGGCACTTGATGTGTCGAGTATATAGTGTTGGCTTTGTTGCTCTTCAGGTTTGCAGTCCTCACCTAGCATGAAATGCTCAGTCTTGCTTCGTCTCTGCTTGATCAGCGCCCGATGCTGATTCACTGTTATGTATTGTATGGTCGCACACTTGGATTCTGAGTGAATGGCCCATTATTACCTTGCCATCGACTGTACCAAACAACAAATGGTCCTGTTCCCACATCATAACAGTGATCTCAATGGGCATAATGAACTTATTGCATATGGATTTCTTGTCACCCCATTCTGCGCCGAGCTTGTATACGAATATTGAATTGTCTGTCTGTAGTACTGCGAGTTTCGTGCTATCGGCTGAGAAAGCGAGACCAGCTATTTGGAATGGCACTTCACTCTATAATTTTGCTTAGTATTCCCATCAGTATAGATACGCAGCACCTTAATGTGTCAAACCTTTGGATCAGCATTTTTTGCAGCAAACTTGTCTTTCCTCTCTCCATTACTGTTGTATATATAGATTGTCTTCTCGCTAGTTGCTACTGCACACTTGACCGAGTTTGGTGACCATGCAACAGCAGTGATGCGGTTGATAGCATTCGGGGATGATGCATTGAGAAGTGATTTGACGTGGGTGAAGTGCATGTAATTAACAATAGAATATGATGAACGAAGTGTATCGAACGATGCGCTGGCTATACACCTGATGTTGTAATAAGGAATATGTGATATATATACAATTCAAGGTTCTATAGCAGCGGTGGTGTGGTCGATGTCGTCGTACACGCCTGTCAGTGTCAAAGTACAAATCACACTTGCCATATTCGTACCAACCACACTACCACGAATGGCACAAAATTTACAGTATTAAACCTATAGAGGACCGAGGTGTAAAAGGAGACAGCACAGCTTTTTCTATGTAGTCTAATTATGTTACATCTCGATAACATAGTGAGTCTGTCGTCCTCATTACGCCAAGTCAGTAATCAGGCATAGGATTCAAAACTAAGCGTAAATAGGGATATGCACTACACTTCTGAAGGGGGATAGGTGGGATTAGCTACATATTATTCCGCAGCGGCAGGTTCAGCAGCGATGGCAGTTCCTTCCACTTTGGCAGCCTCAGGTCCGTTCTCACCCTTTACATCTTCCATATCGCTTGTCCATAAGGTCAAGTTGTCTCGTAATAATTGCATAATGAGAGTGCTACAATCACGAATCAGTAATTCTTCCACCTGAACTGGTCGCAAAGTTGTTTACCTATCCTTGTATGATTCCTCGCTTAGAGTATCTAGTTCAGCAATAGCATCGTCGAAAGCTTGCTTAGCCAACGCACAGGCCTTTTCTGGGGAGTTCAGGATCTCGTAGTTGAACACTGAGTAATTCAATGCCAGTCCTAGGCGGATAGGGTGCGTTGGGGCGAGTTCGCTTGATGCGATGTCAGTGGCTGCCTTGTATGCTTCTTGCGCTTGATCGGCGGCTCCTTTGCGGTCCTCACCAGCTGCAAATTCAGCAAGATAACGGAAATAGTCTCCTTTCCTATTAATCAGCAGTGAGAAGCTAAACTACGACTTCACTGGCGAACACTTACATCTTGAAGTAGAACACTTTGCCTTCGCCTGTCTGCGCATTTGGCACTAGATCTTTGTCCAGTACTGCTAGCACATCTCGGCATATTTCGCCTAATTCTTTCTCTACAGTGCGCCTATAGTCTCCGACCATCGTTGCTTGATGTTCGTTTTTCTTTGCGGTCTCTTTTTGCTCAATTGAGGTGATAATACGAAGCGAAGCACGTCTTGATCCAATGACATTTTTGTATGCAACCGATAATAAATTTCGTTCCTCCACTGACAAATCTGCAGTAGACAATCGTGCAACCTCTTTCATATCTAGACGAGTATTTAGGACTCCCGTAGTATGGAAACGACATATATGCTCCAAGTGAACTGTTCGCGAGAACTCTACTAGTATATTCGCTGAGCGATATGAAACTCGACTTACTGTTAACCATGTCATCATATCGTTCAGCTTGCTCTGCCAATTTGGCCATGTAGATGTGATCATCTTTAGAAAGATCGGAAGACATATTGCGGTAGATGGTTGATTATATGCCTGAAAAGAGAAGAGGTTAGTGTGTCGGCTAGAATGTCGGTGATTTATATGAGAGTATGATTTGGTGACAAATAAGCTATATGGGTTCGAAAGCCACCAAAAACTATATGATGCGGGATGCCTGCTGTCAGTTCATTGGGAGACAGACTAAGCAGTAATGCCTGATTCTGTAGCGACTAGGCTCCAGTGATCATACGCCAAGTGAAGAGTGAGATCATAGATTATAAATCTTTCATGCTTTCTCCGTCCTAATAGCATTGTTTGGTGCCTGGTGTCTCATTGTGATCATATCATTTCGCTCTTTCCAAGTTTGTTGATCAACCGTTGTTTGCGATGTATCTCATGATCACATTGTTTGCTTCGCAATGTTCTCCGTTTCTGACTTTGTATGACCCTTTTTGGATTGTTTTCTTTGTCTTTCGTGTGCGAGTCTTGTTGTTCCATCCTTTTTATATCGTCTTTTTTTCTTCTTTTACTCTCTCCTCTTTTCTAGGGATTGTGTCTTTTCCATGACCATGCCCCTGTTATGTGTCTTTTTGTGACTCGTGGTCATTATTACACAATCCGTAATGTATACTTTACTTTTCTTATTTGTTGTTGTTGTTGTCTAACTTTGTCTTTTTGCTTTTGTGACTGCTTTTTGCCGTTCTATCTCCTTGCTGTACTTTATAGTGAAAGAAGGTGGAAGTGTTTTTACTACGTACTAGATCTGCAAAAGGGAGACTTTTTTTTGTAGTATTGAGTAGTTGTCGTGGAACGTAATCTTTTTCTCTTTTTTTTTTTTTAACCTTGGGAGGAGTGAGAGCGCAAAAGTCTGGAAGGGGGTTCGAGAGAAGAGAAAAAGAAGAGAGAGAAAAGAAGAAGAAGAAAAAGAAGAAGAGGAAGAAGAAGAAAAGGGAGAGAGGAAAAAAGTAAAAGGAAGGAAGGGAAGAGGAGGGAGAAGAGGAGAGAGAAAAAGAAAAGAAGAGAGAGAGAGAGAAAAAAAGAAAAGGGCGACACACATTGGGGAAGAGGGAGGGAGGGAGGGAGGAACAGAGGGAGCAAAAGAGGAGAGAGAAAAATAAAAAGAGAGATCAAAAGAGGAAAGAGATAAGAGAAATATAGACACAAGAGGGGACGCCACCAATGGGACAGGGGAAATTAAACAAGTACCAAGTGCACGTAAAAAGTAGTAGAGGAGCATAAATTAGATAGGGAAGCAAGATCACGAGAGATCACGAGAGAGATATAGCATTACAACAACAACAACAACAACAACAACAACAATCAGACGATATTCGAGATATAAAAAATGGCTGATGATGGAGAATCAAATGCAGATACAGGACCAGTCACATCATTCGCATCATTAGCGGCTGAAGGTGATCTATTATATAAACAAGGAGAAATGAAAAAAGCAATTGAAACATTCTCAAAGGTAGAATCAATCATCAATACAGTTCTCGCAAGTACAAATATCGACAATGACACTCATAGATCTACAAGTAGGCATTACATCAACGACCAACAGATAAACATGTCCTCATAGCCCGATCAAAATGTTATTTGCAAGTAGGAAACCCAGATGCAGCTCTACAGGATGCAGAGACTGCGCTCAATGAGGATAAAGATTTCTTCAAGGTATCGTGAGCCTTTTGATCGCTACCGAATCCATTTGCAAACATCATGTTATAGGCTAAGCTGCAGAAAGCAGAAGCAATGTATGCAAAAGGAGACTTTGAGCTTGCCTTGGTGCATTACCACAGAGGTCATATCGCCAAGCCTGAGATTACCGAGTTCCGACTAGGTATACAAAAGGCACGAGAAGCAATCGAGAATTCTATTGGTGGTATGTGGAGAATGATCAATCTTGATCAATCTCTTTCTCGCTTTCATCATGCTTATTCATGTTCTAGATCCAAATGGATTCAAACTGAAGGCACCTTCTGTAGCTCCACCTGCAGATGCACGTAAAGCCTCAAATGAGCCAGTACAAGCAATTACTCTTTCCCCAAAGCGATCAAATGCGCCTAGTCCCACAAAGGCAGTGACAGCGGCCAGTGCAAAGGCGGTTCCAGCTCACACTTCGTCAGTCGATACTACTGCAAAAGCCTTACTAGCGGAACTATACGTTGACAAGGAATACCTTACGAACTTCTTGGCAGATAAGGGTACCATCATACGCAGATTTGATAGTCATTTGACTGAAAGTCTATAAGCCCCGCCTAGTGAATCTGTGACTGCGCTGATCACCGAAGGGCTCAAATTTCTGGAAGCTAGAACCGAGTTCTGGCGACAACAGAAGCCAATATATGCTCGCCGTAAAGATGCCTCCAAGATACAAAGCAAAGTCAAAGAAGCACGAGCTCGACAGACCGAAGCCAAAGTGAACAAGGAGAAGGAACGTAAGGAGAAGGAGAAGACAAGTGAAGACAAAAAAGTCAGCAGTATGGCGGTGCAGTAAGTTCGATCTGTGAGATTAGCAGCATCCCAAGCTGACTCAACGTGGTAGAATAAAAGCTCCGGCGACTAATTCAGAAGCCGATGTTTCGCGGTATATCAAGGACAACATGGATGCCATCTCGAAAGGTAACCTTTTGCAGGTAGTGATGTCTAGACAACGTGTTGATCAAAGTCTTAAGCCCATGCTCATGGAGACTATGAGGCGGCATTGAAAACAGCGAAGTTGTATCAGAATGTGCTGAGTAATATGGGCATACCTGATAAGGCTCGGGCGCAATGCGAAGTCTATCATGAAATTGGCTCAATCCATTTCGATGCTGGCAACTTTTCACAATCCTTCCTGTATCATAATAAAGGTATAAACTGGTATTGACGTGATCATAAGATGAGATAACTAATATTCAAATTAGAATTAGCGTTGGCACGTCAATCTAACCTCCTGTCATCTGTATCACAAGCACTTGGCAACATAGGCCGATGTCATACGAAACAAAAGAAATATCAATTGGCTATAACAGCATGGACCGAGAAGTTGCAATTGAGTAGTTCGCCTCAGGAGCTAGCCTGGCTACATCACGATATAGGACGATGTTTCATGGAACTAAATGATCTTCAAAAAGCAATAGATCAGGGTCTTCAATCGAGTAAATATGCAAGCGAAGCGAGCGATAAAAAATGGCAAATGACCAGTAATGTCTTGCTTGCACAAGCCTATGGTACTTTTGACCTTGCATACATACACTAGATACTGATCAAGCTCTTGTGTAGAACAAAAGCAAGATATCAATGAGGCGAGGAAGTTCTACAAGCTGGCGCATGATTTTTCTGTATCACTAGGGGATGCCCGCTCCACTACTGTGATTGAGAGTGCGATGGCTTTGTTACCTGCGGCTTCTACGGACTCGCATCAGCTAGAATCTTCCAATACTAAACCTTCAGCAGTTAAGGAGGCTGATTTGCCCGCCAGTGAGCCAATTGAATTGGGAGCGGCCAGCTCTGATGTTCGCCGTTCTAGTGAAGCTATCAGTCCAGCTCTTGCCTCTGTAGTTCTTGCTGAATAAAGCATGGTCAGCACGCAATAATTAATGAGGCTCATCAAATCGTTTGGCAAGGGTGTTGCTAATCGATTCGTGAGCTGGTCCGTACTTTGTGTGTAAATCTTTTCTGAATTCTTCTTGTTGAATTTTTTCGCGTTGATTTTGGTTTCGTTTTCCGGATGACAACAGTACCAATTCATGTGAGTCAGGACATACAAAAACAGTTACATCTAGTTCAAAATGCAAAAGCCATCAACTCGGAATGCACGTTGATAGAATTACAGGGATCGCTGGCGTGGACAGACAATACAACCCCAGAAGGTATGACCATTGGAACCCTTGAAATGGTTGGAGTTGAGGTAATATACAAGTCTTTTACGCGATCGTCATTAGAGTATCGGGAACTCACAGTATTATACTATTGTACAGAAAATCCCTAGACTGATTATAGGCAATCACAAATTGGAAGGTATTATCTTTAGCTCATATGTCTAATATTGTCCCGCTCACCACTTTTGCATTCTAGGCAAACGAGTAACACTTCCCACTCCATTACTACTGCTCAAAAAAGAAAAGACGATGGAAGGCACGACGTATGATGCTGTGACTTTGATTTCTCACAAGTTAATCTTTAAGAATCGTCCTGAGCCTATCATGCAAAAGCAATTATAGATGTTCTAATGATACGCATACATCATTCTGCAGCTCATTCTCGATCATGCTATACTTTGCTGCTCTGAATTCTCCTTTCGTTTCTTACTGATTGTCGTGTATGACAAGTTGCTTTCTATGAAATTGCTTCCATTTTGGGTGTTGAGGTTCATTTTGTCGTATCAACCGAGAAACTTCCGCCTCACCGTGTTCAAATTCTCACACCTTCTCCACATCACATTATCATGTCAGGCCTAAACTCACCTCTCCAAGAGCCAGATATCATCGCAATGGTACGCAATGTCACACAGCTTGACAGTGATTCCTCATCCACCTCTGGAAGTTCCGATGAGGATGACGACCTTGACAACGAACACAACGAGAATAATCAA
>Ga0160428_1002636_pt1 | contig 10548 bp, 5 predicted proteins | sample SolpanmetagenomM_FD_108198 | JGI IMG/M metagenome (GOLD analysis project Ga0160428, IMG submission 108198) | Solar panel surface microbial communities from Lawrence Berkeley National Laboratory, California, USA - M | ecosystem: Engineered > Built environment > Solar panel > Unclassified ...
GAACGTGTCCTCGTGGGCGTTGACCTTGTCCCACAGGCCCGCCTTGGAGGCTTCGGCCAGCTGCACCTGCGGCCACCACTGCGTCGGCCACTGCGTGCCGGCGGCCCCGAAGATGGGCGCGACTCCGGTCGCCTTGATCTTCTGGGCATCGGCGATGAGCTCGGCGAAGCTCGCGGGGGTCCCCGTGATGCCCGCCTTGGCGAAGACCTCCTTGTTGTAGAAGACGCCGAGGGTGGAGGGCGTGTTCACGAACGCGGAGTAGTGCTTGCCGTCGACCTTCCCGAGGTCCTGGACGGCCGGCGTCTGCTTCGTGAGCCACGGCGCCCCGTCCAGGGACTGCAGGCCGGTGGCCGGCTTGAGCAGGGCCAGCTCGCTCCCGGTCGGCTGCCAGGTTGCGATGTCGGGCTTGGCCCCCGTCGCCAGCTTCGTCGGCGCGTTGGTCTCGTAGACGTCCGGGATGATGACCTTGTCGATCTTCGCCCCGGTCTGCTTCTCGAAGGCCGCGATGGCGCCGTCGGCCAGCTTCGCCGTGGACGGCGCCGTCCAGAAGGTGAGGGAGACGCCGTCGAGCTTGGCCGTCGGGGCGTTCCAGGTGACGGCCGCACTGCCGGCGGAGGACGAACCCGGGTTGGCGGCCGAACAGGCGGTGGTGAGCAGTGCCGCGGTGGCGAGAGCGGCCGCGAGCGAAGACTTCCTGAACCTCATCGTCGAGCGTCCTTCCGGAGGTGGAACGGGAACGTGCGGGGGCCGTGGAGGTGGAGCGGACGTGCGGCCGCGCGGTGAGGGCACCGCGAGGTGGTGAGGGGCGCAGCGGGTCAGGTCGCGCGGGGGGTGAGGCGGTAGAGGCGGGCGGTGGGCCCACCGGTGGGCGGGGTCAGCGCCAGCGACCCGGCCGCGGCGTCCCAGCGGTGCGTCCAGCCCGGCAGCTCCCGGGGGTAGAGCTGCGTGACCTCGACGTCGCTCCCGGCCAGGTGCGGCACGGGCAGGACGACGCCCTGGGCGTCGGTGGCGCGCTGCCACACGGCGAGGACGGTCTCGCCGGCGGTGGCGAGACCCAGCGCGACCTGGTCGTCGTCCCACGCGGGCAGGCCCAGCGGCCAGAACGGCAGGGCCTCGGGGAGGAAGGACCGCAGCCCCTGGTGCACGGTGACCGCCTCCCGCACCAGCGCGAGCTGGTCCGGGGCCATCCGGTTGAGGTAGCCCGACAGGTACAGGCGGCCCGCCAGGCCGTTGACCATGGTGAGCACCGTGGCTTCGGTGCCCGCGCCGGCCGCGGGGTACGCCCAGTTCCCGGCCTGCTCCGGCGTCATGGACGCGGGTGCAGCGGCCGCGATGGTCGCGTAGAGCAGCGGGTCCTGCTGGTCGGACGTCGACTGCAGCTGCAGGCGCGACAGCATCGCGTAGTCCATCCGCATGGCGCCGGACGAGCAGGCCTCGAAGACGACGTCGGGGTGGCGCCGCAGGATGCCGTCCAGCCAGTCCAGGTGGGCCCGGTTGTGCTCCAGGAGGCCGCGACCGGGGCTACCGCCGCCGAGGTCGGTGCCCGCCCCCGGGGTGACGTTGTAGTCCAGCTTGAAGTAGCGGGCGCCGTACCGGCCGACGAGCCGGTCCACCACCGCGTCCAGGTGGGCGCGTGCGGCGGGGTGACGCAGGTCCAGGTGGTAGCGGGAGTGCTCCACCACGCGCTGGCCGTCGCGTTGGAGGAAGGCCTCGGGAGGCAGCGCGTCGGCGACGGGGCTGCGCACCCCCACGACCTCGGGTTCGAGCCACAACCCCGGAGCCATGCCGCGGTCGCGGATGTGGTCGAGCACCCGGAGCAGACCGCCGTCGGGGAACCGGGTGGTCGAGGGTTCCCACTCCCCCACGCTGTCCCACCAGTGCCCGGAGTCGTCGTACCAGCCGGCGTCGATGCAGAAGATCTCCGCCCCGATCTCCGCGGCGGCGTCGACGAGCGGCAGGAGGCGCTCCGTGGTCGGGTCCCCCATGAGGGTGTTCATGTAGTCGTTGAAGACGAGCGGCATGCCGGCGTCGCCGGGCTGGAGGTGCCGGAGCGCGCGTCGGTAGCCGGTCAGCACCGCCAGGGCCGCCTGGTGTCCGCCCGAGGAGACGGCCACGGCGACCGGAACGGTCTCGAAGCTCTCCCCCGGCGACAGGGGGAGCGTCCACGCGTGGTCGGCGTCGTTCGGGCCCGTCACCACGAGCGCGAGGGCGTCGGCTCCCTCGCGGCGGCTGTCGACCTCCCAGTGCCAGGCGCCGTTGTGCTCGACCTGCCAGGCCCACGACGTTCCCTGCCGGACGTCCTCCAGGATGCCGGTGGGCAGGAACTCCCCCGAGGACCAGGTGCTGCGGCTGGTCGTGGTCAGGGAGCCGCGGCCGTCGTGGCCGTGCAGCCCCGTGTTGATGTCGGCCAGGCCCTCACTACCGCCGAGGGGCGTTGCAGTCCAACGGCTCTCCCCGCACCACTCGGACCGCGCGCGCAACTGCACCACGTCGCGCACGTCGTCGCCGGAGGCCAGGAGCGCCCCGCTCGCGAAGGAGCTGACCATCTGCAGCACCTGGACCGCGGAGCCCTCGTTCACCACCTCCGTCCAGGAGCGCACGGCGCCGAGGCCGGTCTGCCAGCGCAGGACGGACGTGACCGCGAGTCCGGTCACGGAGTCGTGCTGACGCACGCGCACCTGCTGCCAGTCCCCCACCTCGTCCCGCTCGAGCCCGGCGAACCGCAGGCGGGCGGCGACGCTCGTGTGGGTGAAGCGGTTGTTGGTCAGCGCCCGGCCCTCGGAGACCGTCAGCAGTTCCACGAGGGGCTGGTTCGACGGGCCCGTCGCGGACCCTCCCGGCGCTGCGGGGGCAGGGCCGGGGACACCCAGGCGGACGATCCTCACGGGTGCCGAGGGCGACACGTCCAGGACGACCTCCAGGACGTCGTCACGGCAGACGACCAACTCGCTCGACATCGAGCTCCTCACGAACGGCAGGCCCAGTGCGCTGCAGGACCCATGAAAACGTCTATCACGCCCTCCGCGCAAGTTGCCCGACAGGACCTGCCTGGGGGACCGCCTCGTCCACTCCGGTCAGCCGGGCGCCGGGCCCGTGCTGCCGCGCTCGACGAGGTGGGGAGAACGCGTTCCGTCGCAGCCGGTCTCGCTCGGCGCGGCACCGGACAGGAGGGCCACGGCCTCGCGGCCGAGCTGGTCGAAGTCCACGGCGACCGTCGTGAGCGACGGCGTCCAGTACGCGGCCAGCGGGTGGTCGTCGAAGCCGACCACGCTGATGTCCCCGGGGACGCGCACACCGCGGGACTGCAGCGCCTTGACGACGCCGAAGGCGATCTCGTCGCTCCCGCAGAGCACGGCGGTCACGCCGCGACGCACGGCGAGCTCGAGGCCGGCCGCGTAGCCCGACTCGACGTTCCAGTCCGCGGCGATCACCCGCGGCACCCGGGCACCGGCGGCCCGCAGGGTCTCGCGCCAGCCCACGAGCCGCCCGCTGGGGTGTCCCGAGGACGGCGCGGAGACGTGGTGGACGGTGCGGTGCCCGAGTCCCAGCAGGAAGCGCGTGGCCTCGGCCCCACCGCGCCGGTCGTCGAACACGACGCTGGGCACGGCGCGGCCCTCCGTGGCCGAGGTGACGGCGACCGTCGGTACCGAGGACGGGAGCGTGGTGAGCACACGGGTCCCCGGGCTGTCGAAGTCGAGGACGATGACCCCCCCGACGGGCTGGCCGAGCGCGAGGTCGACGGCGCGGGCGACACCGTCGGCGGTGTCGGAGTCCACCACGGTGATGGCCACGGTGGAGCCCGAGGCCCGCGCGGCCTGCTCGACCCCGCGGATGGTGGAGGCGTAACCGTAGAGCGTGGTGTTGCTCGTGATGACGCTGACGAGGGAGCTGCGGCCGGTCACCAGGGCGCGGGCGGCGCCGTTCGGGCGGTAGCCGAGGCTGCGGACGGCCGCCAGGACCTGGTCGCGCTTCTCGTCGCTCACGTACGTCGTCCCGCTGAGGACCCGGGAGACGGTGGGGACCGAGACGCCGGCCACCCGGGCGACGTCGGCGATGACCGGTGGGCGACCCCGTCCCTGCAGCACTCCCGGAGACTAGAGCCCCGGGGAGCAGCACCCGTCCCGCCGGGTTCGTCCCGGCTGTCGCCGGCTGCCTGCTGCACGCACCCGCGCCGGCGGGCCCCAGCAGCCCGTCGCACCAGGCGTCTCCGGCAGGACGCGCCGGCAGCCCGACGCCGCGCACGGCATGGGCTCAGACGAGAGGACGTCGTTCGCCGTGGCCTGCTCGCTGCCCTGGGGCCCACACCGACCAGCGCGCCGCCGTGGTCAGCGGGGCCCGTGACAGGAGGCCCGGCCGCCCAGACGTCGGGCGCCGGCTCGCGGCGCGCTACCGCCCGGCGCCGGCGCGCGACGGTGCCGGCTGCCGGTGCCGCGCCCGGTGGTCCGGCACGTCCCGTCCGCCGGGAACCGGCGCCTGCTTGGCGGGACCCGCCGCGACGCGCCGGGCGGCCCCGCCCGGGGCGGGGGCCGTCGGCGCGAGCACGCAGCGGTCGCGGCCCTGCTCCTTGGCCCGGTACAGCGCCTCGTCGGCGGCCCGCACCAGCTCCTCCGGGGACGCGGTCAGCGCCCCACCGGTCACGGCCACCCCGATGCTGCAGGTCACGCTCACCGCACCGGCTGCGGACGCCACCGCCCGCCGCAGGCGCTCGGCCACCTCCAGCGCCTCCTCCGGGCCGGCGCCGGGCAGGAGCAGCACGAATTCCTCACCGCCGTAGCGGGCCAGGTGGTCGGTGGCCCGGGCCGCCGACGCCAGTGCCCCCGCGGCCCGCACGAGCACCTCGTCGCCCGCCTGGTGCCCGTGGACGTCGTTCACCTGCTTGAAGTGGTCGAGGTCGACGAGCGCGACCGCGAGCGGCACCCCGCGACCGGCCGCGTCCGCGCACTCGCTCGCCAGCCGCTCGTCGAACCAGCGCCGGTTGCGCACGCCCGTCAGGCCGTCGGAGTCCGCCGCGTGCCGCAGGGCGGCCACCGCCCGCGCGCGCGAGAGGGCCAGCGCGGTGTGGGAGGCGGCCTGGGCCGCGGTCGACAGCATCCGCCGCTCCACCCCGGAGCGGCGGCGGGCGCCCAGCTCGAGCACGAGCCACCCGCCGCCCGAGACGGCCCCCGACGTCAGCGGCAGCACCACGACGCCCCCGGCGTCCGGCAGCACCCGCCCCAGGGCGTCACCGTCCAGCCCCCACCGCAGCACCGGCTCGGCCGACGTCGCGCCGCGCAGGACGGGGCTGCCCGCCTCCCACCCCGCGGGGAGGTCGCCGGCCACGGGTCCGGCCGCGGACCACCCCTCGACGTGCAGACCCGTTCCGGCGGAGCGGTGCACGACCACCGCCCGGCTCACGAGGAGCTCCTCCCCGCAGAACGCCGCCAGCCGCGAGGCGATGTCGCGCACCCCCACGACGGTCTCGAGCTCGGCCAGGAACCGGTGCAGGACCTCGGCGTCGTAGCGGCGGCGGCGCAGCTCCCGCTCGTTGACCGCCGCGAACGACGAGGTCGCCGTCGTGGCCAGCCACAGCTGCAGGACGAACACCAGGTACTCGTGCTCGGGGAACCCCGCCGGGGACGTGGCCTGCACCACGCACAGCACCAGCAGGGAGTGCCCGAGGGCGGCCCGGACCCCGGTGCGGAAGGAGAACAGCAGGCACAGGGCGCTCGCGTGCAGGGCGAAGCAGACCACGAGGGGTCCGCCCAGCCCGCCCAGGCCGTAGAACGCCGCCGCGAGCAGGACGCTGTCGAAGGCCGTGCCGGCGTTCACGGCCCACAGGGCGGCGGTGCGCCCCGCCCGGGGGGCCGCGACGACCACCAGGGACAGGACCGCGTAGCCGGCCCCCACGACCGCGAGGACGCGCTCGTCCCCCGTCCTGGCCTGCGGCAGCAGCACCCAGGCGGCGGCGACGACGACCACCAGCCCGAGGCGCAACCACGTCGACCACCGGACGCGGTCGGCCAGCGGGACGAGCCCGGCGCCCGCCTCGCGGCGCGGCCCGCGCCGGCTCACCGCCACCACCCCGCCGGGCCGGCGTCCGGGAAGGGGACGTCCGGTTCGGCGTGCAGCGTCGCGAGCGCGAGCTTGGGGTCGCGCCGGTCGACGCGGGACTGCACGACGAGGAACACCGCGGCGAAGGCGCCGAGGGAGGCGGGGAACTGCGGGTTGCGGACCACGGCCGTGCGGGCGATCGCGAGGGCCTGCGCCGCCCCCTGGACGCCCGCGTCCGCGGCCTGCGCGACCGCGTCGACGGCGTGGCCGAGCGAGCGCGCCGCCGCACCGGGCCACCGGGGGCCCCCGCCGTCGCCCGCGGGCACCGGTGCGCCGGCCGCCGCACGGCTCGACGGGGACGGCGTCGCCGGGGAGGTGGGCGCGGTGGTCGGCGCGACGGTGGACGCCGGGGTCGCGGGGACCGGGGCGGGCGGTGGCCCGACCGCGACGCCGCCCCGCGCACGCGCCGCGGACGACGAGACCGTCGACGCGGCCCGCTCCGACGCGGCGAGCGGGACCGCCGGTCCCGGCGCAGCGGTCCGCACCGGGACGCCGACCACCGGCGCGGGGACGACGGGCACGGGGACGACGGGCAGGACGGGCACGGGGGCGTCGGTCGCGGCAGGGACGGTCCGCGGCGCCGGGGCCGTGGTCACCTCAGCCGTCGGCGGGGCCGTGACCGGGGCGGTCGTGGGCGGGGCGGTGGTGGGCGGGGCGACGGGTGCGGGGGTGACCGGTGGCGTGCTGGTCGTGGGGGCGGGCACCACCGGCGGCGGGGCGACGGGCAGCACCTCCGCCGAGGTGGCGGAGTCACCCGCCCCGGCGCTGTTCACCGCCCTCACGGTGGCGGTGCACGGCACGCCGTTGCGGAGGGCGGAGACGGTCGCCGAGGTCGCGTCGGCCGGGAGCCGGACCGTGGCGGCGGGCGAGCCGCCGCACACGACGTCGACGACGTACTGCTCGACGGCAGACCCCCCGTCGGTGGCCGGCGGCCCCCAGGACACGTCGACGCGGCCGTTCCCGGCCACGGCCTGGACCGCCTGCGGCGCACCGGGAGGGCTGGCGGAGACCTCCACGTCGACGGGAGCGCGGTCGGTGCCGACCGCGTTGGTCGCCACGACCGCGAACGTCGAGGGACCCGCGGTCGTGGGGGTGCCGGACAGCACCCCGGTGGCGGGGTCGAAGGCCAGGCCGGGCGGGAGGGTCCCGTCGACGGACAGGGTCGGGACCGGGAAGCCGGCGGCGGACAGCCGCACCCGGAACGGGACGCCCACCGCTGCCGCCAGGTCGGGTGCGACGACCTCGGGCACGACCGCGGGCCGGGCCTCCTGCACCCGGTTGCTCGCCGTGTCGCCGATGTAGAAGGCCCCGTCCGGGCCGATCGCCAGGGTGCGGGGACCGCGGAGCGACGACCGGCTGGCGGGCCCGGAAGCCGCGCCGCGGGCCGCGCTGCCCACGACGACCGCCAGCTGCCCGGCCGGGTCGATGCGCATCAGCCCGGCCACGGCGTCCGAGATCACGAAGACGTCGCCCGAGCCGTCGACGGCCACGCCGAACGGGTAGGGCATCGGCGACCTCGTGGCGGGCCCCGGGACAGGGGCACCCGTCCCCCCGCTCCCGGCGACGAGGCTGAGCACCCCCGCGCGGTCGAGCTTGGCGACCCGCTGGGCCTGGTTGTCGGCGATGTAGACGTTGCCGAGGGAGTCGACCGCGACCCCGGCGGGACCGAACAACCGGGACGTGGTGCCCCGGCCGACGGCGGGGGCGCCACTCGCACTGGTGCCGGCCAGCACGGTCAGCGCTCCGGCCGGGTCGACCCGCTCCAGCCGGTTGTTGTCCTGGTCGGCGATGTAGACGTCGCCGTCGCCGTCGACCGCGACCCCGGTGGGGTGGTTGAGGCGCGAGCTCGTCGCAGGGCCCGCCGAGGGGAGCCCCGCGGTCCCCGTGCCGGCGACGAAGCGCAGGACCCCGTCGGGGGTGACCCGCTCGACCCGGTGGTTCTCCCGGTCGGCGATGTAGACCGAGTCGTCGGGACCCACGGCGACGCCGATGGGGTAGTTCAGCGGGGAGGCCGTCGCGGGCCCCTCGACGGCGGGGCCCGCCGATCCCGTGCCCGCCACGACGCTCCTGCTCACGCCACCGGTCGCGGGGTCGCGCGTGAGACGCAGCACCTGGTGGTGGAACCGGTCGACCACGTACACCGCACCGGTGCGGTCGACGGCCGTCCCCCACAGGTCGAGCTGCTCCGTGCCGTCACCGGCGAAGAAGGTGTCCAGGGCGAGGTCGCCCGCGGCCAGCGGGGCGTCGGCGGCGGCGCCGGGCACGACGAGGAAGGTCAGGACCGCCGCCACCACACCCGCGGCGAGGGCCGGGAGCCGTCGGCGGGGGGACGCAGGGGTCCCCGGGAACGTCGGCACGGTGGTGCATCGGCACGCGCGGCGGGGACCTCGAGGGGTCGGTCCCGGAGCGGACGCGCACCGCGCCGCGGGCTCCGCGGCCCGGGCCGGTCAGGCGGTGGGCTGCAGCGCCCGCAGGGCCTCCAGCGAGCGGGCCGTCCAGTCGGCCTCCAGCGCGCACGTCGCCGCGTCGCCCTCGGGGCCCGGGCCCTGCCGCGGGACCCAGTGCTCCAGCACCTGGTGCACGCGCGCCGGGTCGGGCCGCACCACCGCGAGGAGGTCGGCGTAGTCGAGCTGCCCCTCCCCCAGCGGGCAGCTGGCCAGCGTGAACCCGGCCCAGCCGTCGCGCCGGGTGAAGCGGAAGTCCTTGACGTGCACGCAGACCACGCGGTGCGCGAGCCGGCGCACCACGTCGCGCGGGTGCTCCAGGGCCGCGACGCAGTTGGCCGGGTCCAGCACGATCCCCAGGTGCTCCGAGTCGACGCGCTCGACCAGCGCCAGCAGGTCCGGGGTGGGGATCTGCTCGTAGGTCTCCAGGCCCAGCACCACGCCCGCGGCCTCGTAGGCCGGCAGCACCGCCCGCAGCCGCCGCTCGGACTCCGCCGCCCCCGGGCGGTCCTCGCCCGCGAACACCATCGAGCGGACGAACCGCGCGCCCAGGGCCTGCGCGTGGTGCAGGTGGCGCAGCAGGTGCTCCTCCCCGGTGCCGCGGGTGCCCGTCTCCAGGACGGTGCCGCGGGCGTCCGCGGCCGTGCGCAGCTCGCGCGCCAGCTCGGGCGTCAGGGCCTCCAGGTCGGGGTGGTCGCAGACCTGGAACACCTCGCCCCCGAGCGCCTGCGTGTCGGCCAGCATCTCCGGAAGGGACATCGGCCGGGCGGCCGACGGCGTCCAGCGGTGGCTGTACGCGTAGGTGGACACACCGATGGCCATGCGGATCTCCTCGCCGTGCGGCCACGGCGACGTGGCGGCGCGCTGGTGGTGCCGGACCTGCTGGGGACGATGACACCAATCTCCCGCCCAGCTGTCAACCGGTTGACCAATCGGTGGACGAGGTGGGACAGTCTCCGCGAACCTCGACGCACCACCTCGATGGACCCCCACCGTGCAAGGGAGCACGTCCCTCATGGACACCACCACGTCACCGGCTGCCGGCAGCACCGCGCTGCGCAAGGCCGCGCTGCGACTGATCCCCTTCGTCGCCGTGATGTTCTTCATCAACTACCTCGACCGCACGGCGGTGAGCTTCGCCGGCCCGAACGGCATGAACGACGACCTCGGGCTGACGCTGGCGCAGTACGGCTTCGCGTCCGGCGTCTTCTTCATCGGCTACATCGTGCTGGAGATCCCCAGCAACCTGGCCCTGCACCGCTTCGGCGCCCGCAGGTGGCTGGCCCGCATCATGGTCACCTGGGGCCTCGTCGCGGTGCTGTTCACCTGGGTCCAGGACGCGAACCAGCTGTACTGGCTCCGGTTCCTCCTCGGCGTGACCGAGGCGGGGTTCTTCCCCGGCGCCATCCTCTTCATCACGATGTGGTTCCCGCGCGAGTACCGCCGCAAGGCGCTGGCCGGGTTCTACCTCGCGCAGCCGCTGACCACCGTCGTCGGCGCCCCGCTGGCCGGCCTGCTGATGCAGCAGGGCCACGGGGTCCTCGGCCTCGAGGGCTGGCGCTTCATGTTCCTCTGCGTCGGCGTCCCGGCCATCCTCATGGGCATCGCGTGCTGGTCCTACCTCACCGACCGGCCCGAGGACGCGGCCTGGCTCACCGCCGACGAGAAGGCCTGGATGCGCCGCGAGCTGGACTCCGAGCGCAGCGAGAGCGAGTCGCGCGGCCACGTCTCCGCGCGCCGCATCCTCGGGGAGGGCCGGGTCTGGGCGTTGGCCGTCGCGTACTTCGGCCTCATCTACGGCCTGTACTCCCTCGCGTTCTTCCTGCCGACGATCATCTCCGGCTTCCAGGAGCGCTTCGGCACCACCTTCTCGGTCTTCGAGAAGGGCCTGGTCAACGCGGTCCCCTACGTGCCGGCCGCGATCGCCCTCTTCCTGTGGTCGCGCCACATCAGCCGCCACGGCTTCAAGAGCTGGCACATCGCGCTGCCGACGCTGCTCGCCGGCCTGAGCGTC